>Ga0116149_1000003_pt1 | contig 319781 bp, 243 predicted proteins | sample AD_UKC057_MetaG_FD_89787 | JGI IMG/M metagenome (GOLD analysis project Ga0116149, IMG submission 89787) | Active sludge microbial communities of municipal wastewater-treating anaerobic digesters from USA - AD_UKC057_MetaG | ecosystem: Engineered > Bioreactor > Anaerobic > Digestate | place...
ATCACTGGGGCTGGTGGCGGTGGATGATTGATTGAGGCGCAGCCGGCTAATGGTTGCCGCAGCGGCCGCGTTGCCGATATTGGGCATATCGAAGGAGACGTTCAGCGTGCCGCCGGCCAGGACTGTCGTGGCACCCAACTGGACGTTGTTCGGAGCTAAATCGGGTTTCAGCACCGGGGCGGTCACCGTGAACGTAGGGGACTGAGCATAATCATTGCCGGTGTTGGCGCCTTGGCCGGCAGTCGAATAACGGTCGAGCGTAATGTAAGTATTATAACTTCCGGGTGTGGTACCGGCGGGGATCGTCACAACATAAACCTGATTGGCAGAACCTCCAGCGGCGATGGCCGGTGTAGAGAAGTTCTGGTCAACAATGGTTGAGGTCAGCGCTGCATTCTTAATTTGGAGCCGGGTGGTCGAGGCGGCCGCCGCACCAGAACCAGAATTGCCGATGGTAAAGGTGTTGGTGAAACTGCTGCCGGAAGTGACGGGGTTTGGGCTGTTGCCCACTGAACCCGATACGACCAGATCGGAGGCCGCATTCGCTGCCATTATTGACACACACAATACGAAGCCGGCAGCCACGCGCGCGATGCGCATCGTCAGTTTCGGGCGGCGTGTGTAGTGCGGGGTGAAACGCTGGCCGCGGAACAAGATTTGTTCTCCAGCCGTCTCGCTTTTGACTACGGCAACAAATTCGCAGCAATGCTTGTCAACGCACTGGAACACGGTGAACTCCTTGCCGCTGGCAGATACTCCACGAGCCTCAAAAACTCGGCGGGAGGGTGATGCTCCGTGACGAACGTGCTGACACCATAACGATTCATTGCGCGCAGCAAGCATCCGCTCTGACACGATACGAACAGGGATGATTTCGCTACGGTCCTTTTTGAACAATGCGGCGAGCTTGGTCAGGAACCAGAGGATATGTTTCATAACAGTTTTGGCTGATTGCCGGCTGCACCGGGTGGTTTATTTCACCGACTCCCTCCGGGACTCGGTGCCGGGGCTTGTCCGACGCCCCCCACCTTGAGGGCACAGAGCGGCTTGCTTCAAAGCAATGACGAGGACCAATTCCGAACTGTTTGCGCGCGGATACTTCTGGGAGAAAATGTGGACAAAACTTCAGCGCAGAAATTCAGAGCAGAATTTGTCCGCAAAAATTGCTGTCTTTTCCAGACGCGGCAGCTTGGCTTTGGAACGACCGCCGCTAACAATGCTGTTATGCAAAATGAACAATCTCAGGTTGCGGAAGCCGAAAAGTCTGAAATTCGGTCCCTTGCCCTGGCGATGATACCCGTCGGTATCGTCATTAATCTTTCCATCGGCACGCTTGTTTCGATTCTTAAATTACCGCTGTTTGTAGATGCGACAGGCACCATTTTGGTGACGCTGCTGCTTGGCATCAGGGCGGGTGCGATTACCGGTGTTCTTTCGTTTTTGATCGGCGGGCTGCTGGTCAACCCTGTCATGCCGTGGTTTTGCGGGACGCAAGCTGCCATCGCCGTGTATGTGGGATTGATGGCGCGTGCTGGTTTCTTCCGCTCATTTTGGCGCGTGATCGTGTGTGGCATCGGCTTAGGCATAGTGGCGGCAACGGTCAGCGCACCCGTAATCGCGAAGCTTTTTGGCGGAATCACCGGCAGTGGTTCAGGAGTGATTACTGCGTTCTTTTTGGCAACTGGCAAATCAATCATCAAGTCGGTCTTCCTTACCGGGATCTCTTGCGAGCCAGTGGACAAAACACTTCAATGCCTGCTTGCCTTCTGGCTGATTCGCAGCCTGCCAAAGAAACTCTTGGGACGCTTTGCAGGAGGAGGCCGTCTGGAAAAGAATAATTTTTATCCATGAACAGATTTCGGGACGCGCTGGCTCCGTCGCCGCAAATTCGCGGACTGGCTGCCCTGATGGCGATTGTCACCACTTTCATTTGCCAAGATCCAAGGGTACTGGCCGTTGGATTTGTATTCGCCGTTGTTCCGCTAACGCTGATTACGGGCGTGTTCGTCAAGTTCGCAAAATTCGTTCTTGTAATCATTTTCCCGATTGCGCTTGGCTTGCTGTTCGTTTGGGGCTGGCTCATGGGCGCTCCACCGGGCGAACTTCGCGGCAGTGCGCCATCGGCAGGGTGCCTTTATGCATCAACCATTTTCCTGCGGCTTGCGCTTGTGTCAGGCGTCGTCTTTGTTTGCCTGCTGAGTCTGCGTGCTGACAGAATGGTCACGCTATTTCGTAGCTGGGGCGTACGCGGTGAGTTGCTAACCCTTCTCATTATTTCCTTTGCCCTTTGGCCAGAATTTGCCTTACGCACCGAGCAGATATACGCAGCCCGATGCGCTAGAGGGTTAATGCCTAATCGCAATATTTTGACCCGCGCACAACAGTTCCCATTTATTTTGCGCACGCTATTCACATGGGCCATTGGCAACGGCCTGGCGCGAATGGATCTGTGGCGGCAGCAAAACCTACTTTCTTTATTGGAACGGCGCGCAATCGACAGCCCCACTGCGGCGCGCACACTTCTCGGTAATGCGTGTTTAGGCCTGATGTCTCTGGCATGGCTGAGTGCTGTCATCTACACTCGTATCCGATAGATGTCATACGCCGCCGTACAACAGAGCACCGTTGAGACTTTGCTGGGCGATGCTCGTGGGCGTTGCGTGGCGATTACAGGACAAAACCTCTCCGGGCGAACCCGCCTCTTGCAGAGGGCGGTCAACATCAATCGCGGGCAAAGCGCAAGGCCGTGCGCTTACATTGGCCCCGAAATATACACCGGCATTTCATCCTTAAGTATGACCGTTCGGGATGAACTGGAACTCCATCTCACGGGCTCGCCCCACCGGGAATCTGTTTGGCGTTTGCTCGACGAATGGGGGCTTATCTCACATTTAGATCAGAATCCATTCACGCTTAGCGGCGGAGAACAAGCTGCTTTGGTGTTGCTGTGCAAGCTGGCGCTTAACCCGACCGTACTGGCGATTGATTGCGCGTTTGAGCAACTCGATTTGAATAAGAAGTCTGCAACTCTTGCTGTCCTGGCCTCGGGCGAATTCGGCGATACCGCCACCCTTCTAGCAGACAATCGTCTGTCAGAAGCGAGCGATTGCCGTGAACTCCGTCATATCAGCGGCTATCAATTAGCCGAGATCGAAGATAAACTTCCGCTGCAATCAATTAACCCCGATGCGTTGAAAACTGCTCCGCCAAAGAACTCGGGCCCCTTGAGACTTCGCCGCTTGAGTTTTCGGTATAAAAACAGCATTGATGCCGCGCTTCGCGGAATCGACTGTGACTTGGAACCTGGACGGATTTACCATTTGCGAGGGAAAAATGGTGCGGGTAAAAGCACTCTAGCGCGTCTGCTTTGCGGCGTGCTGCGTAGCGAGTCGGGCACTATTGAATTTGCCAACCGCAAAATTAATCCTTGGAAGCATCCGGGGCAGATCGCCGCTTACCATTTTCAGAATCCCGACATGCAGTTATTTGCAACAACAGTGCAGGAAGAATTAAACGCAGGAATTCGCGCGATACACCAACCTGTCCCTGATGATGTTTTGGCTTCGTGTGGCTTTGCGGATGTGCTCCGTTGTCATCCCATGGATTTGCCATTCGTTATTCGCAAACGTCTCGCCCTGTTCGCAGTCTTGACGCGCGATGTTCCCTGGCTCGTCATTGATGAGCCAACCATTGGGCAAGACGATGCGACCTGTTCAAGCATCGCGCGCATTCTGGAGTCGAAGGCCGAGTCCGGCATGGGAATCATCCTGATTACTCACAGCGAGGAATTCCCAAAGAGATTGCCTGTAACAGCTTTGATGCTGGAAAACGGCGCCATTGTCAGGTGAGAAATTATGAGCACAATTGCATATAAATCATGGGACGAAGTCCAAGGGAATTTGAACGGAAAACCAAAGTTGCGAGATGCTTTAGGTGCGCTTGTTAAAAGGAGGCAAAAGTCGAAAGGCAGGAACGATGAGAAGCTCTTTCCATGTCTTAAATACTCATACGGAGAACTCGTTGTCGATCAGGGTGCGTTTCGCACGCCAAAATTACTGGTGGATCCGAAGGCAACCAGTGCATTTTTCACGCACCTAGGGCTAAATCGAACTGATGGCGACAATTCTAAATCGCCCCGTATTCCACTGGGATTTGTTGCTAAAAGCGACACGGGCAAACCACAGGGGATTCTTGAAGCCAGTTTTTCTATTACAAGGAATATTGGCTCCGGCAGTCCGTGGGAGAAGCCTGGTTATCCAGAGATCGAGGTCCTCCCTCAAGCCCTTTTGCGTCCGGGCAGTCCCTTCGGTCTCTTCGAGTTCTTTGACTTCTATAGAAAACTTGGCGATCCGCCTGCCTATGACGTTTCAGCTGGTTGTCGCTCGCCTTTCGTTGTGTCTAACTTTGGAGCCACTGGCCTATTGGGTAAGCTAAAGGCCCAATTTCAAGGTTCCACGATTGATGAAGGCAGCCTGAAAAAATTCAAAAGCGGTAAGCTGTCCCTCTGCGATTTGATTCAGAAGCTTCTTCCTGCTGCATGTGCTGAATACAGAACTGAAATAGTATTGATCCCTGTTGGACTCCTTGGGGATGCTAAGGACGCCGACGCACGGGAATTCCTTCGTATCGCCCTTGAGGAGGCGTGGGATCAGTCCGCTCACCTGCGAAATGGATTTATTGAAATGCTCAATTCGAAGGACTTTATCGCGAAATGGCTCGGTAATTCTGAAATCCCGTCTGATTATTTTGAGCCAATGGCTCGTTTCATTTCTGGGGTGGAATGGGTGATTAAGAATCAGATTCCGGGATATAGAATAAACCACGATGGCAATTGCGGCATTCATGATGGCCGGGAATGCAGCGGTGGACCGTTTGCAGATCTTGTAAAAGGACTAGACGCCATCTTCGCAAACCGCAAGCCGCACTTGCGCTGTCTGCTTTTCTTCCCAGAATACTTTCGCGACTGCAGCAAGGGGTCGTTTCTTTACGTGCCGTCTCGCCTTAATCGTCCAGGCCGCAAATGGGGAAAAAGGAAAGATTTTGTTACGAAGGTAACCGGGGCTTTCGATCTCGCAAAGACGAATGCTAAAGATGAAGCAACGCTTATATCTGAAACAGAACTTCTGTTTGAAGCCCGTGCAGAGAAGAAGCTGACATTGAGGGATTTTGGAATCGAACCCGTTATGTCACTTACATCCAAGTTTGACACCGAAATAATTCGCAACTGCTCTCCGCATCTCCGTCACTGGTTTTTCAATGACGGGTTCGCCCGCATTCAAAAATCATAGTATGTTTCCTGAATTGCCGCTTTTGGCTCTGTTCAAAGGACGGACTCAACCGGACGCGTTTCAACGCATCTCGCTAATCGCTGTTCAGCATTTATTGCGGGAAACAGGTTGTTTGCTGGACGCTAGCCGGCAACTTGGAATACCAGCCGAATCCATCTTGGCTATCGGAAAACCATATTCTTCAAACAGGCAAGTTGCGCGCCAAATCAAACAGTCCGGAATTTATGCTCAGATTCCTGATGCGAGGTGGAAGGCTGGGTATTATGGATCGTTTTTCAGAAAGGCGATTCGCCATTCTCTCGCCGCGCAGGCTTCGCCTTTGCACTTAAAGGCCACGAAGCAGACCATTATTCTTGATGATGGGGGCTACTGCCTGGAATTGATGCAGCGCAGAACTAGTGCCAAAGGCCGCTTCGTAGGAATCGAACAAACGACAAGTGGTCTGAAAATGATTTCGCGAAATCCTCTAAACTTTCCCGTGATTGCCGTGGCTACCAGTTGTGCAAAACGATTTATTGAACCCCCAATCGTTTTACGTGCCGCAGAGGCCAAACTTGCAATGCGGATGACTGGCTTCCGACGTTTGCAACGCAAAGGCGTCATTGGACTTGGGAACATTGGCTATCGAATAGCGGCGGGTTTGGAAAAAGGAAACACTCAATTGTTCGTCTATGACAAAGACGAGAGTGCGCTCAATAAATTTGTTGCTGAATTTCCATTATCACAGGCCTGTTCAAATGTTTGCGACCTCATCAGCCATTGCGACTTGATTTTCGGTTGCACCGGGACTGAGACCCTGCCGCGCGCTTGTTGGCCAAAATTGATGGCTGGACACAGAACGCTGGTAAGCTGTTCATCCGGTGACGTAGAATTTCAAGCGCTGCTGCGCTCCGGTCTTGGGCGACCTAAAAACCCTACCGATCCATTTTCCGCGATAGTCTACCGTTTTTCAGATGTGAGGCTAACAGTCCTCGAAGGCGGTTTTCCCATCACATTCGACCGCGCGCCCGTGTCCGCGCCGCTAAGGGATATGCAAATGACGCGCGCACTTTTGTTTGGTGCAATTATCCAAGCTGTTGTGTGCGCTGACCAACGGAAGCCAACCAGCGGAAGATTGGAGATGCTCCATCCCGCCATCCAGAAATTTGTTGTGAACCACTGGCTGAGACTTAATCCATCCCGACGCGAGGATTACCCAGGAGATGTTCTCGCTGGGCTTCTGGATGAAGCGTGGATTCGAAAACATTCAGAGGGTACGTTTGTCCACTCGTCGCGTTTAAGTGCCATGTTTAAATACTGATCTATTTTACCCATTTTCATGGGCGACCAATCCCAAAATCCAACCCCAGGAATTATTGCCGAGCGGTTCAAGCAGTGGACAGACCAACGGCGCGGAGTGTCACCGCTTTACGAAGCCATCGTGGGTGAACTGATTGTCGATAATGAGTTGCTCACTTTGATAGCCGAAGCTGGAAATCGGGAATATATCTGTAATCGTTTCATGGCAGCCGTTCATTACATGCTTTTGGAGGGCGAGTCTCATTCGTTGGCTGATTATTATGGCACGGTCACGAGACGTCCTGGGCCAGTGACCGATGCTTATTCGCACTTCCGAGAATTCTGCTTAAAGCACAAACATGATTTGCTGCAACTGACAGCGACCCGCGAGATTCAAATCAATGAGGTTCGACGTTGTGTGGCGCTTCTTCCGGCTTTTGCATGGGCCAGACAACTTGAGGGGAATCGGCCTCTAGCGCTTTTGGACGTGGGTGCCGCCGCAGGTTTGAATCTGCTGCTAGATCATTTCTATTATGATTACGGCGCTTCAGGCACAGTGGGCAATCCCATGGCAACAGTAAAACTTGTGTGTGAATTGCGAGGATTATGTCCTCCTGTTTTGCCCAAGGAGGTGCCTCCCATCGCCTGGCGGAGGGGAATCGACTGTCAACCCGTCCGGGCTACCGATGTCCAGGCCACGAACTGGATGATTGCGCTCGTATCTCCCGATGACCTCCGTCGACTGGGCGTGTTGCAGGCGGCTTTAAATGTGGCTCACCAAAGCCCGCCAGAAATTGTCCAAGGTAACGCGTGCGATGTTTTGCTCAGTGCGGTTGCAGAGTCGCCTCAAGACGCATCGCTCTGCGTTTTTCACTGCTTCACAACGCATCATTTTAGCAAAAGCGAATTGAAGCGGTTTGATGATGTTCTGAGCGAATTAGGCAAGCTGAGGGATTTTGTTTTGATTTCAATGGAGTGGGAAACAAACAATGGCAAAACTCAAACGCATGAACCCATTCCTATAATTGCTACTTCGTTTGTCCACGGCCAGCGAGATAAGCAACTGCTTGGACGTGTTGACAACCGCGGTGGATGCGATTGGTTGGAATGGTTGCATCCGGACAGTGCTCTTGGCGCATAAGGGGATGATGTGTGCTCTGCAACCACCTGCTTGTCTCCGTCATGCCACTCTGGGCACTTCGGCTTCATGCTCCAGTACGACGACCTTGCCCTGCTTTTTCGCCGCTAGCATTGCCTCTTCGTATTCCTCGAGTGATGGCAGCTGTTTTTGGGCCTTCTTGGCATAAACGCGATGCACGATCTTCGAGCTCTGGCCGAGCACGCGCTGGGCATAGCGCTCGGGGTAGCCGGCGTCGGCTGCCCGCTCGGCCCAGGCATAACGGTAGGAATGGAGCGTCACGCCCTTGATTTCCAGCCCATCGCAGCGCTGTTTGAATTCTGTCGCGCGATCGGCCTCGCGCACAGTAATGAGGTGGGGAAACAGCGGGCCGGAGCGCGGACCGTGTAAAATGATCTTCCAGGCCTTGGGGCCAATGCGGCTGCCGCTCAAATTGGAGGTCTTCAAACGGTCGTAGGCAAGAGCGCGGCGTTCATAATCGAAATCTTCGGCCTTCAGGGAAGCGATGTCCGATTGTGAACCGCCAAAATGCCAGCAAAGCTCATAGAAATCCCGGCGCTCGGGGTTGCGTTCGCGGGCAACAATGCGGCTGTGCTCATCCCAGGTGATGGCCCGCTGATCCTTGTGGTGGATCTTGGGGAACTTCTTCCTCGGCAGAATCGTTACCGACAGCCAGCCCATGTCGATACAGTGGTTGTGCAGCCGGCGAAGATAGACGTTGGTGCTGATCGTGCCTTTCCGCAGCACCCCCATGAAATCATCGGCCGTTGTGGTGACCACAACCTGTTTTCGTATCGGGTCGAATGCGCTGTCCTTGATGGCCGAGTTCCAGCGGCGCAATGTCGGTCCGTGCTTGTCCTGGACAATGTCGAGCATCACATCCTGCCAAACCCGCTCGGCCAGCTTCGGATCGGAAGTGGACAGGTAGGCCATTCCGATCTTGCGGTTTATGTGGGCAGTCTTGGTCGCCTCGTTTTTATGCTGCACCAGGAGGTCCGCCTCTTGGCGGTCCGTAGTCTTGAGGCTCGTGCGTGACCCGGTCTGCTTGTCCTTGCAATAAAACGTGCCGTTCCGGTTGCCCAGCAGCACCGCTCGATATCGTTCTTTTCTCATGCCTTACCAGTATGAGGGGTGCGCGATTCCGCCCGAAACGGATACGGCAAGGCTTAAGCCGGACTTAAGCCTGATACGGCGAGGTTACGGATTTTGGTGCACAAATTGGTGCACAAAGGGGTTTTTGCGGCAGTTTTGGAGGGCAAAACTCCCGATTTCCTAGGGAAATAGAGATGGAGGCGAGGGTCGGAATTGAACCGACGCGTTAGCCACCCGCGGGTGCCTCACACCCATATAAGCTCCAAAGCCCAGGAATCTGTACCCGGATCTAGAAAGAGAAGGCAAGAATCCGGTCACAAAAGGCCGGCAAACCCGCATAAAAAGAACAGTTCGCGCGCCGCGGCGGCCTTAAAATGGAAATGTGAAAGTGAATCTAGGATTGCGCTCGGAGGAGCTGGCCCAGGCGAATCTGGTTTACAGCAAGGATCCGGGAGGCTCAGCCTACCTCTCCGCGCCTGCGCTGCGCGCCAGTCGCCTGGCCATGCAGACAGCATCCCGCCGTCCGGCCCTGGGCAGTCTTCAGTCGTTGCCGGGGGATCCCGTCTCGCCGCGCGATGAGCTTTACGCAAAGACCGATCTGGCCGCTGCGCTCCTGGGTTCCAACCTGAGCGTTCTGGGCTTCGTGGAACAGTTGATCCAAAAGCTTCCTGAACCGAGAGAAGAGCAGGCGTTCTCCCGGACCCCTTTGGACGACGATTTCTGCCGCTTGAAAGGCCTCATGGCCGACCTGCAACGCCCTGCGGTTGCCCTCCAGGGCGGGGGGTATGACCAGTTCAAACAGACGGCAGGCAAGACGATCGACTTGCTGGCGGAGGATTGCCGGCGATATGTGTTCGAGGCCGTCGGCAATGCGACGACCATGCAAAACGGCCTTTCGTCCGCCGAAATGGAGACGGTCCAGAGTTTCAACCATCTTCGCCGGGCGATGCAGACCGTGTTCAATCTGCCCGTCGAGGATGGGGAGGTCTACCTGGAGGCCAGGGTGAAGACTGATAACTCCCTGGACGACGCGGACCGGGGCGGAATGAACCGGATTTTCTCCACGATCAGTTACTCGGGAACCAACCGCCCGTTTTACATGCGGTATATGCCCTATTACATCATGAGCATGCGGGCGCCGTTGTTTCTGCATGCATTGAGTCGCCCGCGGCAGCTTTCCGCCACGACCACGCGCCCCGGCCCTCTGAACCTGCCGGAGCGTTTGGCGGCGCGCTACGGCGTGCCCCGCGGCGACCAGGTGAGGCATCATTCGGTTTCCCGTTACGGTCTTTCGAACCAGACCAGCCAGGACTCGTACGGCCTGCCGATGAAGTTCTACTACAGCTATCAGGATGGTGGAGTGACGAAGGTGCTTGCACTGGATCGCAAAGAGCATTTCTACACCCAGCTGGTCAACCGACCGTCCTTGACGATCCCGGAGGGGGTTGTCAAAGGCCTGCCGCTGGTCGAGGCCAAATACGTGATGTACGACCGGCAGCAGCAAGCCTACCTCTACCAGACCAGCCGGGACCGCCTGGCCTTGAACCAGCAGCAGCATCAGCAAATCCTGCGGCACAACGCGGAGTTGGGCCGGGTGGGAGACCCCAACAGCGCGGTGAACCTCTCGTTCGCGTCGGACGGCTCTTTGGACTCGGTGATGAACCGCATTTTCAACGACAACGCCGTGCGCAAAGTTTCCAACCACAGCGCCTTGGTGAAGCTCGTCCCGCCCGGCTACAAGGACAAGATGCAGTTGATGCAGGAACTCACTGCGGCGATTCAGCCTGGTTTCCAAAGGGAACAGGAGCGGATCGAGGCGTTGCGCTCAGAATTGTTCGGACGGTTTGCCGCAGGCGCCATCGGCAAGGACGTGGTCGAGGACACCTGCCGCAAAGAGGCAGTGGCCTCATTTCGCCAGCTGATTGCCGAGCGGCGCATGCAGGTGCCGCCGCAGGCTGGCCGCCAGCTGATTGGCCAGGCGGTCGCGACCATCAACGATTTGTTTGAGGAAATGTATTCCAACAAGGCGGCCGACTTTGCTCGTCTGGCAGCCGCCCGGCAGCTCTTTGCGGCCCGGGTGGAACCTTTCCGCACGGCGTTCAAGGAGAACATGGCCAGGAACAACGGCTATCTGAACCTGAGCCGGGCCATGGAGGATTTGGGCGCGGAAAGCCGCAAGACCTTCGATGGGGCGGTCCTCAGGGTCACCGAGCAAATGGAGGAGCCGAACGGCTTCAAGGATCAGCTCAAGGCCGTTTACTGGGGCGGGGTGACCCAGTACCTGGCGGATCTCCACTATGGGCCGGAAGGGCTGGTGCGCGGGGGCGATTACATCAGCCGCGATGGCCTGCCCGCCAACGGCCGGCAATTCGAGCGATATCTGAATGAAAAGGCGCCGGAACTTTTCTCCGACCCGGTCCAGGTGGCCAACCGCCTGCGTTCCACATTCTCGTACTTTGAATACAACGTGTCTCCCTATTACAGCCTGCCCTGGCCCAACCTGTATCGGAACAATGATCTGCTGCGCAGCTCCGGCAAGCCCAACGAGGTGCGGGATCCGAAAGCGGTCAAGCCGCGCGAGCCAGCGGTAGATCTTTCGGTGGCGCTGGATGGCCAGTCCATTCGCATGACTGGAACGAGCCCGCGCGAGCCTTCGCGCCCGCGTCCGGCCGTGCGCGAGCATCGGCCGGCGCCTGCCAACGCGCTGGCGCCGAGCATCTCCTAACGTCCTTCGGGGAGGGAAAAATCCTTTGCTGCCCGCATCGATTCGAGGTTGGACAGACGGCTGCGCTTCGCTCCGGGCGGTCTTGCCTCACGGGCACAAGGGCGCTCCTTAACGGCCCTGGCGGGCGTGGCCCGAGATTTCCACCGTTTGGTCCTGCGGAAACGCGCGCAGGGTGATTCTAGTCGGCAGAGCCGGATGGCTGTCTCCGAACTCGAAGTCGATAATGCAATGGTGGAAGTCCATTTCCGCCTGCCCCACATTGACGCAGGTCGTTTGTTGCCAGCGTGTGTGCCACGTGCTGTTTTCGATCGGTGTTTCATGGTCGTGGCCGGACACGGTAAGTAATGGAGAGAATCGCTCAATCGCCGTTGTCCACGCCGGATTGAACACCGCCGGGCGCGCAAGAGGAAGACCTACGGGACATTCATGCATCAGCCAAACCGTGCGGCCCGCCGGCCCGGTAAGCTTCATAAGTTTCGGCAGCCAAAAACCAGTGTCCGCAGGCAGGGGCTTGCGTCCTGACTGAGCGAGGTCCTGCGGAATCTCATTCCCCTCCTTGGGAAGAGTGTCGCACCAGTATTCTTCCGGCCCCGTCATGCAAGGAAAACCCACAATAACCAGCGGGCCGATCGCAAAGGCGGTGCCGTAGAGGACAGTGAGAGGGCGGATTTCAAAGGGCCAGGCACGAACAAAGTCCGTCCAGTTGCTTCCCTCATGATTGCCCCGGACAAAGACCAGGTGTCGGACCGGCAGATCGGCCAGCATTCTTGCGCATTCTGCTGTGGCGAACTGGTATTTGCCGATGTCGCCGAAATGCAGAGCGTCACCGACCACCGCGACCACGTCCGGTTTGAGTTCCTTGGTCGCCAGCACAAGACTCCGATAATGTAATCGGGATTGGTGCAGATCTGCGGTTGTGAGGAGTCGAATGCGCATGGTCTAGCTTAAAGTTTGGGGTAAAACAGGGCGACGAATACCGAGCCGTTGACCTGGTTGCGCCGAGGCTTGGCGCCGATTTCGTCCAGTTTGGCCAGAAACAGATCCAGCTTACGTCGGCCGATCTCGGGATGGGCCTTTTCCCGTCCGCGCAACTTCAAAACAACACGCACCGGATGCCCGCCCTCGAGGAACTCGCGCGCATGACGGGCTTTTACCTCCAGGTCGTGCTCAAAGATGCTGGCCGACAGCTGGATTTCCTTTTCCCGAACCGTTTTACGGTGCCCCACCCTTTTCTTATGCTCGAAAAGGAAGCGGCCGTAATCGGCCATCAGGCAAACCGGAGGGTTGGCCCCGGAGGCGATCAGGATCAGGTCTTGGCCCTGGGCCCGGGCCTTGGCAAGGGCTTCCTTGAGCGGGAATTGTCCGATCGCTCTGCGCTCTTCATCCAACACCAGCACCGTTGCGGCTTGGATTGCGCCGTTAATCGGGTGCGGATGGTGTTTTCCGGGGTTCACGGCTTGTTCTTGTTTGGCAGGCGATGAGCTGCGTGCCTTGCACGCGATAGCAGCGCGGCACTTCCAGCGTGCCGTCCAGGGCGAAAAACTCCTGCACACCGAACACGATCAGCGGAATATGAAACCGTTCCATGTAATCGCGGTTGGCTCGTCCCGCGTTGACATAGGTGATGGCAATCACGCGGCGGGCGGGGTACTCGGACAGCACCTGCCGCGTGGTTTGAAGACACGCGTCGCAAGCAGGGGATATTTTCAGCAGGATGTCCCGGCCGGCAGCCTGGTTGCCGAGCAGTTGCTCCAGGGCAAGATGCTTTGGCGCCCGGGTCGTTGCGCAGGCGAAGGTCACTGATAGCACGGCGAGCCCGAGGCACATGACCGCCTCCGAACCCGTCCATGTCCTGGGCTGCGTGCGGCGCAGCGCGTAAAAGAGCCCGCCGATGGCTGCCAAATTCGTGGCCAAAGCGATCCGGGGCGATCGCTCGATCCCCAGCGAGTCGAAGCAGCCGCAGCTCGCTGCTCCGGCATGGATCAAGTGCAGGAGGTACGCGCTGAATGCCGTGAGCAACACGGCCGACAACCAAATGGCCCGGCGGCTGGGGAACAGGACCAGAGCCAAAGCCGCGCAAACTTCCAAGGCCAGAACCGTCCCCAACTGCAGCGGCCGGGCTAATGCAAAAGGCATGTGCCCGAGGGCGGTGACGGGATCCACAACCTTGTTAACGGCGCCCAGGAGAAGAAGGGCGGCGACGAGGCCCGTTATCCAACGGCCCGCTTTGGAGGTCGTCCCAGGACGGCTTTGCTCCTTCATGCCATTGCCTTTGTCCTTATAATGGGGTGGTGCAACTGAGAATTTTTACCGATGGCAGCTGTCGCCCCAACCCGGGCCAGATGCGCATTGGCATGGTTGCGCTGCGCGGCGAGGCGGTGGCGCACCGGGTTTCGCAGCCCATGGGCTACGGCACTTCCAACCAGGCCGAGTTGCTGGCCGTGCGCGAGGCGCTGCGCTGGGCTCCCCAGGACGAACCAGTCGAGCTCCACGTGGACAGCAAGTATGTCTGCGGCGTGATCAGCCGGGGCTGGAACGTTCTCAAAAACACCGAACTGGTGGCCGAAATACGGGAGCTTTACAGGTCTCGTCCCAGGATCAAAATGGTGAAGGTCAGGGGCCACGCCGGCGTTCTGGGCAACGAGTTGGCAGATCGCGCGGCGGCACAACCTTGACTTGGTTCCTCTTCTGACCGCGCTCATACCCTATCTGGTCTTGTTAAGGACTTGGGCCAGATTGAACAGCGGCAGGTACATCGCGATCACCATGGTGCCAATGATGGCCGCCAGGAAAATGATCATCACCGGCTCAATGATGGCCGTAAACCGCGTGACCGCGTCGTCGAGATCTTCGATGTAGTATTCAGTCAGGTTTCCCAGCACCTCGGGCAAACTGCCGGTGGCCTCCCCAGCCTGGATGTTTCCGGCGATGATGGGGGGAAAGGTCTTCTCCCGCCGGAACGCTTCCGACAGGCTCACACCGCTGGCTTGGATCGCGCTCTTGATGCGTTCGATCGCCTCGGTGAAGACAATATTGCCGGCGACCTTCTGGCAGAGATGGAGCTGCTTGGGCATGGTCACGTTGGCGGTGGAGAACTGCTGGAGCAATTGCAGGACGCGAAGGCAGGCGCCCTTGGCAACCAGTTCACGGATGATGAAAACCTTGAGCAGAAAACGCTGGAGCCGCTTGTTCGCCAGAATGACCTTCCGCTGCATGAACAGAAACACCGGGACGGAGAAGACCCCGATCACGACCAGCGGGCTGCTGCGCAAGATTTCGGAAACCTTCACGATCGCGCGCGTAATCAAGGGGAGTTGAACTCCGGTGCCCTTGTAGAGGGTCGCCAGGGCCGGCACTGCCAGCAGGGAGAAGATCATCACGGCGATCAGCGCGATCACCAGCACGATGGCCGGATAAATGGACGCATTCTTGACCTTGCGCAGCACTTTGTCGGTTCGCTTCAGGGCTTTGGCCCGCTCCCGGAGCGCAACCGGCAGCTGGCCGGAAGTCTCCGAAGCCTGCACGATGGCCACATAAACATCATCAAAGGCCTCCGGGTGGTTTGCCAGCGCCTGGGAGATGCTCTCGCCGTCAGTGATGCGGCGGCGCACGTCGGTGATGATTTTGCGAAACCGTTCCTTGGGCGTGGACTCAGCCAGGATCTGAAACGCGTTGGCGGTGTTGACCTTGGTGGCCACCATCAAGGCGAGGTTATTGGAAAAGGTGGCGAGCTCGCGTTTGCTCGCCGGGTCCCCGATCTCCAGGCGCCCCTTTTTCAACGCCTCGAGAAACGGACTTGGGCGCTGCTCGATCGCAATGACCTTGCACTTTTCCCGCTGCATCTGGGCGTAGACCTTGGCCTGGCTGGTGGCCGAAACCAGCCGCTTGGAAATCTGCTGGGCTTCGTCCCTAACAGTGACGAGATAGGAATTGAGAATCATGTGGTTCTGTTGCTTGCGGTTATTGGCGTGTGGACACAACTCTGCAGGTCAAGTCGTGCAGGAAGACCAGCCGGCAGCCGATGACGCTCTTTTCCATCAGGCTGCGTTCTGCGGCCGAGAGATCGCTGTAGAGCAAGTCGTCGCGCAGTTTGTCCCGCAGGTTCTGGTTCAGGATGTATTCCCGCACTGCGGAAAGCTCTTCCGGGCCGAATTCGGTGCGCCACAAGGACGACACTTGCGCCTGGGCCGCGGCCACTTCCTTGGCCGGGCGCGTCACGGCCTGGCTGGATTCTGGCTGGTTGCGCTTGCGCTCCGACGGCTTCGCTTGATCCTCCTTGGGACGGTGCGAGGTGGCGTAGTCGTTGACGAAGCTCTCGCCATAGAGCGCTTTGACAAAGGACAGGGATTCGGCGTCGCCGGGTTTGCGGAATGCCTGGATGGCGGCGAGGCGTTCGACCATGAGCTGCATCGTTTGAGGCGCGTATTCATCAAGCAATCGGCCGACAATCTTCTGCAGGTAATCCCGGTTTCCTGCCTGAACCTGCTGGAGGAAGGTGTAATGGTCCGGGTCGTTGAATTGGGGATGTTCCAGCCAGCTTTGGGGGACACCGGGTGGAAGGGTGAACCCCGCAGGCAATTCCAACCCGAGATCTTCGCGCAAGTGCAGCGAGGTCTGGCGGATCAACTCCCGGTATTCACGCACGGTCAGGAGCACGTCTCCCGTTTTGAGTTTCTCGACCAGGGCTTGCGCCACCAGGAAGTAGAGGACCTCCGGCGGTTTCTCAACCCTAACGGGCTGCAACTGCGTGGCGGAGAATGCTGGTTTTCGGGCAGACGCCCCGGCTGCATTTCTTGGCAGCATGCGGCTGCTGACAAAGGCGCCGACCAGCAGCACCGTGAGACCCAAGAGGTATGGCCAGAGCTTCTTCATGTACTACCGCACCATTCGGAACAGCACATACGTGATGCCCAGGATGAACAGGGTTATCTTCCAGTCCCCGTGCCGTTGCGCGATGGCCTTGCGGGTATAAACCAGGATTGCGGACGGGTAGATGAGGCAGGCGCCGATCATGGCGAAGAGCGAGGTGCGCAAACGGGATCCGGCGTAGTCCTTTTGCAGCGCCGGCATCAGACAAACAACTGTGATGGCGCCCAAGGACAGCAGCCCTGCGGTTTCCCAAAATGATATTCTTCGCGGTCGACTCATACTCGGCCAATTGGTCTCTTAACCAGTATAAATCGCTGGGGCTGCTTTTTGCGGCTGCTTCCCTCAGAAAGTCCTGTGGGATGTGCCTGGTGATGGAGATTGATCCCGATCCAGGCCCCGGCAAACCTAATCCCAACGTCCTAGCCGTATGCAGCCTGTCGGCTCGGTCCCGCTATTGCCATCTCTCGTGGGCGGAAGTGGTGGTGGCGCCCGACAACCAGCCGTTCTCAATGTTGTCTCTGCCAGCCGTCAGCAGACTGCTTGTCCAATTTATGCGAAGCAATCGTCCTCCTCGCCGAGTGCCAGCACGGTTTCGGGGAGGTCCCGCTCCCTCAAGTGGCCGATTTGTTGCGAGTAGATTTCAGACTCCCCATTATCTGGCCCGGACAGCTCCTCGATGATGTACTGGATTTCCACGAGCCCCGCGCCCTGGCGCAGAGCGGCCACGATCAGGTCGAGGCCTTTTTGCATCAACCCGAGGGTGTTGCCCAGCCATTGGGCCACCAAATCATTGCTTTTGGGCGCCGCTTGAAGAATGGTCCCCGCCTGCTGCTGGATGCTTCGAGCCAAGGCAATGGCCGCGTCGTTGTCGCCGTCGCTGGCCATCTGGAGCAAGCGCTGCATTTCGCCGTGCAGATTGTGCTGCGTTAGGTATTCGCGGAATTGCGCGCTGGTGACCGCGTTGTAGGTGTCGCTTCGCTTGACGGTGGCCGGGACCTGTTTGAGAACGTTGAATCTGCCGTTCTCAAGCGTCATGCACCGCCCGGAGTTTTTAAGGATGTACTTCTGCGCCAGTCCGTCGGCCATTTCGTTTTCGCTGCGGGGGATTTTCTGAAGCGTGTACGTGTAAATCTTGCGCAGCCGGCGCAGGAAGATGCAGTAATCCCTCATCTTGCCCGAGGATTTCCACAGATTATTGACCTGTTTGGTGACCAGCTGCGAATCGCAAAAGACCACCACGGGGACGCCGGGTTCGGGATACAGGGCCTGCAGTACGGTCAAGCCGGTTTTCACGGCGATGTATTCGGCCTCGTTACAGGTGCCGTGGCCAACGAACGTGTGTCGCGTGAACAAACAATTGTTGCCTTGGCGCGCGAATAGCCCGATGTGCATCGCGCCGGGGTTCTCGCACAAGCCGTCGGTGAACAGCTCGAGCTTTTGCTCGCGGTTGATGGAAACGTTGTAATTGCGAATTTCCGCGATTACTTCCTGGGTTTTCTGATCGTAGGGCGTCATTTTATTCGAGGTGTTTTGTTAAGCGTCAGCTCTTTGGCCGAGAGGAAGCCGCTGGCGGAAACAGCCCATCCTCTCCTCCGCAGTTGGTTCGATCTTCTGCGGAGAGCCGTGCTTGCCTAAAGTGTGCGCTTACCTCTCTTCCGGCTGAGGGAGCTGGTCCGCGCGCCATTCCTGGTCGTGACGCAGCCACTCGGGATGTTGGTCGGGCCAGAAGGAAGCGCGCTTGAGGGGACGTTGGAAATAGTGGGACTCGAACGCCAACTGGGGCTGCATCTGATGCATGGCCACGCCGGTAAACTCCAGTTGGTCCTCCAGAGCGGCGCCCTTGCGGAATTCGATGGTGTTCCAGAGGTTGAACACCCCCATGAACCAGTCCAGTTGCTGCAGGTAGTAACTGCGCATGAACTGCGGGCCCAGAGTTCTCTCCGGCTCCGACCGCTGATTAGAAAGGCAAAGGTTTCCGCCCAGCCACGAATGGGTCAGATGCGTGGTTAACGGATAGACCTCGAAATCCGGGTTTTTTGCCAACTCCCGCACCAGCCGCATGAAGTTCGAGTAATAGGGCTCGATCCGCTGGTAGAAGTTGTAGCCCCGAATCGCCGCATGCTGGGTCTTCAGGGTGAAGGTGCTCAAATCGCCGGGACGGTCCATCTCCAGTTCCCAGGCCGTGAGCACGATGGCAAAGACAGTCGTTTGCATCTCGACCGGCAGTTGAAACGGCAACCCGTCGTGGGTAACGACGCCACGGGCCAGGCAGTAGACCTCCTGGAACGCCTCGCGGTCCATTTTGAGCGCGCGATTCAGTTCAGAATCCAGCGTGGCATACGCGTAGGTCTCGGAAGAGCGTGCCTGCGTCAACTGTCCGTTTGGAAGAATCGTGCTGCCCAAAATCCGCTGCTGGAAAGTGGCATCCTCCACCGGATTGGTTAGGGCATTGAAGGGATATCCGTAATAATAATCCGGCCCGTCGAATCGGGCAATCTTGCCCCACGGATCGGGTGTCCCATCGATGATGGGGAAGTTGCTGCCCCCCACGTAAGGCAGGAGATCCGCGAAGATGGGCGCCGGCGCACGCTGCGACGGGCCGAGTTCAGCATCCGGGTAAAGGTAAACTGCCGGGAACAACTGCACTGGCCCGGCCCATCTCGAGAGTGCCGCGAAATAGTTAAAGGCTTTGTCCAGCCTGATGTGAGGTGTGAGGCTGTAGCCGAGCTGGGGGGTGAGGTAAACCAGCGCAGTATGCACTCCGCGCAGGGTTTTAGGGCGGAGGTCGTTCCAGAGCTGATAGTGGTAACGCAGGTGCCTGGCGTTGATGCCGATTCCAGTGGCCTGGGACGGACTTTGGAACCACGGGGAGCGCAGCAGCGTGCTATGCTCCGGGGGGAGCGTTTTGAAATAGGGGAGTTGCGGCTCGGCACGGATTTGCGGGGTGTATTCCCAGTTTTCCAAAGCGGGCAGCGCTTTGCGCCCGACACTGGCGACCAGGCACTTGTCAGCATCCCATCCTGCCGGGAAAGTCGGATCGGTGAGCCGTTTGGCTTGCGTCAATGGGATTGCGCAATGGAGGACTTTAGTCCGGCTGCGGTCGGCCCGGCTGAAGATCTCCTGGTTGACTTCCCATCCCGGCTCGGCGATGTGCGCCCACCGTTCTCGGAACTCAGGGTTTTGCAGGTCGCGGTTCACTTTATCTTTCTGCCGCAGAAATGTTTTTCGCGAAGCGTTTTGCTTCCCTCATCCGGCCGAGTGAGCAATATCCCGACCGTTTTCAAACTCTTGCAGCCGCTGCTTCGACTCCTGGAGTCCTCGGGCGTCTTCGCTGGCCCAGCAAATGGACAGCCCCTTTTGCGGTCTCCGTGCTTTGCCGAGAGGAGGGCGTATGGAGGAGGCCGCCAACATTTCCTGCGTGGTCAACAGGTAAAATTCGCCCAGAGCGAAAGGGTCGCCATTTCGCAGGCTGAGAAGCCGGCGGCCCAGGGCCGTGAAAAGTCGTTGGCGTTGCCGATGTGACGCAACTCTTACGAGGGTCAGAGATTCCCCGCTCATGAGCCGTGCTTCCGCATTTTGCAGTTCATTGTTTAGCGCGCTTTTCGAGCCTGCTCCATTGTAGTCCCCAGGCGCCAGGCTTGAATGGGTTGCGATGGGAAATATGGGCGCATCACCTTGGGGAGCCGTAAAATGGAATAGGCATGAAAAGGGCTTTCCACTCCCTCGGGGGGCTGTTCGTCCGCAGTGCTACGGCGCTGGGGAGGGACGTGCTGCGCCTGGAGCTGTCCCCTTCGGACAACGAAGCCCGCGATTTCCTCAAGCATCTTCATCGCCTGGAGGATTCCGACAGCTTCGTGGTGGAAGTTCCGATGGACATGCTGGAGAGCATGACCTCCCCGGAGGAGTTCGGCTCCCGGGAGCACAAGATCGCCATGTTGCAGGGCAACTGCATCAACCTGAAGATTTCTGTCGCGAACGACCAGGATATCGAGGTTCTGGATTCTTCCCCCGACCTTTCCTACATCATGGCGGGGAACGAAAAGACGGGGTTCCGTCCCACGACACGGTTTAACCGGCTTTTCCGGAAATGTGTCGCTGACCTGGCTGGCGGCTTCGTTTTCAACCACGTTCGCGGCTTTTTCCGCGACAATCACGGTTTCCTCCTCCCACACGAGGGGGAGAAGCCCCTCAAGCCTTACCAGAAAGATTTGGTGCGAATCCTTTCTCCCTACAGCCAGTCTTTCTGCCGGACGGCCGAGGAATCCCGGGAGCTGGGACATGCCTCATTCGATGGCGATTTCCTGACCATTGAGCAACGGCTGGGCTCCTTGTCGAGCGTTTCGGAGGCGGAGCGCACGTTTGCCGGCGCCCAGCCCAACAGCCCGGTTTATGGAAAAGTAACGCTGACTGACATCGTGGGGCTTCCGGCGGAAAGCCGCTGGATGAATGCGGTTGGCGAGAATCTTAACCGCGCGTTGGGACAGAGTCAGCGCCTGGATTATGCGGTGACCTCGCTGGACAGTTATGCCCGGAGCAAGTTGCCCCTGCGCATCGCCGCCAACATGGAAAAGCGGCTGGGCCATCCCATCTCGGAGGCGCAAAAAGTCGAGGTCAAGGAACTGTTTGAACAGTTCATGGCCGGTCTGATGGAGAAGAACGCCCAAAAGCTGCGCCCGCTCGAGGAGTTTTGCGAGGCGGTCGGTTCGCAACGCCGCTCGATGCCACAGCACGGTCTGGCGATATTGAATTACCTGGCCCGTGATACCGGCTCCCTTGCCCGGACTCCGTTCAAGCTGTCGGACGGGACCGAACTGGATTTCGGCGACGAGCTATCCCGGGTGGTGGCGGACCCCCGGAGTTTTGGCGTGGAGCTGCCGAATCACGGGCCCACGATTCAACAAGCGTCACAGGTGGCTCTGTTGAACTATGTTTCGCGCGACCTGCTGCGGGGGTATTGGGGCATCAGTGAGCCGATTCCCTGCACCTGCGCGTTTGAAGCCCTCCAGGCCGAGAATGAGCACAAGGTGACCGACCGCTTCACAAAAACACGTGCCCCGTTGTCCAATCCGGCCGACATCTACCGCAAATTCGATGCCGCTCGGCAGCTATTGACCTCGTGTGCCTCCGGGTACTTGTGCTCCACAGGTTCCGGCGTGGAGATGCTGGCGCCTCCGCGTTCGCTGCTGCCCCGCCTGTCGGCCAAGAGCGGCGGCGTCCCGGAGGTGACCCGTTCGCGCGGGCTGTTGCTGCGCAGCGCCTGCGCGGTTTATCGGACCGTTCCGGAGGAGAAAGCCGATGCCCTCCTTAAGGAAGTGTGTGTGCTGAGCGGGCGATCCACGGAGGATTACGGGCGTGAGGCTTCGTTCGTGGCGGCTGCCTATAACATGACCAAAACCGAGGCGGTTGTCGCGCTGGCGCTCCACGAGTCATTCGACACGGACAACCAGCGCCTGGCGGCAAAACTGGACGAGTTCGGCAAGCAAAACGTTCCGGACTACCACACCAAGCTGGAGGCGGCGCTGGATTCCCGGGTTCGGGTCCAGTCGCTGACCCCGACGGCCCTGGCCCGGCTGGCTTCGGAATCGCCCGAAGAGGTGGTCAAGGCCCTGAGTCCCGAAGCGCAGATCCAGGGCGAGCTTGTGAATTCCAAAACCTCAGCGGTGGCTGGGGCGGCGATGAAAGTGCTGCAGACCACGCTTCGCAACTCGTTGGAATTCTTCAAGACGAGCCTGCCTTCGTCGCTTGAGTTCAAGAACGTCGAAGGTGCGGTTTACAGCGGTCCCCAGAGCGCCAAAATTGTTTCTGAGCTGGTGGAAGACTCGGTTGAAGGCGCGTTATCCGATTATTTTCGGCTGGCGGCCGTTCCCGACCCGGATCAGCGGGAGCAGCAGATGAACGTGCGCGCGGCCACTTTGGCCGAACGCGCAGAGCAATCCAAGGACGCCGTGGAAATCGAAGCGGACTCACGGTGCTACCCCTCGGGACGCTCGCCCAAACGCGTCGCGCGAGACCTGCTGACGGACGCCTTTAACAAGGCGATCCTGGGCAGCGGCAAGCTGGAAATGGATCCGTTCACTTTCGCCCCGCCGTCGTTTGCCTAAAGGCGGTTTTTGCGGAGCCATCAACTTTTCTTCGGGGGTGCGTCCAGGTCGCAAACCGTGCGCCGGACCATCTCCCCTGCGGGCAGCTCTGGGAAGAGGGCCACGGCGTGGTCACCGTCCCCTTCACCGTTGGCCGTGCAGACGACGCGAAGGTTTCCATGAGCATCCAGCCCCACGACCATGTCGGCGATGGGTTTTGTGCCTCGAAAAGCGCGAACGGCGATTTCCCGGTAATTGTTGCCGTCACCCGAAGGCTCAGCGCGCAGCCGGACGGCTTTGGGATTCTTGCCGCCGTTCCGGGCGGCAAATTCAAAAGCCTTGGCGGTATGAAAGCTGTCTGTCCTGCCGCCTTTGGCGAGTATGCTCATGCAAATCGCGTTTGGCGTTACTTTGGGAAGGAGCTCTATAGCAACGGATGCGGGTCTGGCGTGCGATCGTTGCGTCTGCCGTTGAGAGCCCTCAGGAAATGGATGGGGCCGCGGGAGGCGGGACTGCGGGGGATCGAGGCAGATTGAGCATTTCCAGAATGAACGCCGGGATGCGCCGATACCTGTCCGGTTTGGCTGGCTGCCTGGCATTTGCGTCCAGCGCGGTCGCGGTCGCTCCTTCCGGCAGCGCGTGTTGCACGGGAGGAGCTTCGCGCGCCTTCTCGGGCTTGAGCTCTCCGTCCGGCGATTTCGCCGCTAAAGGCATCTTCTGGATCCTGAGCGTCGATGTTTGGCTTTGCCCGCTACCGCCAGCGCTCTCCTGGCCGTTTTTGCTGCTGTTGGCGTGCTTGCCGCCGGGCTTCTCCCCGCCACTGCCAGCCTGGAGCATGGCGGGGGTGAAGGTGTGGGGGATGTAGGTCTTGGTGAACCGGCATTGCGGATAGCCGCTGCAACCGTACCATTTCGAATCGTCGATGCCGGTAATGAGTTGCAGCTTGCCGGTCTTACACTTGGGACAGGCCTGGTCCGTGGCCGTCTTCGATTTGAGCTTGGGCGCGATGCGGACTTTGTATTCTTCATTCAGCATCAGGCGGCCGCGAATCGTGTTTTCCTGGCCGTCCTTCTGTCGGGTCAACGTTTTCTCGGTGGACGTCACCTTGTCCCCATGCAGCATTTCCTGGAGGTCCGTAGGGGTTAATTCGTACCCCATAAAGTTGCGCCAGATGCGCAACTGGCATTTGGTGCAGGTGAACCGGTCCGGCCCCATGCGAAAATGGCAGCCTTTCTCCCCCGCCGGCTGGTTGCAGGAGTCTGGACACGAGACCTCCGAAATGTCGTAGAGGCGCTTATGGGCTGGTCTGCTGGTCTGCATCTGGGTTCTGGAGGCCGTCGGGCACGCGGTCGAGGTTCGAAAACACGCGGCTGGCGGCCTGCCCGCGAGTGGCCTTCTCCAGTCCTTTGGGCGGTTCGATCTCCTTCACCATCTGTTCAAACTCCGCGTCAAAATCGCTGGTGGGTTCATTGGGCGGCGGCTCCGCTTCGCTGGTGGTCGCTGGCACCGTTATCTTGTCGTCCTCGGGCTTGTAGAAGGGATCGCTCCTCTGGCTGGCTTCCAAATCGGAAAGCCACGCTTTGTTCTGATCGACATACTTGAATAGGTCTTCCGGTTTGGGCGACCCGAGTTCCTGCATGATCTGTTTTGCGGCCTCCTCAGTGATATCTGCGGGCGTTCCGTTTTGGCCCTCGTCGTTGCCGCTGCCTTGGAAATCAGCCCCTTCCCCGCTGCCGTTTCGCGTCCCGTCTGCCGCCCCGGCTTCGGGCATCCCGACGGGCAGATTGTTGCGCCAGGAGCGCAGGATTCCTTTGGCGCGCTGCTCCTGTTCTTGCGGGTTGGCCGGCTTGATGTTGTCGCGCGCGTCGAACAGGTGAGAAACGCCCAGCTGCCAGGCGCGGTTCTCAATATAGGCCTGGTAATAATCGTTGGCCGCCGCCGCCAGTTCTTTCTTGTCGAAGAAGCAGGCGGTCTTGCGGAGGTTGGTTTTTACGATGCGGCGCTGGGGGTTTGTTTCCGCCTTGTTGAACAGTACCGCCTCAAACGGTAAGAGCTGTGTGAAATAGGACGATTCATAACGATGCTGCTTTTCCTTTCGCCGCGTGATGGAGGGCGCTCTTCCTTCCATCGCGCTGGAGAGCCTCAAGTCGTGCCCCTGGAAATCTTCGCGGTCGTGCCACACCTGACCCATGGTGGCTTCCGCGAGCTTATTGGTCTTCTCGTCGAGGCCCTGGAGAAAGACACGGGAACCGAAGCACTGAATGAATGCGTCGATTTTGTTCTCGTCGCGCTGGACCGCCAGCAGCATGGACTTGGCCTGCGTGCAGACCAGGTTCATGATGCGCGACTGGCGCGAGAGGGACAAAAACTTCTCGTCTCCGCCAGACCTGCCCCCGCTGCCCGAGGTGGTGATGAAGAACTGGTATTCGTCAGCGACGAAAGAAATGAAGCGCTGCTTGTTTACCGGCGCCGCCTGCGTGCGCCTGAGTACACATTGCTGGAAATCCAGTTTCATACAGGTGCCAATCAGCATCTGCGCGTTGGGATAAGCGTTGAGCACCAGCGTGTAGACCTTGCCGTTGTTCAGGCAATCTTCGAAACTGAAACGGGAAGGCTGGCAAAATGTTTTGAGCAGTTGCGCGTTGCGCGTCACGTCGCCGAACAGGTTGGTCACGCAGCTTTGGATATTCCCCTTCGTCTTGGGATCGTGGGGCACCCATTCGCCGAGGAAGTAGTCCTTCAGGTTGCGCAGCAGGAGTATTTCGTAATCGTTGGCCCCCATCTCCTGCTTCCGGCGGATGACCGCTTCGAGCTTGTTCAAGTATTCTTTGAGCTCGTTCTCGTTCGAGGTGAACCGCTGGATGTCGTTGACGCTGCACTCCCGGCCCAAGGGGCCTTCCACCTGCCGGAACAACTCGATGCAGTGGGCGATGTGCTTTTCGGAGGCCTGCGACCAGTAAGCGTTGTCGCTGCCAAACGAGTTGCCGGTCACTTCGGCCACCGACATGATCCGGCCAGCAGCTTCGGTGGAAGCGGCGCCGCGCGGCACCAGATTGTACGTCAGGCCGTTGTTGATGGAATGCACCCCCAGGTAGCGCAGGCGTTTGGGCTTGTCGGTGGTGATGCTGCTGCCTTGGGCGTCACGAACGTAAATGATCTGGCGTTTGTGAGTATGAGAGACCCGGCTCAGTTTGCCGTTTTTCTCCTCGCGCCACCCAAGCCAGCGAACGGACTTTCCGGTCACTTCAAACTCCAGCTGCTTCAGCCGGGTGTAAACTTCCGGCCGCAGATAAGTGCCCCGGTCACTGAACAGGTACGAGGACAGCGCCTCCGAGCCGCCATGGTCATCAAGGAGCAGCACCTTGTTGCCGGACTGGTCCGTGGTGAGAACCTTTGGGGGACCGACGGCGGTTTCCAGCACCAGGTCGCACTCCTGCATGGAAGTCCCGCCCATGCAGCTCACCAGAAAATGCTCGCCCGTCGTGACCTCCTCGAATTCCAGTATGTAATAGTCGTTGTCGGGCCGAATCACGACCAGATCCTCCAGCAGATCGCGGCCATGCTTCTGCATCAAAAGTATGAGTCCCTCATGAAAATCGCCTTTAACGTCGAGAACAAATCCGCCCCATTTGGCGTCCGGCTCCTTGGGGTCTTCGTTTTTGTAGAGGGCGGTGATGGAGTTGAGGATCGGATAAATGACCGCCGCCGTTTTGCCGGCGCCGATTGCGCCGAAGGCAATAATGTTTGTGAAGAGAGCCTGTTCGTCGAAGGTCATTCCGCCCAGATTGATTGCCAGTTTCTTTACGCGCTTCCGGGGTTGGGCGATTGGCCAGTTGTTTTTGACCGCCAGCTTGGCGGCAATCAGGCTGCCCAGGCAAACCGTGAGCAGCCCCAAGGTGGCCTCCGGGATAATGAGACCCCCCGGCATCCACAGGGCGGCCGGCTGCAGCAAGCGGGACAAGACACCAACAAACGGCGTGCCCAGCGTCAGGAGCGAGAGCGCCTGCGCCGCGTAGGCCCAGTTCCTGCACTCGGGAACCTGGCGCGCCAGTGTGCGTGCGACTTTCGGCAGCATCCTCCATTGTATTGCTTCCGCATCCGGTTTGCCCCGATCGACCTCATTTGCTTCCTCTCTGCCGGGGCGATGACGGTTTGAAAAGGCTCGCCGAACGGCGGCTGGGCTGGTCAGCAGTTATCGCACACGCTCAGGTCGAGTCGCCCGTCTTTGATTTGCAGGAGCAAAGCATGGCGGCCTTTCTTGACGTGAATGCCGCCTGGGCTGGCCAAATCCTGAAATTCAGTCGCCACCTGGCGGACCTCGTCCTCCGTCAAATGCCAGAACAGGTGCTGATTTTTGTGCAAGGTAATGGCCTCATTGCAAAAGAGCTGCACGGCTTCTGGCGCCGTTTGGTAGGGCAATCCATCGAGTTTCCGCCCTTCCCTGATGACCAGGTTAACCCTGTCGCCGTCCGGGGTGAACTCGAAGAGGTTTGCGCGCGTGACAACTTTGACCGGTCCATTGGCATTCAGGTGGGCGCTCACAGGGGGCTCCAGCTCCTCGAGCTTCCTGTGATTGTGGAAGATGTTGAAGCGAACCTCGGCGAGCCACCCCAGCTTGGGCTTCTCCTCGCGCAGTTGGCGGATATCCATGACTTTAACTTGGGCGGTGGTTTCGCTCACACTTGCATTGTAATTTGCGGGATTGTGATTGGCTGCCTTCTTTCGGATTTCCTGCCAATTGCCCTGTAGGCACCCGGCGAACCCTATAATGGGGTGTGAAACTACAGCAGAACCAAAGCCGTGTTCCCCTTCAGCTCCGCCAGGGTCTGGTGGCCGAAGTCCGGGCGAGCCTGAGGCCGGGAATGGAGTTCAACGCGCTGTACGGCCAATTGCTTTCTCGTCTGGAGGAAGTCGAGGCTCCTTCGCTGGAGCAAGCCAAGGCTCTGCTGCGAAATCCGGAAACTCTTTTGGCCCAGCGCGAGCAGAAAAAGGCAGCCGCAGTCAAGGCCCAGGCGCAACTGAAGGCGCAAATTGTCAATGCCAACATCCCCAAACAGGCGCCCGATCGCGAAAAGCTCGTGGCGGACACGCTGGCCTTTGTGAACCGCTTTCCTACACTCAACGCGGCGGAGATCAAGCGGGTGACGATTCTGCGGCAAACCAACGGCAACCGCGATTTGCGGGCGGTGCCCTTCAGCGCGATCGCTTCGCCGGAGTCCCTGGCGGAGAACCTGGACTGCGCGCAAAAACTGGATGATGGCAACGGCAAAGCCGGCGTCCATTTCTCCACCTCTTGCCAGATGTTCTTTCTCCAGCAGACCGAGCTTCTACCCAGCGAGAAATCCCCGGCGGCTTTCCCGTCGCTGGTTGAAATCTCGTAATCGATGTTCTGCGCAGGCACGCTTCGACGGGCCGCTCGCGGGTTGGCCCCCCCCAAGGATCCGGGTGCGTTCGTGGGTGAGCCGCCGCTGGTTTGGCCTGTCGGCGCGGGATGGCCTCGGCGCCACGCTACCAGAGAACCTTCCCCAGAAACATGTCCTCACTATCGCCGTCATAAGAGTTGTGCTGGTAATCGAGGGTGAACGTGGTGCGTTTGTCTTTGAAGATGTTGTCGGGCACGCCGCTGACCGTCAGGGTGTTCCCGTTTAACTGTGCCTGCACGTCGCCCAGCGTGGTGGCGGCGACATAATCCTTCAGCGCCACAGCATTGGTGACCGTGATGTAGCCGGGGGCCTGCCCGTAGCTCAGCCGCACATACAGCGTGCGGCAGTCCTTGAGGAAGTTGTGGATGACCGCATTGCGCGCGTTCTCCGTGACTCGTCCAAAGCGCGCGATGACAATCGCCACCAGGATGAGGACCACGACCACGACGACGACCACTTCGACCAAAGTGAATCCTTTGCGTTTTGGCTTCATCGATAGGCGGTTTTGTTGAGTTGTCTCCGCCAATGCGCGCCGATTTGCGCGATCACGCCGGCGTACTCGACGCCGTTTTTGGCGAGCATCTGCAGCATGGCTGGGTTGGGTGCCGCAAGGCTGGCGTTGATCATTTGCTGAATGGTGTCGCCCTCGGCCAGCGAGGGCATCGGGATGTTCAGCTGGGCGGCCAGCACCGCCAGCGTTGGAATTCGCAGAAGCCCGTGATACGTCAGCACGTCGGCCAGGTCCACGTGCGGACCCGGCTTGTAACGGTCGTGCAGCAAATCCGTGTTGGCGATTTCGACTCCATGCAGGGCGCTGCGCCAGTAGAGGCACGGGATCGTGTATTTGCGTCCGTTGTAGGTTGCGAGGGTTTCCGGCGGCCCTGACTTGTAGAGCGTCCAGAATTGCTTCAGCATTTCGGCCTCGGTCGGGCAGCAGACAAGATTGACTCCGGGCAATTCCAGTTTCTGCTCCGGGGCCGCCACCAGGGCGGTCGGTTGGGTGTTCACCTCGCCGATCGTGTAGATGCCAAATATCTGGGCGTAGAAAGGGTTGACCCACGCCGGTTCGTCGTCCAATTGAGCCTGCGTCGACCAGGTGTGGATGTAGAGCGCTCGCATATCGCTCTTTTGTTTGGCGAGTTTGTCAGCCATACAACTTCTGCATCGGTTCTGGACCGTATTCCGCTATCCCATTTTAGGGCCCCAATTTGAAATATGTTTCAACGATTGGTCCCATAAGGTCCCATATCAAACCCCGGAGTTGGGCCAGCTTTACCGGCCCCCCTATCGGCTACCGTCCCAACCAGGGTTCGGCCGGGCCTGGCGGGAGGAGGGGCGGCTCGTTGGCGGGTGTTGCCGGCGATTGAGCCGGGTTGGGGGCGTGCGGGCCTGGAGCCGAGAGCTCCATTTCCGGCAACGGGACCTCCACTTCGGTTTCCAGCTCTTTCCGGTCCAACATTTCCTTGTTGGGGAGCCGATCGTTTTCGGCGCACAGTTCCAGCCGCTGGATCCAGCCGGGGGGATTGGGTGCCAGGCCGGCTGCCGCAAAGTGCAAATCCATCAGCGCCATCTCCGCCAGCATGCTCACTCGGGAGGCCATCCGGCGGTCGTCGACCTCCTGCATCAAGCGTTCGATGTGCCCTCTTCGGTTACCCACGGTCTTCCATCGGACCAGGCAGGTGCGGGTCACATCCATGCGGCAATCGCTCGTCTCACACCTCACCCGCTCCGCCTGGAACGTGGGGAGGATGCCCTGGATGACCTGGCGCCGCTCCTCGAAACCCGCGCGGGCTATGCGGCTTTCAAGCCCCTCATAGATGAACTGGAGCTCGGAGATCAGGCTCGCCCGCTTGGCCTCCGACAACCGCTGGATTCTCTCCTTCAGCTTGTCGAGTCGCCGCTGCAGCCACGCCGCGTTGGTTTTCCTGACGTAAAACATGAAGGTGTTGAGGGCGTATTGCCGGGTTTTTTCCGGGGTCATCCGCCGGCCCGCGGCGACAGTCTCGGCGGTCTTCATGCTGATTTCCTTGGCCAGGTCGTCCCATTCCTGGGTGGCAAAGCGCCGGTAGCGAGCGGGGGCCGCTGCCTCCAGGAGGTTCGAAGCGATCTCGCAGAACTGCTCCCGGGCCCCCCAAAGCATCTTCACGAACTTCCCGTCCCGGCCGGGACAGGTATGGTTGCTCATGCTGACCCGCAGCCCATTTCGGGTCTGCGGCAGGAGCAAGACATGACCGTGGAGATGGGGCCGGCCAAATCGATCCAGGGCATCGTGATGGAGCCCAATGACATAACCTAACTCGTCCCCAGGGTAATACTTCGCAGCCATCTGGCTCAGCGTGCCTTCGATTGCCGAGACCAGAATCCGGTCCAGGTCAACGGGGTAGCGCACCATCGCCTCCACCTTGTCCGGGTCCAGGCTGGCTATCAAACGGAGCGCGATGATCTTCCTTCCCTTTTCCCGTTGCGACCGGCAATGCCGCCGGACGAACTCTTGGACGGCTCGGTTGTTCTTCATGGCCCCGGAGGCATCGCCCGTCTCAGGGGCCGTTTGCTGCCGGATCTCGTCCACCTGCCTCCGGATATAGCCATGGGCTGTGAGCAGGCCGGGCGGCCGCGAGCAGAGGTATTTCTTCCCGATGCCGAGCCCCAGCTGGCTCACATCCTGCCCCTTGTGTTTGGCGGCCTCATCCAAGTAATCCTTCACCCATGCCATGGCTTTGGAGGGCTGCCGGAGCGACTTGGTGCGCTTGAGGATCACCGTGAACCAGCCGATGGGAGATGCGGACCTGCCATCTGGCCACGGAGCACCCCCGCCACCCTTTCAACGACCGCGATGGCGATATGGGCGCTCTGGACGGCGTTGTCCGCCTCGACGATTTGCCGCCGAAAGCCTTCCAGCACCTCGTTCAGTTGCCTGTTCAGGTTCGTGAGGATGACCTCAAGTTGCTCCGGCGTGGCCGGCTTGCTGCGATCCGTGACTGCGTTCAACTCGGCCACTGCCCGCAGCAGCAGCGCCCTTCTGAGGTAATCCTCACTCACCTGATAATGGTCAGCGAGTTTGCCGATTGCCAATGTCAGCAGGTCGTCCATGAATGACTTTTGTTGGTTACGCGCCCGTTGTGGCAGCTTTTCTGAGGCGCTCACCATAAGCGCCGATGAGCTTCTGGTGCTCGACGATGATGGACAGGTCCCCGGCCGCCTGATGGAGACGGAGCAGGATTACACTCAGCTCATCGAGCCGGGCGTCGATAGCGGCCGACACGGCCTGCAGGTCGTTGAAGCTGGTGGTTCCCGCCTCGCGCGCCAGTATCACGTACCGGATCGCGTCATTGCAGAAGTCGTTGACCCCCTGGTTGCGGTGCATCCACTCCACTCGCTGGAGCAGACGCAAGGTGTCCCGGTGCAGAGCAAGTCTGGGGTAACGCCGGTTCGACAGCGTCTGGATTGGATCAACACCAGGCTCCTCGGCATCGGATTCTTCCTCAGTGCTGCCATCCTCAAGCGCCGTGGCGGACCTGCTCGGCGACTCTTTGACGCTGGCTTCGATCGTCGCGCCCGCGTCTGGCTTGCCTGCCTCCAGGAGGGTCTTCTCAAACTGTTTCTCATCGTCGTCGCCTGTGTCCATGTCACCATTATAGGGCGTTTCCAGGTGGTGGGTCACAAAAGCTCCCCCATGCCCCAGGTGATAACCGATGGCTAACCCGTCCGCAGGTCACCAGAAAATCACCCTTCCGGTCAGCACGTCACAAAAACGGGCCTATTGTGGTGTGCGCAGGTCACAAAAGCTCCCCCATGACACCGCTAAAAAACCGCAGGAAACCCCTTCTTGCACTTCTACCGGGTGTCACGTGTTCCAACTCTCGACCGAAGTGGACACCCCAAGAGCATTTCGTCCGCTGCCGTCTCGGCCTGGCATCTTGTGGATCCTTTCGGAATCACCCCGGGAGCACCGGTTGTCTTCGGCTATCTGGCGGGTTCGGTCACGTCGTTCGGGCTACTGGCTTGTTTTGGCGAAGCTGCTTGTGTGGGCTGCCTCCGGGGTTCCGGCTGGTTAATCTTCCGCTATCTGAGGAAACCCAGTTCGGTCATCTGGCGGGCCTTCGAGCCTACATCATGCTCGGGTAGGTGACGTTCTCGAGCTCCCCCTTGACGTTCTCCAACTCGCTCACGAGGGATTCGATTTCGTCAACCACCTCCTGTGGATCGGACTCCTCCTCCTTGTTCGGGCCGGCCGAAGCCGAGGCCGCGGGGCCGTTTCCGGGGGCCTCTCCTTCTTCTGCGGCCTCCCCTTCCGCCCTCTTGGCATCCTCGATGGCCTGCCTCAGGTCATCCGCTTTGGAGTTCAGGGAGTCGATGGCGTCGTCCAGCATGCTGACGACCTCGGCGCTGCGTTTGGGGCGGGAGTCCTGCTCCAAGGCGGGCAAGTGCATCACCTTGATCTGGCCGAGGGCGTCCGGGACCTCCGGGAAAGTGATGTTCTCGAGCGTGCTGGCCGCCTCGTCGATCTCGCTGGCTTTGTCCGAGCTGTTGATCCCCTCGGGCAGGTTGCCGTGCCAGTCGCGCAGTTCGCCGCCAAGGGACTCCACTTCGCCTTGGGCGGCCGAGACGAGGTCCTCCAGCGTGGTGGTAAAGCGCTGGTTCCGCAGTTCGCGATACATCTCCGGCGGGGGCAGCGCCTCCTTCACACGGTAGGTGATCGGCGCCTGCCGGTTCTCGCGGGGGAGGCATTCCAGGTGGCTGCCGATGATGACGCGCTCGAAATAAGGGTCGAATACCACCCGGATCGCGATCTTGGTGAGGACGTCGCCGGGCTTTGCTGACATTGCCTTGCTCATACGGTTGTGACTGGCGCGGGGTTTTGGACACAGTCTCTTTCGATCCCCACCGCATACCGACGGCTGCCAGACGGGACGCCCAGTGGACCAGCCAAGGGGCTTTCCGAAGCAAGGGACGAGATAACCGCACCCTGCCGGCGGACTGCGGGACCGAGACCTCAAGTGGCGGACGGGTCAGTTGACCGCGACAAGGTTCCCCGTGCTGTCGAAGGTGGCGCTGGAGGGGAAAAGCCGGCGAAGGTTTTCCTCTGGGCACTTGCCGGGTGTGTTCTGGATGCGGAGCTTGATCCAGTTTCCAGTCAGAGCCTCCTCCGTGAAGGGGGTGCCCGCCAGGGTCAGACACTGCCGGGCGAGTTCAAGCTGAGTCTTCATTGATTCTCGGTTTGGCGGGGAAGTCCGGGGACGGACGACTGGGATCGGGAGTCGATTGCGGTGGGACGCTGACTTCCCAGGAGGGGACGCAAGCGGCAACCCTGCCGGTGCCGAGGGGAAAACCCTGCGAATGACCCAGCGGGTTCCGTTCGGAACCGCCCAGGCTGCCAGCCTGGAGCCAGCGGGCACAGTCAAGTCCGGGGGCAAGTCCAGCCGGTACGGCAGAGCCGGTCGGCGCCTCGGCAAGACCGCGCACTCCGGCGCGGCTCCCTTCAGGAGCCGCGCGGGGCAGGTCAGGCTTCCCCTCGGGCGCCCCGCCCAGGATCAGGTTCAGCGTTGCGGATACGGTCTCCGCACGCAACTCCATGACGCCCGGCGAAAGGCAGGTCACCGTGACGCGCTTGCCAGCGGTGAAGCCAGCGGCTTTGAGCCAATGGCCCTTCAAGCGGACCAGCGGCACACGCTTCTCAACCTGAAAACTCGTGCCCAGTTCTTCGATGGCCAGAGAGCGTTTCATATCGGAAGCCCCTGCGGAGGGGTTTTGGACGAAGTCGATTTCGGGCTCGCACGATGCCCCCGGAACCACGTCCGGAACGGCGGCCGCGCGCGTGACGGAGATCGGCCGGTCGGAACCCGTGAAGATCCCCGCCGGTTCCATCGGGCTCCCAGCGGTAACCGACCTGGGCCGGTCAGGTCGCCCTCGGGCCATCCGGCAGAGCGGCGGGCTTAGGACGAGGGGAACATCGGGAGGCAGAGTCCAGGCGGAACCCGGACGGGGCTGACCGGTTACAGGCAGCGGCTCGACGGGAGGCGCGGACGTGGCGGGAGGGCCGACTGGGGCCGGACGCGCGCCGCCGCGAGGCGGCCGAGGTCACGGGGCGACAGCCCCGGCGAAGGTTCATCGTGCGAGTGATATGGCCACCCGGCCTGAGGGTGCCACCGGCAGGGCGAAGGTTCATTGTGGTCAGGATGTGGCCACGCGGCCTGAGCGGTTTCACCTCCTCTTGTACCCCGGGGTGGGCCGACCGGGTTCAGGGCGAAGCTTTGATCCAGCTCATTTCCAAACGGAAGGCGCCGTCTTGCTTGTCGGCAATGAGCAGGCCCACCGAGGCAACCTTTGCCGGGTTGAGTGGCGGCACGCCGGTCAGGATGCGGCCGCGGAAGGTCGGCACGAAGTCCTTGAACGCCAGCCGGTGTTCCTCCCATTCGCCGCGCTTCGTCTCGAAGGCGCACTGGTAAAGCGGCGCGTCGAATCCCGTTTCCGTGCGCGCGGTGAATTTGTAGCGGTGTCCATCCCCGCGCAGCCGGATGACGAAGCACCCGCAGCCCGTCAGGTCGTGGCGCGTAGGCGACGACCGCACAGAAGCAAACCCGCCGTTGTTTTCCAGCGACACCACGCCGCTGAAGACCGCGCCGCCGTTGGTGAGAATCTGGAAACGGCTGGTGGACACGCCGCCCATCACGTCGTCGTTGACGATCTGCCAGGCAGGCGAGTTGGTTGGAGCTTGAAAATCAAAGAGAGTTCTTTCGGAAGCGGCTTGGGAGTTCATGGTGATGGCGAGGCCCGTCAGCGCCAGGGCGGCGACGCGGCGGAGTGAAGTTGCAGCGCGGGCGGTCATTCGGGTTTTGGCAAGTTCAGGAGTTGATCGCACCGGGCGATGCGGCCAGAAAAACGCGCCGCCAGCCACCCGACCAGGCCCAGGGCCAGGCGGCGCTCAAAACGAAACCAGAGAACAGGCGAGCTTTGATTCATGGGACGAAACGCGCTTTTGCCGATAATGCCTCGCGGAGTTTGCGCACCGCAAGCTCCTTGGCTTTGGCTTCAACTTCGACGGTGAGGCGCAACTTCAACCAGCCCGCCGGGAAATCCTTCGGATCAATGTAATCGTGGTGCCGCCCGGGCCGCGGCCCGCCCCAGCCCTCCACCGGGCTCGAGATGTGGAACAGCGGCTCGCGCTTTCCCCAAGTATCGGCCGCCGCCGCGCTCGCTGCCTCCACACTCAAACCATCGGGACAGCAGCGATGATGGTGGGCGTCATACACGAGCGGGATGCCTTCGGCGCGGCAAGCGGGAAGCAAGTCGGCCGGCGTAAAACTCTTGTCATCGTTCTCCAGGGTCAGGCGGTTGCGGCTGCGGGACGAAAGGCGGTTGAGGTTGAGGCGAAGAGTTTTCAGCGCCGCGCGCTTGTCACCGTAAGCGCCGCCGCCGTGAATGTTGATGGTGTCGGCGTTCGTCCATTCGGCGACCTCAGCCTGGTATTCAAGGTCGGCAACCGCGCGGCCGACGACGCCGCGGTCGGGGGAGTTGAGCACGACGAATTGGTCGGGGTGAAAACCGGTGCGGATGTTTTTCTCCTTCGCAAAGGCGCCGCAGCGCTGAAACCGCATCACGATGTCCTTCGCCTCAGGCAGTTCCTCGATGCGGTAGCCCGCCTGCGGGTGCGTCTTGACCGGCAGGATCTGGCTCTGAATGCGAAAAGCACCGATGCCGTGCGCCGCGCAGAACTCCAGCGCCGCCAGCAAAGAGTCGGCGTTGTGACGGCAAAGTTCGGCCAGCCGGACGAGTTGGTCGCGTCGGGGGAGCCGCGCGAGCGCGGTTGCGGTGGTGGTGCGAAACTTGATGGGCGCCTGGCTGAATTGGCAGCACAAGCCGAGGCGGATTCTTCCGGGATGGCGCGGCGAAGATTTCACTGGGTGCAAAGCGTGTCCGCCTTCTGGTTTGCCTCGCCGCTGATGCGCTTGAGGAGTCTGAACATTCCTGAGGCAGCGCGACATCCCGGCGAGGAAGGCTGCCCTGGCGGGCTCGGCCCCGGCTATGCGTCGGCCAAAATGGACAACTCCGGCTTGCCCGTCACCCCGGCCTTCTTCATCGCGGCGCGCAAATCTGCCGAGGCGCAGAAGGCTTTCGCACGCGCCAGGTCGCCGGCCTCGAACAGGATGAAGACCTCGTTGCGGCTCTTGTTGTTGCGCAGCAGGCAGCGCTCCTTCAAGCCCGCCCCTTCTCGGGCTGGGCCGTGCACATCGTACCCCGCCTTCCATTTCTTGAAATCCTTCACTTTATGCCGAATCAGTAAGTAATTCATGTCATCGATCTCCGCTTGTTTGTTGCCAGCCGAAAATGCCATAGCCTCAGGCCATGGCCGGCACGGGACACCTGCTGCCCAACTCGAGCCCCCGGGGTCCCCTGAAGCCTAACGGATACTCGGACCGCCCGCAACCGGAGCCGCTCCCCTGGAAATGGAAGGTTGGCTGTGCTCGAGGGTCGGCGGCGGCACCGAGCGCAGGCAGCCCGCTGCAACGAACTTCTCGGGGAGTGCTGCCGCAACGGCGTGACGGCGAGTTGACTTGACTCCGGCTGCCGCTGCGCGAGCTTTCTTTTTCATTCGATCGGACATCATGGCAACGCCCAGAACAGTTCTCGTCACGGGCGCCACCGGCTACATCGGCGGGCGGCTCGTGCCGCGCCTGTTGGAGGCCGGCTTTCGCGTGCGCTGCCTGGCCCGCGACCCGGCGAGGCTGCAAGGCAGGCCGTGGCTCGGCCAGGCGGAAGTGGCGGCCGGCGATTGCCTGCGGGCCGACACCCTGCCAAGCGCCCTGCAGGGCGTGGAGGTGGCGTTCTACCTGGTCCACAGCATGGCGGGCGGGCGCGACTTCGAGCAGCGGGATGTGCTGGCCGCGCGGAATTTTGCGGCGGCCGCCAAAGCGGCTGGCGTCCAGCGCATCATCTATCTGGGCGGCTTGGGCGACCCCGACACTGCCCTCTCCGAACATTTGCGTTCGCGCCAGGAAACCGGCGCCGTACTGCGTGAAACCGGCGTGCCGGTAACGGAGTTTCGCGCGCCGGTGATCGTGGGCTCCGGCAGCCTGTCGTTCGAAATCATCCGCTACCTGACCGAGCGCCTGCCGGTCATGATATGCCCGCGCTGGCTCTACACGCGTGTTCAACCCATCGCCATTCGCAACGTGCTCGACTACCTGGTCGCCGCGCTCGACACACCGGCGAGCGCCGGGCGCATCATCGAGATCGGCGGCGTGGATGTGCTGACCTACGGCGACCTGCTGCGCGGCTACGCCAAGGCCCGCGGCCTGAAGCGCTGGCTGGTGCCGGTGCCGGTGCTCACGCCCCGGCTCTCGTCCTACTGGGTGCATCTGGTCACGCCGGTCCCGGCCGCTATTGCGCGTCCCCTCATTCAGGGCTTGCGCAACGACGTGGTCCTCCGGGACGACACCGCCCGGCGGCTCTTTCCGCAGATCCAGCCGCTGGACTATGCCACCGCCGTGCGCCTGGCCTTGGCCAATCTTGAGACCGGCCATGTGGAAACCGCCTGGAGTGACGCTCTGGCCAGCAGCCAGGGCGATCTCGCCCCGGTAGCCTTGGCCACGCAGGAAGGGATCATCCTCGAACGCCGCCAACTGACCGTGGCGGCGCCGGCGCCCGCCGTCTTTGCCGCTTTCACCCGCCTGGGCGGGACCACCGGCTGGCTCTGTCTGGACTGGGCCTGGCGCCTGCGCGGGCTCCTCGACCGCCTGCTGGGCGGCGTGGGCCTGCGCCGCGGCCGGCGCGATCCGCAGGAAGTGCGGGTCGGCGATGCGGTGGACTTCTGGCGGGTGGAGGCCGTCGAGCCAAATCGCCTGCTGCGCCTGCGCGCCGAGATGAAAGTGCCCGGTCGCGCCTGGCTGGAATTCAGAGCTGAGCCGATTGACGGTGGCAAGTCGCGACTGTCCCAGACCGCCTTCTTCGCGCCCCGCGGGCTGACGGGGCTGCTGTATTGGTATCTGCTTTATCCCCTGCACGCCGTGATCTTCAGCGGCCTGGCGAAAAAGTTGGCACTTCTCGCGCAAGAGGTTGGGGCAAAACGGTGAGTGCGTTGAAGGTCGGCCTCACTTCAGGCACAGACACAGATTTCTTCGAGGGCCTGCTCCAAGGTCTTGCCGTGGTGGGCTTGCTCCAAGACGCGCGCCAGGGTCGTCGGGTCTAGCTGGGCCGCCCAATCGGGGTTGCTCCGGGTCAAGGCTTCCAGCAACTCGGTGAGGTCCTGAATGTCCCGCTCGTAGGTCGACTCCCTGCACGCGGCGGGATCGAAGAGATTCAGGGCGTCACAGGCGATTCTTCGCATCGGAGAAAGTTTTGCAGTCATGCTGACTCTTGCTTTTGGGCGAAGCCCCTCCGGCCAGGTTCGTTGGCGGGCGATTTCCGCTTGAGGACCCCATCGGGAGACGGCCTTGAGAAATGCCTCTTTTTGAAGCTTCGGTTCTTACAGGCTGCGCAAGACCTCAGCGGCGAACTGCTTCTGCGTGTCGTGGATGGCAGACTTGCCCATCTGGCGCACCGTGCGTCGAGCGCGGGCGATCATTCCCATCTCCTGCTCCAACGCGGCTTTCAGATACAGGGCCTCGTAAGTCGGCTTGGTGATGCGGAGGTTGCGGGTGAGGAGCCCGTAGGCTTCTTCGTTCAGCCCGCTGCTGATGCGCCGGCGAACCTGGTGCAGCTCCAGGGCGGGCGCCGGTCCGTTATCCGGGTTTTCAATAACGCTCACCAGCGCCTCGCTGACGATCCAGCCCACGCCCGGGGCCAGCAGAAGCGCCAGGAGGAGCATGGGAACAAGGAATCCAGTGAACCCGGCGAGGTTGGCTGCCACATCCCGGCCGTCCGGGATCAACTGGCGCATCCCGACCAGCAGCACCGGGACGAGCGCCATGTGGAACAGGCGGCGGTGGCGCAATTCCATGGGCGAAGTGGCGATGAACCCGATTACCAGGCCGAGGCCCGCCAGCAGGAGGTCTGAATCGTTCACGTTCATGCGGGTCCTATTTCACTAGCGCAGCCGTTTGCACGCGAGGCGGTCATCCGCTTTTCCCGGAAGTCATCCCGCCCGCGGCAACGGGAGGTGTTCTCCAGAGACTGTCTTGCCTTTGAGCACTCGCCTTGGGCGAGCGCACTGCCAAGAGAGCGAAAGCCGATCACGGTTGTGCTCCGTGCCCGGGAGCCAGATAAAGGGTGTCGGGTTTCCCGTTGACTGAAATCCTTGCCGACTGCGCAGTGACGTGCAGGCAACGGACGGTCACGTGGTGTCCCACCAGCGGGATGCGGGCCTCTTCACCGGGGGCAAGTGTAACGTGGTTGACGATGATCAGGGGCTTGGGCCCGGTGATGATGCCCCGCAGGTGCAGAGCGTTCTCGGAGCGCAAGGCTTTGGCCTGTGTCCAGGCTTTCTGCAAGAAACCCTGGTCAGGTTGCGGGGTGCGGGCTGGTGGAGCCAACTGGTCGGCTTGCGCGGCGGCCATTGCGTCGCCCTGCTGCATCAACTCGGCCGCGACCTCCTCGAGGGAACCTCCATTGAGCAGTTTCATGGCGTAGGGCATCAAGTAAGTCGAGTCTTGAGCTTTGGCACAGGTCACCGGGGCGCGTTCGATGGGCCTGGCGACTGCCCGCGTGAAGGCCTTCAGACCGTAGAGAGTTGCCAGGACGAGAACGACTGCAACCAGAGTGCTTTTCATGCGCTGTTTGTTTTCTGTCTTAAGCGTCAGCTGCTTCAGGCCCCTGGGTGCCCCGCGCCGAGGATCGAAATCCCTTCGATGAACGAGCGATCGGCTGCGGCGGGCGGCCGATTCGCCAGGAACCGGCCAAGTCCGTCGGAGCTCCACCGCCTGAAGCTGCCTTCGCACAAGGGACAAAGCCGGATGGTCGTGGCTGTCCCGTCGGGCTTTTGAGCGGGATGCGGGTGAAGCTGGCCCTGGGCGATGAGAGGGAGCAATTCTCCCGGCAACTCCTATCGGCACTTGCTGCAATGGATGGTGCTCATGGAATCGGATCGCTTGGGCAAAGGGTCAGGGTCCCTTGTGTTCTGGGCGCAGCCCTTTTGCTGCCGCGGTTCTGCGGCGATGCGGAGGCCCGCCTCGGGGAACCGGGGGCGCGCATGCCAAATGCCTCAAGCGCACTGAATTCTTGCACTCCGGGGGCGCAAGATTATGCTCGCGGCCATGCGTTCCGAAGACAATCGGGCTGAAGTTGATCTGCCGGCTGATGATGCTGCCGCCCAACCGAAGGAAAGATTTGACCAATGAACCCCAGCACGCCGCCCGGATACGAACTGAAATTTGCGGACTTCATCCGACTGTGCGCCGAGCTCAAGGCCAAAGGGCTTACTGAGGTGGTGGTCGCATATCCTTGGGCGCTTGGAGATACCTACGAGGAACTGATCGAGAGCTTGTCGCGTGTGGCGGATGCCGGGCTGAGCCTGCATATTGCTGGGTCCAAGGACTGGCCGAGCCGCAATTAGCCCTGGTGGTTCTTTTCTGATCAGGAACGAGCCTCTAAAGCGCGGCACGGTTCCGATTCGATCCGGGCAAGCGCCGCCGCAAAGCGGGCAGCCGATGATTTTCTGCGACAGTGTTCTGAGGCGGTTCAGCTCGTTTTCGGCTGGATTGCGGGTTGAGCGATGGCGAGTTGGAGGACTCGCAGCACATGCCGGTGAATTCCGGGACACTTGCTTTCCCGGCTGCCGGCGACATTCAGAACGCCATCGAACGTCTGCAGCGCGCCTCGCAGGAGTTTTGCGTCAGCCTCGACCTCAGGGAAGTTCCAAAGCCAGACGTGCCGCTTTCCCAGCCTTTGACATTGGTTCAGTGTGAACCGGCTGCCTGGGCTCAGCGGCGCTCGGGCAAAAATCACGGTGAAGCTGGCCTCCTGTATGTTCTGGATCGTGCGCGGCTGATACGAGTGCAGCGGGTGTTCCTGCAGTGGATAGCGCGCGGGCACAACACCGTCTTCGGCGCGGCGGCCTTTGGGGCACCAACCGCCAATTGGAATGCGGTGGGCGAGACCAAAATCCAGTCCGGCTCTGTCGGCGCCGGTCTGCCCTCCCGAGATGATTTTTCGGATGTTCAGGCGGGATCGTTGTCCGGGGGTTCTACTCGAGCGCGAATGGATTTCACGCGGGAACTGGTTCAGCGCCAACTCTGACTTGGGAGAGTTGCTCACGCAGAAAGTTCATCAAAAGTGCCGGTGGACAGGGCTTCGTCAAATAGGGGATGCCTTCGCGTTGGACCCAATTCTGGAACTCCGGTTCGGAGTCGGATGCGGACAAGGCGGCGTAGGCCGGGCGGTCGGCTCCCTGCAAATAATACACATCGGCGCCGGTCATGTCGGGGAGATGAAAGTCGCTCAAAACCAGGTCGAAAGTCTGGTCGCGAAGCGCGTCCAGGGCTTCCTGGCCGGTCGCTGCGGTGACGACAAAGAACTCCCGGGACAAAAGCAGCTTAAACAGCTCTCTCAGGATCTGGGCGTCTTCGATCAACAGTATCCTTTTCATGGTTTATTCTAAGGGTCCGAGGGGTGTCGGCGGCCTTGCGCGAGGGTTTATTGGCAGGTGGCCTTCTCTGGATCGACTCATACCGTTCCCGCTGCGGAAGTTCTGGGCGAAGCCTTCTGGACCAAATCCAGTGCCCTTGGGCAGGGTGGAATATCAGTTCGCGCTGCAGGGATGGATGGATTGCCAGACCTTCGCGTCGCTCAGGCTGGCACGAGCTTTTCCTCAGCCCTGTGGCGTGCTGCAAGTGCGGTTTCGTTGGGGCACGGAAGATCTCGCCAGTCCATGGGCAGATGCGCGTCGTCGTCTGTTACGCTGCCAAGCCGGTTCACCCGGCATCCGCACGAATAGATTTCCCCGCTGGGCACAATGAAAGGTCCGTCACAGACGCAGCGCTTGAAGGGGTGGTTCCCCCAGCTTCTCGCCCGGCCGGCTGGCACGATCAGGCCGGGCCGGTTGATACGCCGGTAGTCCCCCGGTTCCTTTGAAGATTCGAATGCCTGGTAGACCCGGCGATCAATCGGATCGTGGAACTCATCCTTGGACACGCTGGCAGAGATTACGCCTACACGCGCGAGAGCCGCCAACTCCAGCGCAATGTCCGTCTGGCTGCCGTTGGTGACGAGGCCCACGGCGGGCATGCCCATTTCGTAGGTCAACGGCGCCTTACGGCGGATTGTCCACCAGAGGAAATCCATGAACCTGGGGTGCAGGGTCGGTTCCCCGCCTCCAATCGTGATGGCTGCTGCCTCCTGTTCTGCCAGATCCAGCACGCGCCGGAAGGTTTCAGCGGACATGTCCGGCCCTTGGGCGCCGCAGCTGAAAGCGCAATGATTGCAGGTCATGTTGCAGCGTCGGGTGATCTGGACGTAGAAGCTCATCGGCAAGATCAAACCTTGTTCCAACCCAGAGCCCGCGGCATCTCCGGCCGGCCGCTCTCGTCGTAACCGTAGTGGGCCACCTCCACCAGGACGGTCTTGCCCGTGTGGAAGTCCGCCACCAGCTGCCGGCGTTCCTCTTGGGTCAGTCCGCTGCCGCAGGGGAAATCAGGCTGGCCGTGTGCTCCGAGCGCCATCACGAGGGCCGCGGGTTCTGCGTTTATGAAACCTCGAAGGACGAAGATTCCTTTTCGGATGGGCTTCACTTTCCAGGCCGCCCCCCGGGCTTTGTTTTGGCCGCCAATCTTGCACAAAGAGGCGGCGCCGGCGTCCCAGAAGACGAAACCTTCACAGCCAATCCGTTCGCTGTCGCCCACGGCCGCTGCTGCCTGGCCCAGACTGGTGTAAGGCGCGGCGGCCACGCGCATCGCAGCCGGGATCAGCGGATGACGCTCTTTATAGGGACGCTGGTGAACGGACCTCCCGGCTTGGGCGAGCAAGTCGAAGGAAAGGAATTTGGCCTTGTGCGGAGATTCTCCTGTTCCGTTGCGGTGCCAGGAATACCACGTCTGAAAGGCCCCGAGATCTTCGATGCCGGCGCTGGGGATGAACAGTTCCCCGAGAAAAACAGTGCCGGGTTCGGCCTCGCTCAAAGCGTTGCGCCAGTCCCCGTCTTCAAACCACGGGCTCTGATGGAGACTGGCCAGGTGAAGGTTGGAGGCGGTGTAGAATTCCACCTGGCCTGCCGGCAGCACGACGGCCGTGGCAAAATTCCCGTTGTATTTCCGGCTGGCGATGACCCCCGGGTTGCGCTCCTGATCGATCGGTCGGATTTCCCGGATGGGCTTGCTCGGCAGAAACCGGCGGCTGTGGATGGCCCCAACTATTTCGTCGAAAGTCATGCCGCTCGGTTTATGTGAACGCAGTTTCTTGCGCCGGGAACCCGGTTGACGCTCAAAAGGCGCCTCAAATCTACCAGCAACGTGACAACATCCTCGCGGTCAGGCGCAGGCGACGGCCAAGTCCAACCCGTCACGCCGCCGGTCGCAAAGCGGCGTCTTGCGCAGGCACTTCCGGGCAAGGCAGTGATCGGACGTCACACGACCGGCTCCTCTGGCGGCGAAACCTCCACCGTCCAAGCATCTTTTCCCCGAACTTTTCGGCGTTTGATCCGGCCTGCGAGGATGAGCTTGTGCAACCGGTCGCGCTCGCAATTGCTGCCCTTTCGCCAGGTGCCGATCAGGCCGTGGATGAGGTCCCACAACCGTGGTTCGGGCAGGGTCGCCACCAGGTTTTCCCAGAGGCGCAGTGAGTCGGCTTGCTGCCAGTGGTAAAAAAACATGCCTGCGCCGTTGACTTCGACGAGCAGAATGCACCGGCCCTCCGGCGTTCCATCATCCTTCAAGACCCGGTAGATGCCGTAGCGGAACGAATCGCCGCTCCAGCGGGTTTCGCTTCCGGCCCAGCACAGCCGGGCCTCCCCGAAGCTGACTGCCGCCAGAAGCTGAAGGTTCTGAACGGGGACATTGATTGGCCCGCAAGCGTCGTAGCAGCCATCGTGTCCCACACGCTCGGCCTTAAACACGGCCGGAGGTCCAGCCGTTTGGTCGGGAAACGCCTCCTCCGGCTTTCTCGCAAAGAAATGGAGCTGCATGGCGTCGTCACTCACCCAATGGCCCTCTTCAGGTTTTTTGAACTGCATACGCTTCTCTATTCCAGTTCGGCCGCCGTTGCGGCTCCGGCTTCGGCGAGTTCGATCTGGTCTGACCGGTAGAAATGGTATTTGGCGATGCGCAGGGCGCCTTCGGCGGTTTCGCCCAGCACCCGCCAGGTTTCCCAGCGGGCCGGCTTGAAAAGGACGTTGAAGCACGGGGCTCTCCGGACGCGGACAAAAAACTCCTGCCGGGCGGCCTCAATGTGTTGGGCGTGGATCGTGGGCATGCCCGCGTGCGGATCAGGTGGTCTGCAGGTTCTCCACGGACACTTTGCGCCTCCGGATGAGGAGGTCGTAAATGATGTCGATCAGGCCCCTCTGGAGCTGCATCGACATGTCGCCGCCGCCGGTTTGGAGGTGCGCGTATTCCTCGATGAGGGCTTTGGCGATTTCGGGAACGTCCTTTTCCAGAAGCTCCTCGAGAACCTGGATGCGCTGGTTGGCGGGGTCCGCCAGCGCCAGACACTCAATTTTGTCCTCCTGATGAATCCTTTGCACGACTTCCACTTTGATTCCCGGCGGCTGGATCTTACGCACCAGCCTCATCGCCAGCTTCAGCTTTTCACGCTTGGTGAAATCCGTGTTCTTCACCTTGCGCAGGCGTTGCTGGAGGCTCGGCAGGCAGGCCTGCAGGGCTTTGAGATCGGAGTATCCGCTGAGGATGCCGCCGGTCCGGTAGGGGACTTTGGCCGGCACGAAGCCGGCGGCGCGGGCGTAGTAGGCCGTTGGGTCGTTCTCGGCCAGGGGATGAGTGTGGAAAGCGGCATTGACCCCGAATTTCTTTTGGAAGACCTCCTCCAGTCGCTTCAGGTCGAACCCGTTTGATCCGCCCCAGGCTTTGCGGTCGGAGCAGATGTGGTGGTAGACGCCTTCGTAAAGAAGGTGAACGTCCTCTTTCTCGTCCAGGTCGAAAGCGTCTTCGTAGATTTCCGGAGCCAGCGCGTTGAAGCCGGCTTCAACTGCAATCTGGTGAAAGACTGCCTGCAGATCTCCGTTGCGGAGCTGGCGATCCTCCGAAAGCTGGCTGCGCTTCAGGAACGGCGTCACGTCGTAGCTGTACTTCCATTTGTTGCCGGCGCGGTAGATCAGGAAGCCATGGTAGTAGAGCCCTTTGGAGTCAGGGTGGCCGCGGCCGACCACATGAGGATACCGGGGCTGCATCCAACGGTCCTTTTGGGCCCAGGCTTGCTCCAGTTCCGGCGTCAGGGGGATTTGCAGGATGGTCCCGACCGTTTCGGGAAGGGGTTCCTCGTCGACCACCCCGAATTGTCCCCCCTCGTCGATGGCGTTCTGCAGCATCTCGCGCAGGATGAACCAGGGCTCGGTCCAGGTGTCGGCGCCCGCCTGGGTGGTGATGTGGGCCTCCCAGATTTGCTCTCCCTCCTCGCTCTTCAGCCGGATCATTTGATGGTCCACCTCCCGGATTCGCGCGGTGAAGAGTTCGCTGCGGAGGTGATAGTCCACGCTGCGGGCCTGGAGGCAGCCTCCCAGCCGGTGCAGGTAGGCCAGCGTGAACTTCAATCCGCTGCCCTTGTGGCCAATCTTCTCGGTGTTGGCCTTGGTCGTCATTCCCAGTGTGACGATCTCGCGGATGTCGAGGCGCGTGGGCGTGGTGACTCGGAGAAAGCGCATGAGGTTATGTTTGGATAAAATCTGTCAACCGACCTCGCAGTATTTCATCGCCGTAGCCAGGAGATGGCTGTAGTCGCCGCTCATGGACTCCTGCCGGTAATGGCGAATCGTCTGTTCCGTTGCGCCGGCCTTGCGGAGCGCCGCTGAGACAGTGCCCATGATCGCGAAGGCATTGCCGTCGTGGCCGACCAGCTTCACGCGCGGGCGTGGGGCCGGCTGGGTGACTGGAGGAGCCGGCGAGACTGCAGCAATCGGGTTGGTTCCCGCCTTGAGCCATCGGGCGGCAAGCACTTTGAGCTCCTTGGCCCATTCGTCACAAATCTTGTAATAGCGATCGTCGAGAGCGTCCAACTCGTCCCCGTTGATGACCTCCTGGCAAGCGCGGCCGCCACCGTCTTCCTCTTCCTCGACATCGCCAATGACGATGCGAAACTCGCGCAGGATGGGATACACCTCGGCCCCGGTGCGGGTCTGATGAATCCCGTATCGGGTGAAGAGCGCCAGCATCTCCTGGTGGAGTGTGATGTCGTCTGAGTCGCGGCCGCGCCCTGCTTCGCTGGCATATCCGTTGTCGAAGTATTGGATCCAGCCGCCGTTGCAAACCTGATGGTGGCAGGCGCCCAGAAGGATGAGGAGTTTCACGACCTCGCCGTAGGTTTCCCCGGCTTGCTCGACCATTTCTCCGTAGCTCCAGTTGCGGTTCTCGGGCTTCTGCCACTCCCGGTAACCCAAGTCGATAAGCCGCTGCCAGGGGCACCGCTCTTCGGCGCCTTTGAGCGCTTCACGAATTTTCTCCAGATTGAAAGCTTTGGTGTTCATTGTTGCTGCGGTTTCTCCAATTTCAGCGGAGCTGCGACTGCCGCTCGCGGTTTGTGTCCAGCGCGCATGGATCTGCTGCCTGGCTGGCTGGGTGAGTTGCGGATTGTCTGGAAATCGCGTTTTACGAGAGCTCGCGAAGAGCGAACGTGTCCACACAGCTCTCGAAAGCGGCGCGCGGCCAGGAGACGGAGTAGCTCTTTGTCCCCTTTTTTGAGACCAGAGTGGCGATGCTGTCTCCGGCCTGCTTCACGGTGAGTTCATCGCCCTGTTCGTAAACACACGGGTCGTGCGCCAAGAATCCGAACATCCGGGTGACCCTGTATTGTTTCTGTGGCCGGATGCGGTCGAGGCGAGCTTGTCTTTCGCCGCAAGGCCCCTCTTTGAACATGCGGACGAGCCACGGATAATCGTGCCCGAGGACCGCGCCGCTGCTCTCGGAGAATGTGGCCGACGCCAGTGGAAGCTTCCCCTGGGTGCGGGTTTGAACGCGGCCCAAGAGCGTCCCGGCCGCGAAACCGCGGTAAGGCTGCGCCAGGAGGACCGGCGTCACCCGGCTGACAACACCTGGCCGCCGGTGAATGGCGGTCGGGCCCAGTCTCAGGCTCACTTCAGAAACGGTGAACATATCGAAGGCGTTCATGCCACCGCCGCTTTGAGGAACTCTTTGGTGCCCGGCAGAAGCTTATCGTCCGGCATGTCGTGAATCTGCGGAATGGGAATGGGGATCCACGGCCCGTGCTTTTCAGGCTCTGTGTTCCTCGGCTGAAGCCCGTCGGGCAGGCGCAGCACGTATGCCGTCGTTCGGTAGTGCCCAAAATCCTGGGTGCGAAACTCCGATTGCCCTACGTATTGCAAGTCGCCCGCGGCGACGGTGAGGCCCATCTCTTCAGCCAGTTCGCGGGCAGCCGCTTTGGTTGGATCCCCGTCATCCTGCTCGCGTTTACCCCCGGGGAACCCGAGTTTCCCAAAGTTATCGGAGATCTTGAGGCGCGGGGCCAGGTAGGCGTGGCCTTTGCGGATAACAATGATGGTAACGGCTTCTTTCATGGACTCGCTTTCTGAGTCCCTTTTTTGGCGCAGCCATTTTCCTTTTCGCGGGTCCTCTCCTCCCGCTTGCAGGCTATGTGAGGTATGCGCCCAGCCGCACCTTGGCTGAGAGCGGCTTCCCGCTTTTGCCTGTGCGGAGCTCAATCCGCGGCCAGCCACCGTCACGCTGCGCGTCTTCTTTTGGGAGAGTCGCTTCTTATGGCCCGCTTCAGAGGTATCGGGACGGTCGTCATTTCCTGGAGATTGAGGAAGCAGCCCGCTACCCGGATTCTGCCTCGCCGGAACATCGTCCACACCAGATGCAGGGCAAGAGCTGTGAGCGTGCGATTGACGAACAATTCCTGGTGCGTGAGCGCTTCAGCAAGGCTGCAGGATGGCGCGTCGTTTTCGTAGCCCTGGAGCATCTCCGGGTAAAGCTCGGCGACGTTGGGCAGGCGTTTTTTCGCGGGACCAACCTGGCCGAGAACGACCTGGCCGTAATCGGGGCCGTTGCCGAGATCCATCCAGTAATCCGCCTTGCCGGCCCGGATGCGATCGTAGATGCCGGCGCGAGCCTGCTTGGAATCAACACAGGAGATGAGCAGGTCCGGGGTTCTTTGGTACGGCCGGTATTCCAGCGGGACGGCCCACCAATCGAGGCCAAAGGCTATGTTCAGCCGGTGAATCAGGGTGAGGGCTTTGTTCTGGCCGATGTCCTCCTCCGTAAAGAGCTGACGGCCGAGGTTGGCCTCGGACACCGTGTCCGGGTCGAACGCCGTGACTTCGAGCCCGGGATGCCCCAACCCCCGCAAAGCCTTCTGAAGCTGGGCCAGCCCCATGAGCACATGGCAGCCGTTTCCGCCACAGCCGGCGACATTCACATGCACGGCTCGCGAGTGCCATTCCGCCGGCAGTTTGTGGGTTAAAGCGCTCATGGCCGCCACCCGGGTCTGGATTCTGCGCTGTTCTTCAACCAATCGCCCAAGGTCATTTCCAGTGGCACAAGATGCTCGACCGGGAACTTCGGATACGGCTTCTCCGCCTGCGCCAACCACAGCCCGTCATGTCCGCTTGGATGCGACGTGATGCGAAAGGCGCCCCCATGCGGATGCGTAAAGGCGGAGTGAAAGAAGGCGCGTTCCCATTGGGCCAGAGTTTCGGGCCGATTTTCACGGGGACCTTTCATGCTTCCCTGGCAGACTCTCCCTTCCGCGCTGACGTTGAAGTAAGGGGCGCGGAGGAGGTTCGTTTGGAGTGTCGGGCGTTGGTCGTCCGGCAGCGCGGCAATGTACAGGCTGCCTTGATTCACGTAAAACAGCAGGTGGGGGTGCAGGACCCGGGCGCCGCTGATGGCGTTGAGCTCCTCCTGGTTGGTTCGGAAAAAGAGGGGCTCGATCCGGCTCGGGCAGTGCCACAGCAGTTCACTGGGCGTGTGTCGCAGAAGGTTCCACGGCAGCAGTCCCTGATGGGCGATGTTGGGATTGAACCGGGTCAGCAGCCGATACAAGGCGGCGGCGCTGGCCGGTGTGCCGGGCAGGAGCACGTAGCGCCCAGGCGCCTTGGCGATGGTGTGCGTGGTCACGATGGCTCTGCTGCTGCTGCCGCTGCCGCCGCTGTAAAGAAGCAGTGCGTTCGTCGCGCTCAGTTCGCTGGGCTCCTCCTTCGGAATGCCGATGGTTGCCGGACGCGGTTCGGCGGCGCCGAGCAGGCCGTCCAGGACATCCTCCACCGCCTGGAGGACCTCCAGGTAAAGCTGGAAGTGCTTCCACGCCTGCTCGAAGGATTCAAGGGAGCGCGGGTTGAACTGAAACAGCCACTGCGCGGTTTCGTACTCCTGATTGACGGCCTCGAAGTGCTCGTCGGTCACCTGGCTCATTACCGTCCCATCCCAGGGGATGTAAACGATCGGGATGCTGCGGCTCTCGATCCAGTTCTCTGGAAGTTGATCTCGTTGAAAGGCCATGAGCCTCATTACCGCGTCGCGAAAGGGCAATTGGCGCAGGCCGGCGGGCGGTTTGGTGCTTTCCTTTCCCAGACCGATTACCCACCGCGGGAATTGCCGATCCACGTCCGCCCGCCGGATCATTTCGATTTGGGAAATGTCCTCGCCCTGGGCCTTGAGATCCTCCAGAGCTTGTTCCTCATTGTCTTCTCCCTGCCAGTAATACATTGCCAGCAGGTGAAGCAGGCACTCAGGCGAACAGTATTCCCCAAGGAGCCCCAGCCCACGATGCAGTGCCCTCCAAATGAACCGGCCGGCCTGAGGATGTTTTCGCTCCAGCTTCTGAATCGGCTGCTGCAGTTCGATCAGTTGCGTCTCGGAGGCCTCGACAACAATCGCGCAGGGATCGGCATTCCCGTTGAGGGGCAGGTGTTTGAGATCGGTGGCAAGGTAGAACTCCAGCGGGAGCCGGCGCTGCTGGCATCGAGCCACCCGCTCGGTCAGACAACGGGCGGCTCCGGCCAGTATGTTGTCCCTGGGCAACGACTGTGCCCAGCCCAGTTTGGTCAGGTGGGAGTAAACGAGCGCGGCGGAGTACTCGTGCTCGCGCACCTGCAGACGCCCAGGCACCGCCGGGTGCAAGTGCGGCAGCGGCGTCTCTAATAAACGGTGAGCGGGCCCTTGAGGCCTTGGGCCTCGGGCCCTCCTTCCCGGATGCTCGCGAGGAACTCGGACAGGGCTTGAACGCATGTGGGCTGTGTGGGCTCCCGTCGGGCCTGTTGGATCAGGGGGTGCTCTTCGCAGTTACACGCGCGCAGGATTTGGCGCGGGGAAACTCGTTTCCCCTGGTTCACCCCTTGGTGCCGAGCCGGGTGCAAAGCTTGTAAACTTCCTTCTCCCCATGGAAGGAGGGTCCCTCAAGGGAGGCGTTGTTGAGTTCCGGATAAACCGGGCTCAGCAGCTTGAGCGCTTCCTCCGGCTTCAACCGCGGGTTCGGGTCGGGAATCTCCAGTCCGTTCCACTGGAAAACTCGGGTCAGGGGTTTGAGCTGGGTTTTGGTGCTCATAGTATGTGGATAGAGGTTTAATCATGCTGCCGCAGCCGCTGGCGCGGGGGCGGGCTCGCCAAGGTGCATTTGAGCCGTGCCGGTTCGCTCGGCCTTGGCTGCGGTGGTGTCAGTGACCCCAGTCTTCTCGGCGGTTCCGGTTTTGGCGCGGGTCTGCCGGGCCTTCTTGCGGTTCTGGTCGGCTTCCTCCTTCAACGCCGCCGCGACTTCCGCAATCGATGAACGCGCATCCTGGCGGGCTGCCTGGTAATCCGCTAGCTGCTCTCCCAGAGTGGCGTCCAAATTCTCCGGCGTGTCCACGATGGTAACCGGGCGCGCGAGCGCCGATTCCTTCGCGCCGGCATCTGGTTTGGGGTCCATCACATGGACGCTGACCCGCAGTTGGGTGTCATTTTCCCGGCAGACAACCAGGTGGAGCGTGCTTTCTCCTTCGAGCAGGGGCTTTGCGATTTTGGTGAACATAAAATGTGATCGGTTTGTTTTGATGTTTGGCCGGTTACTGTTTCCCGGCTGTGCTCTTCCTGGGGCGCCGACGTTCCGGCGCGTTCCTTCCTATCAGGACCCGCAGAATGGTTCTGACCACCGTTTCCCGGGAAAGCTTGATGGTCCTTTTGAGACCCCCGTTCATCTGCCCGATGTGGAGGCGGGGCGGCCCGATGAGGACATGAAGCTCCTCGCCACGGAGGGCGGCGCAGATGAGTTGCTGGCTGGTTTCCACCTTTTGAGGCGGGGTTTGGGCGAGCAAGAGCCCGCGGAGGACCTCTTCCAGCTCGCTCACGTCCTCGACTGGCGCCGGCGCGGTGCGCGGCGGGAGGTTCTTGAACTCAATCTGGCTGCTGGCTGAGGGCATTTGTTCTCTGAGGCTCGGTTTGGAACCGGTTACTTAGGCGTGCTGGGCGGTGCGCGGGTTTAGGTTGTCTTGAACTTGAACGCGATGTTGTTGCCGGCCCGGTCGACGGTCATCAGGATTCCGGCGGGATTCTGTTTCCAGAAATGCTTCAGGTTCTCGGCGACCTGCTGGACCCGGGCGTGGAGCCGGCCTCTCAGAGGCAAGGCCCTGGCGACATCTTCGTAGGTGGCGTAGCCCAACCCCGATTTGCATCCCGTCCATGCCGAACGCAGGTCGGGCAATAGCCCATGATCGATGGCCTGTATTCTCCTCCAGTTGACGGCCGCGCGGCGGATCAGTCTTCCGCCAATGGGGCTGAAGGAATCAAACACTTCGGGTCTCTTTTCCCACTCGAGGCTCATTTTCAAAGGCAAAGCTCTCTGTCTGTATGTTCCGCTGCTCCAATTCCGCCAGGTGAGGCAGGGCTTCTTTCAAGTTTTGATTCGCGAAGCGGTTTCTGGCCGGTTGGACAGGCGCTCAGCGACTTACAATGAGATATGAAGTTTGGTTCCGATCAGGCTGCTCGCCGACGCGTTCTGGAGGTTGGACAGCAATATCGTGGCATGACCTTCACCGACCGCGGGAAGCTCCTGCTGGATGTCGGCAGCGTGCAGGATGGCCGGGCAACTCTGTCACAACACGGGCGATCGATACGTCTGTTGCCGGAGACCCTCAGCAGCATTCATCGCGCGTGGCAGGACGGTGACATCCCGCTGGATGGCAAAGACAACTGGGAATGCTCGACATTTTCACCCGGCGTCTCTGACGTGGACGAGATAAGTTGCATCTGCCCCACAAAGGATCAGCTGCTCATCACCAACAAGATCAGCCAAACCGTCGTCTCGGTTACCCGCGAACAGCTCAAACTCGTCGTGGAGCGCATTGTGGATCCCTGGCTGGCCAGCTTTAGCCCGTCCCATCCAACCGGTCCGCGCGCCCAATCTGCTGGCGAGGCTCCCCGCCGGAATTTGGACTCGCCAAAGCCAGCGCCGCCGTTGGAGCTATCCTGATGATTCATCCGCGGTCTTCTGGCCGTTTTTCTCCAGCCACTGCCTCAGAGCCTGCGTGTCGTTTATGGTGTCGCCGTGTTCGTTTTGCAGGACGAACCCGCAGCTCTGGCACTGGTAGCGATTGATTTCGCCGCCCTCGGTTGAGGTGTTCTGATAGTCAGGCTCGGTGATTTCGGCATCGCAGTTGACCTGCTGAAAGGCGGTGCTTTGCGTCACGTTGATGAGAATTTCCTCGAAAGTCGGGGATCCACACTTGGGGCATTTGAAGGTGTAATGGAATTCGTCGCTCATGCTTTATGTTTGGCGAGGTCGGACATTGACGACGATACGGAGTGAGAAAACTGCTCTGAACCGGCCGTCTCAACAAGGGCAGGCGCAGCAAACCTTGCGAGCAGCGCGACAACGAGGTCTTTCAAACCAGTTGGAACGTTTCCATTCGCGGCATTTGGCTCGAATTTTAGGGTCCATCCTGTCACCCTCGCGAAATGACCGAAGATTACAGTCAGCCTTCAAAACAGGCCGCCCGGGAACGTGTGCTCATCCACGCTGTTGAATCTTTGACGACCAACCGTAGTACGAGTCCCGTAATCCCGGCACAGGATTTCAAGCGGACGTTGGAGCAGGCATGCAAATTCCTAGAGAAGCATTGTGCGCTAGCCGCGTCCCAAGAAGTGTGGCCTTGGGAGGAGGCGTTCCTGCGTCAGCACACCTCGATAATTGGGACTCGGAGCCCGGCGGACCTCTCGGTTCTGTTCTTGGCCGGGAACGATCCCACTCTGGACATCACGCAACTTGAACAGCTTGGCGTCTCACCACACAACATGTGGGCGGTGGAAAGGGAGGGAAAGACGTTCAATGAAGCGGTCGAGCGAATCAGGGAGACCGGCTATCCGGTGAAAGCATACCGGGGAAACCTGCACGAGTTTTTCGAGGTCGCACCCCAACAATTCGACATTGTCTATTTCGATTCTTGCAGCCCGCTGTTCGGCGGCGAACCAAACTCGGTCCACCCGATTAGGGAGCTTTTCCTGAATCAACGCCTATCCCCGCTTTCCGTGCTGATTACCAACTTCAGCGAGGCGAACCAAGACGGGGAACATGCAGAGGAATGGGGCCGCCGGATTGTTCCATGGATGGTGCTTAGGGATGAAGCCTTGGCGAACTCTTTGATGCCTGAGGAAGACCAGGACCTGCCCGAAGACTTACGGCACGTGACCGCTGAGGAAGCATTAGCAAAAATCGGGGCGGAGAACTACGCCGGCTTTGTTACGAAGAACCTTAATGGGTACTACAGCGAATTCATAACCAGATTTGTCCTAGATTTTAGTTCCGTATTGCTGCCCTGGTGGAGAGTCGCCGCACTCCCGGGCGCCCAAACTGAGTACTTTAAGGACAAGGCAGCGATGAAACAGGCTCGGAAACTGGAGCGCCTTAACCAGGAAAAAGCTGATAAAGAGCTGGGGCCTTACCAATGGGGTCCCAGTTTTCCTGTGTTTAGAAGAATCTTGAGCCAAATCCAGGATTTGCCGGGTTCTGATCCCATCCGCCAACACCTCTTCGAGTTCGAGCTACACGAGGTGAAACTGCGGGATGCGATTCGCGACGTCTACATGATGAAGAACTTGATTGATTCTCCGTCAGCCGAAGATGCCAGCCATCTTCGAGCCGCATGCAGTGAAGAACTGGTCAACTTGGCGGACAATTTTCAATGGTTTGATTACGAATTCGAATCCTATGGTAACGTCCTGGGGCTTTCGCCACAAATCAACCTGCTGACTGACCTCTTGATAGGTCTTTACGGTTATCCATACCACGCGAACCTGAAAAAGCAGGTGCGCTTCAAGTACAAAGCTGAGGGCCGCGCCACCTGGATGTACTCGGATGTGTTTGTTCTGGACCAGGCGCGGTATTTTTATGACCTGCTGCCCACGCTTTCCGTAATTGGCGAAGAACTGGAATTCGGGCTCCAACTTGCGCTTCGAGTTGGCATGCACCTGGTCCGGTTGCATGCTATGGGTGGATACGAAGAACTCTTCACAAATGCTGACTTCTCAAGTGAGGTGACGGGGCCGATCGCAGAAACGGTCATACCGCACCGCGAGGTTTTCTTGGCAGATCCATCGTAGAGTGGATTTTTGTTCATGACGCTCATTCTCTGCTACAGATTTGGTTCCGGTATTATGCTGCTGGGCGATACAGGGTTCCAGGTGGGTGGAAATGGACCGCCCCAAATGCGAAGAGGCGCAAGAAAAGTTTATCGAAACGCGAACCGACAGATAGCCCTGGCCGGTTGGGGTGATCTAGCGTTGCCTTTTCAGGGGACTTATTGTCAACCGGAGCGATGGCTGGAAGAGTTCGTGCGAATTAGGCTGCAGACCGAGACCTCAGCTGACCAGGCAGTTGCGTCCTTGGAGCGTGAATTGCGCTTACCAAACTACCCGCGAGGCTCAAATGGTGGTTTGTTTGTTGCGGGTTTCCTGCTGTATCGTCCCGTCCTATACGAAGTCACCATATCGCCTGCGGCGAGTGGCCCGCCCAACCTCGAGGTGCAGATTCAGTGCATTCCTTCTGATGACCTCTCTGCGGCTCCGCTAATACGTGGCTCGGGCTATCAGCTCTGGGACAGATTCACTCAGGACTTTGGCACGCCCACCCCCCAAAACCACCGAGAGTTTGTGAGAGTCTTTGCAAACGCTGTGAGAACGCTCCAGGCACGGGGCGCGGTGCTTTCGCTGCCAATTCAAGGTGTCTTTATCGAGCCGCGCTACCCAGAAGTTGAGCTTGAGCTTGAAGGGTCGATTGCCCCACAAGTGCGCTGAATTTACACATCTTTTGCCTTTGTCCTCCGGACAACAGGCATCGAGCTGCGATGCGCTGCAGGTGGGGTACTGGTGCGAAAGGTTTCGCTGCTATCTGCGTGGACTGCCCTTTGCTCCATTGCGTTAATTAGCAGTCCAGCCACTACTCTAGCCGCAGGAACAACCGCTCAGTTGCCGAATTGCTTATAGGCTTGTGTGTCTGAGGCAGGAATTCTCATCCTGCTCTCTCTCTGGCCGCTCCGGTTTCGGCGAGCCCATCTTGTCGTAGCGGATCGCCAAGATTGTGGGGTTGGCGGCTTTCAGGTCTTTGAGCGAAGAAATTTCTACCTCGACGACAACGGTGGCATACCGCTGTTCGGCGCGCTCGATCGCTGCGAACTTCTCCGGACTGATCCCGCTGGTGATCTTGGCAGTGTCGCCGGTCTTGGTGTCGTATCCGTGAACTTCATAGAGGGGAACTTTGCCGCTGTGCCCTTCCTTGAGTTCCGTGACCCGGATGTCCACCGTGTGAAAAGGCTTCACCTTCGATTTATTGCTTCGGCCCGCTTGGTGAAGGCTCTCCGGGTTGATCAGCACGATCCCCTCGTAGGGAAGCCCGGCCACCATGACGCGCTTCTGAGCCTTTCCTGTCTCCCACCCCTTGCAGAAAAGCTCCGCCGCCTCTTCCAGTGTGAGTTCCTGGCAAGGCGTGATGTAGATGCTGGCGCGCTCGTTTTTGTCCCACAGATGCGGTTGCGTCAGTTTCACCCCGTCCGCGACGCCGGCGAGGGTGCGCATCAAAGCATATCGCTCGCACGCTTTGGAAGCGGGCTTCTCGATCTCGTCCAGGGGCAGAACATCATGCACCACTAGCCGAATGTGGAATGGCATTGACTTCCCCGTGTAGAGATTCCCGTTCAACAGGACCTTGTTCGTTTCCGTCCAAGGAGACGGCTCGATCTCGGCTTCGAAGAGGAAGTGCTCCGTCAAGGGCGCAAAGTGGTTGCAGATGAAATTCTGAACTGAGGGCTCAAGCTGGAGTTGGTTTCCATCCTTGGTGCAGATCACCGTCTGTCCGGTGACTCGATCCCGCGTGATGTAGGCGAATGATCCGTCGAATTTCGGCTCGGCCATGACCTTCCCGACCTTGAGCTTCAGAATGTCCTCGGGCCGGCGAATGGTTTCGTTGAGCTCCTGGGCCTTAGGCCTGATGGCGTTGGGGTTCTTCATTCGTGGCGGCGGTGGATTTTGGCCGTAGGCTTTCCCTCGACCCTCCCCCATGATGGCCGAACGGTTAACGGCCCAAGCCGCCCATGCCGGACGGCGCCGTGAGCTGGTTCCACACCTGGCGAACGAACAAAACTGGATCTTTATCGTGCCTGTTCGGCTTTCAGCAAGGTGCTCCGGTCCCAATCAAAGCTGACGGTTGCCGGCACTGTGTAATTGTAAGAAGCTTGGACCACGCCGTTCGTGTCGATCGCTTTGAGCGCAATGATGCTGTTGAACTTTCCATGGGCGTAGACCCCGGTCACCACGTAATCGGCCTTGGCTTCCTGGGCGATTTTCTTGGCGTCGCGCGACAGGGCAAATTCGTCTGGTGTTTTGGAGTTCCGAGCGGTCGGGTCCCCGGGCGTGCGCATGCGCACCTCAACCACCTGAAACCCTCTCTTGGCCAGGCATCCGGCAACCTGTTCGGCGGCGATCCGTCCGAATCCATCCGTTTGGTTCAGGTCATTCGCCGTCTGGAAGCTGGTGACGACCACGACCGCCTTGGGATTCTTGCGGCTCAGCTCGGCGGCGATTTTGTCGCCGACATCCTGGGTGCGGTTGAATACTGCGCGTTCGTCTTCATCCTGCAGATGGGTGGTACTGCACCCGACCAGACAGGCTGAGGCTGCGAGGGCAACGAGTATTAGTGTCTTCATAGTTCAGTGTTTGATCCATTTCCCGCTTCTGGCGGTATTCCCCATTATAAAGCCCTGTTCTGCTGTCTTTGGGTTATTTGGATAATCAACGGAAGATCTTTTTGGGGACTGCATAGCGGCCTGTCTTTCATGGCGGACGTGATTTTGCTGGCTGGCGACCCTTTCCAGTTGATTGTTGATTCCGTCCCGCCACCATTCGCAACTCGATCGTCTCCTAACGGAGTTACATGGGGTGATGTAGCGCAGTGCTGCCCACGGCCATGATCATGCAACGAAACAGGCACGTTTTCTTCGTGGGTGCGGGGATTTCGGTCAATCCACCTGCTGGAGTTCCGATGGCCACGCCATATCCCCCACCAGGAAGGTCCCAAACCGACCGAGATCGCATTCGCACTGTAACGACTACGAGAGGAGACTTTCCTGCTCGAAAGCCTTGCGAGCCTTCCGTAGCGCTCGACAGAGGCGGGCGAGCTCGGCGTGCTCATCTAACACGGGGAGAAACTTTTCCTGCTTCAGATAAAGATCTCGCTCGCCGCGTTCTTGGAGAATTTTCTCAAAATCCTGCGGGATCAGCAGGCGGGCGCTCGGGCGATGCGGCAACACTTCGGTGGCAAATATCCTCAAGCCGGCGGGGTCATAATCTGGAAAATAGAGCAATTGGCCCCTCCAGCCGTTGAGCCATTGGCGCCAAGCACCACCCCAATGCCACCGGAGGACCAGAGCATAATCAAGACCCGTCAAATCCGGAAAATACCTCTTGGCTTTTTCGAAATTCCAAAGGCATTCGGCGTTTTCGACCGCAACCAGATACGGGGTCTCGACGCGAAGGTGGGGGAGATTACCCACGGTAATCAGAACCGCGGTGCCCGGAGGGCTAGAGTTCAGCGGTTTGTTTGCGAGGAAGCAATTGTCAAACGACCGGATAAAGATCCCGTCGAAGGGCCGGTTCGGCAGCGCCTTGGAGTCACCTGCGATATCAGCCAACAACTCCCGACTGCGATTGGTAGGATTGGCCTGCGCGTAACGCGCCAAGTCCCGAACGCCCCAGTGGTGCTCGACGAAACTGGCCAGCTTCCCGGGGATTCCACGAACCACATAGCTCGAGCCCGATTTTTCCATGCGCACGACGTCCGCCTTCTGCAAGGTGTAAAGCAGACCCTTCGATAGTTGGCTTCTGGGCAGAGACTCCCCGGCGTCCAGGCGAACCAGCTTTGCTGCCTGGGCACAGGTTAATCGCATTTCAACACCTTGCGGAGGACGGTCTGCCCGCCGAAGCGTTGGCCACGCTTGCGGACGCGGACCCAGTTCTCGAAGCCGACGGTCTGCTGGGAGTGCCCCGCCGTGATGAGGATTATGCCCCGGCTTTTTGCATATTCGAGTACGCTGCGGACATATTTCGGCGCCAGCACTCCGGTCTCATCCAAAACACAATGCACAGTCGAGCCCGCCTTGGAATCGATCGCCCTCTCACGATAGACCTCGATGAGGGACAGGTAGATGAGCATCTTGACGAGGTAGTCGGTCCCCGTCGAGCCGATGTGATCGAGCGACTTCCGCCAGCCCATGTCATGCCCATTCTCATGCACTCGGATGAGAAAATCGAAGTAGTCGGTCAGCCGGAGGCGCTTGTCGCGGTAGTTCTCGATTTCGCGCACCAGGCGCGCAAATGTGTCGATGGCCCTATCAATCTGGTCCCGGTCGGCGCGTTTGCCGAAGAGGTCCCGGTCCGGACTGAAGGTCACGCCGGCGAAACCCTCGAGCTCGGTCAGGATCTGGGTCAGATTGTTGTCGATGCGCTCGACTTTTAACTCGATGGAGTCGAGCACGTCCACAAAGTTGTTCTTCTCCAGATTCGTCTGGACGAGGGCTGCTGTCTGCTTCACCTGCCGTATGCCCTCCCGGAAATCGGCGTTCTTGGCGCAGATGTTGCGGATCAGCTGCTCGAACTCCTGGGTTTGAATCTGTTTCATCCCTTGAATGCCACGACCGTTCACGAACGGCCGCAATTCGGCCCCGACGAAGATATACCAGTCGAAGTGCTCGTGGATTGGGGATAACCCCAGGACCTTGCGGTCAAGGGTTTCCGCGTCGAAGTGATTCAGGAACGCGCGCGCGCTCTTATCCCCCCTTCGCTCAACCTCGGCACGTTGTTCGTGGCCCGCCTCAGCCGCTTGCGCAAAGTCGCGAGCAGCCCCGGCACGATAAAACGGAGCCGGGGCCAGGTCTTCGCGGTCAAAGAAGCCCCATTCCTGCACAAACCGTTTATCATCGCGAAACCGGTTGACGGCACCCTCGTCGAGCTGCAGTTCTCTGCTTTGCTCCGCCAGACTGTTCTGGCGGCCGTGCAGCACCTCCAGCGCTTGCCTGTGCCGATCTTCCAGCTTGCCGAGGCGGGCAGTCTCGGAATCCAAGGATTCTTTGGCATTCCGACGCTGGGACCGAAGAGAATCCAGCGGATCGACAAACTCGCGCTTCATCCGCTGGAATTCGACCACCTCATTCGTGTAGCCCTCGATGCGCGAAATGCCCTGGCTGGCGGCGTCCGCTCGTCCTTTTGCCGCCTGGATAAGACGCGTATTCACTCCCTCTTGAATCAGGCGCTGGTGGAACGCTTTCTCGATACGTTCCCGTTCGGCATCACGCTGTTGCGTGGCTTCCTTTTCTTCCCTGCCGATGGCCAACAGGCGGTCGTCACGTTCCTTGGTCAGGCGTTTCTTACGGGTACCGACTTCCTCTTCCATCCGGCCTCTGCGGCCTTGGAACTCGTCCTCCGATTCCCGTTCCTCCTTGCGAAGCTGCTGTTCCTCTCCCTTCAATTCAGCATCGCGCTTTACCAATTTACCCCTCCACTCGCTCTGGTGTGCCTGAAATTGGCTCTGAAGCGTGATGATCCGGTTTTCCAGATGGTCGATCTCATTGGATAAAGAACGGCCCAGATCGGCACTGCTATCAATTTTGGATTGCAGCGCGCTGTGCGCTTGCATCGCCTGCTTCTCAAATTCAGCGACAGCTGCAATATACCTTTCCTGAGCCGCCGCCAGTTGATCGTGCTCGTGGCTCAAGGCCTTTTGCAGTTCCTGTAGCTTTGCGTCGAGGGCGTCCCGATCGTAGCTGACGGACGGTGTCGGCAGCTTCTCGGTGGAGAAATCCACACCCCATGCAGAGTTAGTGCCCCTCTCGACAGTCTTGGCTTCCAGTTCTTGGGCGTTGTGGAAAAGCGTCTCGCGCGCGAGTGCTTTCGCCGCTCCGGGCCAAGTTTCTGGAGATTCGATTTGGTAAAACCGAGCCAAGGATTCGTCGAACTTTCCCAGCTCCTCGGCAGCGCGCTCGCGTTGCGCCTTGCTCTGATCGATCTTCGCCTGCCAGGCAGACCTCTCCGCTTCCGCCTTCTGGTCGATTTGCTCGCGAGCGCGCTCGCGCTTTTCCTTCTCAATCGCGATCTCGCCACGCAGACCTTGCAAGCGCAATGCCTCCTCACGCTGCTTGCGTCGCTTCTCCTCCAGAACTTTCGTGGCTTTCTTTAAGTCCTCAGGCTCGCTTGTTTCTGCCAGAGCCTTGAACTCATCGTTCAGACTGGTGCGCGCAAATTCAAGCCCGGCCCGTCTGGATGCAAAGGACGACTTCGTCCGACGTTGCTCATCCTCCAGCGCATTGTAAATTCCTGTGCGTTCGCTGTTGAGTTGCTCGAGGGCACAACCCAATGCGCGTTCGGCTTCGGCCTTCCGCTGTTCATATTGGCGGCTCAATTCAGCCCAGCCCTGCTGGACATTCGCCAGCATCTGCTCCTTTCGCTCGCTCTCATCATCGTACTTTGCCGTCAGCGTCGTGTACTCCCCTTCGGCGAGCCGCTTTTCCTCGCGCAATTTCGGCAGCGTCTCCAGTTCTGCAGTCTTGCTCTCAATTTGCCGTGCCACATAGTCCTGCTGCGTCTGCTCACCCTGTCGAATCTTCTCCTCCAGCACCGCGATGTTTTCCCCCAATTGCTTGATCACCTTCTCCAGTTCGGCTTTTTCGGTCTGATATTGCGCGATGGCCGCGCTCCGCTCCCTGTCCAAAGAGCTTTGGCTTGCCGCTATTTCACCCGCTTTCTCTGGCAGGCACTTGGCCATCCGGACCAGATCCTCGATTGCGCGTTGGCGTTGCCCTTTGGCCGTTTCAAACTCCTCCGCTACGTCGACCAGCCGGAGGGCATCGTCCTCGTAGCGGAGGTATGTCTTTACGGCCCGGTTCACCCTCCGGAAGTTCTCCAACTGGTTCTTGAGGAGCAGGAGGTCAAGCTCCGCCGCAAGGGAATCCTCACGCACACCGCAGGTGAGCGCGGCTTTGAGCTTGTCGGCGTCGAGCTGGCTGACCGTGAAAATCCCGCTGATTATGCGCGGCAGAATCGAAACCTGTCCCGAGCTTCTTGGCGCGGGACGAAAAACGGCGTAAGGAGATGAAGTAATCCCGTAAAGGCGACGAGTAAACTCTTCGTAGGACGTAACCGGATCGCATGCGCACCGCGCCTCCCGCCATCGCTGCTCAACCGCTTCAATCGGCTGTACGAAGCTGCCGTCCAGATAATAATCCTTGAGAAAGGGGGCATCAACGAAGTGGAACTGGATGCGTCCAGCTGGTCGAGTGACCGCGATGTGATACGCGGGTTGCCCGTCCCCCCGCACAACCTCGTAGATAAGATAGGAGGGCGGATCTCCCAGATAATGGCTGACAAAATCCGACTTCGTTTCGTGCAGTGCGTAGGGCGACTTCTCGTTGGTGCCCAGGTAGAAGAACAATATCGTCCGGAGCAGGGTCGATTTGCCGTGGCCATTTACGCCGATGACCTGACCGTGACCGCCGACCGGAAACTCCAGGTAGTCGAAGCCCGCCGAGTTGATCAGGATGATGCGGTCAAGTTTCGGCATTCGATGCCTCCGTTTCGGTAGCCTCGCCGTGGATCTCGATCCGATCCGCGAACTCGAAGATGTAGTTGATCGCCGAGAGGACCCGATACTCTTGGCGGCTGGCATCATATTCGGAAAGGTAGCCCTGCCGCACCAGCGATTGGAGGATGCTTTCGAGACGGTCCGCGTTGCTCGCCCCCTTACCCGCGTACTGGAGAAAGCGTTCTGCCTTGGGATCGTTATTACACCGGCTCGCCAGGGTCGACGCCGAAAAGATCTGCCCCTCCCCAAAGTTCTCCACGTGGGTCGAGAGGAAGTCCAGCAACCGAACGAGCCGGATCATCCTGTCGAGTTTCATCTCCAGATTCACCTGTGGTTCGTCTTCAGCGGTGAAGTAATAGCAGTTGTCACTCTTCTGCAGATGGAATCCGAGTGTATCAAAATAGGTTCGGCAAGAACCCTCATCCGCCTCCAAGCGGGCGAAAAGCTCGGCATCCTCGCTCGATCCATTACGTGACAGGAGCAGGTTGTCTCCCCGGCAGAGCCGGGCAAACAGCCGACGGGCGATCGCTGGCGCTTCGATATTCATGAAATCAACAAAGCTGGCGGCTTAACCACCGCGTATTCCCACACCCCATCGGTCGCCAATTCGAAGGCGCGGCTGTCCCAGGTCTCGGCCCAATCCTCATTAGTAATGATGGCGCAATAGCCGTCGATTCGCTCTTCCTCGGTCAGAAGCCGGCCTTCGACTCGCACCTTGCCAAGAAACACGAACAGGTCCTCTCGCTGCTTTGCAAATGCCTCATAGACGTTTTGCCAATCAATAACCGGCGGGATGTCGTCGAACGGCTCCTGATCAATTTCCACGCGCCGGGCTTTGCCGCTGGCCTCGCCGAGTCCGGCCCGGACCAGCGCCCGCTCCAAGAGCTCCGGCCGCCCATCGATCAAGCCTGGATCCAACAGCGTGCGGAGGCGAAATTCGTGGAACCACGGGCCATTGGCCATCGTGGCGACCTCTGACAGGTTGGTCGCGGTCAGGTGCTCGTGACGCTCGATCAGCCCGCAGAGCCGGATCAGTTTTCGGGCGCGGGCGTAGTCGCGCTGGACGCGGTTGAGGTAATCCTCGATGCGCTGGTAAACGTCGATCAACGCATCCCCAACCTGGCTGCACCTGTGGATGACCTGCCTGCGTAGGGAAAGGAGGTCAATTTCCTGATGCACCTGGAAAAAGGTGTCGTGGCGAAGCAGGTTGTTTAAGTCGGCAATCGCGTTGCCATAGCTCTTCGCACGTTCAAGGTGCCATTCCAATTTCAGGAGCTTAACCTCATAATCCGAACCGGCCCGGTAATCATAATCGACGGCGGCTTTGACCTCTTCGAGGTGACGCTGGATGCGACTCTTACATGTGCGCAAGAGTCGGCAGACCCGGCGAAGGAGCACGTCGCCTTTGGCGGGATCGGCCAGCTTCTGATAGCCTCCGATGGAACGGCGAATTTCCTCAAGCAAAGCCACGAGCCAATCCGCCTGGGCGACCTCGGCCGCCCCCAACATCTCATCGAAAAACCGCTCGGCCCGGTCATCTAGGCGGTATTCACCGGCTTCAGCGTCATACTCGACGAGCTCCAAAGCGATCAACCGCTCGAGGATGGCAGGATCGACAAAATCGCCCGCAATTTCCGGCGTGATCCCAGCGCGGCGGTTTTCAAAGAACCGCTGTAATACGACCCGCAGATCGGACTGGAAAATCCTGAAAAAGCTGTCCTTCTGAACTTGCATGAGGTGTCAAATGCGGCGTCAGTGCCAACCTTTTCTCGATTCATGAATCCGTGTCATAGCGCTTTTTTTCTCGGCCGATGATGATTTTGAGTTATCGATCCGGCAAGGAAAAGGTCCGCGCGGCGCGGAATGTTGTTCCGCAGCCGCAGCCGGTTGACCGACGGAGGGAAAGTGGACACAACATTGTCTCCAATTGGAGAGCTGCGCGACAATTTCCACCTTCATGCTGTCTCGTCTGAAACTCATTTCCACAAGGCGTCCCGCAGCCCGGACCTGCGGCTGATTTTCCGCTGAATCATCGTCCGGAAGGGCTTCTCGGCGATCCACAATTCGACGTGTTTGCTGGCACGAGTCAAGCCGGTGTAAACCAGTTCGCGCGTGAGGATCGCGCTGTCTTCGCCGGGAAGGATCATCAACACGCGCTCGAATTCCGACCCCTGGCTCTTGTGGACCGTCATCGCATAGGCGGTCTCATGCTCCGGCAATCGCAAGGGCAGGAAATCCCGGAGGCTCTCCTCCGGACCGGAAAAGTAGGCGCGCAGTTCCCCCTGTTTGGGGTCCTGAAGCAAAACGCCGATGTCGCCATTGAACAACCTGAGGTTGTAATCGTTGCGGGTAATCAAGAGCGGCCTCCCGGCGTGGTAATTGCCGCTCGCCTCGATCAGCCCGGCGTCAGCCAGGATCTCCTGCACCAACCGGTTGATGTTCTCCACGCCCAGCGGGCCGTGACGGACGGCGCAAAGAATGCGGAACTGGCCGAAGCACTGCAATGCCGCCGCAGGATCCGCGCATTTCAAGTACGAACTGAAATTGCCGAGCACCTGAGGTTTCAAGGCCGCCTTGAGCGCTGCTGGTTCCGGCGAGAGCCTCCATGAAATCTGCGAGTTCGGGGAACCTCCAGCGTTCCGAAGCGCTTCGAAGGCGCGTTGGGCATCGCCGTCGTTGACCGCCTGGCTGAGCCGGTAGATTCCACTCTGTTCGCCGAAACGGTAGTTCTTCCGCAGTTCGACAATGCAGTCGCCCAACTCCGATGCGCCGGTCGACACGGTGCCCGGCGGGAGTTTCTTGCCTGTGCTCTCGGCAAACTGGCCGCCAAATTCACTGGAGAACGTGCGCTGCCCGCCGGCATTGCAGATATCCGCCAGCACCGCGCCCGCTTCCACGGAGGCCAGCTGGTCCTTGTCCCCAAGCAGAATGAGACGCGCCGAGGAAGGGATGGCCGCGACCAGCTTGGCCATCAGCGCCAAATCCACCATGCTCGCCTCGTCGATGACGACCACATCAACCGGGAGCGGGTTGTCCGCATCATGGCGGAAGTAAGCCGAGTCGGGAACGGAGCGGAGCAGCCGGTGAATCGTGCTCGCCTCCTCGGGCAGCCGGTCCTTGATTTCCTGCGCGCACGGCAGGGCGGCTTTGGCGTTCTTGACAGCCTCCTGCAGGCGGGCGGCGGCTTTTCCCGTGGGTGCGGCCAGCGCAATCCGCAACTTGGCGTTGTCCGCCTGTTCGAGCAGCAGGGCCAGCAGCAGGACCACGGTGCGAGTCTTGCCTGTGCCGGGCCCTCCGGAGATGATGCACAGCCTTTTGCGGATGGCCGCAAACGCGGCTACCATCTGCCAATCGACCTCCGCCGCAGCCGCTTCGGGAAAGAGCCGAGACAAACCCTCGCCGAGAAGCTTCCAGTCTACCGGCAGCGTGTGTTCCTGGGCCAAGCGTTTAATGGCGCTTGCCAGATCGGTTTCGTACCTCCAGTAGCGGTGAAGGTACAAACGCGCCTGGTCATCCAGAATCAAAGGGGCGAATGTCCCCGGCTTGCCAACGACCGGCGATGCTGCGAGCCGGTTCACCCAATCCGAGGCTTTGGGGAACGAAAAGCCCCGAAGCTCTTCCGGAACCGACTGCCCCTTGCCATCGCCATCAAACGCCTCCAAGTCCAGGCAAATGTGGCCCTGGCGGCGGTAGTAACTGACCAAGGCCGCGGCCAGCTGCACTTCCGGCTCGTTGCCCGCCAGACCGCCGAGGAAAGAGGCGAAATGCCGGTCAATCGGGTTGAAGGCGGAGAGCGCGGTGGCCTGGCCCAGGTTTGAAGTTTGTATGCCGGTCTCCATGATCATCGTCCTTCGAGCAAGGCGGAGAGTTGGTCTACGGCGGTCAGCGTCGGTCGGTCTCGGAACGCCCCATATTGCGGACGCGACGGATCGAGGCCGCGCAGGAAAAGATAAATCACGCCGCCAAAGTGCTTCTCGTAACTGTAATGGGGCACTCGCAGGGACAGGTACTTGTGCAGCGCCAAAGTGTAGAAATGGTACTGAACATAGTACTGCTGCCGCCGCATTTCCTCCCGGATGATGGCCGGCGAATAATCTTCGACCCGGTTTCCCAACCAGTTGGATTTCCAATCAACGAGGTAATAGCGCCCTTCAAAGCCGAAAACCAAATCGATGAACCCTTTCAAATACCCGCTCACCGGGTCAAAGGTCATCCGACCAATCTGGGCCGGGACAACGGGCGGCCAGCCGTGCTTGGCAAAAAGGCTCTGCAACCGCGGCAGCGAAACCCCTTGAACGGGAAAATAGAACTCGAGTTCACTCAACCGCTCGGCAGCAGAGATTCGGGTCAGGTTGAAGTCCGGGCGTTCCGGGTCGAGGGGGAACTTCAGAGTTGTCCGCAGGGCTTCGCACACCGCCGCGGCATAGCCGGGCTCGGCCAAGTCGTGCGCTTGCAGCCTTTCCTTGGCCAGTGTCGCCATGACCTCATCGGTCGCGCCAAAATCCAGTTTTTGCAGTATCTCGTGCAGACAGGTTCCCGCTTTGGCGCCTTTGGGGAATGCGAAGATGCCTGCGCCGGGAATCTCTTCCCGTTTGGCCGGGGGCACATTGTCGCGGTCGGGGAGTTCTTCCTGTTTGCCGGCCTTAAAATAGGAGAAGCTGCAGATGAGCCAGTCGCGTACAATCCGGCCTTTGAATTCCCGGCAATCCAGTTTCGGGGGGGCCGCATCTTCGGGCCGGTAGGGCTCGCCCGCCGGCTCCGGCAGATTCGCCAGGTCCAGGGTCCCTCCCGAGTTCTGCTTCAGCCGCTCCAAATCGTCCTGCATGCGCTGATCGGTCAAAAGCGCGAAGTTCTCACGTAAGGCGGGGATGATCGAGCCGTCCACCTTGGCTGGCCGGTGGAACAGCCAAGCGGGGGCTGAGGTTGCGGAATTCTTCATGCCGCCCCAGACGAAGTAGCAGCGATTCTTGGCGCGGGTCAGGGCGACGTAAAGCAGCCGCACATTTTCCGCCAGCTTTTCCTCCCGGGCCAGATTCCGGTGATCGTCCGAAATCTCCGGCCCGAGATCGCGGACCAGCCGGCGCTGGCGCTTGGGATCATGGAAAAAGACCTGCTCCTCGCCGCCCCTCTCGATTTCAGAATTCTTCCAGGAGAACACGCAAAATACCACCGGGTATTGGAGCCCTTTGCTCTTGTGGACGGTGACCAACCGGACCGCGTTTTCATCGCGTTCCAGGCGCAGTTGATGTTCCTCGGCCGCTTCCTTCTCCGGATCCATTTGCTCGGCCAGCCACTTGAGCAGCCCGCTGATGCCAAGCCGCCTTTCGGTTTCCGCCTGGTGCAGCACCTCGCCCAGGTGAAGCACATTGGTCAGCCGCCGTTCCCCGTCCGGAAAGGCCAGAAGCCGCTGGCGCACTCGTTCACGCTGCAGCCACTGCCGGAACATGCGGAAGAAGCCGCGGCGGTCCCACAGGTCGAGGTATTCGTGGAACCGCTGCAACCATTCCTGCCACTGGCTTTCGGTGCAGGCCGAAAGTTGAGCGCCATCCACGCCGGAAAGGTCGGTGGCCAGCGCTGCCTTCACCAGGCGCTCGTCGCCCGGCAGCGCCACGCCCGCCAGGATGCGGCGGAACTCGAGCGCTTCCGGGGATTGAAACAGGCTGGCTGTGGTATGGAGGACGCTCGGGATATGCAAATCGCTCAACGCTTCCTGCATTTTGCGGGCCTGCTGGTTCTCCATGACCAGCACCGCAATGTCCTCCGGTTTCAGGCGCCGCTGCCCGATCTTGGTGTTGCCGTTGAGCAGCCGGGCGATCTCGCCGGCCACGACCCCGGGCAGGGTCTTCTCGGCCAGGCTTCGGGTGATGTCCTTGCCGTTGCGCTTCCAGAACCAGAAACGAAACGGCGGCTCGGCTCGGCCATCGAAGGTGAACGGAGTCTGATCGGCCTGCCCCCTGGGGATCGCCTCCTGGAAATCAATGCGGTCGAAGACAAAGGCTTGGGGGGCCGCGCCGAAGATCTTGTTGACCGCCACCACGAGCCCGGTTTCGGAGCGCCAGTTCTCCCCCAAGGTGAAGCGGCGGGTTGCTTCCTTGGCCGCCTCCAGGTAAGTGAAAATGTCCGCGCCGCGAAACGCGTAGATCGCCTGCTTCGGATCGCCGATGAGGAACAAGAACGATTTGCCGCCGGAAAAGGCCCGGCGAAAGATCTGATACTGCACCGGGTCGGTGTCCTGAAACTCATCAATGAGCGCCGCCCGATAGCGTCCGCGCAGGTCCTCGGCCAAGGCCTCGCCGCTCGGGCCCGTCAGCGCCTCGTGCAGCCGGGTCAGCAAGTCATCAAAGTGCTGGATCTTGCGCTCGGCCTTGCGCCGCGGCAGCTCTTCTTTGGCGTAACGGACAAATTCCAACTGCAGGCCCGTCAGCCATATTCTTTCCGCTTCGCACAGCTTTTCGCACAGGGCAAAGAACCGGTGCTGAGGAACGGGCAAAGAGGATTTCTTCGACTTCTTGTCCTCCAGTGCGGCCGGGCAAAAGCTCTGCAGGCATTCCAGCGCCTCGAAAGCGGTGTCGCTTTCCGAGAAACAGATATCGAGCTGTTCAAAGAACAGCGCCATTTCTGCGTCGCTGTTGTATGGCCGGTTGCACCACTTGGCCCCCGATCCAAAACAGGTCTTGATTTTGTCCCGCTCAGCCAGCCAGACCGCGCGCGCGGCCTCAAAATGGTTTTCCAACTCCGCGGAAAGCTTCTCGAGGCTCGTCCCCTGTGCCTGCGAGAGGAATTCGAGCAGCGGATAATTGATGCAGGTCCGGAGCAGCCCCACGAAACGGTCCGGCCCGCAGTTGTTCTTGAGGGCAAAATTGACCCTGGTGGACCCGGCTTCATAAAAATTCTTTCGCCAGAAATCGTCGGCGATCTCCTGGAGCATTTCCGATGGATCGGTCACCAGTTCGATGTCAAAGAGCAGGCCGCTTTCAAAAGCCCGGTCCTTGAGCATCCGCTGGCAGAACCCATGAATCGTGTAAATCGGGGCCTCATCGAAGCCGCACAAGGCGTTTTGGAGCCGCGCTTCCATTTCCTTGGCTTCCGCGGCATGCCGCTCAACGAGAGCCTGCAGAAAGGGGATGTCACTCGAACCCGACTCGAAAGCTTGGAGTGCGTCGGCCAGCGTTTGTCGAATGCGATGGCGCAGCTCCTCGGTCGCCGCATCCGTGTACGTCACCACCAGTATCTCGCGGACCGAGAGGTTCTCCTCCAGAATCAGCCGGATGAACAGGGCCGTGATGGCGTAGGTTTTGCCGGTCCCCGCGCTGGCCTCGATGAGGCTCGTGCCCCGGGCCAAAGCTGTCTCCGTAAGATGAAATGCCTTGGGCGCGCTCATAATTCGGTCTCCTGGGCGCATTCAAAAAACGGATCAAACACCGTCCGGGCGCGCTCCTCGAAATCATCATCGAGGACGTCACCGTCTTTGAAAAAGAGCGTGAAATAAGCGTCTTCGCACTCGCCCGGCGTGCCGAAATCGTTGCCGTTCCATTTCTCCTGCGCGAAATCCATGGGTTGCTTCACGGTTTTGCCCGCGTTGCCATTACGCACCTTGAAATCCGCCTTGGCAAAGGCGTAGGAGCTTTCCGGGAAGAACTTCAAAGGCTGCGAAAGGCCCGTCCAGTAAAGCTGCAGGAGCTGCTCCAGCACCGGCAACGGTTCGGCGACGGGAGAGATATTCCAAAGCGATTTTGTCCCGAGCACCACCGTCGTGGCGGGCTTTTCCTCGCGTTCGATTGCATTCCAAAGGAGGTGCTCCACCCAGGCATGCAAAAGATCTTTGGGCTTGATCGTGGCCGGGCGGTAAAAAAGCAGACCCGCAGGCGTAATCCGGCTGAAATGGCCGGAGATCAAAAAGTCACCGACCTCCAGGTCGAAAGAAACCGGCGGATCGAAGTTCTTGGGCTTGTACGGCTGAAGCTGCTTGAAGAACGCTTCGACATCCCGGCCCAGCTGCGCGTAGTGGATATCGCCCGCGATGCCGGCCGGCAGCCGGCCCGAGGCCCGAATCAGTTGCCGCGAGTCCTGGACCCGCAGGTCGGCCAATCTCAGTTCCAGCAATTCCTCCTTGAGCAGGTAACCGTCCAGGCTGTCGATCGCAAAGGGTTCGCGTTCCTCCAGCGCGGCGCCGGCTGAAAGCAGTTGAATCCCCAGCCGCTGCGTGGCCAAAAACCTGGCCGGGTGGCGTAGGAATTCCGCCAAGGTTTGCAGGCTGAGCCGCCGCCGCTCCGGTTCCGGTTCGGCCAGCGGGCTGGAGATGAAGGGCGCCGGGGAACAGCGCGCCGGCTGAATGGCCTGGCTCGCCCGCAGGTTCTCCCGCGAGTAGCTGAAGAGCCGGCCTCCCCTGAAATAAGCGCTGCTGAAAGCCTGCAGGCGGTGCCGGGTCAGGATATGGCCCGCAATCACGTCTTGGCCGGGCAATTCAAATCCCTGCCCGATGTAATCCATCAATTCGCTGACCAGGACCGAAGGAGGCGATTCGCTGTTATCCCGGATGGACTGCCCGACGTAGCTGAGGTAAAGCCGCTCGCGGGCCGAAAGCAGGGTCTCAAGGAACAGGTAGCGGTCATCCTCGCGGCTGGACCGGTCACCCAGGCGCGGCGCCTGCTCCATGAGATCGAAGCTCAGGCGGGCCGAAGCGCGGGGGAAGGCGCGGTCGTTCATCCCCAGGAGGCAGATGATTTTCGCCGGAATGCTCCGCATGGGCTTTAGAGCGCAGAAGGTGATGCCGCCGGTGAGGTAGCCGGCGCCAAACCGGTCTTCGGAAAGGTCCCGGTTCAGCTGCTCCAGGATCACTGCCAGCTCGACCGGCTGGTCAAAACCGGACCGCTCGGATGCACGGGCCAGCTTTTCAAGGCACCCGCGCAGGACCTGCACTTCCGATTCCTCATCTTCTCCCGGCTCAAAGAAATTCTTGAGCACCCCCTGGAGCGTTGACACCCACTCATCCAGTCGGCGGAGCTTCTCCAGGGACTTCAAAGTGTCGAACAACCGCTCGAGGAATTCGACGAGATTCCCCAGGACGTCCGCCGCGCCCCCTTCGATGTCGTCGTAAGGCAGAATATCGCGGAAGAGCTTTTCGCCATGCGCGGCCATGGCGTAACCCAGCAGCAGCCGGCCCAGGCCGTGCTGCCAGCTATTCTCTGGCCACGCCGGCAGCCCCAAGGCGACTCTTTGCTGCTGATCCTGGCCCCAGCGGATGCGCACCTCCTCCACCCAGTGGCGAATCAGTTCAAGGTCCGCTTCCTCAATCCCGAACTTTTCCCGGACGGGCTCTGATTCCAAAAGCGCCAGCACACTGCTCACCCCGAGGCGCGAGCCCGCCAGGTTGAGGATGCCCAGGAAAGTTTCAATCAGATGGCTCTGGGTTCGCGCCGTCCGGTCGGCCAGGCTGAACGGGATCCGGAGCTGATCCTGTTCGGGAGAGTCAAAGACGGCGTGGATGAAGGGGGCATAAAGCTCAATGTCGGGAATCATGACGAGGATGTCCCGCGGGGCGAGTTTTGAATCGCTCTCGAACCAAGCCAGCAGGTGATCGTAAAGCACCTCCAACTCCCGGAGAGGACTGTGACACGAATGGACCTGGACCGAGGTGTCATCGGCCGAAATGACTTTCTTCTCCACCGCGTCTTTTCCCCGGTCGCGCAAGTTGAGGATGTCGGACTGGATGCAGGTCAACACGGTCTGCTCGCCGGGATCAAAAAACAAGGGCGAGTCCGTTTCCTGCCATTCACCCGTGTCCTGGACCAGGTGCAAAAAATCCCGGCCCAGTTGCCCCATCGAGGCCAGCAGGCGGTTGCCTCGCTCCAGGTGCAGTTCGGCTGCCGCGGAAGCCCCTTTGCCGTGTTTCTTCAGAGCTTTTTCTTGCTCCCGCTCCGAACTGATGTAACCCCAGAACTCCTGGCAGGGCTCCAGCAGAAAGAGGTTCACTTGGACGTTCCGCGACAGGGCGGCGAACGTGCGCATGTAGAAAGGCGGCAAGGCCGATATGCCGAAGATCGAGATTCGCTCGGGCAAGCCCGCCGCCTGCGCACCGGCGCCGTCAAGGTGGGCCAGGAACCTGGCCTGGAGCGCGGCCGGGTGCTGCTGGCTGAAGAGCGTGCTGACTTCGCGCCAGAGCTTGGCCTGCCAATGGTCTTCGCGGCCTTGCTCCCATTCTAGGATCAGTTCGGGCCGGAAGACGAGGTATTGGTCAAACAGGTATGCAATCCGCTCCGCCAGTTGAAATAGCTTGCGGCTGTCTTTCCCCGGCGAAAGGTAGTTTTGCAGCCCTTCAAATCCAGGCTCGCCCAGCAGCAGCGGCAGTTGCTTCATCACCCTCCAGACCAGCACCTCCGGATCGTAGAGCATCTCGGCGGGCAAATCCGGCAGCACCGCCCGGAAGGCGGCGTAGCTGATAGCGCGAGGGAAAGGGCAATCGCAGTTGCTGCAGATTCCGTGATGCTGAGCTAGCTGGAGCTTGAGCCAGCGGGCCATGCCCTGGCTCTGCACCACCACCAGCTCGTGTGCGAGCGCAGAGCGCAGGGGCTCCTGGATGGATTGCGCCAGGCTCTGAGCCAGGGCTTCCAAACGGTTGCTGGTGTGCAGGCTTAACATTCAGTTTAGGGCCTGGTGAGGATGAGACTGTGCATCTGGCCGGTCAAGATGGTCCCCCTAATTAAACATGAATCGGCGGCGCACCAGCTCCTGCTGCTTGGTTGCCTTCTTGGTGCTCGATCCGGACTTGCCCTTTTTATCGCGCTCGACCGCCGCCAGCGCCTTGGCCGGGGAGGTCCCTGCATAAATCACCGACATAATGGCCGGCAGGAACCGGTCCATGCAGGCCAGGTTGGACATCACCACGTTGTTCAGGAGCTCCGGGTCGAGAGCGCCTTGCGCGAAGGGCAGCGAGGTCTTGAAATGAATTCGGCCGGAGTCATAATCCATCTCGAAACACCCCACCATCATCCCAAAGTTGATGCGGGTGAGCAGTTCGGCACACGACACCCGCCTTTGGGCGGGGCATTTCTGAGGAAAGAAGGAGAGCATCAGGAAGGCAGGGTCGTCCTCCGAGGCGGCTGCCATCACTTGCCAGTCGCCGTTTTCGCCCTGAATGCCCGTGCGCACGAGATCGTTTTCTTCGTCGACCTCGAATTTCCAATCTTTAGCCCGAAATAGCTCAACAACCTGTTCCAAAGCTTCTGCCATATAGATTTCCTTTCCTGAAGGGATCCGCCCAATCCGGCACTATCCCAAAATCCACGCTCACCATCGCACAAAGGGTATGACAACCGCTGACACACCTTCGAAAAAGGCCCAAGAAGTTTTCGGAGCCGCTCGTTGCTGGCGGAGGCCTTGCCGGCTGCCATAGAGTCGGCGAATTCGAATTCCATTCCAACCCAAAACGTTTCACCACCGGCGCCTTTCGCTGAAGCTCGAAAACCGGGGTTAAAGGAAATTCCTGCCGGTTTTGTTCGACAGGAACAGGGTGTGACTGCGGTTGTCATACCCGCTCCGGCAGTTTGGCCGCATGAAAATTAGGCATTTATTTCCGGACATCGGCAACGACGGCGAAGTGATTGCATATTTCGGCGATGCGCGACTCGTCAAAACGCTCGACTGCAAATACGAACTGCGTGGCGGCTCAAGCGCGGATCGAGCTTCAGCGCAGGAGTGGATATCGATGTTCATGCATGAGGCAGTCCTTGTGGTTCCAGGCAGGGGAGAATTGACGATGCCCAGGAAATGAGGGCGAGCATTTTCCCGTCAGCTCTGCTAGAAGAGGCCCATGGCGAAATGGGTCTACAACCGGCCGTTGGACTGCTGCGACGAAACGGAGCTGCGCGTGGCGAAGCTCTTGGCCCGGCTGCCTGACGAGTGGGTTGTCCGCTGGGGTTACTATTACGAAAAAGACCGAGAAGGTGACTTTCTGATCCTGGGCCCCCACGGAGGCCTGCTGGTGCTTGAGGTCAAAGGAGGCCAGATCCGAAGGCTGGGCTCAACGGGATGCTGGGAAGGAGAGGCGCGGGACCATCCGGTGGCACAACTAGGGGCTGGATTCACTGGCGGTGATCCTCATCGATCTCGAACCTTTTCCCAGCCTGGGCGACGAGCAGAACCGGATGGACTATTTCATGGGGGCCAGTCGAGCCCGCCAGCTGCTGGCGGTGGTGCATTGCGACCGGCAGACTTGACTTCGTGGGCAGATGGGAGGGGCGACGAGACTCGCTGCCGAATGACGCGGGCAGCTTTGCTCAAAGGGCCGCCGCTTCAAACTCAAAATTGCGAATTCGGAAGAGCTTGTGTTCCGGCTGCAGCATGCGAACTAGTTCCTCATGACAAGTGAAGAACAGGATCTGCTGACCGTTGCGGCAGCACTCCCCGAGGAGTTCGAAGGTTTTTGCCATGCGTTCCGTGTCAAAGTTGACCGCCACGTCGTCCATCAGCAGGGGCAGCGCCACGCGCTGTTGCTGCTGATAGTGCCGGATATAGCCCAAGCGAATACAGAGGTAAAGTTGTTCAAGGGTGCCGCGGCTCAGTCTCTCCAGAGACAGCATGGGCCCGGTTTGCGGCACGATCGTCAGGTCAGTTGAATCGAGCGGGATCGTGATCCGCTCATAACGACCGCCCGAGATGAGGCGGAACAATCGGCTGGCCTCCTCGATCGCCGGAGATTGGTTTTCGCGCTCGAATTTCTCCCGGGTTTGCCCGAGCAACTCCTGCGCGGTCGCCAACTTCAACCAGTCCAGAACACCTTCCCGGATCTGTTCCCGTAGCGACTCGGCCTCGAGCTGGAGGCTCGCGACCTCATCCGATTTCAACTGGCCGTCGATTTCAATTTCCAGTTGCCTGATATCCTGCAGACCTTGGTCGCGCTCACCGTGCAGACCGGTTCTTTCCGTTTCGCGGCTGGATTTTTGTGCCTCCCAATCCGGGCGATGGCCAGAATCCCAAGCTTCCTGGAGTTCAGCCGGGGGGCCACTCTGGCCGAAGATGACCTTCAGGCCGGTGTCTTTGGCGTTAATCGATTGGCTGAGCTCTTGATATCTCTTTGACCGCTGGCTCAGCCCCCCGAAACTTTGTTCACTGTCCACACCAAGCTGGCGGAGGAACTCGTCACATTTTCCTCGTTTGGCTCTGGCGATTTTTCCTGCATCCTTCAAGTCCTTCTTCGCCTTCGCCAAATCTTCAAGCCGCCTTCGACGATGCTCCGACTGCTGGCTTTCGTCCACAACCCGCTGCTGGAGTTGCTCGAATGCGGCGAGTAATTTCCCGGATTCTTCTTCAGTGGGCCAGTTTGCCTGCTCCAGGCAGGACCGCAGCCTGGTCAAATGGGCATTGGAAGTGCCGCGCTGCTGGTTCGCTGTTGCCGTAAGGTTGTGCAGATCATCCAAAACCTGCCGAGCCTGTTTGACTTTGCCGAAAACAGCCAGCGCGGTTTCAGACTGAATGGTCTCTGGCAGGCGTCGATTGCGGAGGAAATCAGTCCACGCCTGGGAGGCGCTGGAGAAAGAAAGCTTGGCTTCTTTAAGGTCCCGTTTGGCCGTGGTGAAAGCGCCTCTCCTGCCGGCTTTCTTGTTGCGGAGTTCTCCCAGTTCGTTGAGGAGGGCGTGGTGTCGGTCTGCTCTGCGCTCCGCGGCGGTAATACTGCCTTCCAACTGAGTGAGATCCTCTTCGGTCATCGGCCAGGCGAAACGATGCTGTGCAGCTTCGGCCTTCATCTCAACGTCTTGTTTCTCGACCGCCTGCTGCGCCTCCTCATGTCGCCGTTGAGCAGCGCTCAGTTCGGGGGCGGCATCAACCGCAGCTTGCGCAGGGCGGGCACGGGGCAGCAACAGACCGATGCCCGCGAAAAGAGCGGCCGCGACCAGACCTAGCGCTGCCGCGGCTTGTTGCCCTACCAGGAAGAGGCCAACGGATGCTAGCACCATTACTGCGCCGCCGATAAACAGCGCCGGGCGCAGCCATCTTGGCACCAGCCCCGCGGCTGGCTCCCGCCGGCTCATGAATAATTTGACTTGTGTGAGATGGTTATTAGCCCGATCGCACTCGCCCCGAAGCCCCTCCCGTTTTCGCAAGGCCTCCCGGAATCGGCCCAGCTGAAGTCGCTGTTGCGCGAGTTGCTCGGGCGCAAGGAGAGGCCCGGATCGATTCAGGTCCGCAAGTTGCTTCACCTTCAGAGCGCAGTCTGTTGAGAGGGCTCGGGCTTCACGCGCGAGGTTCGCCGCGGTGGTTCGGGTACTCACCACCAGGTTGCGGGCTTCCTGGACCGCATTGGCAAGCCTGCGGGCATCGTCTTCAGCCAAAAGGGATACGTCGAAACTGCGAACGGCCTCTTCCGGCCAGTCAGCTCCAAGCTCCTTCGAAAGTTGGCTCCAGCCCTCCCGCGCTTGGCCGGCTCTCGTTTCGGCCTCATGCCCAAGGCGAACGGCGACGTCGTAGTCTGCCTTTTCCGCTGCAAGCTCCGTCACCTGCGCGGAAACGGGCAGGGATGGGAACTCGGCCGGCAACCCATTCAACTCCTCCCTCAGAGCCTTTACTTTGTCACAGATCAAGCGCACGTCGGCTTTGGCTTTTTCGAACTCGGTTTTGCGTGTTGCCCAGGCAGCGTCGCCATCGGCAGGAAAACGTTCGGCATCCGACAATCCCTTTCTCGCGTCCTCGGCCTGGCGCCGCTCGACCCAGAGCGGCCATCCGCTTGTGAGCCGCTCCAGCCGCTGGATTTCCAGCTCTGCCTCCCGGATCTGACGGTCGAACTCCCCCAGCGCCGTTCTCCGGGTGCCGAGTTCCCTGACCTTGGCAGCAACAGAACGGCTGGCCTCAGTCGCCTGCGCCAACCTCCGCTCCTGTTCACTCAGATCCGCCAGCAGTTTCACGAGGCGCGGTGGCGCCTGGGCGTTCGCTCTGGCCCCTTCGCGGAAAAGTGTATCGGCTTGCTTCTGCAAGTCGTCCTGTACGCTCCGAATTCGCCCTGCCGATTGGCCGATTGACGCGGCGAAGATCAAATCGCGGACGCCGCTCTGCGAGAGCGAATCCAAATCCTGCAGTTCCTTGAGGCTGAACCCGAATATGTTCCGGAAGACCTCGGGGCTGATGTGGCCAACGTGACTGGCCAGGTCGGTTTCGGTCATCGCGGTCCCAGCCTGATCCCGCAGCTGGAAAGCGTTGACTCTTCCGGGGCGTCTGTGGAGATGGCACGTCAGCGCATCGGCCTCGTAAATCAGCGTGCCGCCGTGGCTGCCTCCACGGAGCGGCTCTCGCCGGGGCAGAGAAGCTCTGCCGCCCGGATATCCCAACAGCGTGTAGCGCAGGAAATCGAGCAGCGTGCTTTTGCCTGCCTCATTGGGGCCTAGGAAGAGATTGAGGCCGTCGCCCAGACCGGGCTCGGGAAGACGCGCGCCGCAAAACACGCCGAATCCGTCGATATGCCAGTTGCGCAATTTCACGACCCGGATTCCGTTTCCAACAGCCCGAGCAAACGGGCTTCAGCCCCCTGGATCATCGCCCGCGCGCTCTCCGGACCCAGTTCCGGCAGCAGCTTTTCGAACCGCCTACCCGTGAGCAGGGGTGCTTGCACCTTTTCCAAGAGTTGAATGGCCTCCTGGTCCGACGCCGTCACTTTGTCGGTCAGTTTTACCAGGGCAGCCTCGAACCCGGTTGAACGCGCAACCTCGGCGCGGTCCACAACCGGCACCGTGTCCACAATGACCCGGTCAAGCCAGAAGCCCCCGGCAGGCAACCGGTCTCGTAACGCAGGCAGCAATTGCTCTTGCGCTTCCGCCAACAACAGGTCCCGGTGGGCGGGTGATTGCCCGTGCAACAGGATCCGGGCCAGCAGCAGCCGCGGTTGTGCCTCGGCCATCGCGCGGCCGCTTTCTGCCTCGCACGCGGCCAGCACTTCGTCCAAGGACCGGCACTTGCTCACATCCACCCTCAGGACCGCGAAGCGCACCACGTCCAGAGCCAGGGGTTCCAATTCGACATGACCTTCGGCCCCAACGCGCACCAATGTCGCACCCTTGGGGCCGCACTCGTCAAAGCTGCGCCCCTGCACGTTGCCAGGATACAACACCACAGGGCCGCCATGCTTCAGCTCCATGCGCTTATGGATATGGCCAATCGCCCAGTAATCGATGGCACGGTTGCACAGATCCTCAAGCGTGCATGGAGCGTAATTGTCGTGCCCGGCCTGGCCGCCGACATTGCAGTGCAGGAGCCCTATGTGAAACTGTTCCTCGCCGCGCTCCGCGGGAAAGAGGCGGCTCAGATTGCGCGTCTCTTTGCGAGTCCGAAAACTGATGCCATGCACCATCGCGACTACCTGCCCATCGCGCCTCACCGGCACCGCGCGCACCTCGTCACACTGCTCGATCAGAACCGCCGAGGCGGGGAAATCTTCGGGGCGCAGCGCCGACCAGCCTTCGCCAATCGGGTCATGGTTGCCGTGTATAAAGAGGCAAGCGATGCCGTTGCGGTCGAGTTCACGCAGCCCGGCAATAAACCGCGCTTGGGCGCGTGCCCCCCGCTCCGCTCCATCGTAGATGTCGCCGGCGAGCACCACGAAATCCGCGTGGCGCTCAACCGCGGTGCGGATCAGGTTGTCAAAGGCCTCCAGCGAGGCATCCCGCAGCCTCTGCTGGAGCATCCCATCGATTTTGCCTAGACCAACAAACGGGGTATCGAGATGCAGGTCAGCGGCGTGGATGAAACAAAAGGGTATCATTTACGGCCAGGGGGGTTCAGCTTATGCGGGTCTATCCCTGCCGCCTCCCGTCAGACGGGCGTTTCTGGTGCCTTTTGTGAAAAAGCTTAAAGTAGTCGGTAACCGTGCGGCCCGCCCACGTTTGGCGGCCTGCGCATCGGGCACCTGGTTCAGGGCCTTGTAACGGCCCTGCAGGTCAACAGCTATGCTGCAAAGCCGGACCGCCAATGCCTGTGGGCGGACCACGGTGGCATGTGTGCCCCAGCTCAGCACCCACCGCTCCGCTTCCTCGATGCTGTTCAAGCGCATCCGCAGCCGAATCTGCCGACCGGGCAACTCGGTCAGTTCCTGGCTTGAATGCCATTTCCGCCCGCGGATCAAGTCCGCTGCCCAGGAATCGAAATCGATCACCACCTCGTAATCATCCCCGCCCTTGAAAACGTTGAAGCTGCCCTGCAGATATTCGTTAAGGTTGAATTTCTTCGATACCGCGAAGCGTTCCTGCATGATTTCGGGCGCGCGCAACCGGGTCAACGCGAAGGTCCTCATGGCATCGCGCTTCACATCAAACGCGAACACGTACCAGTGATTGTCGATGCAGGCGATGTGATATGGGCGCACCAGCCGCCAGTGCGCCTTGTCGGCCCCCAGATTCCGGTAGAGGAACCTTAGTTCCCGCCGCTCCTTCAATGCCCGCGTGATGATCTGAAAGGTCTCCAGGTCCGCATCCTCCGGCGCAAACGGACGGAAGGAAAGCACTTCGTCCAGATTGCCAAGGGAGAATTGCACGCTCCGATCCAGCTGGCCCGTTAGTTTTCGAAAGGCCATCTCCAGCGGCCTCTCGAACGGTGTGCCGTGGTATTGGGCGATGGCCTTGTGCGCGACCAGCAGCGCGAACACCTCCGCTTCGCTGATCGGCAATTGGGGGAAGTGCTCAACGGGCCTGGTGTAATGATATCCGTTGCGATGGCCGTCAAATTCAAGCGGCAGGTCCATCCGGTATTTCATGAAGTCCAGGTCCCGCTTTATGGTGCGAATCGAAACCTCAAACTCGCGGGCCAGCGTCGTGCAGTTCGGGTATTCCTGGTTCCGGACCAGATTGTGGAATCGCATCATTCGCTCCCAAGGAGGGCGGACATAAACCTGGCTCTGGACTTTTGGCATAATGCACACGTTTTGCCGTGTGTGACGGCGGATGTCAAACCCCCATTACAAGCCTGCCATTACAAACCTGTGAATAAGTCGTAAACGGGTGTGTCAGCCGATGTCATACCCCATCTGTTAGGTTGGTGTCTGTAAAATCGGAAACTTCGATATTCTTGCCGGCCAAGGAAGTGGGGGAAGGGGAGCGGGGCGCGGTTCATAGTCGCGCTGCCGGTCCCGGGGGTCAGCGTAAAAACAGGCGACCATCCCCATCGCCCGCGAAGAAAGGAAACAAATGGAAAACGCAGTGAAAAGTCGGTTGCAGTCAGTTCAATTCGGAGCAGTTCAGGCGTACAAAAGCATCGCCATCGTGACGCTCATCGCGCCGGCGGACGGCATATTCCAATACCGCACCCTCGGCGAAGCCCTCGCCACCTGGGACATCGCCATCACCGAAATTTCCGCTGCCGGCTCCGTCCCGGAGTTGATGGTCGTCAACCGCGCCAACAAACCCGTCCTGCTCATCGACGGCGAGGAACTCGCCGGCGCCAAGCAAAACCGCGTCCTCAACACTTCGATTCTGCTCAAAGAAGTTTCAGAGACCAAAATCCCGGTCAGTTGCACCGAACAGGGCCGCTGGTCCTACGCCTCCACGGCCTTCAGCGAATCCGGCAATGTAATGGCCTACAAGAGCCGCTCGAAAAAGACCCGTTCAGTCCAATGCTCCCTCGAGGCATCCGGCGCCTACCATTCCGACCAGGGCGAAGTCTGGGACGGGATCGCCGAGCTTCAGGCCAAAGCCGGCGCCCCGTCCCCCACCTCTGCCATGAGCGACGTTTACAAAGCCCGGGAAGACGACCTCCGCCAGTGCGACGAGCTTTTCAAACCCCTCGCCAACCAGGTAGGTCTTCTCGCCATCGTCGATGGCCGGCCTGTTGGCGTGGACATGGTCTCGCTCACCGCCGCCTACGCCAAACTCCACCCTAAACTGGTCCGCAGCTACACGCTGGAGGGCCTCCTCGACCCCAAAGGCAAGCCCGCCCCGCCAGACGCCATCGCCAGGGCCAAAGAGTTCCTGGCAGAAATCGTCGCCGCCGAAGAGCGCCAGTTTCCCTCACTCGGCCACGGCACAGATCACCGCTACAAAGGCAACGCCCTGGCCGGTACCGCCCTGGTCCACGAAAACGAAGTCATCCACGCCGCCTTCTTCCGCCTCGACGAGGCCGCACAGCCAGACACAATGGCCTCCTTAAGGAATCGCCGCCGTCACTATCGCGACTCGCACTCGCCATTAGGGACAACAACGGACAGAAACCGCCGCAAGATCTGTCAGGCCAGGGGAACAGGCTCCGAAGTGCACCAAACCCAAGCCCGTTTCCCTCCAGCGGGGGAACCGGCCGGCCAGGATTCTGCACTGCGACGACGAACCAACCGTGAGGGACTGCGTAAAACTGATGCTGCAGTTTCTCTTCAAAGATTACCACCTCGCGCAGTGCGACATCCGGAGCTGTAAACGCTGAAACCGGACGGAGTCCACGGAATGTCCTTGCCCGCATCAAAGTGATGCAGCATGATGCACCCCATGCAACCTCACACCTTGCACCAAGATCAGCCAAAGCGCGTGTCCCCAAGGATCACGGTCACGCTTCTGCCTGGAGATTACGAAGCGGTGGTCCGCATCTCCAAGTCCAAGCGCGTCTCCGCCTCTTGGGTGGTTCGCGACGCTGTCGCCAAGTACATTGCAGCGGAACCCGCTGCAAATCAAGAATCTCCAACCTGATGGCGTGATGAAATACCGTTTTTCAGGTCACCAGACGTTCGCGTTCCGATACGGCTGGTTGGAAAAAGGGGTAAAAGGGGTCGTCGCCTCCCCCGGCATCTTCGCTGCCGAGGACGCCATTGTTCAACTGGGCGTCGGCAAAAACATGGTCGAGAGTATCCGTCATTGGTGTTTGGCCACCCAGTTGTTGGTGGAAAAACCCGATCCGGCTGACACCAAGTCCCGCCTCGTTCAACCCTCCCCCCTTGCGAAAAAACTCCTCTTGAAAGGCGGCTGGGACCCTTTCTTGGAAAATGATGCTTCGCTTTGGCTAGTGCATTGGTTGCTGGTGTCCAATCCGCACTTCGGCACCAGTTGGCACTTGGCCTTTGGCCATTTCCACCGCCCGGATTTTTCCAAACGGGAATTGATCGAATTTGTTAAGTCCTTTGCTGAAAAACAATCCATCCGCGTCGGCGAATCTTCCGTCGTTCGCGACATTGATTGTCTCCTCCGAACCTACCTCCCGGTCCGCAACGGAACTCGTGCTGTAATTGCCGAGGAGACCTTCGATTGCCCGCTTCAGGAACTTGGGCTAATTCAAGCATCGCCGGATGGCGAATTTTTCCGCTTCGCCATCGGCCCTAAACCGTCGCTCCCGGCGGCCGTCTTTGTCTTCGCTCTGGACGATTATTTCACCGCCACCAAGTCAGAGCGCAATACGATGAGTGTTCAGGAATGTCTCTATGGCGTCGCCAACGGCCCGCAAAGCCCCGGTCAGGCTTTCAAACTGGATGAAAACAGTCTCGTTGAATATGTCGAGGCGGTCGAGGATATGACGGAGGGCGCCCTTGTGCTGGACGAAACCGCTGGCCTGAAACAAATCTACCGCCGCAAACCGCTCGACGCGATGCGCATGCTCGAAACGTTTTATCGGGGAGGCAAACGATGAAACCTGCCACCCTGCCACGGCTCTCCGATATTATTCAGGTTGGTACGCGTTTCTTGCGTTCGGTAAACCTCGAAAAAGATTACGCCGGTGGCCAGCGGAACGGGGACTACATCGTTACGCCCAATGCCCGCCAGGTTCTGAATCGGGTGGCCGAAGGTCTTCGCAGCCAATCCCCTTACCGGGCGTGGACTATCACCGGACCCTACGGTGTTGGAAAATCTGCCTTCGCCGTTTTCCTCACCCGTTTGTTTTGCCCCAACGGTGATTCCACTATTGCCGCCCGCCAACAACTTCAGGGGGTGGATTCCGCCCTCGCCCACCGTCTTCTGGGGGTCCAGGCCTTAGAAGAATCCCGGAAAGGCTTCTTCCCGATTTTGATCACTGCCCGCCGGGCCCCCACGTCCGTCTGTATTCTCCAAGGTATCTCCAGCGCCATTGCCAACGCCGGCGAGCGCCGGTTCCAGTCCTCCGCCAAGAACATCTCGCATCTTCTGCAACAGGCCCAACGCGAATCTTTCCTCGACAGTTCCTCAGTGGTCGGCGCCTTGGCGGAGGTTAATTCTGCCGCCATCAACGCCGGCTATTCCGGCGTGCTTCTGCTCATCGACGAGTTGGGCAAACTCTTTGAGTTTGCCGCCCGTAGTCCGCACAAGGCCGATGTCTTCCTGTTGCAGCAACTCGCGGAGCACGCCTCCCGGAGCGCCGATGCGCCACTTCTGCTCATTGGTTTCCTCCATCAATCCTTTCAGGACTACGGCCAGCATCTGGACATGGTCTCTCGCAAGGAATGGGCGAAAATTCAGGGGCGTTACGAAGACGTCGCTTTTCTGGAGCCGCCTGACCAGGTCATCCGGATGATCGCCTCAGCAATTCGATGGAGAACCAAAACACCGGACGAAGCGCTGAGAAAGAGGATCGCCGCGATTAGCCGCCACGCTGCCGACTGCAACATCATTCCCACCGGAATACGCCGCGATGAATTTGAAGCCGCCGCCGTGGCTGCCTATCCGTTACACCCATGCACCCTGGTCGCTTTGCCTTATCTCTTCAAGCGCTTTGCCCAAAATGAGCGCAGTCTTTTTTCCTACCTGAGCAGCCTCGAGCCTCTCGGTTTTCAGCACTTCCTTCAAAGCCACGACCTGAATCGCGAAAACCCTAGTTTTGTCCGCCTGGAGCACTTGTTCGATTACTTCACCCAGAATTTCGGCTCAGGCCTGTTCCGACAGCCCCATGCGAGGCGGTGGATGGAGGCGGCGGATGTTCTGGATCGAAAAGACAACCTCCAGGCGCTAGACGTTAGCCTTGTTAAAAGCATCGGCATCCTCAACGCCCTGGGCGAATTCAGCCCGCTCCATGCCCGTGAATCGGTGATTCATTATGCGCTGAACGATTCCCTTGCTTCAGCTCCTGCCGTCGCCACTGGGCTGGAGTTTCTCAAGGAACAGTCCGTTCTTACCTACCGCAAGTTTAACGACACCTATCGTATCTGGGAGGGGAGTGATGTTGACCTCGACGAGCGGATTGCCGAAGGCGAGCGCAAAACCCGCGATGCTCTTAGCCTCTCCGCCACGCTGGCGCGCTATTTGCAATCTCGGCCTCTGGTCGCCCGCCGTCACAGTTTTGAAACGGGCGCGTTGCGTTTCTTCTCGGTCACTTATGCGGATGACGTCGGCGAACTCCAACGCCTAGCCAGCCTCAAGTCTACCTCCGACGGTCAGGTTGTCGTTTGCCTTTCATCCTCGGTCGCTCAGGTTCAACAATTTCGGGACCTCGTCCTCACCATCCAACCCGGCATTGATAATCTCCTCATCGCCATCCCCCAAGACATTGGTGAAATTCGTGCCGCCGCCTCAGAGCTCGCCGCTCTACGCTGGGTCTTGGACAACACCCCTGATCTCCGTGACGACCGCGCGGCCCGGCGGGAGCTGGGTCTGCGTATTGCAGATGCTGAACAGTTGTTGAGGGCAAACGTTCACCGCCTGCTCGATCCCCGGGACGACCCGGCCGGTAGTAAATGCCTTTGGTTTTATCAAGGAGTGGAATGGCCGACGCAGTCGCCAGTCGAAGTGTCGCAGCTCCTCTCCTACGTTTGCGATAAGCTTTTTTCGGACGCCCCGCGCATCCGCAACGAGTTGATCGTTCGCCGTTCTCTGTCGTCCCAAGCGGCTGCCGCGCGTCGCAACCTCGTGGAAGCCATGCTCACGCGAGCTGCTCAACCCTCACTGGGCATCGTGGGTTATCCCCCTGAACGCAGCATGTATGAGTCCGTGCTCCGTGCCACCGGTCTCCACACCAAGGGCGAGTCGGATCATTGGCAAATTTCAGCGCCCCCCAGGCAGCACTCGACGAATCTCTGGCCCGCCTGGCAGCGCCTGTCCGATTTGGTGTTCAAGCTGCAGCCCGAGCCGCAGCCGCTCGATCAAGTCTTTCGCGCTCTTGCCGCCGCGCCTTATGGCGTGATGGATGGTCTGCACCCGGTCCTGCTGTGCGCCTTCATGACCATTCACGCCGATGAAGTCACCCTCTACCGGGAAGGAACTTTTTTGCCCGCCCCGGGCGTGGCTGATTTCGAACTACTGATGCGCCGGCCTGAATTGTTTGCCATCGCTGGCAGCCGAGTTAAAGGTGCCCGCGCCGAGGTCGTCACCCGCCTCGCCAAAGGTCTGGGCACCAAGCCGGCCACCGTCACCGTGGTGCGGGAGCTTTTTAAGATGGTCCGCAGTTTGCCGGAATTCGCCTGGCGCACCAATCGGTTGCCCGACACCGCTCGCAAAATGCGCGTGGCGTTCGATAACGCCAAGTCGCCCGAACGTTTCTTGTTTGTCGAATTGCCCCAAGCTCTCGAACGGGCTGTTTTTTCGGAACATCAGGCGGCTCCACGCGACGTTGAGAGTTTCTTTGCTTGCCTGAATCAAAACCTTCAGGCCATGAACCAAGCCACGACACAGGTCATCGAAATGGCGCGTGACCAACTCCTGCAGGCTTGCGGCTTCCCGCCCGGATCCGAGAACTGGCAACAGCTCCGCGAGACGGCCCTTCGTCTGGAGCCGCGTGCCACTCACACCGCCCTCTTGGCGTTCCTGCGTCGTCTGACTCAATCCCAGAACGATCCCGTTGGAATTGCTTCCGTCCTCGCCCTGGTCGCTAACTGCCCGCCCGCCAGTTGGACTGACTTTGATGTGGATCGCTTCCCGGAGTTGGCCAAAGGCACTGCCGGCCTGTTCGTCGAGGCGCGTGCGGCACTGGAAGACTCGGCTACGATTTCCCTGTTCAAGGCGCTCTCCCCGCAGCAACGCAAGCAGGTGGACAAACTACAATACGAAATCCGCCGACTACTTGGAGGGCAGGCCAACAAAAGCGATCCACAGGTCATCCGCGCCGCGCTCCTGGCTCTGGCCGAAGACCTCCAAAAACGCAACCCAAAAGCATAAATGCAAAGTCCCAGCACCAATTCAGCTTCGGGTACGGCCAAATCCTACCGCCACATTCTTTCCCTCTCTGGCGGCAAAGATAGCACCGCACTCGCCATCTACATGAAAGATCGTGTTCCTGAAATGGAATATATGTTTTGTGATACCGGAGAGGAATTAGAGGAAACCTATCGCTACCTAGATATGCTGGAAGCATTTCTCGGAAAGAAAATCAAACGACTAAATCCCGATCGCCCCTTTCAGCATTACTTAAAACTTTATGGACAAGTGCTGCCGGACCCTCAGACAAGATGGTGCACGAGGATGCTCAAGATAAAGCCGTTTGAACGAGAAGTCGGAGATGATCCGGTTTATATGTATGTCGGCATTCGCGCAGATGAACCTCACAGAAAAGGTTACATCATCACAAGCAAATCGAGCATCGTTCCTAAGTATCCATTCATAGAAGACAACCTCAGGCTTGCCGACGTTAGCCGCATTTTAAAGGAAAGTGGATTAGGGTTGCCTGACTACTACTCCTGGAGGTCTCGATCTGGGTGCTACTTTTGCTTTTATCAACAACGCATTGAGTGGGTTGGGCTGCTTGAAAAGCATACGGATTTATATTGGAAGGCCGCCGCCTTTGAGAAACTCGACCCCATTACCGGTAAACAATTTACCTGGGTCCAGGGTGAAAGCTTAAAGGAGTTAGCAAAACCCGAGCGGGTGGAAGCAATCAAGAAAGAACACAAAAATCGGAGCAGTGACAACGGCCAGAAGCTCAAAGATGCATTGCTCAAGGATGTGTTGAGTATGAACGACAGCGATGGCGATGGTTGCACGATTTGTCACCTATAAACATAAACACAGCAGTGATATACCTTGATAACAATTCGACGACACAGTGCGCTCCAGAAGTGGTCACTGCGATGTTGCCTTTGTTTTCAATCAATTACGCGAATTCGTCCAGCAGCCACTCATTGGGAAAATCCGCAAGGGCTGCGGTAGATAAGGCCCGTGAAGATCTCGCCACCTGGCTCGACTGTTCCTCGGGAGAGATTTGTTTTACCAGTGGTGCGACAGAAAGCAACAATCTTGTCATACAAGGGATTAAGGCCGATGGATCACGGAATCAAGTTGTCACCTCGTCTATAGAGCACAAGTCGGTTCTGGAATCTTGTGCACAAGTAGAGCGAAGCCATTTTCAGGTCAAATACCTTCCCGTAGATGCAAGTGGGCGGATTTCCTTGGAAGCAGCTAACAAAATAATAGACGAGAAAACCCTGCTGGTTTCAATCCACGCCGCCAACAATGAGGTTGGAACCATTCAGCCCATTCAAGCTCTTGCAAAGGTAGCGCATCAGCAGGGTGCGCTGTTTCACTGCGATGCAACTCAGGCTCTGGGCAAAATCCCATTTTCACTTGCAGACGGCAGTGTGGACTTTGCGTCATTCAGTGGACACAAAATATATGGGCCAAAAGGTATTGGGATATTGTTTGTTCGAAGCGGAGCCGTTCGTAATACTGTAAGCCCTGTAATTGTCGGCGGTAGTCAGGAGCGGGGACTAAGGGCCGGCACGCTGAATGTCCCTGGTATTATCGGGTTCGCAAAGGCGGGTGAGTTGGCGTTAAGCAGGAGGGCATCAGACCAACTTAAGATTCGAAGACTTCACGAATTATTCGAAAATAGTCTTCCTGCTAAAGACTTTGCTGTCTCATATAATGGATGCCGCGATGACAGATTGCCGGGCACAATTAGCTTAACAATACCTGGCGTTCCTGCGGATATGTTAATTGCTAACATGCCCGACATCTGCATAAGCACTGGAGCGGCATGCTCAGCCGGAGCTTTTTCACCATCACATGTTTTACTCGCAATGGGCATGTCTCGTGAGGATGCAGACAGCACAGTTCGAATCAGCATCGGACGCCACAACACTGAATCGGAAATACTGGAGACTGTAGCTTGCATAAAAGATACAGCGCTAAGATTGAAGATGGAGATGGGAATATGAAAAGCTATTAACAAATCACCGACCCAATGAACAGGAAGGAAAAGGAAAATTTATGAGCTCGTTTCCTGAGGCACATTTGCAGACAATTCTCGCAGATATTCGTAACATGCGTATTGCGGGCACGAAGCAGGCAAAGAGCCCCCATCAATTTGTGCTGCTCCTCACCTTGGTTGACATCCTTGAGTCAAACCCGACAGCAGAGAATCGTTTCTATTTCGCCACCGAACTTCAATCGCGTTTCTTAGCCACATGGAGCAAGTATTTAAATGCTGAACCTGCGTATGCTGCGAACGCCCTTGATTATCCTTACTACCATTTGAGTTCGTCGGGTTTGTGGGTGCTAACGCCAAAACCGGAAGCTAGAGAAAAGTTCCAGACCTATGCTGATACAAAAAATGAGATGCGTTTTACGGCGCGTCGGATTCGAGAAACTATCGAATTTGGCTCTCTTCGTGACGATCTAAATTCCGCTCTGAGAGACCAGGACGCTAGAAACACGATCCGCAAGGTGTTGATCGAGTTGGTTGCAAAGGCGACTTCGAACAGTCCAGAGATTCTTTCAGTCCCTTCAACAAGTCGCTTCGAGCACGAAGGACAAGCAATTCAGATGATTCTCGAGCGGCTTCAGAGTGCACAACTAGGCTCGGCTGTTGGCAATTTTGAAGTGTTCGACGCAAATACCAACGATTATTACGAATGCGATTTGATCGTGGTATGTGCCTTCGGCGTTTTTGTTACCGAGCTGAAGCACTGGACTGGTCGCATACAGGTTGCACCCCGGAGCTGGTTGATTAACGGCTCGCAGCATCGCCCTGACCCACATGCGAGCAATCGGTTCAAATGCAAGGTGCTTCGAGGAATCTATCGCCATTCGTTCAACACCTTTCCTGACCTGTGGTTCGAGTCGGTTGTCGTTTTGACGAATCCAGTGGCCGAAGTCACCAATGATTCGCCCAGCAAAACCGATCAACACAATCCTACGTTCGCCAGCATCAACCGCTTTATTGATTTTCTCAGGTATCGCCAGACTCAGGCCTCCGGACCACTCTTGAATTCCGAACAGATCAAAGCGGTGGTGTCAAAATTCGAGAGCCTCCGCGTGCGCGACCATGTGAAAGGTTATAGCTTTCCCGGTTACGAGGTGGTTGAGCGCCTTACCCAACGGGAGGACCTTGTCGAATTGATTGTCCGACCCACGGAAGGCAGGCGTCGCAATCTCCAGAGGTTTCGGGCTTTTTATCCGCCTCTCAATGCGACGGCGGATGACCGCGTCCGTTTTTTGCGAAAATCTAACAACACTTTGGACGCTCTCGCCAAGGCGGGCGAGCACCCCAACCTTCTGCGCGTCTGGAATGTGCCCAACGAATTCGGTCACGTTATCGAGGGGTCGGAGTGGTCGGAAGAGGGAACACTTGCAGATCTCCTCGACCGCTCCCCCAGCGGTGTGTCTTGGGAACAGGCATTGCCGCTGGTGCGCGGAATTTTGGAGGGCCTGGTGGTCGTGCACAAACAGGCAGTGATCCACCGGATGTTAAAGCCGGAAAATGTGCTGCTCTGTGGAGTGGTTCCGCGATTGATGAATTTCGATCTCGCCTATCAGCTCGAAGAAAACCATGTGACCGTCATACCGGACGTTTCACTGATCAAGCCCAATCCCTACATCGCGCCCGAGGTTTATCTGAAACGGGAGCCCAGCGAAGCGACGGATCTTTTCAGCGTCGGGGTTATTCTCTTTGAATTGCTTGCCGGTCGAACGCCGTTCAAAGCATCTGCCGACCTCGCCGCTACCGGTGGCCATCTTCAAGACGCCCAGTTCAAGGGATTACCAAAGACGATCCCCGATATTGCCCTGCAAGTCATCCGAACCTTGGTGCAGACGGAACCGGACAAACGTTTTCAAAGAGCTGAGGAGGTTCTGGAGTTGCTCGTCCCGGTTAAGGCAGTTGAGCAGACTCCCTTGCCATCAAACCGCGAACTTGGCCAGGGTGAAACCTACGACCTGTTCCAGATCGAGGCGTTACACGCCCAGGGCGGTCATTCCCAGATCTACCGCGCCATCCGCGGCTCGCAGCAGGAACGCGTGGCCTTGAAAGTCTTCAACGTCGACGTTTCTCAGGATCGTGCCCGGACCGAATTGCGGGCCGCGCAAGCAATTGATTCTCCCTACGCCGAGCGCGTGGAATCTCTGGGACACTGGCGGGGCGAACGCTTCTTCCTCGCCATGAATTTGGTTGAGGGCCCATCTCTACGCCAGGAAATCCAAGCCAAAAAGCTTCCACTCACCGAACGATTTGTTGAGGTCGCCCAGGCATTGCTTCAGGCCGTTCGCCAGCTCCACAGCCGAACAGTGGATGGCAAGCCTGCTCCCTTGCTCCACAATGACATCAAACCAGACAACATTTTGCTACGCGCCGAGAATCATCCCGTGCTGATTGATTTCGGTGTGGCCTCCGCCCCTGGCGTCGCCACCTATGTCGGCACCGAAGGTTACGTCGCGCCGGATCTACGGAATGGCGCCGATCTCGAATTCTGCCCAAGTGGTGATCTCTTTGCTCTGGGCGTCACGCTTTTTGAGTGGCTCTACGGCGTAACCCCGTATGAAACAACCCTTGTCGGCGCTTCGTGTCGCGATGTTTCCAACTTGAGAGATCAGCCCCTGCCTAGCCCGCTTCAACAATGGCTTGTCGAAGCCGTCGCCACCACCAAGGGTAAACGGTTTGCTTCTGCTGATGACATGCTGCAGTCCCTCACCCAAGCCTGGGTTGCGGCGCGCACGCCAGTCCCTTCACCAGAAACCCAGCCGGTTCCGGAGCCAGCGCCCATCGAAACTACCGTTCCGGAGGTCATCCTTGGCGGAGGTGGTAGCTGTGGTGGTGAAGATGGCATTAGCGGAGTCTTCTTGGGGAATCCATTCCTCGCGTATCTTAACTCGCTGCACAATACGACGGGTTCTAACGAGAATGCTCTCGCCGAAGCTCAGGCACGCAGCCGGTTTTTTACGGTCATTCATGTTCGCTCGGCCGTGGCCGAGTTTGCTCGCAAGCAAATCACCGGTCCCGAGCGCCGCCACATCCTGCTTACGGGCCACGCTGGCGATGGCAAAACAACGATTGGCCTTGAGCTATTCAAAACGCTCAAGGGATTACCGATGGAAAAGCCTCTCGACATGCCCTGGAAAGCTGTCGAAGAAATCCACCTCCCCGGCAAGCCCCCCATCACGATGGTCAAAGACATGAGTGAACTCAGTGCTGCCGACCGGCTGAGCATTCTCACGCGCGCTTGTTCGAATACGCTCGAACGCTTTTTTATCATCTCCAACACGGGCACCCTGCTGGAAACCTTTCGGGCAATGACCAAGGATGCCGGCCAATGGAGTGAGCTTGAACACAGCCTCTTGGAAGCGCTCTCCACCAAACCACCATCGCTCCTCACCCGCTCAGCGGGGATTTTCGATGTGGTGAACCTTGTTCAGGTGGACAATCTCAATATCGCCCTCGACATCTTCCAGCGCATGTTGGATGAAAAAGCCTGGGGACCCTGCCTGTCTCAGCCCTGCCAGCAAGCGTGTCCCGTCTATCGTAATGTGCGCTTGCTCCGCGAGAACTGGCTGCTGATCCGCGAACGGGTCGGGGCGGTTTATCGTCGCCTCTTTGAATATGGCGACCGGCTCACTTTGCGCCAGATGACCGCACACTTGGCATACGCCATAACGTCCGGGCTATCCTGCCAGGATGTGTTTGGTCACGCGCTCCAACCCATCTCCCGGCCGATTACCGATTTTCTTTTCTTCAACCGATTCTGGGGCGAAGGAGCGACTGGATTCGATGACCGCAGTTCGCAACTGAAAGCGGTGCGCGCCCTCAAACGTGTCGGCGTCGGCCGGCAACTTTTACCCACTCTGGAACGTAAACTCTGGATGCGTGATGAGGATGAGCCCCTCCCCACCATTCCCACCGACCTGCAGCCGGTCTTCTTGAGCCTCCGCCAGCTTGGAAGGAAACTCGCCCACCTCGAGGGGATGCAACCCGATCAGGGCCGGGCGCAGACCCGCCGCCTGCTGTTCTTCTTCGGTCAATTCCAGCAACCGGAAGTAGCGCGAGAATACCTCGCCACCTTCCTGAATTCTCGCATGTTGCCCGAGTTTGCCGCCTGGCAGAATACGGGCGGGAAGATCAGCAATATTGAGCGGGACCGCCTCCTGAAGAATGTCCTACACGTTCTCCAGGAACACTTCGCCGGCCTCCATTTGCCGGAGGAAGTCAGCTCCTTGGATGGCGACCTCTACATTACTCTGAATCGTCGCGGCCGGGAAATTCGGCAAAGCGCTCAAGTCGTCCTCGCCCGTCTGAGTCGAAGCGACTTCAAATTGCAGTTGGTGGCAAAGGCCTGGCCGGGTGTCTCTTGCCAGTTCGAGCTTCTATTGACGGAATCCCATACTGGCAAGCAACTCAAACTGGAGCTTCCCTTCCTTGATTTCGTCATGCAACGCCATACTGGCGATATCGCCAGTTCCATCCAGGCAGGCTACTTGGATCGCTTAGAGCGTTTCAAAGCTCAGTTGCTGGCCTCTCACGGAGGTTCGGCGGATCAAGAAATGATGTTGGTCCGACTGCAGACCAATCACCGCTTTGCCACCCAAAAGTTTGCTCTAAATAATGGAGTCCTGGAGGTCCTATGATCCCAAAACCTTTCCCGAATATTACTCTTGATCCGGCAGATCAGGACCGGAATCCCGCGATAAAACTTTTTGGCCGTCGCTTTTTCGCGGACCAAACCGCACTCGAGTTGCTGGCTGAGCTGCTCCTCGTTTTGCACTCCCCCAAGTTAATTGGCGAGGCCAAACTGGAAGATCATTTGCTCCTCCCTCCCCGCGAGCTGCTGCTCCACTGGCCGGCAAACCAAGCTCTTTTCTACCAGCCCAAATTGAGACTCAATTTGAAGCTGTTCGCTTTTTTGGGCAGCTCCAAACTCGATACGCGTCATTCCAGCCATAGACAGCACTACAAACAGTTGCTCCAGCAGATGAAGGACAAGATGGATACTGCCAACGCAGTTTCCAAGGATGATGTCCTGCGCGGCTTGGAAAACTTGTTCCAGGGTTTTCAAGGGGCTGGGCTGAGCCGCACTTGGTGCGCTCAAACATTCTTGCCAATATCCCCGGGCGTTCTTGCAAGCGAAACGATTTGGAAGAATACAGGAGCCACTAAAGAGGGAGTGACATCGTGGGATGAAGCCCTGCCTTTCTTTGATTCTAGCCAAAGGGTGTTCCTAGCAAGAGGCGGTGAGTTGCTCTACCTACAGACTTGTAATGCCCTTAGCCAGAGTGAGGCTACAATTGCTTCTTGGATCAAACAGAACCAGTTCGCATTTGCCGGAGAGGAAACTTCTCCCGCGCTTTTGTATGACATCCTGACCAAGACATTACCTCGTATAACCAACCAAAGCCCCCCGGGCTTGGAAGAATTGGCCTCCTGGATAGATCAACTTGATTCACGACCCGCTGCCGAACCCGAAGACCAAAAGCGCTCGAAATCTGGATGGTGTCCTGAGGAATCATGGGCCGAGGGTTACCTGTTCGCCGTCGAACTTGCCCGTATATGTAGGGCCAATATTGATCCCATCGAGCGGATCGAACTGCTCGTCATTGGTTGTGCCTTACAAGTTTTACGCAGTCTTTGTGCCCAGAGTGTTCGCTACGACGCCGGCTTGGGCGAGGATCGAAAAGTCAAAGGCGGTGCCCTTGGCTTTGCGTGGATTGTCGCCGGCCCGACTCAACGCGATCGCGCTTCATGGAAACTCTCCGAGCGAAACCTCATGTCGGTTCAGAATCTAATCTACACCGCGTTGCGTCATGAGGACATCCTCGCACTGACTGACGAGAAAGACTACGCTGAGGCCGACCGCCGTTACGGTCACAAACTGTTCCTGTCCTTGGCCAAGAAGATTGGCTTTGTCGTCCCTCAGCGCGGCCCGGGCGCCCATTTTACACTCAACGACAAAATTCTTCGTTACCTTGTCCTCGCGCTCGTCCGCCCCGGCCAGAAATGCACGCTGGATTCTTTCAAGTCCGCGCTCTACCAACATTATGGGATGGCCTTTGCCGGCGAACAGTTGAAGCAAGCCTGTCGCTGGACAGAACTGGCCCCGCTGGAGGATGCCATCAGTCCCTCGGCTAGTTGGTTCGAGGAAATGCTTCGCACTGCTGGTTTTCTGGTCCACCTGTCTGACGGATGCTCTCTGGTTCACAACCCGTTTGATGGCGACGATGGCAATGCGGCACACAAACCTTAACAAGATCCAGAACATGAAATGGCTAGCCTCATCAATTACTGACCTCATCCGCCGCCACGTCGAATTGGCCGTCGAGCGCGGTGATGCCGACGGCCGCGAAATCCGTGTCGTGCTACAATCACTGCCGGCACCCGTTGTGCGCCAAGTGTGTTCCGACTTGTCCGATTGGCTCGCCACTCCCGAGGCGAAGGTGGATCACCATTTCAAAATTGCCTATGCCCTCGGCCAAAAGTGGGCCACTGATCCCGATTCCGCTATCCAAGCGGACTTCGAGTTCATCAAGAACAAGGATTGGTGGGACAAGCAGAATCACCTCACGCATTATCGCAATCTGGTTTCCACCAGCGCCGATCGCTTCCTGCTCATTCTCTTGATCGGTATGGATCTCGTGACCGATCAGGCTGGCCTCGAAGATTTTTACCTGGTTGACCGGCAGGTGATCTGGAGCCAGCACATGGATGGCAGTTTCGAGTCCTGGCTAAAACCCTGGTTTTCCGAGCACCAGATCGCTTGCGAAGAGGATCACCTGGAACAGATCGACCTCTTTCTGCGCACTCTCCAGTCCTGCCAGGTGATGGACCTCGTCCGGGTCAGCTCCTTCCTGGAAGATCTTAACCTGAGCGCCGCTCAGGATGGTCGTGATGTGCTTCGCGCTATGGGCCGGAACCTGTTTTCTTTCGGCCTCCCCTTGCTGCGCAATCTTCCCCAGATCACGAAAAAGAAAACGCTTGAGGGTTATATCAACGACGCCATCACCTTTTTCGGCTACCACGATTACATTGACGAGACCAAGCGCAAAAAGGCTTTGAAAGCGGTTGCCACGTTTCATGAAAAACTGAACCAGGGCGAAATCACCATCGAAAAGGAAGACCTCGGATCCTACGTTGGCTCAGCGGAACTCATCGCTGACCTCACCAAGTATATTGAGAATCGTGATTTGTCGTGTGGCCATGAACTCCTTGGCGCCAACTTCGTTTTTGTTCGCGACCAGATTCTCAAAGCCAGAAAGAAAAGGGATGCTCCCGAAAAAGAGCGCATCAAAAAGCTTTCCGGCTCGCCGCTCGAAGTTGTCTTGGAAGCCATTTGGACCACGCTCCGTTATTTCAAGGAGGAGGCCGATGAGGTTCATCAGCTTGCCCAGGAAACCATTGCCGGCATCGCCATATCCGGAATTTGCTTCCGCCATGACTGCGATGGTGAAGACAAGGAAACGATGCGAGAAAACGCTTCCCGGCTCCTGCAAAAGTGCATCGGTGGCTTGGATGAACTGCTCCAGGGCAGCCTGCGCATTGCTCCCAATCCAAATGCGTTGGACCAGTGCTTGGAAATTCGTTCAACCCTCTGCCCGCTCACGTCTGGCAACGACATGGAATACCGCTCCGCTCGGGCATCCGAACCGGGGCTTCTATTCAGGGTTTCCATCACGACGAAGGACGGCGCGAAGATTTCCCGTCAGTTCCAACTTCGGTTTCCCGAAATCCACCCTTATCGAAACATCCAGGCCCTCTTCGAGTGGGCCTACCGGACGCTTCAGAATGGCCCGGCGCGGCTGCCCGTTTTCACGGTGCCGTTCTTCAATGAACTCATGCTCACTCGCAGCGACGAGGACGCCAACCGCATTCTTTTGCAGTGCTTGCGAAGCGACCAGTGCGACATGCTGGATCTCTTAGCCGCCCCGGAATTACCCCAGAACGACCCCCTTTTGCCCGACATCAAAAGTCTATCCTACGAATACGGGCGTTTCGTCAAAACGGTCCACGAACAAGGTTTTTACAAGGGACTCGAAGGCGGCTGGCCTTTGCTGACGGCCTTCCAAACCGCCTACAAAAAATACGTGAGCACCGGTCCCGCCGCCGATAGCGAGACTGGCCCACTTCTTTTCAAAGCCTTTCTGACGCTCGGCACCGAGTCAATGAACCGAAGTGAGCGTTGGCAATGGGATCCCTTCGAACCGTCCGCCGTGGTGACCGCTCTTCACCCCTCGCTCATTGAAATGCTCGAACACCAAACCGCTTTCTTGTGCGATGTCTTCTGCCACGCCGTCGAACAGGATCTCGCCGTGACCCGGCTCCGCTCGTTCACTGATCGCAAGTGGATGCACATCCTCGATCTCACTAAAATTAAACTCCCTCTCACCGGGCTGTTATGCGACGCGAATAAACGTCTTGTCACCCAAATCCAGGACAACGGCCTCATCCATCTCCTTGGGCAGCCGCCCCTCTCCGAGGCAACCCTGACCACACGTGTTTTGCTCCGCTATGAAGGCGCCGAGGACGAGGAGATCACCGATGCCGACCTTTTCCGTCAAACGCGCGACTCGGTTTTGATTGAACGCACCCTCAGCGATTACAAACAGCTCCACCCTCAGGCCCAGGATGGCATCCGCATTGCCGCCTACTGTGGCGGTGACATCCAGCCACTGGTTGCCGGCTTGGATGCCTTTGTCCGGGCTTTGATCGCCCCTGACGAGGACGACGAGGCGGAGACCAAAAACTATCATTTGTCCGTCACTGTCTTTTCGGAAACCTCCGATGACACGGATGTCGTGCGCTGGATTGAAGAATGGCGCGACCGTTGGAACTCGGCGTCTGCCAACCAAAAGTTTAGTTACTACGAGCAATGTGAAATCTCGGTGGCCCATCGAATCATCACGCCCGACAAAAATTACGACCAGCTCGTCAAGATTCTCGCCAACTCCTTCGAGGCGGATGTCGTCTTCTTGATGAATTTCATCGGCGCCGGCACTGAAGGCAACGACTTCACTCCCATCACTCCCTACGAAGAGCTCTCCGATCGCCGCAAATTTCCAATCTTGGAGAAGGTCTGTTGCGCCCTGGATAAACCCGGCTATCGAAATCGGCGCGAACGGGTCATCAGCAATCGCCAGTTCCGTCTTTCCACCCTTCACGCGGAGGTTATGGCCCGGCTGAAATTGGGCAAGCCCGCCGGCCAGCATCACGTGGTGATGGGTATCGGCGATTTCACGGTTTGGGAGAGAGCAGTGGATGAATTCCACAAGCGTAGCGCCTGGGTGGTCTGCATTGATCCCTGCGTGGATGAGCGTTTAGTCGGCAAGTTCGAACACGGCAAATGGCTGCGTGAGATTATTGGGTTTGGCACCGGCGTCGGCGCCCACGGTGAACACAACTACACCATTTCCACGGAATTTTTCCACCTCGCCGATCTCCGCACCAAGATTGCGCTTCAGGTCGGTGAGTTGCTGGGGCCTTGGGACAAAACCAATAATGACCTGATTGCCAAGAGTGTTTTGGAGGAATCGCGCCGCGTGTCCGGGCTTTCATTGGTCAAGGCAACGGGGGCCAGCGAGTATATCCGCGATTACGTTGCCTACGCTCTCATTAGGAAGTTGATTCCCCAGGAGTCGGATGTCGTCTGTGATCAAATTGTCTCCTTGGATGCTTTCCGGCACTGGTTCGATGACGCGCCCTCAGCCAAGCGGCCGGACCTCCTCCACTTGCGTGCACGGATCGTGGATGGACGCATCCACCTGACCGCCCACCTGGTTGAATGCAAACTGGCTCTCCAGAACCAGGCCCACCTCGATAACGCTCACGAGCAGCTCGACAACGGGCTGCGTCATTTGATCGCTTGCTTTCGTCCCCGCACCCAGGAGTCCGACCGCAAGCGCCAAAAGCCAGATCAACGCTATTGGTGGCTTCAACTCCACCGCCTTATCGCCAGCAAGAGCCAGGTCAAACAACAGGATCAGCCTAAGACCATCGCTGCCCTTGAGCGTCTCACGGAGGGCTACTACAGCATTTGCTGGCAAGCCACAGCGGCCACCTTCTGGTGCGATAGCAACGATTCCGAATGCACTGTGCAAGGGAGCTGGGATTTTGAGTTTGAGGGGCAGACCCTTCGCATCGAGAACGTCGCCACGGGCCGCAATCTCATTCGCGATTTGTGCACGGGCACCATCAAATCCACGCTGCCAGTGGGTCCTGAACCCTTGTGTTTAGCTGGCTGGCTGGCGGAACCTAAAGCGCCTGCAGTTACACCACCCGTGGAATCAACGCTTCCACCCGCCGTTTCCCAGCCGCCGGTCGTCTCTGTGCCGCCTGCGGTAACAGCCCAGCTGGTTCCACCCGCGAGTGAAAAAGCTTCTTTGCCTTTGAAACCAACTTTGCCTTCGCCATCACCGATCCCCCCAAGAATTTTCCTCGGGAATGATTCCGGCGGCAACCGGCCTATCTACTGGGAATTTGGTCACAACCAGCTCTCAAACCGCCACCTGCTGATCTTCGGCAGTTCCGGCATGGGTAAGACCTACGCGATTCAAGCGATCCTCTGCGAACTGGCCAAAGCCGGTCAGAATTCCCTGATCGTCGATTACACTAACGGCTTCGAGGATTCTCAACTCGAACCCGCCACCCGGGAGTTCCTAAAGCCCACTCAGCATCGCGTGCAATTTGAACCGGTCCCGATCAACCCGTTCCGCCGGCAGGTCAACCTCATTGGTGACACTCCGCAGCCGGAGAAAACGGTGAACACCGCCCAGCGAATAAAAGATGTGTTCGGGGATGTTTACAGCCTGGGCGACCAGCAGATGGGTGCCCTCTACGCTGTGGTCAAAGCCGGCATCGAGTCCTACGGTGACAAGATGTGCCTCGATAAATTGCCAGATTTGCTCCAGGCAATGATTGACGATGCTTCTGGTCAGCAGAGCTACGCCGCTTCCGTGTTGAGCAAGATTCAACCCTTTGTTGATGCAACGCCATTCGGACATGAGAAGTCCGGCAGTTGGGACGCTTGGTATTCCGACAATCTTTCCCGCTCACACATTCTCCAACTCATCGGTTCAAGCAAGGACTTTGCGCGCTTGGTGACGGAGTTCTCCTTGATAGATTTGTATTGGTATTATCGCGGATGCGGTAACAAGGATCGACCCAAGGTGGTGGTCCTCGACGAGGCCCAGAACCTAAGCCACAAACTCGATCGTCCGGTTGCCGGACTGCTGACCGAAGGCCGCAAGTTCGGCTTCTCTCTCATCCTTGCCACGCAAACGCTCAGCAATTTGAAACAGGATGAGCAGGATCGAATGTTTCAGGCTGCCCACAAACTTTTCTTTCAGCCCGCCGCTACCGAGTTCCAGGAATACGCCACCATTCTGGGCAATTCGACCAGCGAAAAGCCGGAGGTTTGGGTGCAGCGACTCTCCGCCCTCAAGAAAGGGGAATGCTATTCCTTGGGGCCATCGCTTAATCAGGCCGGCGCTCTCGAAGCCAAATGTTTTAAGATCAAAATCGCGGCCATCGAGTCGCGGATAGCCAAGCCTGCTAGCTGATGTTCCTGAATAACTATGCCCAGATTGCCGTTCAGTTTCCACCAGACGTTCATCCCCGAGCGCGTATATCTCTCGGCGATGCTCTCGTTCGCCGCCGCCGAAAAGGATGGCTCGGTTCAAGAAATCTCGGCTCAAACGGGCATTCCCATGGGCAAAAGTTCGGGCAAAACCCCCGCCGTCCTCGACTATTGCTGCGGGATGGGGTTGCTCACACTCCCACCTAAGACCGGTGTCGTAAAATCTCCTCGGCTAACCCCATTTGGTCGTGTGGTTTTATTGGAGGACAAATTCCTCAAGCAGCCGCTGACTCAGTGGCTCGCGCATCTTCACCTGTGCCGGCCCGATGCTGGCGCCGAGGCTTGGTTCCTCACCTTTGTCAAAGCCCGGAAAATCCTGAGTGATTCCTTCACTTCTGAGCAGCTTGAAAGTTTTCTCCGCGACGAATCTGGCGGCAAATTCCAAACCGCCTTGGTGGGCCCCATCATTCGCACCTACACCGACATGGCCGGATTTCTCGACACCCGCCTTTTTGATGTGTCCGCCAGCGGGGGAGTGTGCCGCCGCCCGGCCCCCATTTCCAAGGACTTTGTTCACGGTTATGCGGCCTGGCTGATCTCGCTGCTCGAAATCCATTTCCCGGACCAGCGCGAGGTCGCGGCCAGCGATCTTCAGTCAGTCACCTGCTGGGATGATATTGGCGGGTGGAGTTCGGCCCAAAGCGACCAGCTTCTCACGCTCATCCAGGAGCGTCATTTGATTGATATTAACCGCCACCTCCGGCCTTGGGTCATCACGCGTCTTTGCCCTTCGGCGGAGGTCTGGCCCACCATTTACCAGGATTTGGTGTAGCCATTGCCACAAGGGATTACCATGAATCTTCAAGAAATAGTCGCGTTTCGCCGGGAACAGTTGTTTGAGGGCGCGGTTCAAATCAGTTGGTTCTACCACGACGATGCCCGCGCCAAGCAGGCCGCTACCAGCTTCGTCTTCCACGGCCCGTCTTACCATGGCGTCGCCCAGCAGGATTTGGACGCTGCCCGCGATCATCGGTTGACCGATACCGCGACGTTTACTCGGGATGTACTCCGCTCTTTTGCTCAGGGGTCTGCCCGGGAAAATCCCTTTACCCTCGCCATCGCCGGCTACGGCACCGGCAAGTCTCACCTTGGCCTCACTCTGGCCACGCTGTTCAGTCAGCCGCTCGGCGCTGAGTCCAAGCGGGTGTTGGAGAACATTCGCTCCGTCGAGAAACCGCTCGCCGAGGAAATCCGCCACGAACTCCAGCGCCATGAGAAGCCGTTCCTCGTGCTCGCCATCAACGGCATGGAGGATTTCGACCTGGCTTCCAAAGTCACCGAGTTGTTGCTGTTGCGTCTGCGCGCGCTAAAACACGACACCGCCCCACTGGAGGATCTCCGGCCCCGCTTCAAAGCGGCGGAGAAGTTTGTCCAGCGCAGCTTCAAACTGTATCGCCAGGATTTTTCCACCCAATTCGGCGGCGAGATTTCCGAAAAGGAGATTCTCGCCCGTCTCAGCCGGGCCGATGAACACGCCTTCAAGAACGTCAACAAGGTCTTTGAAGCGGCGAATGGCTTTCCCATAAAGGCGGCGGGACAGGAATCGCTCCAGGATGTGCTGGCCACCGTCGCTAACATCTATTGCGGCAAAGATGGCCCTTTCCAGGGTCTGCTCATCATCTTTGATGAATTTGGCCGTTATCTCGAGTTCGCGGTTCAAAGACCCCATATCGCCGGCAGCGCGGCGCTTCAGCAGTTATTTGAAGGGGTCCAGGCCAATTCGCAATGTATGCATCTCTTGTGCTTCATCCAGCACGAGCTGAAGGCATACATCTCGCGGGTCGCCCCGGATCAGCGGGATGAAATCAACCGCTACATCGGCCGCTTCGATACCGCCCGCAAGGTTTATCTCTCCACCAATCTCGAAACCATCTTCGCCAGCCTGATCGAAAAGAAAAAACAGGCCGCCATCCAAATCGCCGCCGATGTGGCCCGCTCCGATGACCAAAGTCTGGCCAGTATGCGCAAATGGTTTCCCGGTTGGGATAAACACGCGCTCTGGTGCGATCCGCCCCGCTTTGCCAAGATTGTCAAGGAGGGGTGCTGGCCCCTTCATCCGGCGGCCACCTGGTTCTTGTATCGCCTGGCTTCCGTGGGCAAGTCGCTCCAACAACGTTCCGCTGTCTCTCTCCTGGAGGATGCCCTGTCCCAGCACCGCAAGGATTCCGTCCCGGATAATCAACCGTGGACGCTGCCGGCTGTGACCCTTTGCTCTGATTCGCTAGTGAATGAGTTGATTGGTGCCGAGAGTTATGGCCAGCAGGCGGCGATCGCTCACGCCTTCATCGCGGTTCGCCAGCGCTACGAACATAATCTCTCGCCGCAGGAAGATCGTCTCCTTCGCGCCGTCTTGATCGCCAGCAAAGTGGGCCTCCATGTCAGCGACCAGCCCGAGGCCAATCACGCCATGGCCCTGCTGGCGGGAACGTCGCCCAAGGAGACAACCCAGGCCTTGCAGAAACTGACCAGCGAATACGGTGTCGTCGGCTGGAATGCTCGCTTTTGCCAGTATGAAATTATTGGCGATGCGGTTCCCCGGTCCGCCTTCGACAAGTGGCTGCGCGACCAGATCGGCAAGCTTTCCAAGGAGGATCGCGCCGGCCTGTTTGCCCGCCACGGCCAAAGCTGGTCTCCCGATCATCTGGGTGAGATTAGACCTGATTTCGCAGAAGAACGCCGGATTCAGACTCGGGAATGGCGATATGATGCAACCTGTTCCTGCTCGCAGTTCGTTAAACAGCATCTTCGGGAGGCGTATGAAGAGTGGATCCAGGCGCTCGATGTCGAAACCGCCCGGGGCCAGGTGATTTATTGTTATATCGGCCCCGATGAGGACTTCCAGTCAGTTCAAGAGGCGGTCCGCACCACCCTGGCCGAATTGGCGGCGGCCAAAGGCCATCACTGGAAGATCCTGCCCATCCTCGCCGTTCTGCTCCATGATAAATCCGGTGACTTGGGCGACGCCATCGCCGAGTGGACGGTCCTGAAAAATAGCGCCGGCAATCCGGAGGTGGCCCAGTTCGCAAACTTCATCGCAGAGCATGAGACCCAGCTTCTCGAGGTGCTCAAGGATGAAATCACCGCCCGGATTAAGGAACGAAATTACCTGTGCCACACAAACGTCACCCTCGAAGGAACCCGCCTGAGCGCGTATGGTGACAGTCTTTTCAAGGCCCTTTATCCCCAAGCAATTTGCTTTCCCTTCGATGGCTACCAAACCGCCGGTGGCAATGCCGCCAAGGATTGTCGCGATCTCACCATTGCGCTCTTTCAGGGCATTCTCAACCATGACTGGATTCAGGCTCGGCCCGCCCAAACCCAGAACCGGGCAAACTCGCTGCTGCAGGCTAAAGGCTGGGACGTTTTGGGCAATGATGGCCAAATCCAGAGTCTCCCCAGGCTCCGTGATGCCGCCGCCATCTTCCGCATCTTGCAGGATACTCTCGAAAAAAATCAGGGTCTCGTCTTGGGCGTCGAATTGCGCAACCTCTGTCTGCCGCCGTATGGCTGCAATCTGGCTTCGGCCGGTCTTTTGCTGGGCTTGTTCATCAGCGCCCGGCGCGAAAAACTGACCTTCAACCTGGGTGGCAATGACATCAACCCCTCGCTTTGGGTTTCACAGGCCTTTGGCAATCGCAATCTGCTCCAGCTTGAGGTCCTGGATAAAACCCACGTCCGACTCATCAAGAAAACTGAGGCCGACGCTTGGGAAAAATTGCTCGCTGAATGGGAGGTGGCCCAAGCCCATGTGGACAAGGTGGAATGGAGTAAAAAAGCTCTGGCCTTGAAACAATCGGTCAATGTCCCCGGTTTTCTCTTTGACCGCTACCAGTTGTTGGAAGAACGCACTAGCCAGGCCAAGGCGGCCTTGGAGAATTGGGAGGCCAGATGCTTGAGTCTGTATCGCGATTACGAGGACGCCTACGAACATAAAAATGCCGGCAATCTGAGTCGCTGGGGTGAAGCCTTTGCCAAGCTGCATTCCCAAATGCAGGAAAATCCCGCCTTGTGGATCAGTAAACAATTCGAGGCGGTTGAGCCAATGGTTGAGAAATGCCGTCAGGCCGTGATTCAATTTTTTCAAACTTGGCTCGATAAACAAGATGTTCTCGAAATAGCAAAAATAGGGGATTTCAAACACCGAATGGGCCAGGTGCGCGGCAATCTTCAAACCCTGAACCTCGTGCCGCAAGTGCAAGCTTTGGATGCCCACGTGGAGAAAATCGTCAAAGGCGTCGAGGTGCGCATGAAATGGGGGAACGCTGCGGATTCAGCCCGCGCTTTCCTCAGAACCAACTCTCCCAATCAGAATACCGGTGTGGCCCAGTTGAATCAGGTGATTGCATCGGCGACCACCCAAATCAGCTCGCTTACCGAAGCCTACAGCCACGTCCACAGTCAGGACCTCTTGGATTTGCGAACTCGCGTGGAAACGTTCAAGAAATCTGCCCAGAAAAGTCTCGAAAGTCATAAAAGCCGCGCTACCAAGATTGATAATTCGCAGATTGAGAAGCCCGAAGACATTGAGGCTTTGCTGGCGGAGTTGCGCGCCCTGTTCAGTGTCTTTGACGGGTGCCAGGTGGATTTGGCCAATTTCGCCATCTACCAGAAATGGTTGCAACGATTTGATGAGGATGCCGGCCGGCTAGACGATTCCCATCTTACCCCCGCCGCCTTCTCGAAGCTGGCCAAATCGTTGGCCAAGGAAGCCAAAGCCGCCCAAACGGAGGATGATGAATTGCCTTGGGACATCGAGGAAACGTACGAAACCTTGATGTCAACCATTCAGGCCAGACGCGAAACTGCCGCCGAGAAGTGGCTTGCTGAAAATGTCCCGGCCAAAAAAACCATTTCAGCGCTCGAAGCCCGGGAGGCTCAACGCCTCAAAACCTTTCTCCAAAGCTCGCCGGCTTTCCTTTCCAAGGAACAAATCAAGAAAGTGGAGGATGCCCTCAGCGCCTGTGAAGCCCGCCTCGATGAATTGCAGGTGGATGGTCTGCTCGCAAAATTTGAAACCCTGTCCGATGCCGCAAAGCGCGAGTTCATGAAAAAAGCTGAGAAGATGATGAAATAGAGTTGGTGTTGGAAATACCCTTTTTAAACAGACTCGATTTAGTCTGCTGAGTTTTCTCCAGCTACTTTGCTCTTATTCTGTTCAGATTTTCATTCAGCCCCGCCTTTTCCAGCAACCCGTCAAACCCCGCTTTCGTCGGCCCCATGAGCAAAGTGTCCGATATTCCCAATTTTCGCAGCTTCGCGCTGAAGGCTTCCATCTCCGGCCGGCAAGGATGATTTGCCCCCACAAACCGCTCTTTGAAATAAAGTAGTTGCCCGTCCGCGCTGTGATCGAACACCTGCACCCAGCGTGTTCGGAGATTTACTTTGATCCGGTGCCGCAGTTCCGGCAGCGGCTTGCCCTCGAAATCGTCATAACCCAGAAATGTCACCTTGCCCGACGCCTTGTGCAGTTTGATGACATCCGTTTGCGAGACATCACCGAATAATGCCGTCGCGCAGCCCACATACGCCCGCAACACTGGCGGCAATTCGTCCAGAACACTGCGATGAATATAAAGCGCCTGTTCATCCTGCCAACCCACCTTTAATTCCTCGCAGGCCAGCTCGATTTCGCCGGTGTCGCCGGCGGCATAAAGCAATTCGATTCCCTTTTCCAACGCCCGCGTGTAGTTGCCGAAGAACGCCCGGATGTCCGACCGCAGGCTCAGAGAAAGGTGGCCGAACGGCACGCGCTTTCGCAAATTCGCCAGTGCCACATACACCAGCAAGTCGCGCTTCCGGTTTTCCGTCGCACACCGCACCTCCTCAGCGCCGCCCTTCTGAATGAACATCCTCAGCGCCTGTTTCGGCGACCCGATTCCTTCCCGCAGCTCCCCAGTTTTCGGAAATTCCTCCGGCTCTGGCAACCGGCCCAGTTGCAGCATCAAGCTCCAGAAACTATCCAGCAATTCACGATGCTGCTCATACAACACTTCCCACCGCCGCTTCGGCGGCTGCCCGATTCCAAACCGCACACGGATCTCATCCCAGCTCAGTCCTTCTGCTCCACCGCCTTGCACGAAGGCCCGCAGCGCGCGCTTTGCTGAACCCAGCCGTTGACTCAGTTCTGTCAGGGGCTCAAACTCGGTTGGCTCGGGAATGCGACCCAATTCTAGCGCCAGTTTTCCAAATCCATTTAGCAGTTCTTTGTGCTCCTCATAGAGCGCCTTCCAGAGGGTCTGCGGCCCGCCCAGACCCAGCCGCGCGCTGATCTGAGCCCAGTCAATCGCCCGCCGGCTGCGCGCGGACAAAAAATCCTGCTGGTCCGCCGGATCACGGAACACGTAGAAAATGCCGAGGGCCACGGGCACCGCGGTGCAGTCCAAGGCATCTTCAACGTATTGCTGTAGCTCCTGTTGCTCGAAAAACTTTTGAAACGTGTTTCTTCGGGTCAGGATTCCATCACGATATGGTGCCGCGCGTCCTGTCTCCACCGTCTCGGTGATAAGCGCTGAAACCACCATCAACCGTTTTGCATGGCGGTGTGCGTCCACAAGCGCCTCCACCCGTTCGGCGGGATCTTCGATCACGTTCAGCACATAACCCAGATTTACGACGTCCGCTTGGCGTTTCGCAACCTCTGGCCGATGCACCGGATCCCATCCTTCGGCCTGATGGCCGAGCGCCTGCAAACCACGCACATCGCTCCCTTGTCCACACCCGTAATCAAAAAATGACGCGCCTGGCTTAAGCATCCCATATTCCAGGAGCGTCTTTACCGGCTTCGACAAATCATACCGCGTCATCGCCGTCTTGTGCCGCGCCACGACAATCCCAACCGCGTCTCGCGGCGCTGTCGGCAAATCCCAAGCATCAGGGGGCTCCTGTCTGCCCAAGGTGTGCCCCGTAATAATCAGCCCCTTGGACTCAAGAAGCTTCTCCCAATTCAGCTTGAATCCGATTGTCTCAGGAGTTTCGTAAAGACCTGCTGACTCCTCAGCACGAGTCAGCGCCTCGAACTGCGGGCGAAGCGGATGTCCCGCCGGCAAAAACGTCTCCTTTCGATGCAGAATCGGTGGGTTGACGTTGTGCGCATAATCAGCGTGCCTTGATTTGCCAGTTGCCAGGTCAATCGCGATCGCCTGTTTCAGCGCCGGATGCGCAGCGGAGTCGAAGTCAGGGTAGGCGAGGAAGGACAGCTTCAATTCATCGGTCCTGAACTTGACCAGGTTGAACTTAGCCGAGACCTGATACCGCGTCACGACCTGATCCAGCACCTCACCCAAACTCCCGGCGAGACCCGCTAGCCCCTCGCGGTGGACGTACAGCGCCGTTGGCAACCGTTTCCCATAGGGAATCCGACCGACCTGCTCTTTGTATTCGCCCAGGTTCATCGCCCTCCAAGAATCGCACTTCTCGCCGCGTTTCTAAAGCCCGATGTGCCAAACCAGGCAGGAACTTCATTTATCCAAGGTTACAGGTTCAGAAACACAATCCAAATCTATTGAGGCCGGGCTGGGGGTGTGGCTACTTGAGGAAAGGGCTTCCTTGCTGGCATTGGACCGAGAAGTGTCGGGGTCACGAAGCAGGCGCCTGAACAAGCACTGAGGCCGGGACGAGCAGTTCGGCCCAAATCCATTCCCGGACCTTTTTGAGGTGTGTCAGCGGTTGTCATACCCCCTGTGCCATAGTGGAGGCGAAGTTGGAGCACTGTCGGGCTAGGCGGCGAGCCGGGTCGGCGGCGGTGCCAACATTAGCTAGCTAGTTTGGAAAGGCCATCTTTGTGACGACGTTTCGCAACCAAGAGCTCAGGTACCAAGACTGGGGGAGGAGCGGCAAACACCCCTTCTGCAGCAGCGCGAATCGGGTCGGCCCGGTAGATGCTGGAACGCGAACAGGGGGGAAGCGCCTGTGAAAGCGACCACGCCTCTATATCTCGGAATTGACTTTGGCACGACCAACTCCAGCGTGGCCTACATTTACGGCGACCCGCGGCACCTGCAGTCGCAGCATGTGCCGGTGGAGCCGGTTCGCATCACCATGGACGCGGAGAACAACCTCACGGCCGAGCGGATGCCCACCCTGATTTCCACCCGGTTTGATGACCGCCGTGCCAAAGGGCTTGCTAGCGGATGGGAAGTCGTCCGGATCTTTGGGCATCGGAAGAAGGCGCCCTTGCTGAGAAAGGGCCACGAACTTTTCGAGTCGGTCAAATCGGATCTAGGTTCTTCAAGAGTATACGCCCACGCCTCATCTCCAGAGTGCAACACGCCAAAGAAAGTTGCGGTGGCTGTATTCCGGGCGCTCCTCAGCGCGGCGTCCGATACGCTTCCCGGCCTGGACACCTCCAGCGTGAGGACCGTGATTACGGTCCCAGCTTCGCTGAACGCGGAGGCGCGCCAGGAGACGCGGGACGCAGCGGTGGAAGCTGGCCTGAGTGGAAACCGGGTTGAGCTGATCGATGAGCCCATTGCCGCATTGCTGCACCTGGTCAATGACCAGCGCGCCACCGCGATCCTTTCCATCGGCGAACCGAGGAACATCCTGGTCTTCGATTATGGCGGCGGCACGCTGGACCTTTGCCTCGTCAAATGTTCCTTCAGCCCTGATTCAAAAAGCGGTTTGGAGGCCGAAAACCTGGCGATTTCTCAATACCGTCGCAATGGCGGCAATGACGTCGACCGCGAGGTCATGCGGAGGGTCATCTGGCCTCAGGTGGAAGAGCAGCTTGGTGTCGAGCGGGACGATTTGCCCGCCGACCTGAAGCGGGCGGTGGAAGACACGCTGACCTCTATGCTCGCCAGAAAGCTCAAAGAGAAGCTCTGTAACAAGATTTCGAAACTGGTGCAGGACGGCGAAGAGTATTCGCACCTGAAACCGGACTTGAGCGAAACCGTGGCGACCGACGGCGACTTCCTTGGTGAGGGGCTTGAAAAGCCGATTCGCGGGCGGTTCAAGATGACCAAGGCCCAGTTTGATGAGGTCATGGAACCATTTCTGCGTTTGCCGAAAAGGCGTTCGGACTCACCAGACCCGGCCTTCGCCCATTCCCTCATCGCGCCCGTCTGGGACTGCTTGGACCGGGCGCGCTTGTCGCCGGAGGACCTGGACGTCCTGGTTCTGCACGGAGGAAGCTGCCGCAATCCTTGCGTGAGGCGGGAGCTCAGGCGATTGCTCGGCACCGATTTGAGCTTATTTGCCAGAGCCATCATCGTGGAGACGCCCAATCTCGACACCTCGGTGGCCTGCGGTGCGGCGCTGGCGTGCTACTGGAAGCATGAACGCGGCGTTGAACTCATCAAGCCGGTTACGGCGGAGGACATTGGCATCCTGACCCTGGGCAATCGGCCGGTTTGCCTCGTGGAAAGCGGCACACCGCTCCCGTTTCCCGGCGAGGGTGTGCATGCCCTCCAAAGTGATTTTTACGTGCCACAAAACGGCCAGAAGGAATTGATCATTCCCTTTTACGCCGGCGCCACAGAAAGCAACCCCCGGCTGTCTGGAACCGTCAAAGTGCCCTTGCCCGACGACACACGCCGGGGAGACCTGGTGAAGCTCAAGCTGACGATCGACAATAACAAAATCCTCCACTGGTGGTACAGTGTTGGACGTGGCGAATTCACTGCCGCTTCCCCGCTCAACGACCCCTGGACAACCCGGCAAGTCGAGCCGACCGAGAGACGCCTCCTCACCTTCAGGAGACAGATGCTGGACGAGTTGGCTGCCAAACAGCAGCTCTCGGATTCGATGCTGCTGCAGGAGGCAAACCTGCTTCGGCAAGCCGGCCAACTTGAAGAGGCCGAGGTGGCACTTCGGGATTTTGCGGCTGAGCGCGAAATAACGGGACGCGCCGCGAATCTGCTGGCGCTGGTGTGCGGAGAACAAGCCAATACGCCGGATGAACTCTACTACTCTGAGAAGGCGGCGAGCCTGAATCCGGAAAACCCGATTATATTGGGGAATTACGGGTGCGTATTGGCTGAAACCGGAATGACCGACCAGGCAATTGCCAAAATGCGTTTGGCGCTGCAGATGGACCCGGACCTGGATTACCTCTACGAGAGGCTTGGGAACATCTACCGCCAGCAGGGCAAAGAAGAAGAGGCCTTGCGGGAGTTCAGGCAAGCCATCCGGGTGCTGGAAAAGAAGATCCACAGCGAACAAAGCTCGCCAAGCCGGTGGAGCGACCTATCGAGACTTTATCATAAAATCGGCGATTACGACCATGCTGCCGAGGCGCAATCCCGCTCAGTGGACGCGCATCTGAATGAGGTCTTCGAAGGCGACCATCGGCACCGCATCGCGGGACCGGACAGCGGCTTTTGAACCCACACCGAGAGGCCACGATGAAGAGAACCCCAAAAATAATTCGGAAGCTGGGAAGACCATCCGGTCGCAGCGAAGGCAGGAGCAGCCGGCCACAACGACACCGGCCAGCGAATCTGGCCCGGAAGCCTGCGGCTCGGCGGAAGTTCGGGCGGCCGATGCAGAAGATCCGCAAGGCTTCTCCCGCTAAACCAGAAGTTTTGGCTGAAGCCACAGTGGATTCCGGGCGGGTAAAGGCGGCACTGGATAAACTTGCAAAGGCTCAGGCCGACCTCACGGCGAGCGGCCTTGACCTCCTCAATGTGGCTCACGACATCGCCCGGACGGCGAACGCAACATTGAAAGACGAGTTGCTGCAAAGTTTGCTCCAGGACAACTTGCTGCAGGACCTTGAGCAACTGCGGGCGGCGGCGATAACCTCCATATTGCCACCCGACCTTCAGTTGCTGCCCGAGGCGGTGCTCAACTGGTTCTGTCGTCATCTTGAGCTCAGCCAGCATCTGGAACGGGGCCAGGAACTGGAAGTGCCAGCCGAGCGACTAAGCCAGTATGACCTCCAAGGACCGCCTCCGGATCCTGCGAAGGCGCTCGTGAAGCTAAAGGTTTTGGCTCCGGGGTGGAGGCACCGAGGTCAAACGGTCATCGCGCCGCGAGTGACAATCGCTGCACCTGTCCCGCTGACTTCCGAAGGCTGATGGTCAGTGCATTGTGAACTTGCCGGACTATGAATGAGGAAAAAAACAACGTGCCAATCCCGAGGCCAGAAAGCGTGGCGGCAAAGACACAACCGGGCAAGCCAGTGTTTTCCGTGATCACTTGCAGCGGAGAGCCGCTGTTTAGCGAAAGCATCGGACGGATGATTCAGTGGCACTTGGGTGATGGATACGATGTGAGGGTTACCGATCGTGACAATGCGATAGAGATACTGGAATTGGTTGATCAGCAGCCCTTCGATCTCATTGTGCCGCTGGTCAACAATATCCATCACACGACTGGTGACCGTGAAGGAGCCGAAAGCCGCATCCGGAAAGCCGTGGAACTCTTGGGGCGCCTCAGGGCACAGCACGGCAAGCCGATAATTGCCCTGAGCGCATTTGAGCCGAAAGGCTTTGATCTGCCCGGCCTGATCAAGCGGGAAGGCATTGATGCATTCTTTTGGACCCCGCCTCCACCCCAGCAGTTTCTGACCGCTCTGGAGGCCTGCCTCAACGCCGGTCGTGATCCACAGGATAAGCCGGGGGAAATGAGCTCTCCGCCCCCCAAGGCGCGTCCGCTCAGAATCGTTGTGGTGGACGACGAGTCGTGGTGCCTGGAAATGGTGGGAACGCTGATTCTTTCCAAGTTCAAGCATGCTGCCTTGCAGACTTTCCAAGACGGCGGAACAGCCTGGCAGGAATTATCACGGGCGGATCCCGACCTCCTCATCACAGACATGATTCGTGGCGGGATGAATGGCTGGGAAATGCTCCCGCTACTGGCACAGCGGAGGGTCAAATACCCCATTTTGGTGACATCCGGGTATGCCCAGGAAAAGGACGTGCGGCAGTGCGCCGGTCCGGATCTGATTATTTCATTTCTGCAGAAGCCTTACACCTCCGAGCAATTCTGGGGGGAATTGTTCAAGCACCTTGGCCCGGGAGACAACCTCAGCAAGCAAATCTGAGGATTCACCATGGGCTTGGGAACCGCGTTGCGTTGGTACCAAGCCCTCCCGCCCCCGCAGAGAAAAAGGAGCCGCAGGCGTGGCGGGCAAAGTCAGCAGGGCGCCAACCAGGGCATATCGTGCTCCATACGACCAATAAAGTCCCGTGAGTTCAGCGGGCGCGACCGACAAACTCGCTTGAAGCAGAATGCCAATGCCTTAACCTGCAATCTAAAGTCGGCGTTCCTTGAGGAATGCCGCACAAACCGGATGACTTTTTCCAAAATCATCGTCGTTGCGCTACTGGTTGGCCTTGTGGGAGCCGCTTTCGCGGGACCAACCGGTTTTGTGATTGGCGGCCTCTTTGGCGGCGTTCTGGGGGCCGCGCTGTCGAAGAGACCTCCCGCACGCCCCCCGGTCATCCCACAACCCCAAGCCAAGCTGGGCCGCCCGTTCGTTCCGGTCACAGTGTCGCGTTCCAGGCGCAACGTTCCCCTGCGCTGGATGCCCCCCAGCGAATCCCTCGCCATCGGGGACTTCTACATTCCTTCGGGCATGATCTATGTGAGCGACGGCGAACCGGCTGTCGAAGAGGCGTCAAATGTTAACCTGCGGCTGCCGGTCGGCCAACCTGTCCGTGGCCCCGCTGCCCAACTCAATTACTATTCCCAGTACCGCTGGCTCTCACCCGACCAGCGAGCTACCTATCTCGAATGGCTCGCCGCCGGCCGCAAGGACGAGGCCCCGGCATCGCGCGAGCTGGGCTACATTTTCCTCTTCTTCTATGGCTTGGAGCGCCGGCTCTTGGTGGAGAAAGCTCAAGATCAGGAGGCGGTGGCCGAGATTGTGCGCCTGATCCACCATTATGGGCCTTACACCCGCAGCAAATCGCTGCACAATTACGGCTGCCAGCTCATCCACTTCTGGGGTTGGAAGCAGGGTGTTGAGTACTACGCTCAGCTCCTGGAATGGATGAAAACCCTGCCGGTGTCTTTGCTGGGAGAGGACGAGTGGGCCATTGTCCTGGCAAGCCAGGTTCTGTCCAGCAAACCGCTCCCGCCGGAATTGGGTTATGAACTGGTTTCACGAGATCCCGAGGCCCGCCGCAGCGTGGTTATCTCGCGGGTTAACGAGGAGTTCAGAGCCCTTTTTGCTAAGCGATACCTGGAGCGGTTCCCCGGGGGCCTGGGCCTGCGAACCGCCAAGCGCGAAGCCCGACTGGATTATCGGCCCGCCAGTCCAACCCTGCTATACGGCCCTCGTGACGGCTTCTCCATCCGAGTTCCGGACGTCCTGGGATTGCGGAGCCAGTTCAAGCCGTTGATCGGCCTTTGGAATTCCTGCGTTGAGGACCTCACGAACTATAGCCGGGCCAAAGGCAAAGCGGCCGGACCCGCTGCCAGCCTCAAGGCGCACCTGGCACTGCCGGAGGAATTGCGCGCCGCCGCATCGCACCCGCTGGCCAGCCGCTGGCATGAAATCCTGGCGGACGCACGCAGGGACAACGGCTGCACCCTTCTGGGCGTACACGATGCAGCCCGGTTGCTTGAAATCCCCCAACGCGAGAAGCTGACGATCGGACAGAGTCGCGATCTGGCTCAAACCATCGAATCGCTCGGGTTTGGCGTTGAACCCGATGCTCGCTATGACGGCGCCTACACCTGGGATCAAGAATTGGGGGTTTTCAAGCCCTCGAGCGGCAAAGTGGTGCCGCCCTCGCAGAGCTACCTGGGGGCAGCCGTCCTCCTTAAACTCTGCGTGCTGGTTGCGGGCGCTGATGGGCCTGTAGCTTCAGAGGAACTCGAGGTTTCCCACCGGTTCATCAACAACAATCTCACGTTAAGCCCAGAGGACCAGGAGCGGCTGGGAGCGCTTGAGGAGGCTCTCGTAGCGCATCCAGCAAGGGCAAAAAGCTCGGTTGCTCAAATTGCCCGCCGCGTCCCGAAGGAGCAGTGCGAACGGGTTGGCCAGGTCCTGGTATTTGTCGCCGCAGCTGACAAGCTGGTCACCAAGGACGAAATCCGCGCGCTGGAGCGCATCTTCAAGGCCTTGGACCTTTCGGCCGAGAAGTTGTATGCCTTCCTCGAAGCAATCCATCCTGAGTTTGCCGGAGTCATCGTCCAAAGGGGCGAGGCCAGAGTCCCCGGTGAAACCATTCCGGCCCCCGGGCAGCCATTTCGCCTCGACATGGCGCGCGTGGACAAAATCGCGCAGGAGACGTCGGAGGTCATTGGGATTTTGGCCAAAGTCATGGTTGAAGAAGCGCAGGAGAGCCATGCGATGCCGGCGGCACGGGTGAAACCAGGCGCAGAAGCCACACAGGTATTGGCAGCTCCAGAAACAGCGTCTGGGCCAACTCCCGAGTGGCTTAAATCCCTCGATCTAAAGTATCATCCCGTGCTGACGCGCCTGGTTGAGCGTGATTCATGGGCGCGCATGGATTTCGACGAGCTCGTCAAAGGGTTTCAGTTAATGCCGCTGGATGCTCAGGATGCCATTAACGAGTGGTCCGACGAGCACCTGGGAGATTTTCTCCTTGAGGGCGACGATCCAATTCTGATCCATAAGACTTTAATACAATGATCGAGATTAAACGCCGTGAACGCGACGCAGTGCTGCAATCCCTTCAGGCAGGGTTGGTTCCCAGACTCGGACTGCATCTGATCCAGGTGGGGCGCAAACAGGAGGTGGCCGCCCTTCTCGCCGACCTGGACCGTGTCGAGCAGGGGGGAGCCGCTTTCCGCGTCGTAGTGGGGCGCTTTGGAAGCGGGAAAAGTTTCTTCCTCAACCTCGTTCGCAACCTGGGTCTTCAGAAGCGGATGGTCGTGGTCCAGGCCGACATGTCGATGGAACGGCGTTTGCACGCCTCCGGTGGAGAGGCCCGCGCACTCTACTCCGAACTCGTGAGAAACCTGGCCATCAAATCCAAACCGGACGGTGGCGCTCTGCGCAATCTGTGCGAAGGCTGGATCTCGGGTCTCCACCATGAAATCACCCAGGCGGGAGGCAAGGACGAGGACGTCAAGAAACGCATATTCGAGGACCTCAAGAGTCTCCAAGACCATGTCGGTGGCTTTGAGTTTGCGGAAGTGTTGGCCAAGTATTACGAGGGCTACATTAGCGGAAACGACACCCTCCAGGGGGCGGCGCTTCGGTGGTTGCGTGGCGAATACACGACCAAAACGGAGGCGCGAAATGATTTGGGAGTCCGCCGTATCATCAGCGATGAGAACTTCTATGACAGCCTCAAGCTGTTGGCTGCCTTCTGCGTAAAAGCGGGCTACGCCGGCATGCTGGTAAACGTTGACGAGCTGGTGGTGCTCTCGCACCGGTTGCCCAATTCGCGCGTCCGCCAGTCCAATTACGAATCACTGCTCACGATCCTGAACGATTGTCTCCAGGGCGGCGTTCGCGGTTTGGGGTTTCTGATGGCGGGCACCGACGAATGCTTGGAGGACAAGCGCCGAGGTCTTTACAGCTACGAGGCCCTGCGTTCGCGCCTCATGGAAAACCGCTTTGCCGGTGATGGTGTGGTCGATTTCTCGGGCCCGGTGGTCCGTCTGCAGAACCTCACGGCGGAAGACCTGTTCGTGTTGCTGCGGAACATCCGCCATGTTCATGCTTACGGAGACAGCACGAAGTACATCGTCCCGGACGAAGGACTCACGGCCGTCCTACAGAAGGCCAGCGAGACCCTGGGTGCCGAATACTACAAAACGCCCCGCGACGTGGTCCGCTCCTTCGTTGGGTTGTTGAACGTGCTCGAACAAAACCCGGGCAAAAAGTGGCAGGACTTCCTCGACCAAGGACTGGTCAAGCCCCTCGAAAAACCACTTTCGGTGGAGGAAGAAATCGCCCGGGGAGTTCCGCCCACGCCCGACAACGAAGAGGACCTGGCCAGTTTCAAACTCTGATGAGCAGCGCGGCCTTCACCCTCCTGCATCCCGGAGTGCAAAAGGCCATTTGGTCGATGGGTTGGAAGGAATTTCACCCCATCCAGGTCGAGGCCATCCACCAGGTTCTGGAACACTCCGGCCACCTCATCGTCACAGCTCAGACCGCCGGCGGGAAGACCGAAGCGGCGTTTCTGCCGGTCATTTCCAAGCTGGCGACCAACCCGCGCCCTTCCATACAGGCGCTCTATGTCGGGCCGCTCAAAGCCCTCATCAACGACCAGTTCATGCGGCTCGAAAAGCTCTGCGGCCACCTGGAAATGCCGGTTCATCGCTGGCACGGCGACGTGTCGGTGAGTCGTAAAAGAGAACTCCGGGAGTCACCTGCAGGAATTCTGCTTATCACGCCGGAATCGATGGAATCCAACTTCATCAATTATGGCGTCCACATCCCGCGGCTTTACCGCCACTTGGAATTCGTGGTGATCGATGAACTGCATTCGTTTCTCGACAACGTCCGCGGCGTGCACTTGCGCAGCCTGCTGGCGCGCCTCAGCAACGCCACGGGCACAACGCCAAGAATGATCGGATTGTCCGCCACGCTGGGCGATCCTCACGCCGCCTGTCGATTTCTGTCTCCCGACCAGCCTGAAACCGTAAGTGTCATTTCCGACCCGAACTCTAAGCGCGAGATCAAGTTCGGCATCAGAGCCTATCTGCGGCGGCCGTTTACTGGGAATGAGAAGCTCCTTGAGCCAAGGCTCAGCCCCGCTCAAGCGCTTCAGGTCGCCGAGCGGATCACTTCTGCGGAACTGGAGGCCGGCCAGCCCTGTCACGCGGGAAATGTCCCGGAGTTGGCGCCCACCCTTCGTCAGCCGGGAGTCCAACCTGACGATGAACTCGACGAAATCGCGGCTGACATCGTGCGGAACTTCGCGCATTCGACCAACCTGATCTTCGTCAACGCCAAGAGCACCATCGAGACTCTTGCGGTGAGGCTCCGCGAGCGAGTCAAAAAGGAAAAGTTGCCCGCAGATCCTTTCGTCGTTCATCATGGCTCCATTTCCAAGGAACTGCGCGAGGAAGCGGAGGCCCAGCTCAAGGACCCGGCCCCTACGACAGCCATCTGTTCGAGCACACTGGAAATGGGCATCGACTTGGGCGCGGTCCGTGCGGTGGGACAGGTCGATACGCCGTGGAGTGTCGCTTCGGTGGTGCAACGGTTGGGACGGTCGGGGCGGCGTGACGGGGAAACCGCCATTATGCGGATGTATGTTCGGGATACCTCTCCGCATTTTGGCAGCGGGCTTACCGATCTGCTCTATCCGGACCTGCTTCGCGCGATAGCCCTTACACGGCTCATGCTGGCCAAGTGGCTTGAACCGCCCGATATCGACCGGCTTCATCTCAGCACCTTGGTCCACCAGGTACTGAGCTGTCTGAAGCAGACGGGCGGCATGCCCGCGGTCCAACTCCACCAGACCCTTTCTAAAACAGGGCCCTTCCGACACGTCACTGCGGCCATGTTCAACGTCCTGCTAAAGGGGCTGGGGGAGAAACAGGTCATCGAACAACTGCCGCAGGGCGAGCTCATTCTGGCTCCGCTCGGAGAGCAGATCACTTCCAACTTCGATTTCTACGCCGCCTTCAAGGGAACCGAAGAGTATTTCATCCGGAACGGGGAAGAGCACATCGGCAACCTGCCTGCGGACCTCATCCCGCCGGTGGGCGAGCACATCATCCTGGCAGGACGCCGCTGGCGTGTGGAAGAGATCGATGCGCTGGCCAAGACCGTATTTGTGATACCCGCCCGCGGCGGCAAAGCGCCCGAGTTTCTGGGGTCCGGGGGAGAAATCCACAGCCGCGTTGTGCAGGAAATGCGAGCGGTGCTGTTGGACACGGATGACCCCCCCTGGCTGGACGAGGGCGGCAAGCTGCTTTTGCGTGCCGCCAGACACCTCGCCCAAAATTGCGGGCTTACCCGGGCGAATGTTCTGTCCACGCCGCACAAAGTTCAGTGGTTTCCCTGGATTGGCACCCGCGGGGTTCTGACGTTGCGGGCTTTCGCAAGTGCGGCGCACATGCCCCACGAGATTGACAGACTCTCCATCACGTATCACGTGGACTCTGCGCACGCCTTTCTGGAGCACCTCCAGGCAATCGTTCATTCCTCCTCCAGTGCTGCGGAACTCGCGCACCACATGCCCGTCAAGGCCATGCAGAAATTTGACGAAATGCTGCCACCGGAACTCCTCGACTTGGCCAATGGACATGACCATCTCGATTTGGAAGAAGCGAGGCGAGCCGCCAATGAAGCTGCTAGGGAAAAAGGCTGAACATCTTCCCGCATTCGCCGCTGGGGGCGCCGCGTTGGCCTCTCACCTGGGCGGCGAGTCGGGCGAGAGTGCCCGTTGCACGATTTCCTCAAGGTTCACAGTGATGGTTATTTGGTTGGCCCCGGTTGTGTCCAAGCACCACCGGCACATCCCCTTTTCAGGATCAGACCGCGAGCCGCCGTAGAGGCAACTCGTGAACCGGCCACATTGCGGACATGAGGACAAGCCGACGGTTTCCCCAAACCGGAAGATCAGCGGCCGGATGGTTTCGCAGGACTGCCTCAAGCCGGCTGGCAGCCACGCCAGGGACAGCGAATGGAAGCCGAAAAGTATCAGGCCAATCTCGTAAAAAAGGTTCGAGCTTTGGACACGACACGCCTCCGGCCAAAGCGTGAAGTAATTGTCTTTCCTTCGAGTTCCCGCCGCCATTTGGCAGACAGGACACTGCGTCTGCATGACAAGATGCTTTGCATCTCGCGCCGTCAGGAAAGGCGCAGGAGACAAGGCGTAGTTATGCAAACAGCTCGATAGCGCTTGCACCAGTTCGTCCGCCGCCGCCTGGAAGGACTTGTGCGAATACAGCCGGCTATTGCGCATCTCTTGCGTGCTGGCAAGCAGGTGCGCGAACACGCTTTCAAGTCGGCTGGGGTCCGAGTCTTGCCATCCCGCCAGATATTCCAATAAGGGCACTTCCTTAGGAGTGCCGCCGCACACGGGGCACCGGAAGTGAAACATCGTCAGCCGACCACAGTGAATTCGCTCTTCGATCGGCCTGGGTTTTGGCTTTTCAGGCAACGCAACCGGTCCACCGGTTAGCTTCTCGAGCTGCTTTATGCATCCAGCCTTGGGATTTGCCTCAACGGCCTTCCGGTAGGCCGTGATGGCTCCGTCAGTATCGCCCAGCAACTCCAAGAGCTCTCCTTGAGTCCGATACATCTTCCCCGCGTAATTCGGGTATTCCAGAAGCCGCTCTGTCCTCGGGGCTCGTTCCAAATCGGCAAGGATCTGCCTGGCCAACTCCTGGTTCGGGGGGCTTCCGAGCGCCTTGAATCTGGCGATGGCCCGGTCAACCAGCCGGAATCCGTCCAGGTGAGCCTCAGCGGCCTCTCTTGCCTCCGCGGCCTTTTGGGCGTCACCGGCGGCGGTGTAAAGCGCGGCCAGGTATTCGTACACGTCCGAGAGTTTCAACTGGTAGGAGTCGGCGATGCCCCTGCGCAAGGCCTCCTCAATCCATTGCGCATAGCCTAGCGCCTCCGCAGAATCCTTCGCGCCCTGTTCCTCGTGAAGATCCTTAATCACCTGATAGAGCACAACCCCAGTGCAGTCCTCGATGAAATCGACAAACCATGCCTCTTTGTCGATGAAATCCCCGTCCCGGGTGAATCGGTACCATCCCTTTTGGGCGTGCCTGATGAGCAAATTGGCGCCATCGGCGTCCAGCTTCGCCGCCGTCGGCTGGAAACGCGGCTTAAGCTCGAAGCTGAAAACCTCAGCGGCCGTCATCAAATCCGTGCAATGGACCGCGCCGGAAGCGGACCAGAACAGCAGCCCTCCATCTGCGGACAGATCGTAAAACTCCAAGTACTCCTTGAATTGCCTGGACCAGAATTCCTGGCCGTTGGGTTCGAAAATGCTAAGCGAAACCGCTCCGGTTTTGCCGATGAGTTGGAGCGCAAAACGACCGGAGTCGGCAACTCTACCGTCGTAAATTCTCCGTGTGACAGCCCCCTCCGCGACGGGGCGGTTGTCCTGCAGGAGGAGGAAGTTTTTGGCATCCATCACTCCCAGCTTCTTGGCGCAATACCAGCCGATCGCGAAATGGCCGTCGGGCGAATCAGACGCTGAGCCGACGAAATCGCCTACCAGAATTTGGTCGCCCATCCTTTCTATCGCGAGCGACATGGCGTTGCCTTCGTTGCTTCGGCCGGTTGATTCTTCATTAAACGTTCGGCTTTTCGAGTGACCCAGCGAATCTACCAATTGCCGTAGCTATTTGCCCGCAGATTTTGAGTGGTAACGGCTAGTCCCGCAGCCTGGCCAATCGGCTGCCCTTGCGCCGCAACGGGTCGCGCTTGTGGCGTTTAATCAGTCCGGCTGTCCGCGGCCGTTGCCAGAAGCTTCCTGATCTTCGCTCCCCCCGCAATTGGACCTGGCGTGCCCGGTGGCGTATCAGATCGAAGCGTGCGTTGGTCTGGTCGGGCTTGCCCGCAGGCGCAACGAGGAAATTCCAGCGCACCTCTGCGCCAAAAATCACGGGGATCTGGAGCGCTGACGCAACAGAGGTCATCGCTGTCGGTGTCGATTGGGTTGAAGCGTCCAGAGTCATGGCCGCAGGGCTTCCTTGATCGCCCGCTTGATCCCGGACCAGTGGGAACGCGCTTTCGGTGGGCGAAAAAGGTTCCCGCGCAACAAACAGCCCAGGTGCAGGCCAATCTTTCCGCAAGGGCTCAGTCCGGCGTCAGCGATCATTCCCATGCCTTCATTCTAACCAGCGGGCGGGGTGTCTGGCTCTCGTTTCGGAAATAGGACGGGACCCGGCGTTGACTCGGCCAGCCTGGGAATTGGTCACACTGCGGACGCTGCGGCCTGAACCTGTTGCATGAGCGCCGGGATGGATCCCTGGAACCCGCAGAACTGGCTGTAAAGCTTTTCGATCACTTCCGTGGTCCGCTTGGCGACCGGGAGGGCGCGGCGAATTATCCCCGTGATCTGGACCTTGCGGGCCGTGGTCCGGCGCTGCATTTCCAGCTCGTAAGCCTGCACCGTTGCGGCGGTGACAAGCGCCTCGACGCGCGCGCAAGTCACCCGGCCCTTGAGCCGTTCGGCCGCAAACATGGCGGCCCCAAAAACGGTGTTGAAGGGCAGTTGGTTTTCTTGCGCGAACTTCTCGATGAGCGGTTGCACTTTGTTGCGGATATCCGGGTTGACCCGGCCGGCGATGGCGTTTTTGTAGCGGTTGTTCATTTTCGTGTTGTGTTTCTGTTTTCTGATGAGCGCAGCTTGCGCCCACAAGCTGCTCACTTGGCTGGGTGGTCCATTGCCCAAAGTCGTCTGACCGGCAGATGGTACTGTTTCTGCCACTGGTTGATTGTGGGCCGTGAAAACCTCACCAGCAGGTTGGGAGTAAAGCCCTCAATCCAGGGATTCTTGATGGCCTCCATCGGGTCGATGTCGTCCAGGATGGTGTTCCCGATGTAGGCCTTTCGGGCAAACCAATGGTGCAGGGGTTCGGGCAACTCCTCCACCTTGCAGCCGCAAAGCGCGGAAATGGCCTCCGGGCAGTCAGCGCTGATCTCGGCTCGATCGCGGCCGAGAATGGCGGGGTTTCCCCAATCCCAGAAGGCGTCGTGGCGGCGGGAATATCCATTATGGAAATGGTTCCCATGGAACACATAAAAGTGCAGGTTCGCCGACGCCTCATCTCTCCAGTAGAAGTGCAGCCGGTTCCGCAGTTCACGTTTGGCGGGGTGGCCTTCCACAGTGAAAAAGCCATCCTCTTTGCGCGGCAGGCTGGGCAACAACAGCTCTCCGACCGCGATGCCGCGCTGCCAGAATTCCTTGTTCTTGATGAGGGCCTGACGGTACCATTTCTCGACCTCTTCGTGGGTCCGTTCGAATTCCCGCCTTGCGAGCCCCTCGACGGCCGTGGCCAGGTTTTTGCGCGCCACCCAGATGTGGGTGTGCTGTAACTCGGCTTGGGTCCCCCAATAATCGGGCTGCATTCGCGCCAACCGATGTTTTTTTTCCTTCCCCTCGCCGGCCAGGCTGGGAAGCCATTCGTTTGGGTCTTTGGCAGGGGGAAGGTCGCCGGATATGAGCAGCGGGGCGTTGGTCGTTTTGGTCAGGTTGAGTATATCCGGATTGACCTCCGCAGCGTAGCGCTTCTCCATCCACTCGTTCTGCCGGGTCTGCCGCACCCTGAACTTCCCGGCAACTGCGCCGGTAGCGACATCGGGCACTTTGAACGTTGGGAATTGGAGAGGTTGATATTGAGTGGTGATCAAGGCGGCGCACCCCTCCGTGAGCGCAAGTGGTTTTTGGATCATCTCCCCGGTGTAGGAGAGAGCGCGAGCCGGGATGGCGTTCTTCCAGTATCGCTGCTCCAGCAGCGGAAAGATCATGCTCAACCAGAGGATGCAATCTGGAGGCAGCACGTGCAGTTCGGCCAGTTTGATCGCCTCCTTTTGATAAGGCGCCACTGTTTCCGCACCGGGCATCCGGGCATACGCCTTTCCTTTGGAGTCCAGCCAAGCCCCCATCAGGTCGTAAGGGAAGCGCAACTTCTGCATCCGCTCGGCAAGTTGCCGGCAGTGCCCGCGGGATGCTTGCGCGATCGCCTGCCCCGGGTTGTCAAACCTGGGCCGGTCGGAGAGGAGAATCAGATTGGACCCGTTCCGGAGCGCGAAGGCAAAATGCGAGGCCGTGATCTCCTCGGTGTTTTCGACGAGCGCAAGGGTAACGCCGGAATCTTTTGTCGCCCCCAGCAGGCGGATCAGGGAGTTGATGTCCCAAAACAGGTAAACTCCGGGGTTGTATTTCATCGGCGCCGGATCCGTTGGGCCGAAGTTGAAGACGTCCTCGCGAAGCGTGGCCGCGGCCCGGTAGGCGTCCCGGCGTATGAAGGCCAGTTCCTCCGATGAATGGATCAGCTTCTCAACCTCCGGGGTCCTGCATCCGTACGCCTCGACAGCCCCAGTAATGTAATCGCTGAACGAAGAAATGATTCTCTTGAACTCAGGCGCATTGAGGGAAGCCCGGATTTTCTTCAAGTCCTTGGCTTTGGCCAGCATCGATTCCGGGTCCTCCGCCAGGTCCTTCAGGGTGAAGGAGAGGTTGGCGGCAAAATTCTGCGCGTAAGCGTTCAGGAGCAAGAGCGCCGTGACGCCAGACCCATCCTGCTTGAACGCCTCTCGGAGGCTCATGTTCTCCTCGCACGTCCACCATTTGATGGCGCCGGTCTCAGACTCGAGTTTGGACTCAGTCAGAGATTCCCACGCGGCAATGGTTTCGAGCAGGAGTTTGGCTTGTTGCTCAGTGACAGCGTTCACGCGGGTTAGAGGTCGTTATCCATGAAGCCCGTATGGATGCGGCCAACATGGTTAACCATCATAATCTTTGAGCGGAGCTTGCTTCCCGGCCCCTCTCACGAGTATCGCTCCGTGGTAAGCCACCCTCTTCTTAGTCGTTTCGATAATCCGGTAGGTGTGTCGTTCCAAGCACCAAGAATGGCTTCTCCAGATTCCATCGTTTGACAAAGCGTATCCGGTGCAGACGTGGAGATGCGGGTTGGCTTCCTGCAGCAAGATGGCGTTGTCGTGGCATTGGATGGCTTCCCCATGCCGCAAGACAATGTCCTTCTGGAGCGGCGCCCAGGTCTTGCCGTGGCGCAGGATCAGTTGGATGTCTTCTTCAAAGGTGGCGCAAACAACTGTTCCCCCGATCGCTTTCAAGCGATGGCCGAGAATTTCCCATTCCGGTGTTTTCGCGCTGTGGTATCGCAGGTGGTTTTCATTCTGTTCAAAGGCTTCGCGGTCTTGCGCGACGTGCCAACGCACTCGTGAACGTGAGTTTCCGAGAGGATGGATCGGTCCGGCTTCGATTTCATCTGCCAGGATGTCGTAGCGCGCAGCCAAAGAAGAGAGCCTGACCGCCAGCCGACCTTCACTCAGACGCCGCAGTTCTTGCTGCACCGTCCAGGCGCAACCGTCTTTGGGATCGGCCCAGGCTCCCGTCACGATCATCGAAATGGCCCGGTCGGAGAAGTCTCTCCATATCCATCGAGTTGCGCGCAGCAGTTCCGCTTCAATGGCGTCAGCGTTATAGGTTCGGCCGGCGCGCGAGACAGCTTCTTGAATGTCCGGGTATTGCGGAATTTCGTCGTCCAGTTCCAACCCCGACACAACCGCTTTGTACGCATCGAGGAATGCGAACTCCGCGCAGATTTGTTGACGCCGTGTTCTCGTGTAACGACCCCACTTCCGGTGCCAGTCGTGGGCGGTCTCATAGCTGCCGCACAAACTGCCTGGGTGAACGAAAACCAGGAGCGGTTTTGGGTCATGCTGTTTCACTGGCAATCTGATTCGTGTAACGGGAGCCTGGCGGGATGCCCGGTTTGCCGAGAATCATTGGTGACAGGCTGCGATCGGGGCTGGTTGCGCTGGCGACCGGTCATTCCCAAAATAATCCAAACCGACGCTCTCCTCGTATCCCGATGGAAGGAATGGCTGGTAAACACGAGGGTTGACTCCTCGTTTCCAGCACAATTTCACCCATTCGCGCAACGGCAGGGAGTTCCTTCGGCGAATCGCTTCGCAAGTCCGACTGTCCGCTTGAGCCCAAAGGTTGAAATCGGCGTGTTCAATCCCCCATTGGTCCCGGTCTCGTGATATTTTCTGGATGTGCGTGGGAATGTCATAATAGCGGAGTTTATCGGCCTGCATCTGCGCGGCGTTTGCCGCATAGGTAAGAGCACCCAAACCTTGGGAGGAGTAAACCCAGGTGCCTGTGCTGGCGTAGAGGGTGTAAACGCAGTCGGAAGCTCTCACTACTTCCTCTTGGGCCATGCGGTCGAGCGCTGTCTCAAGTTCCTTTTCCCGTTGGATCAGGGCGCCGGCGAGCGCCAAATACCTCTCTTCGATATGGGGAAACTTTCCGGCGGCTTGTGACGCCAAAAACGGCGTCCGCATCCGGCCATCCCAGGCTCGACGCAAGTGCCGGTTATAGCGGCTTTGCAGCCTGCTGCGCGTTAGCCGGTGCAAAAGTTTCAGCGCCTTGTCGAAGCTGTTCACCGTGTGTGCGCTCATTTCACATGGCCTGCAGGGCTCCGTCCGGGGAGATCCTGAACCACAATTCGGGGAGGCCGTGTTCGACCGGCTTGTCCTCGGGAACAGGGAAACAAAAGCTCGGATTCTTGCTGTTGCGCCAAAGCCGATAAACCCTCCCTTTGAAGGGGGCACGTCCATTGATGCGAACCAGCTTGAACGGGGCTTCGATGTCCGGGTGCTCGGGAGTGAACGGCTGTGCTTCAAACTGCCAACCGTTCCTTGTTGTGATTTGGGCGTTGTTCACCATTTCACCATGTTGGGTCCCACGGGCCTAGGTGCCGTTTACGACTCCGGCAATGCTTTAGTCAGTCCCACAAGCGCCGGCTACTGCCGTGGCGGCGATGAAATCGTGTCGCGCTTCGCACGATCCGGGAAGGTCGCCCATGCCTAAACTCCAGCGGGCACGGGTTCTCGCGCTGCCGTTTTCCTGGGTTCTGGGCTGGCTCCACGGATCACAATCCCATTTTCCGCATAATAATCCGCCAGTATGTCCCCTGTGCCGGCGATTTCCTGCCTTAACAGTGCGTCGCTTATGGGATCGGTCAGAAAAAGCTCCAGGGTTCTCTTCAACTGACGCGCGCCGTATTCGTCCGAGAACCCCTCTTTGAGGATTTTTTCCTTGAGAGGTTGAGAAAGAGTCAACGTCGTGTACTTGGTGCGCTGCCGGATCTTCTCGACTTCCAGGTCGAGGATCTGCCGGCAATCCTCCCTCGTGAGGGATTCAAAAATGATGATGTCATCAATCCGGTTCAGGAATTCGGGTCGGAACTCCTTCTTCACGGCGTCCGTTACCGCCTCCTTGGCGGCGTCAGGGTTGGGATTGAACCCAAGGCTTTTCTTGCGGAAGTGCTCATATCCGACATTCGAGGTCATCAGGATGAAGGTGTCGCGGAAGCTGGCGGTTCGGCCTTGTCCGTCGGTCAGGCGCCCTTCCTCAAGAATTTGCAGCAGGATGTTCCAAACTTGCGGATGGGCCTTTTCGATTTCATCGAACAGGACCACGGCGTAAGGGTGTCGGCGGACCTGTTCCACGAGGGTCTTCTGATCTTCGTACCCCAAGTAGCCGGGAGGCGAGCCTATCAATCGCGCGCCGCTGTGGCGCTCCATGTACTCGCTCATGTCCAGGGCGATGAGTTGATCCTCGGAACCGCTCATGTGGACAGCAACGCGCCTGGCCAACAGGGTCTTGCCAACCCCCGTGGGGCCCAGGAGGAGCAGGACCCCTGTGGGTCTCTTGGGATCGTTGAGGCGTGTGCGACCACGCCGGATGTAGCGACTGACGGTTGCTATCGCCTGCTTCTGGCCAATAACTTCCCGGCCAAGGATTTCGTGCAGGCGCAGGGCCGACTGCTTGTCCTCAGCGGTCAGCCGTTCCAGCGGGATGTTGCTCATGACGCTGACAGCGCTGCGAATGTGATCTTCGGTGACAATCCGCGTCTCAGGTTGCAGCAGTGTTTCCCTCTGATCCTTGAGCTGTCGCACCTGGGAGAGGATGGCCTGCGCTTCGTTAAATCTCTCTTGCGTGGCCGCGCGGACCTTCTCCGCGTTCAGTCGGGCTATCTTGATGTCCAATTCCTTGAGGTTTGCCGGGCGTTCGGGCGGAGCCATCTTGGCGGCCGACCCGGCCTCGTCCAGCACATCCAGGGCTTTGTCTGGAAGCTGGCGATTATGGATATAGCGCTTCGAGTATTGCAGGGCCGCGAGCGCGGCTTCCGGCGCGAAGCGGACGTTGTGATGCTCCTCGTACACCGGCAGGCTGCCTTGCAGGATGGCCAGCACGTCCTCGTCCGGCGGCTCCTCCACGCGGACCGGCTGGAACCGTCTTTCGAGCGCGGAGTCCTTGGCGATGGTCTTGTTGTATTCGTCCAGCGTGGTTGCGCCGATGACGCGCGCCTCTCCCCGGCTCAAGGCGGCCTTCATCATGTTGGAAATGTCCATGCCTCCGATGGAGTTGCCCGCCCCTACGATGAGATGGACTTCATCGATGAAGAGAATGATGTTCGGGTTGTTACGGACGTGATCGAGGATGGCCCTGATTCTCCCCTCGAGCTGGCCGCGGAAGACGGTGTTGCTGACCATCGACGCCACATCGCAAATGAAAATCTCGCGGTTCTGCAGCAGCGGCGGGCAGGTTTTCTTTACGATGCTTTGAGCAATGCCTTCGACGATGGCCGTTTTGCCCACGCCGGCGTCCCCGAGCAGGACCGGATTGTTTTTGCGGCGCCGCCCCAGAATCTGGAGCGTGCGCTGGACCTCGCGTTTCCGGCCAATGACCGGGTCGAGCTTCCCTTTCCTGGCCAGTTCGTTCAGGCTGACGCAGACCTCGGTGAATTCTCGATTGGGCGCGCTTCCTTCTTTTGCCCCCACCAGTTGCTCTTGCAGCCCGTATTGGGTCAGGATGGCATGAGTGAGCCTGTCGTTCTGGACGCCGACGACCGGGTAGACATCGCGCGCGAGGGTCGGGTCGGTGAGCAGCGCCAGCAACAGGTGTTCGGTGCGGGTGTAGCTGCTGCCCATCTGCTGGGAGATCTGTCCGCTTTGGTTAAGGATAAACTTGCTCTTGGAGTTGAAATCGCCGGTCGGCGCTCCGTAGGGCTCGTGGTTCAGCCGGTTGTGGGTGATGTAATCCGTGAGCTTCTGGAGGGGGACCTGCTGATTTTCCAGGTGCTTGTAACCCTGGCACTCCGGCGTCTTCAGGAGGGCCAGCAAAAGATGAAGGGGACTGACAGTCGTGTGCTGGAGCTGCTGCGCGAATTCTTTCGCGCGGGTGAGCACCGTCTCCATGTTCTGGCTGTATTGCATCAAAAAGGTTCGCTTGCCGCCGTTGGGACGGGGAGCATTTCCCCGTTCCCGTTGTCGTCATTTTTTGTTTCACGCAGTGTTATTCCCGGCTCCTCAGCGAAAGCCAGGGGGATGCTTTCCTGATACACCGCGGGGGTGAGCGTGAGCGGATTGCCAAGGGCATCCGAGATCCGCTTAAGCCTCGCCTTGTGCCAGTGGTTGGACATGAGCGCGGAGGCCGACAGCTTGCTGATGCGCAGGCCTTCGGCTTCGGCGCGGGACACCGAAAGGATCCGGCACACGTGCTCCGCCTGTTTCTCGGACATCTTTTGGTTCGCCCACCTCGTGGTCTTCACGAAATCCGGCAGATCGTTGTAGGTGTACACGTAGCCCGGCTCCGGTTTCACGGCGCCGAACCCCTCCTGCCGGAAGCCGTAAACCAACCCCTCCGAGGTCCGGACCAGGAACCGGTTGATGCCGGGCTGCGTGGCGTCCCTCCACTGTATGAAGGTAAAATCCGCCTGTTGATAGATGACCTTGAACCAGGCCACCTTGGGGCCTCCGCTGCAAACCGGCAGCAACTCGTAGCACTTGGCGGCCTGCTCCTTGAGGGACTGGTTGGGGTGAAACAGGTTCAGGATGAAGTTGCGCAGCTGAGCGTCGCGTGAAATCAGCGTGTCGATCGTGTAATTGGGGTCGGTGCTGTCCCGGCTGGCCACTTGAGCCGCCAGTTCGATGAGCGCCTCCTCGTGCTTCGGCAGCTTGTTGTGCGGGAGATAGGCCCAGCCTTTATGGGATGCCAGCAGGCGGAATGCATCCGGATCGTTGAGGCGGAACGGTTGTAAGAGGTCAGTGTATTCCCCGTCCGGGGTCCAGACGCGCGGCAGCCGACCATCAACTGTTTGCCCAGGGAGCATCTGCATCCACGGCGGTGACAGCAGGCGATGCACCTTGTCCGGGGTATCGAGGTGGCCGCACTGGTCCACCGTAATCTGCTTTTGCAGCAACCGTTCGAGATCGTTGAGGGAGTAGAACCAGCTCAGGAACACTTCCGGGATCGAGGACTGCCGGTTGTGCAGCGCGCTGTAAATGCGGCAATCGTCCTCGGTTGGCAACGGAAACTTTTGGCCCCCCTTGTGTTTGGCGGTGTCGACCACGTCGATGATGAGGCAGTGGTCCTTATTTGGATTCTCAAGGTCCCGGCGCAGACCGCGGCCGATGCACTGCAAATACAAGCCGGCGTTGCGTGTCGGCCGAAACATGGCGACCAAATCCAAGGCCGGCAGGTTGAACCCTTCGGTCAGGCAGTTGCCAATCACGGCCACGCTGCCATTGCGCCGGACGATGAGGTTGGTGGACTCGGTGGAGGCGCACCAGACGATCTCCTCGGCCGGTGACTGGGTTTCCCACTGCAGTCCCGTGTCCCCAGCGCCAATCGAAACGTGCAACTGCGGGTTCAGAGCCAGGGCAAATTGTCGTCCCTCCCGGGCAAGCTCCGCTCTATAACCGCGGCAAACGGCAACGGCCTGAAGTTGGTCCAACATCTCCTTGTCGGCGCTGGTGAATTTGAAGGATTCAGCCTTTTCACCGCCCGGCGTTCGCTCCGGCCCGGCTCCCTCAGACAGCATGAATCCCCGAAACAAGGCCTTCAGTTGGTCTGCATTAAGGTTCCACCACAAAGGGTTTTTGCCCTTTTGCAGGTATGGAGTCAGGCATCGGTGCCCGCTGCCGGGCTTCTCGCGTCCACCATTTCCCAGCCACAGCCCAATGAAGGCACATTGATTGCGGTTTAGGTACTTTGCTTCCTTATACGGGTTCTCCGCTTGCGGATCATCCGGGGGCAACGGTACCTGCGCCGCTGCCATCCCCGGGTCTTGCTGTCCGCAGACAGGGTATTTCCACGCCTGCCCGATCAAGTCCTGGCTCGGGACATGCGTGTATTCCTCATCTTTCAAGACCACCATTCGGTGCCCTTCGGTGACACGCAGGCTTTGGGCGCCGGCGAGAACCACCATCCGCTCACCGGGTTTGCGAGGCCGTACGATGATGTCCTTGGGCCGACTGAACCAGATTCGGCCGTTGTCCCAGTTGGCCACGAGATCCTCGCGGGTAAGAGTCTGATGATTCTTCCAGCCGTCCAGGGTGAGAATCTCGGTCTGAGCGTCGAGGCACAAATTATTGGTCAGCACATCCAGCTTTCCCTCGCGGATGCCCTGATAGTAGCTCTTGCGTTCGGATGTGGGGGTGTCCCCGTAAACCTCGGCCACACGGAATCCGGTTTCGCGCAATTGAGAGGAGATTTTCCTGCCGTGTTCCACGGTGGCGGCAAACAGGATGGTCTTCCGCCCCGGCGCATGCTCTTGAAGGAGTTTCACGCAGGACCGCAAGATGTCGGGATGACATAGAAGGTCCGCGAGACTTTCGGCATCATAGTCTCCCAGCCGCTTTTTGACGTGACCGAGGTTGAGTTCGAGCTTCCCGACCGGCTTGGGGGGCACCAGAATCCCCAGGCCGATGCCATCCGTTGTGTTTCTCTCGACGAGCACCGTGCCTAGATCAATGCGGTTGGCGATGTCGGAACGGTAAGGGGTGGCGGTCAGGTTCAGGATCTTGGCCTGGGGAAAGGTCTGTTTGACCTGCATCCAGCTCAAGGCCAAGGCGTGATGGGCCTCGTCGCAGACGATCAGGTCGGGCTGAAAATCTCCGGCCAGATTTTGCAGGCGCCTGCCGTGCAGGGTGGCTACGGAGCCGACGATGATGTTCGACAGTCCGGTGGATCGGTGGCGGGCCTGTTCGATTTCACAATACTCGCCGGTGTAGTGCTCCAGCTCCTGTTTTGACTGTTCGATCAATTCCTCGCGGTGGGTCAACCAGAGTATCTTTGCGTTGGGCTTGATCGTGGTCAGGAGCCGGCGGATGCAGGACGCCGCGGTCCGCGTCTTGCCCATGCCCATCGCCAGGGAGATGAGAGCCTCGCTGGGAGCTTCCGGACCGGTATTCTGAACCCAGGCGGCGAATGTATCGACCCCCTCAGCCTGGTAGTCGTAGAGCTTTTCTTCCGGGGGCTTCATTCAGCGGTCAAGCGGCCAGGGCGACCGCCGGTTTGCGGCGCAGAGCCCGAATGTCTTGGGCATGTTTTTGCATGATGGGAATGAGTTTGGCCGGTGTCAGCACCTCGACCCGGAGGCTGTCCTCGTTGGTCACCTTGACCTTGCCGGCTTTCTTCCCCGCGGCTATGGCGCCATTGAACTTTACTTGGGCTGCGGCCAATTCCTTTTGAGCGGCCAGGATGGCCTTAATCTCGGGGCTGGCATCTTCGGGATCGAACTGCGCGTGGCTTTGGGGGTTGATGTCGGCCAGGATCACATCCTTGCGCGTAATGACAAAGAGGCTCTTGGCGCCTTGAGGCAGAACCCGCCTCAGCGCTATCAGCGCCGCTCTCTTTCTGGCCTCCTTCTCGCGGTCGATGCCTTTGTTGGCCCTCACCAGCTGGATGAAATTGCGCAGTTCGGCAGGCAGTTCCTGGATGCGTGTGAATGTGTTCATGGGGTTTTCCCGGCCTGAGCTTTTCTTACCCGAACAAGTGCAGCCGTTCTGCTCACTGAAACACCGGCATGTGGGCCGGACCGGTTGTGGCGGGTTTAGCAACCGGCCATTTGCAAAACAGGGCGGCGAGGTTTTGCCGGGTCATCGGTGACGAAGCCTTTTGAGCGTAGCTCCGCTTGGAATACCTCCTGCCGCAGCTTGGTCTGCAAGGCCAGCGCGCGATCGCGAAGAACCATCTTTTCCCGCAACTCGCAGACGTTAAGGGGGACCTGCTGGAGAAATTGGTTCCAGAGTTCCACGTTGCCCATGTAAACCGTGATGGCTTCGTTAAAGCGATGAACCTTGGCGCCGGTTGCTGCCCTTTGCGCCTGGACAACCAGGTAGTAATCCAGTTCCAAAGTTTCGAGAGTGACGCAGCGCCCGCAAATGGTGCGAGAACAGACCATGCATTCGGGGTTTCGTTTCAACTGGCAGGAGGATTCCGCCCACTGGGCGAGGCTCTCGCGGTTCAGTTTGGCGGCGGGATCGTTCCCGCGGGTTTCGCTTCCTCTGCCAACCCTGCCGCCACTGCCACTTTTGTAGGTTTCGCCGTTTGGCTCGCTCATAAGAGGCGGAGAAAAAGTATTCCCGCTCACCTATTATAAGTCGTGCCAGAGGGGTTTGGGCGATTTTGGGGTCATCCATTAAATCTTTCGGGGCCTCTATAAATAAGTAAGTATGACGATTTCCCGCGATTTTCGCAGGAAATCGCTGGTCTTCGCCCGGAAATGCCGGGTTATGCCCGAACTTCCACAACCGCTCCTCGTTGTGTAGGCTTTCTGCGACCCGTGAAGCCGGTGTGGCACGCCCGCACGCCGCGGCCTGGGCGCCGAGTTGCTCGAATTCGTCGTTCGACGCGCCCGGCAGCGCAGGTTCGGCCGGATTACCGGAAAGCTTTTTCCGAAGGCGTTGCAAGTCAACCCGCGCCTTCCGGAGTGGTATAGGCACCGAGGATTTCAAGTCGCAATGGATCGTGATAAAACGGCAGGGGAACTGGAACGCGTTCTCTCCGATTGCACGGCAGAAATTCGCCCGCCGGATTAAGTGGTTGGATGGTTAAGTCCCTGGGGGAACTCGGACGCTTGCAACGTAGGACTCGGCGAATACACTGCCTCTGGTTATGTGGATATGCTCAAAGCTCGGATTCTTCAGCATCGTCGAAAAGGGTGGGCCTGGAATGTGGCAGATACGCGCCCGTTGTGAAAACGATCTGCACGAGCTGATCGAAGCGACTGGTCTGGATACCGAGGTTATTTCAACCCCCAAGGCGGATTACGGGTTTCGTATTGTGGTGGGCCATGAAGATCTGGCCCGTGTCTTCTCCACGCTCGCAGATTCCATCGATTACTCTAACTTTAAGAACCGGGTCGCCTCGCTGCCAGAGCAGCAAGACAAGCTCCACGCCTACCATGATTTTTGGGGCGGAATGCTTAAGGTGCAAACGGCAACAGCCCGGTCCGGCGGCGCAATGAGAAATCACACGAAACGCCTTACAAAATCAGAAATATTAAAAGAGTATACCGGCGGGTGTTTAACGCGGATGCTGATCACCCTTGATGGATTTCATAAGAAACATGGACACTGGCCAACAAAATATCGGCTGCCGAGGAGCGCTCTCGACGGGTTGAGGGATTCATTTCTCACGCCCCTCGGCTTCCAGCTCCTGAATTCCAAACTACGTCTCGTCACCGAGGATGATGTGATTCACGTCGCCGAGGATGATGCCGGTCTCGTTTTCGATTATGATCGAGACCACGGAACTTATGACAAAGCGCGCAGCGCCGCTGACGAGTGGTTGTGGGGCGTGAAATTGGACTGAGTGTTTTGTTTCCCGGACCGTTGAAGGAGAAGTATTTCACTAAAGGACCCGACGGCTTGGATAGATACCGCCCAGACCGAGAAGATCGCGATCGGTTTGGCACACGGGAACCTTAAGGAATCGCCAATGGCGAAGCGGACTACCCGATTCCCCGTGACGCTCCCGTTCGCCGCGGTCAAGATTTCCTCGCGCTGGGCCATTGGCACCCCTTCGCTCGCTTTGATGATAACTGGGGCGTTTGCTGCATGGCCTACACGGGCACGCATGGGACTACGCCCAGGCCCTCTGGGCGACCCAGGGTGCTATGCACCTCGATTCCCTTTCCCCAAGCGTCACCGCAAACCTTCGCACGGCTCTCGGGGTGCAGTTGACCGGTGATGGAGGGCCGTGCTTACAGGAACTTTTGGAAGGACGTTAACAGACTTATTTCACCAAAGGCGGCAGACCCCGCACCGGCAAGCAAGTGAGTGAGTGACGGGCTATAATTGTTATATGATGCTCTCATCGTCACTGGTGGGCACGTTGCGGACCTTTAACCAAATGGACCCGGCAACCCGTTCTGGTATGTTACCCGTGCGGGATGGCACGGCTTTTGGAGCGAAAGTGCTGACGATGCCGCCTCCGCAGGCGCATCCCGCGCCCACGGCAACGACCAGCCTCCCGGACTCGTCGAATTCGCTGGAGGCTGAGGTTCTGGCGTCGCATCGCGAGCAGGCGGGTGCGCCTTTTTCGCCAAAAGCGGGGCACCCGTTCGAGGGTGAGGTGGGAAACCCCATGGATCGGAAGGCTCTATCCTCAGAGGCCGGTGATAGAATCAAGAAGGCCAGTTTCGATCCTTACGCTTTCACTCCGCCCAAAGCGCCCAGGATGGATTTGGGCTGACGATGCCTGCGTTGACCCTAAAACAGCCGCAAGCGGTTTTTGGTCTGCCCTCGCGCGACCCCAGGGTTCTTGCCGATTTTGACCGCTACCTCTCCCAGGTGGCAGCCGCGCTGGCCAGATGCGGGTGGGATAAAAACATTTTGGAGATGCTCGACTTGCTGCCCCAGGTGTTTCTTCGCCTGGACGATAGCGTGGCGCTGGACATCAATTCCCTGCACGTGCTGTATCGCCACATGTACGTGGTGCTGCAGGCCTATCAGCAGCAGGGCAACCCGCAACTGGAGGAAATCCTCCAACTCTCTCCGGAGTATTCTTTCCACCTCCTGAACTGGCTTCGTGCTTGCCCCGATCGAAAAACATCAAACCCCGTCGAGGCATTCAAGCAGGCCCTGTTGCCGGATCCGTTCTGGGCCATCCAATGGCAGCGTCTCCAGCCCGATCCTGCCTATTACGCTCGGATTCTGGACTTCGTTCATGGGTCGCGCGAGCTGAACGCGAGGAGCGCATGGGCCTGGCATCAAATGCGGGCCCCTCGGCTGACGCGCGCCGCTGCTTTGGCCGAACTCAACCGGTCGCTGCCGCTCCTGCTGACCGATCCGCAGCTGTGTTTCAATTTGCTGGATTTGTACCCGGAGCTTGATTCCAAGGTGCTCTTTCGAAGCGCGTTCAGGCACCCGGATTGGATGCTGGCTTGGGCCTGCCGCTTCCCCGGTGAGTATGATCAGGTGGTGCAACGGGAGCTGTTGCGGCAGCCCGCCTGGCTGGTGGAGTACACGGTTCGCTGCGAGCCAACCAACGCGCGCGATCTCCTAACGGGGGCGCGGGAGCGCTGCCGCAACGATTGGTTGGCTCCTTGGCTGGACCTTTACATCAGCCGCAACAAATGACCGGCGCAGTGAAAGTCCTTCGCGCCGGCCCGTTACCGCCTGCACTCCGGGGAGGATTTTGCTCTACAACAGTTCGGCGGCTCTTGCGCTCATTGGGCTGCGCTCGCCCTGGACCAGCGGCACCACGGCGGTGAAGTCCTCGCGCCCCAGCCGGTCGGCCGCGTAGGTCAGCCCGTTGGAGAGCCGATCCACGTAAGGGTTGTCAATCTGGTCGGGGTCGCCCGTCAGAATGATCCGCGTCCCGCGTCCGGCGCGCGTGATGATGGTCTTCACTTCGTGGGGTGTGAGGTTTTGACTCTCGTCCACGATGAGGAGTGCGTTCACCAGGCTGCGTCCGCGAATGTAGGGGAGCGGCTGCAGCTTGATGGCCCCGTCCCGGATCATTTTTTGCCGGGCCTGCTGCCCGACGATCTGGTCCAGGTTGTCGTAGATCGGCTGGAGCCAGGGGTCCATCTTGTCGTCGATGCCGCCAGGGAGGAACCCCATCTCTTTGCCCATCGAAACCTGCGGCCGGGTGATGTAGATCTGAAGGCGCTCAGTTTCCTGGCCGTTTGCCAGCTTTTCCTCCTGCGTGCGAAGCTGCTTGCGCTGCCGCCGGGTTAAACGCTCCTCCTTCCCCTCAGCTTCTGCGGCCTTCACGGCATTCTGAGGGAGCAGGTTCCGGGTGTGATGAATCGCGGCCCCGATTGCCAGCAAGGTCTTTCCGGTGCCGGCCGGTCCGAGGAGGCAGACCAGGGTTTTCTCCGGATTCAGCAGGGCGTCTATCGCGGCGTTCTGCTCAAGGTTTTTGGCGTTCAATCCCCGCGTCGCGGCGCTCCGGCAAATGGTGGGCGTCCTGGTGATCAGGCGGATATCGCCTTCGCGATTGATGTGGAGCAGCCCGCTCCGCTCATTGCCATAGTCCAGGACAAAGTAACCTGGGGCTATGACCCGATCCTTGCCCTGGCAATCCTGATAAGTTTTCTGGAGGATTTCCGGCTCCCTGCATTTCCCTTTGCCGAACAGGTCATTGGCCCGGGAGATCCTGTCAGCCGTGATTACCGGGAGTTTTCGGATCTGGGTCTTGGCCTGCTCCCTCCGGTAATTCTGGCGGCCGAAACCCAGGCCCAGCGCCTTGATGCCCATCAGCGTGTCAATGGTCACAACGATGATGGGGGTTTTGAAGTCTTTGCGGTGCCGATTCAGGAGCTCGAGGATTTTGTCGTCGCGGGTCGCGCCCCGGACCGGATCCTTCCGGTCATCCATCAGCAGCACCAGCTTGCCGGCGGTGCCGGGGATATCGATTGGTCGCGAGATTCCGGTCGAGGCTTCGAGTGGCAGTTCCTTCTGGTTGTCCGCCTGGCTTTTGATGATCTGGTCGGAAAGGCCCTCGGTGATCTTTTCCAACTGGCGGCCGACCTCGCGCGCGTTTTGGTTGATTTCTTCGGTTCCACGCTTCTTTTCATCCAGCTCGTAGAGCACGTATTCGGTGAGGACCACGGTGTTGTCCTCGAAGCTGAATAATGCCCGCGGATCGTTTAAGACGACGCTTGTGTCCAATGCGAATGTCTTGCTGCTCATTGCCTGTTGATCATCGGTGGGCGAAGCCGTTTGGGCGTCATCGAGGGCGCCGGGGCTGTCGCTCCCGGTTTGAAACTGCTCTGGCTCTGAGGCTTTGCCGCCCATTCACCCCATTGTAAGGCTTTTAGGGGTGGTTGAGCCCTTCAGCGGGCTTGGTTCAGCGGAAGAACGTGGGGGAGTATCCTGGCAACCGGAGCGCATCAGCCGCCGCCGCCATCCTTCCAAGGTGGAGGCTCCAACCTATGCCAGCGCGAGGTATTCGTCCTCGTCGACGTCCTGGTGGTGATTGTCGATGCGCGCCTGCACCAGCGTGCGGATGCCTGTGATGCTGCGCACGAGCGGGAATTTGTGCAGCATGTCCAGCGTGCCTTGCACCACGTGCGCGCGATTGGGTGTGTCCTCGGGCATCATGTTGTTGACGATGCCCAGCACCTGCTTTTGGGCCTGCTGTTCGCGTTTCTGCACGAGCGCGTCGTAGCGCGCCAGCAGTTCCGGGAGGCGCTCCCGGCGCGTGAGGTTAACCGCCAAATCCACGGCCTGGTCCTCGGTGAGGCGGGAATTCTCCTCGGACAACAGCACCTGGTAAGCGGCGCCGCTGAGTCGGTTGAACGTGAGCTCCTCGACCCAGTGATAGGCCAGGATTTCTTTGAACAGCGGCACCAGCCGTTGCCGCAGCGATTGAGGGAGTTTTTCAGCCATACATTATTCGGTGGGTTCCAGTCGCACGGTTTGCCGGCGCAAGCGGCATAGGGCAATCTCGCGGCGGCGAGGACAGAGCCTGTCTTCGAGCCCGGAGACGAGTGCCGCCAAATTTGCCACTGCCTTTCCGGTTTTTTTCGCGGAGCGTTTTTTCGAGAGGGTCCAAAAGCGTACAATGGAGGGATGAGATTTACGGGGCTAACGACTGCAGCCGGTGCGCCGAAGGGTTCATTTGGCCCAGAGGACGGGAATCACCTGATCCTGGACTTCACCCAGGGCGCCCACGGCCGGGCGTTTTGCGGGGATCGCCACTATGACCTGCCCGACCCCCGGGCGGAACTGGTCACGGTCAAAAACAGCCAGGCCACCCTGGAGATTGTGAGCGGCCACGGTTGCCCCTCGCCAATGGGCCAGGTGGAGGTTGCTTTCTTGAAGGTGACCGGGGATATCCAGCTGCCGGTGGTCCGGGCCAAGCGGTTTGAACTCTCACGCAGCTGGCTTGAGGCGAATGAGGTTTCCGGCCCCAAAGAGGACTTCAGTGACGCCGCGCAGGAGCCGCAGGCCATCCAGGAAATCCTGATGCGGGACAGCCGCATCTGCTGCCGCGGAGAGCTGAACTTCCTCAATCTCGCGGCCGACGACCAGTTTGACTCGTACATCGTCGCCGACTATCTCGAGGGGGTAACCGCGCAAGGCCGCCTCTCCATCTCAACGAATCGCTTGATGGTGGGCGTTTTGGAGGCCGAGGAGGTCAAGGTGGGGTGTGCGGACGGCTGCCATGTGGCTCAAATCTTCTGCGACCGCGTGCTGCTGCGGTCGGACCAACCCGTTTCGGTGCGCCCGGTTTACGACCGGGACCTGGTGGCGTTCCTGAGCAGCCTCCACTCGATGGACCTGCCGGAATCTCCCGTCTCCTCGGCGCCCGATTGGGGGGAGCTTTAATCCAGCGGTCGCGTGATCTGCGTCCCGTTGCACTGGCCGCCGGCTGGTTCCGCAAGCGATCCGATGTGGTACGCATAGCCCTCCGGCGTGAACCCGGCCCAGTAGTAGTATCCGCTTCCCGCCGGCGTCTCCACCGCCGCACCCGCCAGGTTGAGATGCTGGGCTACGGCGTTCCAGCGGTCGAGCTCGTTGGCCGGCCAGGTGTCGTTGGGGTGGAATCGTTGCCAGGTCTGTTTGGCCAGATCGATGGCGCTCAAGTTCTGCACCGTCTTTCGCAAGGCGGTGTTGTCCCGCGATCGCTTGAGGCCAACCAAGGCCCCGGTGCCAAGAATGGCCAGCAGGGCGACAACCACGATGATTTCGGCCAGGGTGAATCCGCGTTGGCGGCAAATGCGACGCATAAAAGCCTTATATTGGAGTGGTGAAACGTTACTATTTGATTCTCTCGCGCTTGAGCCTGGCAATCATCATTCTGCAAGCGCTCATCTTTCTCCATTCTGGGCTCAATGTGCAGAAATTCAACCGGCGCATCGATCAGATGGTGTTGGACCTGTCACAGAAACCGCCTTCTGATCCAGCCTTACAGCCCCTTTACCGAGAAGCCGGGGCGCGGCTGGCGCAACTTCAGCAGCACAACCGGGAGCACCAATGGCTCTTGAAGGCCATCCTGCTGGGTGGATTGCTGCACGTGGGGGTATGTTATTCGCTCTACATCCACTTCCTCCGCATGGGATTCACGTGGACGAAGATTTTTCTGCACGCCAACAATCTGTTCATCAGCCTCCTGTTGCCGTCCCCTGCGGGCCTCGCGTGGATGCTGGCCTACATCATCGGGACCCGGGTTTACAAGCACTGCTGCGTCGCTAGCACGTTCTCCAAACCTTGTACTGAAACATGAGCCGGAAGCTTTTGCGGGGGTTTACGGCCATAGAGCTGATCGCGGTGGTGTGCGTGCTCTTGATCTTGGCCGGTATCGTCATCGCCGTGTTCGTCTCGGGGAAGGATACCGCGGTTGGCCTGCGCCGGACCAACGCGGCCGCCGCCCTCAATGGCGCGGAGCGCTCCCTTCTGGACCAAAACAGTTCCTTCGCGTCGGCATTGGGCCAGGATCCGGTTTCGCCCCCAGCCGATGGTCCCGGCCGAATTGCGGCGCTCAAGGCCGCCGGGTTTCTCGCGTCGCTCGTCAGCACCGAAGATGTAATTCTCGTGCAAACCAACGGGATCTATTATTGGGCGCCGGCTCCATAATGAAGATTGGTCGATCCAGGCAAGTCATGGTTGTGCAGATGCCGCTGGTGGATTTGGGCTGCCTGTGCCTGCTGCCGGACTTCAGGCAGCTGATGGCGCGCTTTCCCCGGCACATCAAGGTGAACATGTTTTTCCCTCCCTACCGCCTGGCCTTGAATCGCCAGGTGGTCCCGTTTGTCCTGGCCACCGGGAATGGCGCGCCGATCCTGGAAAAACTGCGCCGTTCCTTGCGGGCTTCCTTGGGGCAACACCCCCTGGGGCCGATAAAATGAGGTATGCCCGACACGTCGGCTGGCTACATTTTGCTGCGACAGGGTGAGCAGCCGGATCCAACGAAGGAGCGGCCTTTTCAGCAGGCGGCGGCGGCCTTCCTCAAGGGAGTCGCTGCGGATCCGTTGCTTCAGCTCCACGACCTGGCCACCGGACTGTCCTATTCCGCTGCGGACAGCGACGTGGTGCGCATGGTCTACTTTTCTCATTTGCTCCCTCGCGACCTGGAGGTTCGCTCCGCAGACGGCCAGGCGCGCAAACCCGTGCAGAACATTCAGGATACCCTGCAGGAATTGGCCCGGAACAAGTCCGGCGGTCTCTATGTGCCCGCCGAGAATCTCTGGCTGGTATCTCCTCCTGAGTCCAACCCGGAATTTGAGCAGCAGGTGGAGCTGCTCCAACGCGAGTCGCCGGAGATGAAAGCAGACGCGCCGTCAGTGGACGATCCCCTTTCCGGGCCTGCAACCTCGGTGCCGGATTCCAGCCTTTATCCGGTGGAGACCCGCGATGACATGGATCTCCTGCCTGGCCTGTCTGGTGACCGGATGCTCAATGCGACGATAAACTTTGTGCGCCAGGCCAACCCGGCGACGCTTGCGGTGCTGGGTGCCCTGGCCGGGATGCTGGCCTACAAATCCATGGGGTTGAAGGGTGTGGTTGGCCTGCTATTGGCGATTGCCGCGCTGAAGCGCTACATCAAGATGGGCAACCGCATCATCCTGGACCAGCGACTGGACCTGGCGGCCCGCGGCATTCAAGAAGGCATTCCGGTGAATAAGGACGGTCAGATTGACCCGGAGTTCCTGGAGGCGTTGCGTCACTTCCCGGTGGGCGACAACAACATTGCCTTCCGGCGCGTCAGCCCGGCCGTCAAAGCGCGGGAATGGGGCCATCATCCGATCAAGATTGACCCGTCCGCCTACGAGCTGGAGTCCAGCGCTGAAACGGTGGCGCAGGTGGTGGACGGCGACACCTTCGTTGGCCAGCGCGGGCGTTATCGTTTGATCGGCATTGACACGCCGGAGGTGGACCATCAAAGCCCCAATAAGTCCCAGCCGGGCGCACAGCAAGCTTGGGAAGTTGTCCGGCAACTGATTCCCCCGAGCTCGCAGGTGCGCGTGGAAGTGGCCAAAAATCAGCCGGCGCTTTACGGACGCCAGCCGTGTTACCTCTATGCCCGGGATCCGGCCTCCGGCAAAGAGGTCTGCATCAACAAGCTCCTGGTGGAACAGGGCCTGGCTCGGGTGACGAATTTCCAGCCGTATCACCCCAAGATGCAGGAGTTTCTTGAGGCGAACCTGGCTGCGATCGCGCACCGGAAGGGCCTCTGGAATGCCCTCTACGATCCCAAGCCGCAACCGAGGCTGTTTTCCGTTCGGGCGGAGAAATCGCCGGGGCCGGGTGGCGCTGAGCGAGTCAGCTTCTCCCTCTCCTAATCCAGGGCGAAGGCCGCCAAAGCTGGTTTGGCGGCCGGCAGCTCGGCTGCCCTTGTGCGCAGTCCGTTGCGAAGCTCGTACTCCTGTTTGAAGAGTTCTTTGATGCGCTGGTGATACGGCGCGTATTGGCCCGCTTCCAAAGATTCCAGAAGTTCCGGCCATTCGGCCTCCGCCGGCTGATAATCGTCCGGCAGCCGGCCTGTCTGCATGATGTGGTTGGTCAGATGGAGCCACCGGAAGACTTCACCCGCGGCGCCGATCGGCAGAGTCGCTTTGCCTCCAAGGCGTGCCTTCACGTTGGTGAGATAATGGCGATATATCTTGCCGTGCAAGGCGTGAGGCAGGCCTTGGTCGACGATCAACTCGGGATTCTGGATGATGCGGCTGAGCGTCGGGTCCTCGCACGCCGGCCGGAGCATGAGCATCTCCAGCACGTAAGGCGGGGGCTGTTGGCTCAGGCGGTTGAGCAGGCAGCTCACACTGTAGGTGATGCGCGCGCCAGCGTCGCTGTACGGTTGACCGGTCCTGTTGACGCGGAGCCGGACCTGCTTGTGGTTGGGTAATCGGAACGTGTCACCGCTCAGGTCCACCTCGAGCAGCTGCGCGTCGTCGAGCGTCTGATAGGAGCGGCCGAGGAAGACTAGTTCTTCGGCGAGCAGGATGCAGGTTTTCTCCGGGTTCAGGGACATGCCCAGAGGCCGCAGCGACTCCTCCAGGCTTTTCCTGGCCGCCGCACAGTCTTCGGGGTTGCCCAGGACACAAATGTCGTCCACGTAGCGGAAGTAGTGCCTGAACCTGCCCATCGCGGCATCCACGTCGCGCAGGACCAACTCCGCCAACCAAGGGGACAGCGGGCTCCCCGTGGGCAATCCGCGCGGGACGGGCCGGATAACATTGAGCAGCGCCTGCCTCAAATGCTCAGGCAAGGGCAGCGCCTCGATGCGGGAACAGACCAGCTTTTGTGGGATGGTTCCAAAGCAATTCCGCAGGTCGGTTCGCAAGGCCATCTTCTTCGGGTTGGCGCGGAGCGCTTCCCGGATGCGCGTTTGGATTTGCTCAGGCTGCCAGCTGACGGGGCACAACGGTTTGACCTGCTCGTAGATCTCCCGCTGAAGGCGCCGGTCGCCAGCGTTTGGTATCTGCAGCAGCCGCCCGCCCACCGACGCGATGCGGTAAGGTTGCGGGATGTAATGGGGCCGGTGAAATTTCATCCCCGCTGCTTGAGGGAGCGCAAGATTTCGCCTTGCACCAATCTCGGATTTTTAAGCAGCGCTTTTTTAGGCGGCTTCCAGATCCAGAGCGGCCTGAAGTGTCTCCTTGAGCTTTAGGCGAAGGCTGGCCAGGGCGTTTTGTTCGATCTTGCGGACCCGCTCGTGGGTCAGGCCGATTTGATCGCCAATAGCTTTGAGGGTGGCTTTGGGGCCGTCGAATCCAAATCGCTGCTTGAGGACAAACTGCTGCCTTTCATCCAGGCACTCCGCCAGGGCGTTGCGGACCAGGGCGAGGTCTTCGCTTTGCATCAGTTCCTCCCGAAGACAACGCTCCTCCGGGATAACCCCGCCCACCGATTCGTCGCTTCCATCGCAAGCGGGCGAATCGAGGCTCAGCTCGGTCACCCGGTTGCGCAGGACGTAGCAGATGTCGGAAACTCTCAGGTTGGTCTCGCGCGCGATTTGCTCCACGTCCTGGCGCGGAGCATCCTCATTGTAGCTGGGAGCCGTCAGCACCTTGTGCAGTTGATAAGAGCGCCGGATGGGAACCCGGACGGTGTGAGCCTGATTGGCGGCCACGCGAATGCTCTGCTCGATCCATTGAGTGGCGTATGTCGAAAACCGGGTGCCTTTGCGGTAGTCGTACCTCTTGGCGGCGATCTGGAGCCCTTCGTTTCCAGCGGAGATCAATTCCTCCATGTTGAGGTGCGTGTGCTGCCAGCGTTTGGCCACGGACACCGCGAGCCTGAGGTTGGCCTCGATCAACTTTATTTCTGCGCGGGTGGCTTCTTCCCCTCCCCCTTCCCTTATCGCTTTGCTTAGCTGGATTTCTTCATCCGCTGTCAATAATGCAAACTTCCCGATGTCATTCAAATAATTGTCCAGGTACGCCGTACTCATACGACTCCGATTCAAAACAAAACCCCACTCCTGAAAAGTTGCGGTGGAGGGTTATTTCAGGCACCAAACGCAGACAAGCAAGGGCGAACCTACCCCGATTTTGTCGAACTGATTTCCGTCACCCGTCGATCTTGCTCTCGCTTATCCTCGGTTCCAACCGACGCCTCCGGTTTAGTGCTTTTCTCCCGGTAGACAGGGATAAGAAATCTGACGAGCTTCGGTTTTCCGGAGTTCCCCTCCGGGATGCGCAGGAAGCGTTCGGCGTACTGCCCGGTCCATTCCAGGTTGCCGACCTCGGTCGGCGCGTCATTGGTGGCAACAACGGTGTTGGCAGCGCATTGGACGGCTTGGTTGCGGATTTGAACCAAATAATCCCGGTCGGTGTCGGCCCCTTTATTGGCTGCTTCTTGACTTCGACTAGTGCCCACGTTCGAGACATTAGTGTCCCGCTTCAAGACGGCGGTAGGCCGGTTGCTGGTTTGTCCGTATGATGAAGTTGCTCCGAGCAGCAACTGCACGCCGAGGGTCACGGCAAAAAACATTCTGGTCTTCATGGTGCTTTTGTTCAGCCACATTCGTTCCTTCATTATAGGGCGGGGAGCGTGTGTTTGGCCCGCGTGGCAGTCACATTTTCGCAGCCGGGAAACAGCAAAATTCAGGCCCAAACCAAGCTTGCAAATCCAAAATTTGCGCTGCCATCCCTTCTCAACTGTCTCTCCTTCCCCCGATTGCAAACTGTTCGCGGTGCGCCCACGCGGATCCCATCTCCGCGCTGGGACGGTCCCAGGGCGGCTGTAAAATTCGCATGGTTCCCGTCGGTCTTGCCGGCGACCAGGCGGAAGAACTCATTTTGCAGGGTCCATAAGAATCTTTTGCGTCGCGTTCGCGGGCGTTCGCGGTTCTCGATCAGTCCGGAACCTGGACTAAATGGGGCGGGCGGCTCAAGTGGAGACCGCGTTCGAGGCGGGCGCCAGGACACCCCTTAACAGCCTAAAATGAAGTATGGCAAAAACGACCGGGAAAAAGGCCGGGCAGCCCGCTGGCCTCAGCATGTATTTGGAAGAGGCCAAACGGCTTCTGCGGCAGGAATTCCCGGAGGCCGCCCAGGCGATTCTGGAAAGGCTGGAGCGTCGGTGGAGCTTCCTGCGGACGCGGCAGTTCTTTGATTCCTTCGTTGCCGACTACAAGGTGCGTTCGCTGGAGGCCTCCGAGATCTGCGCGGCGAAAAAGCTCATGGCCGAAACCTTCCCGCAGGGGAAGGTGACTCTTGTCCCGAACGAGCAGGACGGGCTGCTGAGCGTCTCGGTGGAAATGCCCGAAGGGAAGTTGGAAGGTGATTTTAAAGTGGATCCGGACGAGGCCGATGATAAGCCGCAGAAGGTGCAGTATCTCCCGTTTCCGGTTTGTCTGTCCGGCGATCCGGGCCTGGTCTGGTTGATGGGCCGCGCCTCAACCTTGAGCGAGTCCGAGGCGCGAATCGCGCTGAACGCTTTGGAAGGAGATTTCTGGGCCTCAAAGAAGGGATTGGCCCTGCTCAAAGCGCATGTGCCTCGCACGCTGGCCGAGTTCCTCGAGCGAGTGCCGGCAACGCAGCTCAAGACCAAAGGTCTCAGGCGCCATTACCCGGACCCGGGAATTCTCAAGGCAGTCGACGGGAATGGCACGCTTGAGACTCCAGCGCCAGGTCCTGAAAGACAGGCGGCATAGTTCTAATTCACACCTCCGGTCCGTGTATAATGGGGCATGAAGTTCTCTGGCACGCAAGCTCAGTTGTTCCAGGCGATACAGGATGGCGGCGAACGTTTTCAGTGCATTGGCCGGATGGGCATCCCCAAAGTTGCCGTTCTGGCAGCGGGCGTGGCCGCCGCCGGTGCCGGGATGGCTCTCTCAAGCAAGGCTGCGGAGCAAAGGCAGAAGCAAGAGATCAAGAAAGCGGTGAAGCGGGAGGTCAGAAAAGTCGTCAAACCTCGGCAGCCGAGAGGCATTTCATTCGACCTATTTGGGTGAAGCCAGTGCTTGCAAAGGCGGCCTCGAGCACGCAAACAACTTTCCGTTGACCTTCAGCACCGTTGCGTTAAACCACCGGCATGGTTCGCATCGATTGGAAAAACGGAAAGGGCATTCCGAATGCCGCCGCACGCTCCGGCGGGCGTCGCCCGCCGGGCGCTTCGCCGAGGCGCGCATGAAACACAAGATCATCTCGATCCCGCCAGTTTACTTCCTCACTTGCATCATCATCACCCTGCTGCTGCATGTCCGGGTCTCGAGCCTGAACTGGATTGGTTTTCCGTTCACGCTCGTCGGAGTGGCGTTCCTCGGCGCAGGCACCTATTGGATTGGCCGCGCTCACCGATTGCTGACCCAACACGCCACGCCCGTGACGTTCGCCCCATCCACCTGCATCATTCAGGGAGGGCTGTATCAGTACAGCCGCAATCCCATGTATGTGGGCTTTGTTGTCTTTTTGTTCGGCTGCTCGGTCCTGTCCGGAAACGTCCTTTCCGTGCTCTCCCCGCTGTGCTTTTTCGCGGTCCTCGATCGGATGTTCATCCCCTATGAGGAAGAGAAAATGGAGAGGACGTTTGGAAAGGAGTATCTCGAATACAGACGGAAAGTCCGCCGCTGGCTCTAAAGCGCACACCCTTGTTTCGAGCGGTGTTGCGCTCCGGCGGGCCGTCTTATCTGAGCCCAGCTACTTGGTCCCGGGGCGTGCCTCCAAAACGGATCCCGTTCCTGGCCTCGCGACCGTGCGATTCGGTCCCCTCGTCTGCGAGTCAACTAACAACCGGTGCTGCGGCGGCGCCGGGACTTTGCCGGTTTTGAGCATGTGCTCCAGGAAGTCGCCCAACTGGCTCACTAACTGGCGGAAAACTCGGGTTTGCACCCCTTGCCCCAGGATCTCAACGGCCGTCGAGTAAGAGCGGCTGGTAAACTCTTTCTTCGGCACGAATCCCATCAGACGTTCGATTTCGGGGATTCGCAGCAGGCGAACGCCACCCTCACATTCGACAAACGGGCCAATGTTCACCTTCCAGTAACTGCGCAGGATCGTTGGCACCCTCCGGCTCTGGTGAGTGATCACGCTGAAACCGAAGCGGTTGCCCGCGGCGCGGTGTCGCGTCATGTGCCTATCTCTTCCGGCAATGTGGTTCTTGATCAGCTCGGCCTCCTCACGGTCCCGTTCGGGGTCGGGTGCGTCCAGGTAGTCCCCGGCGGTTCCCAGAAAGGGAGTCGCCGGGATGGTCGGATAAAAGCGGGAGAACAAAGTGGCGACCATGACTCCGCGCTTGCGGTCTTGTGGTTCTGCCCATTCGTCCCACGGATTGACCTGGAAATAATGAACGTGATATCCGAGCCGCTCGAGGTGCGCCATCAACACGCGGTCGGCGATCGTGGAGTCGCCAAAGAAGCCAGGGACGTTTTCGACCATCACCGCCAGCGGCATCTGTGATGCGACGTGGTGGGCGAACGATAAAAAGAGATCTCCTGTGTCTCCAAGTTCGTTGGCCCCGCACAAGCGTTTCTTGGCCGTGCCAGCAGTCGAAAAGCAAGTGCAGGGCAAACTGGCGAACATGAACGCGGCTGGTGGCAGGTCGCCTGGGTCCAGATCGCGAATGTCGCATTGGTACAGGGGCACGCCGGGGTGCTCCAAGGCGAAATGCGAGGCGAATTTGGGCGAGATTTCGACCGCCGCGACGAGCTTGAACCTCGGGTCGTCGGTAATGGCGCTGGTCAGCGTGGCGCCGCCGGCGACGTATTCAATGGCCTGCAGGGGCAGGTTCTGTTCACGGTGGCGCCGGATGTGGAACGAACGCACCGAGGGGGACACCTGCAGCATTTTGTAGCTCGCGACGAGTTTGATCTCCGTGTGCCCTTGAAACTCGCACAGGAGCCGCCGACTATTCAGGTCGATGATTGGGCAATGCAACCCTGACATCAGACGGTGCGAGACGCGGTTGCGGGTCTGGTGGCCAACGGGGACCAGGTGCAGGGTGTCGTTCGCTTTGAATTGCACGTCCAAGAATGTTCCCGCTTCAAATCCCAACTGCTGGAGCCGGGTGGATTCAATCCAGATTCGCGGACAGCTTCTATTCCACCCGAGTTTCTGGAAGCCCGTGAGCATACTTCGGATCCTTCTAGGCAGGCGGAGGCGGAGCGATTATCGAGTTGTGTGGACCATCTCCCGGAGCGCGCGCAGTTTGTCCCGGCAGGTGCTCAGACCAAGCTGTGCCAGATGGCACAAGGCTTGCCCCTCGGGCAGCTTGCCTTTGTCGATCAAATGCCGGCGCAGTTCGCGCTCGATTTTTTCGAGTTCCTCGTGAATGGAGTAAGCCTTGTCCACGAGCTTGTTGATTCGTTCTCTCATGATCTGCGCTGTGCGATTTCTATGGCCGGTCGTTAAGACCGAGGATTATGCTTTTTTCGTCGGCCTGCTTTCCCGGGCAACGCTAAGATTGCCAACAGGCCTTAGGGGCGTTCTCCGCAGGCTGGCAGCGTATCGGGCGTGAAGGTCATCCTGGGAGCTGATATTGGAACCGTTTTGCGTATCTGCACGATGCCCACGGGCCCATACGTGCGGCTATCGATGCTGTTGCCACGGTTGTCGCCCATGACGAAGTATTGGTCTTTGCCGAGGATGAACCACGCCAGTTTCTGGTTGGGGTACGTGCGGGTATTCCGGTCGAGATAAGGCTCTTGGATAAGGCGCCGGTTGATGAACACTTGGCCATGCCAGAGCAGGACGGTTTCACCCGGCAATCCCACCACCCGTTTAATCGCCTCGTCCCGGTTTCCGTCGTCGAGCACGACTACATCCCCGCGTTCGAGTTTCCCAGCTGGCGGCTTGGCAAACGCAACATCGTTGGGGTGGAAATTGGGCAGCATGCTTTCTCCCTGCACCACAATGATCGACCCCGCCGCGCGCCAGGCGAGCCAGAGGCATGAAAGCAGGAACACTCCTGCCACAAGCACCTTGAGGCGCCAACAAAACCACGGCGTATGGATGGATTTCACGCGCGGCTGCCTTTTTTCAAGCGAAGCTCGGGTCTCTGGTGCTGCCTGAACCCGAGATGACACAAATACGCAGTTCGGTGATCACGGCCCTTTCGAGATGGTTTGAGATGCGGGGCGTAGAGGTGCACCTGACGCCCCCGAGCCCGGTTTCATCCCCGGCTGGGGTTGCTTGGGCAGCAACCCAACGACTTCGAGGGGCGACGATTCATGATGCCGGCTGTCGGTCGGCGTTGCAGCCTGAGCCGTCCTGCTCTTGGCCAGCACCTGGTTGATCTGCAATTGGAGACGCAACTTGGAGAGCTGGAGGTCGTGCTCCAACCGGATGGTTTCTGCCATATCGGGATGCAACCTGGCAAGAAAGTTGCAGATATCATCGGTCATCTTCTCGTGGAGCGGCAGGGTGTCCGCCGTAATGAAGGAATCCTCCATGGCCAGGTAGCGCCGGGCCTGGTCCATTAACTGTGGGTTGCGGTTATTGCTTTTGCGCTGCTTCTGCACCTCCGCCAGCTTCTGCCAGTTGGTGGTCTGCAAGGCCAGGTAGGTTTCCTCCGTCGATCTCCGCAGTTCCTGGGCGTAACTTTGCAGCGAAGGATCGCGCGCCAAAGCCGTGGCGATGGCCTTGTCCTGCAGGAGACGGTAGGTGGGATATATGTTTTCCCGGTAGGTTACCCAGAACATCTCCTTGTAGAACTGGACGGCCTGCTGCGTATTTTGCACCGATCGGCACCGGGCTTCCAGTGCGGCCATCTGCCGCTGGAGTTCCTGGGCTTGCGTTGCCACCAGGTTCGTGAGCGTGGCCGAAGGCTTCGGCGGGGCGGTTTTGGTGGTTCGTTCCTCGTGGCGGGAGCAGCCGGAGAGGATTGCGATTAGGGTGAGACCCGGTAGGAGGTGTTGTTTCTTCATTGCAGTTCGATGTAATGCGGGGCGCGGACCAAAGCGCCTGTGGGCGATTGGGACAACTCGACGATCGATTCGCTGTAATTGTGCCCGCTGATGGCGCCGGTGATGTAGCTGTCCGTCTCGATGTAATGGGCGGTGCGCGTCAGAGTGTTTCCTTCCTTGGCGTAGGTGATTTGCCAGGAAGCCCCCTTCTTCCAGGAGCGCCGATAGCTCTTGTCCTGAGGCGCTTTCCAGGAGGCCATGACGAACTGGTCGCGTTTGGGAGGATACTCCGCCCGCGGTATCCATTGCCCGGCCGCAAAATTGTATCGGTAGAGGGTATTGCGGACTTTGTCCGGCCAGAACACCAGGATGTCGGGCGCCTGGAACGGAAGGCAGGGAAAACTGCTGCTGAATTCAATGCCGGTTTTTATTTGCTCGCGCGCGGCGAACTCGCCGGCTTCGGCCTTGCGGCGGTCGCGCATCAGGCTCTTCCAGACAGCCCAGCGCGTGCTCTTGATGTTGGCCGGGTTGGCCGCCAGCTTGCACCACAGTTCGTCGGCCAGTTTGGGCGCCTCCACCCACAGGCGCTGGAGCAGGCCCTCTTCAACCGGCCCCGCCACCCAGTTGGTCTGCCAGCGTGACACGTATTGTTCGAGGAATTTCAGGGAGTTCGCCGTGGGCGGCAGGGACAGGTAATAGCCGCCATAAAGCCGCATATCGTCCGGCGATCGGGTCTCTTTCGGGAGATACCGGGCGGCGTTCCAGTCGAGGCTGGCGCAGAGGATGGCGAAGTTGGTCAACTGCACTCGGCTTTCAAACGGGTGGGCCAGCCGGTACGAATAGAGTTGCGCCGGCGCCGGTTCTCCCAAAGTTCCAATGCGGAAGTCCAACTCGTAAACCTGGTTCCCGGTCAGGGCCAGCGTCGTGAGCAGGAGTTGGAAAACGGTGTCGAACATGCCTTTTAGTAAACCATGTCGGTGGCCTGCTTGTTTTGCCGGACGGTTTCCCGGTTGGCGTTCATGGTTTCCAGCGTGGGGAGCAGTTCCGGGGCGACCCGCCGGATGTAATCATGCACGAGCTTGCGGGCTTCATCCACCTTGGCCCGAACCTCCGGCTGCTGGTTCGCCAGTTGAATGACCGTCATCAGTTCAGCGATCTTCACGCGGCCTTCCGGCGTTTTATACAGGTTGAGCATCTTTTTGACTTGGGCGCCCTGCTTGGCCATTTGCTCGGGCGACCCTCGGCCGGCCGTCGGTTGCCCATCCAGGCGGGGCAGGGTTTTGAATGGTTCAGTCGCAACCGGCATCGCCGAGGGCGAAGGCAGCTCATTAAGCCGGGCCAGCGGCTTGAACGTCTCCGCCGAGGCATTCGTGTTGGGCGCAGCCAGGGGAACCGAGAGCAAGGGCGCCTTCGACGCCGGACCCGCGCTCTGGCTCCAGCCGGCGATGGGCAGCATCAAAGCGGTCAACAAGAGAATCGTTTTCATGTGGATCATTTGTTGGGAAGGACGAACAGGAGCGTTTCGTAAAGGTTGGTGCCGGCATCCTGCAAGATGACGAACTGCACCGTCGGCTCGCCGCGGTTGATGAGGGCGCGCACCTTGATCTGCCCCAGCGGGGGAATCACCGAGCCGGTCGACTCCACGTGGGTGCATTCGCAGGAGGCGGTGTAGCCGACGATCTCGACGCTCCGGGGCAGCGTGTTGGTGACGGAGTAAGTGATGGCGTAATTGGTTTTGCCGGCTTCAACGATTACGGATGCCTGCTTGGGCACGCCGAGCGGCTTGGCGGCGTTGCCCTCTCCCGGGCCGGCGGCCAGACAGAGGCCCGCGGACAGGCAAAGGATTGGGATCAATGTTTTCATGTCGATTTGTTCGGTGGTTTTGTGTTCAGTAAGGCAGTGGCCCGGTCCATATTTGCATGCCGCCCGTCCGCCAGCTCATGCAGTTCCCCGTGTTGTTGTCGGAGACGGGTATGTCAAAGACGGGCGTTCCGCCTCGGTACACGCCCAGCGGAATGGTGATAATCGGGCAAGGAGGATTCTCGATGGAGATGACGGTCGTAAACTCGATCTCGTTGACGTTGTCGAACACCAACTGCAGCGTCTGGGGGCTGATCACGGTCAAGTGGCTGCCTTGGCTGGCGGAGAACTGCAGGTTGGTATTGCTGCTGGAGAGCGCAATGACGGGATTGGTGGTCCCGCTGACGCTCAAGTAGTAACGCACGGCGCCCGTATCGGGATCTGTCCGGGAGAAGAACTGGTCGGCCGGGTTGCTGAGCAGGGTCAGGTCATACGAGAGGCTCCCGGCAACGGTGTTCGTTGAGCTGATGGGCGGGCCGTAACCGGTCGCCAGAATCTCGTAGGTGTCGCTGGGCAGACCCAGGTTTTCGGTAAGGAACCCGTTGTTTCCCGCGCTGGTCAGGTCAATGTTGGTGCCGTAGCGGTTGCCGGTGATCGACAAGTTCGTCACGGCGGCGTTGACGGTAATCCGGAGCATGCCCAGGCAGTTGTCCACGTCCACGTTCATGAATGGAACGCGGTCGATGTTGTGGAAGGCCGGGTTGTAGAGATCTTTGGTGCCCACCAGGCGGGTCGGCCAGCCGAGGTTCACGTTGCTGAAAGTCCCGGAGCTTCCGGGGATAGTCTGCGCCGTCGACCAATTGGTGCCGTCGCTGGAATGCTGCAACAGCAGGCTGGCATTGGTCGTGATCGTGGCAGCGGTGATTGCAGCCAGGCCGCTGTTGCCGCCGGCGATGGAAACCTGCAAATCTCCCACGTCAAAGCGCGTGCGGGCATAAGTGCAGCCGCTTTGAAGCACGGGCGGATCGGCCAGGTCACCCTGCTGGAACCAGTTATCGATTAGGGCCGTGTTGGATAACCGGTTGGTCCAAGTCCCCATCTGGCTCGGATCAAACACGTTGTTCCCGTCGAGCTCCATCGAGATTAAGCCGTTGTCCGGGTAGAAAATATTGGTCAGTTCCTCCACCGGGTTCATCAGGTCCAGCCGGAACAGTTCGCCTTCGTACGCCTTCAGGCTTTGCGTCTTGTTGGTGACGACGACGCTCAGGCTGTTGTTCAGAACCGGAGGCAGGCTGAGGAGCGGTGTCTCCACCAGGAGGCGGGCTTGCCGGCTGACGGGGGCCGAGAGGAGTCCGGCCTGGGGGACGGCCACGGCTGTCATGGAAGTCAGCCGCGTATCGGTGGTCACTTCGGCAAAAGCACCAGCGAAGCAGCCGGTGTTCTTCACCGCGCCGCTCTCCAAATCGATGTTGGTGTAGCAAACGGTCTGCTGGCCGGGCAGAGGGTTAATGATCCGATACCGGACGGTGCTGGGACTAATGTCGTTGGTCAGGAGCCGAAGGTTGACGGGGTCCGGGTAGTAGGAATAGAGCTCAATGCGGGGCGGCTGGCCGCCGTTAAGACCGACTCTGGCGCTGTAATTATGGTTGGTGCCGCAGGGGAGAAACAGGGTGAAAACGACATCGCCGGCCTGGTCCGTGACATAGGGAATGCTCACTCCGGTCTGCGGCGCGGTGATCGTGCCCGCAACGACCATGCTTCCCTGCGCAATCGTATAAGGCAGGACGGTGTTGGTGACCACGCCGCCGTTTGCCCATCCGAAGCTGCCGCCGCCGCTGTAGCTGTTGGTGTCGCTCAGCAGCACGTCAAAGTTGAAGGTAACGGTCGCGGTCTGATTGGTGACGCCGGTTGTAATGAAATCGTTCGTCACATACATGCTGCGATTTCCGTAAGGTTTGAGCGACAGGGTGCTGGCCACGCCGGCTCCGGTGCTCTTGTTCTGTCCGAGCAAGGCGACGTTCAGGCCTGCCTGGGCCGACAACGGCGTGTCGAAAAGGTTCGTGATGATCAGGTATCCGACCCATAACCCGTTGTTTCCGCCGCCTGAAGTTGTGACCGTTCCCAAATCGCCGCCGCCGGCCTGGCTTGGGACATAAGGAATGAGCGGATTGGTGCTCAGCATGCTGGCGAAGACAGAGTCCGATGAGGACAGATAGAAGCTGCCGTAAACGTTGGTGTCCACGATCGCCGCCAGGAACATTTGCGGATGCTCTACAGGCGAGCACTGCGACATCTGGCCCATCAACAGAAATGGCGGGGTATTGATGACGTCATAAAAGCTGATGGGAAAACAGGGGTCGAGGTTGTCCACATCCGGAATGGCTTCGGCATATTCCTGGCCGGGCACGACTTCCCTGGGCGGAGTATTGATTGCGACCACGGGCGCGAGTTCTGAAGCCGAGAGCAGCGCCCAGGTCTGGCTCCAGGTGCCGGGGTTGTACTTCGCAGCTTCCACCATGGCCTGGCTCGGGGCGAAGTGGATGAGCGGATATGGGCCGGGCGCCACGATGGGAGTGGCCGCGTCGGGCGTGAAAACCCACCAACGATCCTGTTTGCGGATGATGCCCTTGGTCATCCCGCCGTACAGCCTGGGCTGGCTCGTGCTAAAGAGCCATTCGCCCGGCCCGATTTGGTTCATCACCAGCGAGCTGTCCACCCGCAACGGGAGCGTATCAATCGGTATCTGAACAGCGTCGGGGGCTGAGCAGGGCAAGAGGTAAGTGATCGTTCGGGAAACCTGGCCGATTGCGTAATGCGTGCACCACCAGCCGCCATAGGCGTAGATGGTCAAACCGCAAAAAGGGCCGTGATTATCGTAGCAGGAATCGGTAATCGGGTTCCGGCGGCACGGGATCCTGCAGGTGGCATTGCCGTCCATCCCGAGGCACCCCCAAATGCTCCAGACGCCCCCCAGATAATTGTCGCCGACGCTGATAAAGCTGTGGAGACCCATTCGGACGCCGCTCGAGTGCGCCTGGGTTTCATCGTAAGGCTCGGGCAAAGGCCAGCAGTGGCCGCGGCTGGGTTGCCAGGAATCGGTGCGGGTGTAAATCCCCGGCCCGAAGTCGCCCCCGCTCATGCAGCAGCAGACGATCGTGTCCACCGCCAGCATCCAGCTGCGCGTGCATTGGCGATATTTGAACCAGGGAACCGTGACCGTCAGCGTCGTAAAATCGCTCATGCCGGGCGGGCGCAGGTCGATCACCGGCCCCGGACAGGTGAAATCGAGCCCGGCATCATTTTCCTGGTCGGGATCCGGCGGGCTCGGCGGTGAGTAGGGATCGGGAGAAGGACTGGGCCCGTTGGCACCACCTGCGCCCGGATCCCAAAACACCAGCGTCATGAGATCGGCGACAAAGGATGCGGTATCCTGGGTCATTCCCGACGTCGCGTCCGCGACGTTGTCAAAACCTTGCAGGGCGCCCTGGTATCCCGCCTGGGCGATCTCCGACCATTGGGATGGCGTCAGCCCGCCCACTTGGAAGGCATCTCCCTGTCCTTGCCAGGAAATTTGGGCCCGGGCGGCCGGCGCGAGCAAAGTCAAGGCCAGCAGGAGCAGCGATGCGCGTTTGAATGGGGTGGTCACAGCGGCGTGATGGGCAGGTTTTGGTAAAGGTTGATGTTCGGCCAGTTGGTCAAATTGAACTTGCTGTTGAGCCAGTACCAGACGTTGGTATCCGGAGGCCGGAACTGGAAAGTGCCCAGCAGGTTGGTGACAGGAATGGCATTGGCCAGCGGCTGGGTCAGGTCCGGCGGCTGGGAAAAAAGATTGGTCTGGTAGTAGGCCCCGACTTCGGGGTAATCGGCGTAATTCGGATCGAGCTGGATGACGACGGAGTTGTTGGTAAGCGAGTAAAACTGGTCCGGCTCCAAAGTCTTGAACTGCATGCTGAACGTTTGCCACGGCCCGGCGAGCCCGAGCTTGTAACGCAGCACCAGATTGGTTCGGCCGTATAGGTTTCCGGGGATAAGCCAGCGGTTGCCCTGGCGCACGGGTTCAAGGCTGTAGGCGAACACGTCGCCCACGGCCTGGAGCGTCACGTTGGTGGTGTAGCTCTCCAGCCAGACCGGCTTGTAAAAGTAAATCCGGTCGGCCACGTCCGCTCCCACCTGGAGCCGCGGATCCGGGTCATCAACCCTGAAATCGAAGTGGTTTGCGGTGACCAGAGTTTCCAGCGGGATCTGCGGCTCATAATCAATGCCGCCGGCGGAGACCACCACCACGCGGTGATAAACCAGCAGGTTTGCGACCGGCTGGCTGAGCGGGATGTAGGCGCTCCAGCTGATGCCGTCCAGGCTGACCTGGTGATAATACTGCACGAGCGGCGTGGAATGCAGGAGCAGGTTGGTGGCATAGACCAGCGTGGGAATTCCCGGAAGGATGGTCCAATACGGCGCCACATAGTTCGTAATGGAGTTATCGGGTTGGACGGCGGCGACTGTGGCCTGCGAAATCCCGCTGTTTAACCAGAACGGGCGGGTGGCCTGGAATCGGTAAATGTGGTTTCCCGGGCTGGGATACACCTGGCCCTGCGGCGCCTGAACCCAGACGCTGTTATCGACGTTGTAGTAGAACTGAGCCCCGGGCGTAGCTGATTCGAGGAGGATAGGGTTTAGCGTGGACAGGGTGCCGCTGTTGCCCGGAATCCGCGCGACCGGCGTGGCCACCTGCCCTTGGAAAGTGTTGGTGGACTGCGCCTGGACCTGATTATAGCGCTCCGCCTGGACGAGCAGGGTCGTGGTCTTGTCCAAGGTCAACTGGGCCGTGCGATTGGCAAAATAGAGCTGATGGGTGGCCCCTTCTTGCGAGAGGGTGACGCGCAGGCGGCTGCCAAAGGCGCTGTCAATGTTCACCGTGAGGTTCGTCGTGAACACGGCGTTTGACGGGGCCACATTCACATAAGCCTGATAAGTGATCGTCAGGCTGTTGGTCGGGCTGGTCACGGCGATGGGGCTGGTGACGTGGCCGTAGATCGTGCCCTCACCCGGATAAGCGATTTGGTAGCTCTGGTTGGTGCCCATGGGGGTGTCGTTGATCCAGACGGTCGATGGGGTCTGCCCGTTGGGATTGGAAACGACCACATAGCTGCCCTGCTGCTGGATGCCGGGCGCCTGCAGATACGCGGTAAACTCGACATTGGTGGTCGGGCCGCAGAATCGCAGGCTCGGGTTGGCGGAGAAGGCGGCCAGGGCGAAGGTGTATGCCGCATCGAAGCTGAGGCTGCCGGAGGCCCGGCCCATCTGTGATCCGCCCACAGGCAGGGCGACCTGATACCAGATGTAAGAATCGGGGTTGGGGTCGGTGAGGGTGATCGCAAGGCGGTTGGTGGATACCCAGTTGGTGGTCAGCACCAGCGGCAACAGCGCATTCGTGTAGCTGAGGCTGAGGTCAACGTTGAGCGTGGAGGAAAGCCAGCCGGGCCGCGAGGCGACAATTGAAAGCGCGGGATAATCGGGCACGATGGTCACCTGGCTGGAGGCATACGTCACCGTGTTGCTGCCTTGCGTGACGGCCAGGGCCGCCGCGGGCGTGGCCGTGGCCAAGGTGATCTGGTTGTCCTGCCAGGTGCAGATGGGGGTGGCCACGGTGTTGGTGTAGTGCCCGGTCATCGGGTAGGCGTCGCCGCCCACGGTCACCAGCACGTTCAGCCAGGCGGATTGGGTGAGCGCAAGTCCCGTGAACGGCTGGCCGGGCGGGTCCGCCGGAGGATTCCCGTTTCCATCTCCGATCGAGTACTGAATGGATGCCCCGGGCGGCGCATTGGTCAGGGTCACGTTCAGGGTTCCCGCAAAAGCCTGCGAGGCGGTCAGGTGCATGTCGGGTGAGAGCTTGTAATCGCGATGCGTTGTGAACGTCGGCCCGTCCTGAAACACGACCAGAAAATCGGCGCTCAGGGAATTGGAGATCACCTGCGAAGTGAAGATCGGCGACTGGGTGCTGACGTTGCCGGCCGTATCGTAATAAACGGTCATGGGCACCCCGGATATGCTCCGGGCATCCACTCTCAGGTTTTCCGTGAAGGTGGTCGATGGCGTGAGGTAATACTGCCCCTGATAATAGTTGGTGCTGGCGTCCATCATCACCTGGAACACGCCGGCAGGCGGGTAACCGCGGTCATAAACGCGCAGGTAAAGCGTGTCGCCCGGGTTCGCCGTGAAAGGGGAGGAGTTGATGGGCACCAGCGAGTCGAGGCTGTTGCCCTCGTAGATCGTCAGCCCTTGATTGGTGTTTCCCAGGAAGGTGAACGTGACGGTCTCGGGCTGCGGGGAATAATTCTTCCACCAATACCAGATGCTCCCGTTGCCCACCAGGCTCTCGCCGGCCTCAAGGGTGGAATAATCCAGCTGGCCGCACGTGAGCGGATTAACGATCTGGCGGGCGTTCGCGAACATGTCGTTGTTGGGCGCGGCCGTGTCCTGGGTGACGTTGACGACGATGATGCCTTGAGTCCCGGCCAGCGAATCCACTCCAATCAGGTAAGGCTGCATGGTGGCCGGCACCGCGAACCGGTTGGTGCAAAACACCAGGGCGTTGGTGAGGAGGCTGCCGGCGAACACTTTTGCCACCACCGGGCAGGAGCTGTCCGACAGATCAAAATTCAACTGGCCGGGGTGGTTGGGCAGGACCGACCACCAAAGAGTCTTGCCTGCTCCACCGGGGAAAGTGTCGGCGGCCTGGATCTCGGGCGTTTCCCAGTGCGTGGCGGTGCTGTTGTCCTCGATGCCGTATCCGTGAAAAACGCTCACGTAGGTTCCGCAGCCGGCCTGGTCTCCGGGCGCGTATCCGGCCGGCAGATAGATCTGGGCGGGATTGCAGACGAGGTCATTGACGGGCGTCACCGACTCCAGGAGGAGGTTGAGGGCGCCCGGCACCGAGTCCGGTGCGTCCCGGTTGAGGTCGGAGGAAAGCCCCCGCCAATAATTCGGGGAGGAAAGCCAGGGCAAACCGAACGAAGTGAGCGAATTGGTCAGGGCTGCATCCACCATCAGGTAATAGGTCCTGCCGCAAGGCAGGAAATAGCCGTAGCCGTCGGAGAGGAGGCTCAGGCTGTCCAACGGGTCGGGGCCCAGCGCCGCGATCGGCGCAAACGTGGTTCCGGCGAAGCTGAGGTAATAAACGCGCGACTCCGGCACATTGATCGCGTACCAGATGCTCTGGCCGGCGGGCCATTCGGTGTCGTATATCCCGGCCGATTCCAGGGCGCTCAGGGCGGAATTCTCCAGCGAGGCCGTGCCAAAACGCGAGATTTTCTGGCGGGTCGCCCCGTAGATGTTTCCCAGGATCTTGGCTCCCGACCAGGTGATGGTCCGCAGATACTTGCCTCCCAGATAATTGGTCAGCGCCTGCCGCAACGTGGGCGCAACAGGCGTCGCCGTTTCGATGAAGTCGTTGGCCGGATACGGGATCTGGGTCACGTCGAAATCCATGAGCGTGCCTTCGTGCCCCAACTCTGTATCCACCCGTAAACGGTAAGTCTGGCCGGGAAACGCGGGGAAAATGACGGCCTGGGCCTCGTTGAACGTGTAAGCGATGGCGTTCCACGCAATGTAATCGGTTATGGTGGTGGGCAGCACGGAGTTTGTGGTCAGGTGGAAGTTGAGCGGGTTATTTTTGTTGCGGTTGACGATGCTGAGCGTTCCCGCCGTGGGCGTGTTGAATTCCCACCAGAGGGACTTGCCGGACAGCCTGGCAGACTCATGCGGCGCCAGGCTCGCTTCGCCGTTTTGCAAGCTGGCATTCCGGTTGTCGGCCACAACCCGGTGGGTGTACTGCTTCATCGTCACCGCGCCGAAGGGGGTCGAGACGTCCCAGGCCACCGGGTCCAGCGTGAAGGCCATGCGGTTCTCAAAATCGTCGTTTGTGGGCAGCGGAATGATCTGGAGCGTGAAATCCGTGGCCGGCTGCAGGGGGATGGCGCGCAAGGTGACCGGGCTCAGGTCCACGAGCGTGAGCTGCAAAGGAAACTCGTTCTGGTTGGTGTAAGAGCGGGAGGCGACCAGCGCGCCCGTCTGATAAACTTCCAGCAGAATGGGATTGCCGTTGGTGGCGGGGTTCAGAAAGACTTCGATCGCCGGCTGCTGATGGGGATCATAGGTGAACCACAAGTCGCAAGCGCCTTTGCCATCGTCGGGATTGAGTGTGGCATAGGTCGAATAGAGGCGGTAAGAAGACGCCAACGTGATGGGCAGCGCGTTGGTCAGCTCGTCATTGGACGGAGGCGGTTGATAAATCGCCTGCAAGGCGTATTGGTCGAAGCTCCCGCCCACTCCGATGACCACCTGCTCCCCGGGCGCGGTCAGCGCCGGGGTATTCAGCGTGGTGAGCCGGGTGATGTCCGTGCCGGTGGCCACCAGCATCGTGGGAATCGGCGACGACAACGAAACCGTCAGATACCCGGCTCCCGGCGCGTTCCACAAGTACCAGACCGAGTGGCCCAGCGGATCTCCTGGTTTGAGCGTTCCGTTGTCCTGTCCGTTGACATCGTAAGTGCGGATTTCGCCGTTGCTGTACAAATCCGAGGTGTAGTCCGTGATCAGTTGCGCCTGGTTAAAGTCGCTGTTGGTCGGATATGGATCCAGGCCCAGCGCCAGGGTGCCGACCCCGATCTCATCGGCGCTTGAGCCCAGCCAGAAATCGTAAGTCTTGCCGCTGGTGACCGGGAAGGTCTCGGTCGCAGCGCTCAGGCTGTCAGGAGGGATCGGAATCTGTGTCTGGTGATCCAGCAGCAGCCAGTTCGTGGGGTTGTAAGGGCCGGCGAGTTCGCGCACGGAAAAGGTCCCATTGCTGGCGGCGGTGACATTCCACCAGAGCGAGTTGTTGACCCCGGGCACCTGCGGGTCCTGCGGCTCGCCGACTCCGGCAAAGTTGTTGTAGACCAGGAACTGCCGGCTGGCGGTTACTGCCAGGGCATTGGTGAAGTAGTCGTTCTCGGGGTGCTGCGTGATTTCGGCGTCGAGATCGAACTCGTTTTGATCTCCGCCCACGGCCAGAATCACGATTTCTCCGGGCACGGTGGTAAAAGGGGCTGTTTTGGGCGTCAACGTCTGGAACGTCGGGTTCGGGCTGCTGGAGCTGTACAACCACACCGTGTTGGTGCTGCTGTTCACGGTGAGATGCCCGGCCATCGGAGAGTTGATCCGATACCAAACGCTGGCCTGCTGGCAAAGGGGCTCCAGGGGCTCGGTTGTGGTGTTAAAATTGTTGCCGTGCGCGTGATAGAGATACCGGGTTCCGTTGTCATACCAGAACGCGGCGGGATTGAGCGTATAGGCGTCGGCCAGGTTGTCGTTTCCGGCAAAAGGATGAAATATCCGCGTGATCTGAAATTCGCCGGGGGTGTCGGCCGCATCGATCCGCAGGAAAAAAACGTCCCGGCTGTTGATGGTGAAGACGAATGGGTTCAGGAAAATATAGGGGTTGAGCCCGATGTTCGTGTTGATGACCCGGTTATCGGCCAGGAAGGTCAGCGCGGCCAGATTCGTTCCCCTGTAAACGCTCAAATAGGGGGTTCCGAGCGGTTTGGCGTATTGCCCCTGCAACGGGTTAATCTGGATTTCCACGTTGCCGTTCAGGGGCGAGGTAAGCACATACCACAGGGTGTTCCCGGCAAAGAGCACGTCCGGTTCGTTGGTCTGGGTGCTGGCAAACAGGTTGTATTGCAAATAATTGACGCTGTCCGTGACGGGCTCCCGGTTCGTCATCGCCAAACCCAGCGCGCGCTCGAACAGGTCGTGTTCGGGAAACTGCCGCAGGTTAAGCTGCATCTGGTGGTTTCCCGGACTGGCATGGGCACGGATCAGGTAACTGCCTCCCCCTTGCACCGGCACCGGAGAGAGCAACGGTGTCGCTGTCAAAGGATCGACATCCGCCCCCGCCCAGGCCGAGAAACACGGCACCGCCAAGGCGGCCGCCAGGGCCGCCTGATTGGCCAGTCGAATGAGTCCCGGATGGTCCATTCCCCCATTATAGGGCGGTAACTTTGCGTCCGGTCAGGGATTGGGCGGGGGATTGTTTTGGCAGGAATAGCTTCCGATCACCTCGTCGCTCTCCCTTCTTCCAGGCAAAGGGTTTGGAGCCAACTTGTTCGGCAGCCTAATCGGCAATGCGCAGCTTGTTGTGCACGGAACAGGCACGGTTTGCGTCGGTGGCATGGACAAACCACTCAGCACGCGCCCGGAACTGAGCCGCGTCCAAGCCCGTGCCCCGGTCAAGCTGCGCCCGCCGCGCCGGAATCAGATCGTGATCGAGCGAAATTAGGGGCGGCAGTGTGGAAATATTCCTCGCATCCTGCGCACTGGGAGGTCGCGTTGCGCCAGACCTTCAATTCAAAGCCGTCCCCGGTCGGCGCGATCGTTTTCTGGAACGCGGCGATGATCTCGTCATTTTCTTGCAGAATGAGGATGGTTTTCCCAAAAAGTTTCGTTTGGGTTTCCCCGTTACGGCGCAAGGTCATAGACCGTTGTGGGAATGCCTCTGGCGACGATCTCCTCCTCGATGATTTTCCCGACTACTTCCCACTTGCCGCCGGCAAGGCCACAGCCGATGCGCGGCATGTGGACGGATGCGCCTAATCGCTCCGCTTCGGCGGCTATCTTCCGCAATCCTTTCCGAACCGCCTCATATCGAACCGGAGGAATCCCTCCGATGGTTCGGATGCCCCTTTGACCGATTAGATTTGCCACCCAAAGCGCGTTGGCCACTTGAACGAACTGAACCTCGCCAAGCGCAAAAGGTTTTGCATCCTCGCCAGAATGCCAGGCGCGGTAGCGCTGCTCCGTCACGGGCCAACGCTTCGAGAGTGCCAGGACAAATCCGCGCCCCCAGGCACCGACATCATTACAGACGTGAACGACTAGCATCGGCCCCTCGCCGACCGGTTGAGTGGCATCTCCGACGACGTAGTTGATTTCCATTTTTATAGTGGCTGCTGCCCCGCTTCCACCATTCGGAGCAGGGTGTCGGCGGTTGCCATTGCCTGAACCTTGTTCAAGGCGGATTCGAGAATCAGAGTCAGCAGCAATCGGCTCGGCTGGCAGATGGGCCGGGTTTTCAGGAGTTGGGCGACTGCGATGCTGGCCGCCTCGACTTGGTTGCTCAAGAAAGCTTCTAGGTAAAGAAGCCCGAGAGCTGCCGCCGGGGAGCGCGAGATTCCAGCGTGGCAGCAGAGCAAAACGACTCGAGAGTTTTCCTGCTTGGCCGCGGACCAGGCCTGGCGGAGTTGGCGGACGATTTCGGAATCCGGCGGTGTGTAGCCGTCGAGCGGGCACTGAAGGTCGTCACAGACGATTTCAGTGTAGTTCTTGGCGAGGCTGGCGTTAGCCGGTCCTTTGTCCCGGGAGCCGCGGAAACAGATCACGGTTGCTCGATGATGGCTCGCAGCGAGGACGTCTTCGACTTCCCTGATGCTCCCGACGTGGACGGTTGGCACCGTTTTTACTTGGCTGGCCAGTGTGGTTGACATCTCAGATAGCTTACTACGCCGTTGGGTGCCATTGGGGCAAAAGCAGAATGTGTCGGTTTGAGGAGTTCGCCGCCCTGGGGGGTTAAACCAGGGTTACTTGATGCTTGGTCAGCCAGTCGAGCGCCGGGTTGTATGCGCTTAGCGGACCCAGTGCTGCTTCTTTGAGTTGGGCGCCGATTCCGGGAAGATCGAAAATCGCCAGGCAGGCTTTGTCAGTGAAGCGGCTCTTGAACTTTATGGCCGGCACTTGCGACGGGTGATTCTGAATTGCCAAGCCCCATTGTTGGGGGACGCTGAGATCGGCATTCATCAGCGCGGTAAGGTCCACGGTGAGGGCGCTTCGCGTTGTCGTTTTGGAAAGATCGCAGAGGTGAAGCGGGGGCGCGTCTATTCTTGAGATCACGGTGCTATCCCAGATGGTTTGCGGCAACTGCCGCGCATTGTCGTAGAGGTAGTCTCCGAACCGCTCCAGGAGGCAGGTTTCCGGGTCTATGGCCACGTAAAGAATTGGGTTGGGGCACTTGGGATGCGAATACCGGTGGCCGGGGTTGAGGCTGAAGCAAATGGCATTGAGGCACTCGGGGTGGACCCGAAACCAGGCCCGCGCTATCTGCCGGGTCCTGGGCAACTGTTGGGTTGCCAAGTCGGGTGGAGGAAGTCTTACGGGGCGTGAGGTGGGGCTACTCGACATAGCCCTGGGCAGCTTGGAGCACCTTGGTCACCTTGCCTCCACGCAGGCAATCGATAGGCCGTTTCCCGCCGAGGAATCCGTGATTGGAGAGGAAGAAAAGCATCCGGCCGAAATCGTCGAGGCGGTTGCCGGCATTCAAGACCTGGAGGGTTTCCTCAATTCCCTCGAGGACTTTCCGGTCGCTGAACTGCCAGACGGGAAACTTTACGGCATTTTGCCGTTCCTCGCGCCAAGCGATGAGCTGCCCCTTTTGGTAGCGTTTTAGAATGGCCTGTTTGGATATTCCCAAGGCCTGGGCCGCCTGCTCTGCCGATAAGCTGCCGCCTTCGTCCTCGGCGAGTTTCCGCCGGGCGGGGATGCCCCGAGCGATGGCGCTGGCCAGGCGGTTATCGGGTTTTTCGGCGGGGAACTCCTGCCGGAAGGCTTTGTCCGTCAGTCGCGCGAGGTTCGCGGGTTCGGTGGCCGTGGAAAGGAGGCGTGACGCGGCGAGCTTCCGCAGGACGGTGCGGATGTCGCTCACGATTTTTCGCTCGGCTTCGACGGCTTCAAGTACTGGTGTTGCCATGCGGTTTCAATATGCCGAGGTATGGGGAGTTTGTCAACTTCGTAAATCATAGTTTGTCAACATCGTCAACCGGCGACAATGCCGCGCCACTCGAATTCGGCGGAGTTGATTCCTTCGACGAGTGCAGCGTCGGGATCATAGGTGGTCATGGGTTGGGCGGCGCATTGGTTTGCCAGGAATAATTCCCGATCACCTCGTCGCTCTGCACGTAGCCCTGCCTGGTGGAATAAAAATGAACGGCCACGGGCTGCGCCTGCGGCTGCAAGACGGCCGGCTGGTTCGTCGCCACCGCCTGCAGGTTATCCGGGGTGTTGAGGTAATAGGCCACGGCATCAGAAGGCCGGTCGGTGCCGACACTGATGGCTATCGGTCCCATGGCGCCGGTGACGGTCAAGGGGTTGATCGTGGGCGCCGGGGTTTTGAACTGCGCGTAGGCGTACTGGAGGGGGTTGGTCATGCCGCCGGCAACCGAAGTGTAATAGAAGTAGCCGTTGCCGTTGTCCATCCCGTCCAACTGGATCGGGGTGGTGTATGTGCTCCAGTCCTGGTTTTCCAGGCGATACAGGACTGTGGCGCCGGCCGCCTCCGGGCTCAAGGTGATCGTAACGGGTCCGCTGGCATTGGAGAGAGTGCCGCTGGTGGTCATCTGGACTCCGGGGACGCGGGTGTAGATCTCCGTGCGGAAAACCGGGGTGCGGCCGGCCCGGTAGATTCCCACGGTCAGCGTGGCCGTATTGGTGAGGCGGATGGGGCCGCCGGCGTAAACCGTCGCGTTGGAGCCCGGCTGCGTGCCGTCGAGCGTATAAACCAGGAGGGCGCTTCCATAGTTCGTGTCGCAGGAAAGGTAAACGTCCTGCTCCTGCACGAAAGAACGGCCGGCCGGAGTGATGTTGAGATCGCTGCTCAGGGCCAGAAACAAGGTGGTGTTGGTGGCTTCGGCCTCCGAGACCAGCATGCCGGTCGCCGGCGCGCTCAACAGGTACCACAAATCGTTGTTCGTGTAATCGCCGGAGATGGGGTAGATGGTGTAGTTCAGGGCATAGATCCAGTTGGTGCCGTTTTCGAAGACCCGCGTTGAACTGGGCACCAAAGGCGTGGCGTTCTGCGGGCTGTCATTGGCCCCGGGATTTTCGACGGTGAACTCGAGGGTAAATTCCACATCGCTCGAGGTCCGGTCCGTGCTCAGGTAAACCGTCTCGTCCAGGTCGTAAACGGCCTGCACCGTATCGGCAAAGCCGCCGTTCTGGTTGTTTTTGGCCGCCAGGGTCAGGTTGGTGAGGCTGGTGCCGCGCCAGAGCGTGGCCAGCGGGATGCCGCCGCTGAATTTCACCCGGACAAAACCTTTATAGGGCATCTGCATCTTCCACCAGACGGAACCTCCGCCGCTGCCGGGTTTGCTGGGTTCCCCGTCTTCCAGCGTGGACAGATACGTGTAAGCCTTGCCGATGAAGTCAATCCGCTGCCGGGTGACGTCCACGGAGCCGGCCGCCTGCTGGCTGGAAACCGGGAAGAGCGGAGTCAGCGTGATCGGGGCCGTCTGGTCCGAGACGAAGGTGTAGGACATGCGGACATCTCCGGCAGGAGTCGACACGGCGAAGTTGTTCGGAACCCCGTAGAGATAGGAAACGCCCGGTCCCGGGACGAATGATTTGGAGAAGTCGACCAGGCCGGAATACTGCGAATTCTTGAAGGTGACATAATAAGGGGCGCCCTGGTTTTGGCTGTAATACGCCGGCGTGGCTGTCCCGACGGGTGAACTGGTAAACGGCCCGCAGATGTTGGACATGGCGGCATAGGTCCACGTCCAGGGCACGCTGATGCTGTAGGCGTCAGGGCCCCAAACTTTCGGGAAAATGTCCTGGCTCAAGGCATAGGCGCGGTCCTGGGGATTGACCAGATAAACTGTGCTGCGAGCATTGCGGTTGGGATCGGGCTGCACGTAGATGGTCCCGTTCGGGTCGGTGTTGCGCGGATCATTGGGCACGGGACCGGTGGTGGCGAAATCGGCGTAGGCGTAGTTGGGCGCAGCGGCCGGCCCATTGAAGTCGGTGTTCCAGCCGTTGACCCACACGTCCAGCAGGTGGTCGGCGTTGACCCGGTACCAGTTGCGCAGATAGCCGTTGCCTGTCCCGGTCCAGAATCCCGCCGGCACCTGGTAGTTGTAAAGATACAGGTTGGTCCCGTTGACGTTCGTGCGGGAGAGCAGGGTCGTTCCCAGTTGGATCGCATTGGCAAAGGCGTCGTTGCGCGGATATTCCGTCAGCGTGAGGCTGAGGTTGATCGGAACGGAAAGAAGGGACGCACCGGGGCTCACCTGCAGCAGGATGTCCTGTCCCGCCTGGGCCGGCAGGGTGAGGTTGTTGCCTGAACCGAGCAGCAGCAGGGAGGAAAGGGCGCTGCCTTGGTAAGCCTTTACCTGGCCGTTAATCGTGAGCTTGCCTGAGACCGGCACAGGAACCCGGTACCAGAGAGAGCCGTTCCCGCTGGTGGGCGGTTCGCCGGGTTCGGTCGTGGCGCCGTTGGGCTGGGCCGAGATGCCGGCGGTGTAAATGCTCCCGTTCAGATACGTGGACTGGCTCCAGCTCACCAAAGCGGCATTGGTGAAGGCGTCGTTGGGCGGTGTCTGGTAAAGGACGAAGTTCTCCTGGCAGCCGGCCGGGCCGCCATATTGCACCAGATAATAGTTGCCGGCCTTCACGTAAGGGGTGGCGGTTTGGTTTCCGTTCACCGTAATTACCTGGTTGGAGCGAGCCGGATCCATCGGGATGAATTGAAACGTGCAGGGCGACCAATTGGGATAAATCAGGAGCCGCCCGTCGGCCGGCAAACTGAACCGGTACCAAACGCTGTTGGGTTTGTCGTCTTCGGTTTGGGCGCCGAGATTGTAAGTGCTGAACAGGAAGTTGTAGTTGGTGTATCCCGCCGTGCTGATCGAGGGCGTCAAGGCGATGGCCGTTGCCGCGGTCTCGTTGGTGACCGGCATGATCACGCCCGGGCTGTCCGACACCGTGACCCCGTTTTGGTTGATGGCGAAGTAGGCATAGTTTTTCAGGTTAACCACCATCATGTTCTGGCAGGGAGTCGCGTTGGACATCGAGCTGTCCAGGAAACTCAGGTTCGTCAGGGAGCAAGTGAAGTAATTGTCGCCCGCCGGCAGGCGCGCCTGATAAAGCGTAGGGCTCGGCTGGCTGCCATCGGCATGGACCCACGTGTTGGCCGTGAAGCCGTTCAGGTAATTCTGGTAGCTCCAGTAACAAACCGGCATGGCCGCCGCCGCCGGGCTGTAGGCCCGGATGTCGCCGGCCAGCGGGCAGGAGGACAGGAACTCAATCTCGTAAGTCATTCCGGGAATGACCGAGAGCGTCCAGTTCTGGCCTGGGTTGAGGGTGTTTTGGGCAAAAGGTTGCCCGTTGAGAGAGAGCCGGAACTCGCCGACGGGGCTGGCCAGGAGGTGTTGGATCGGCCACTCCGGCCCGCTCACGCTGTTGTCGAACGAGAGGATCAAATTGGTCGCCGGCGCGGTCCAGCTCCAGTAAACGGAGTAGTCGTTGGTCGAGAGGTTCTCTTCCTTGCCGGCGCCGAGGTTGTAGAACCGGTAGCTGGCCCCTTGCCCGAACGAGATCAGGTTCTGCTCGAGGTCGTTGGACGGCAGGAGCGCTGCCATCAAGGTCAGCGTGAAGAGAGAAGGTTGTCCGCTGAGCGCGATGTAATAGGTCTGGCCCTTGGCGGCGATGAAGTGGCTGTTGCCCAGCAGGGTCAGGTTGTTGAGGCCGGAGCCGGCATAGATGAAGGTCTGCAGGTTGCAGTCCACGTAAACGATCATGTTGGTCGGCGCCGACCAGCGGTACCAGACCGAGTTTTCCTGCGAGGGGTTTTCCAGAGGCTCGACCGTCGCGCCGTAATTGTTCCCGCTGACTTGGTACGTATAGATGCTCCCGTTCACGTAAGCCGAGTTCCAATGGTTCACCAGATCGATGGCGTTGCCGAAATTGTCGTTGCTCGGGATGGGATAAAACTGCGCCGTGACAGTGAAATCGCTGTCCTCGGGCCCGGTGTGACCCGGCATATCGGCAAAGCTGACCTGGTAGGGCACCGCATCGACGCCGGCCATGATCGTTCCGTTGGTGGGGGAGGCCGCCAGGGTCAAGCCGGTCAGATTCGTTCCCTGCCAGAGAGCGAACGCTTTGTTGGCGCACGAGATCACGAGCGTGCCGCTCTGGGAAGGCACGTATTCCCACCAGACCGTGGCCCCCAGCCCGCCGGGCGGCAGCGGTTCCGCATTCTCAACCGACGCGAAGGCGTTGTACGCTCTGAAGGTGCGGGCGCCGGCGCCCGCGATGTTGTTGAGCGGAAGAGCGGCCGCAAACATGTCGTTAACCGGATTCTCGCTGATGGCCGCGTTAACCGTGAAGGTGCTGAACACCGTGTCGAGCACCTGGAGGTAATACGTGCCCCCGTTGGTGGCCGCAAAGTCGCGGATGTCCAGTTCGACAAGATTGGTGTACCCTCCCGGCTGCTCCACGAGGTTGGTGTCGCCCGAGTAGACGTGGACCTGGGCGGTGGCGCTGGGCGATTGGAACCGGATTTGACCGTGGCCGTTCAGCGGCGAGGCAAACTCGTACCAGACGGTGTGTGTTCCGGCCGTTTCAAAGGATTCAGCGGTGGATCCGAACAGGCTGTCGTTCACGGCTCCGAGCGCGCGGCGGCCGTTTTCGTAGCTGAACACCTGCAAGGGCAAAGGGGCCGCATTGGTCAGGGCGTCGTTCTGCGCGTTCTCGGCGGCGACCAGGGTGACCGTGTGGTTCCGGCCAATGCCGGAAACCCGGATATAATAAGTCGTCCCGGCTTGGGTCACAAAATGGCCGAGGCTGTCCGGGGCGATGCTGACGACGGCCGGGTTCATGGGCGGGCTGTAAGGATTCCAGGTTACCAGCGCGATGGTGTAGGTTTCTCCGGCCTGGGCGTTGAAATACCAGCTGTTGGGCGTGTCAAAACCATTCCCGTAGAGCGGCTGGCCCGCGAGGTTCTGGTAACCGGTACCGGTGTAAACCGCTGCGTCGGCCAGCAAACCGTTTCCGTTGATCCGGACTTTTCCGCCGAACCGCGCGGTGTAGATCCACCAGGAATAATCGGCGCCGGAAGGAGTCTCCCAGGTCAGCGTGACCGTGTCATTGGTCAGCACCTGGGCCGCAGGATAGGAGTTGTTCCCGCTATTCGTGCCCACGCCGGAAGTGGTGGTGTATGCCACGACGGACGCAAGATTTTCAAGGGTGGTCCCCGTGAACAGGTCGAGGGTGACCCCATCGCCGGGCGCGTACAGCTCGTCCCAAAACTGGCCCTGGTCCCAGCCCCAGCCGGTCCAGATCGGCAGGGCAAAGAAGTAATCCTGGGTCAGCGACACATCGGCCTCGCCATTGGCGGTGGCCATCCACTTGTACCATACCGTGGCCGGACCGAGCGGGGAGGCTGGCTCTCCGCTCTGCAAAGTCGCCCCGACCGAGCTTCCTTGCTGGGAGTAAGTGGCGCTCATGCTGTTCTGGTACCGGGTCTGGGCGATCAGGTTTAACGGCGTGGCTGTGGCGAAATCGTCGTTGACCGGGCGCTGGTAGAAATGCGGTGTGAACCCGAAGATTTCGTGGTCTCCCGCCATGCGGAGCACGTACGGGCCGGTATTGGTCAGGAAATAATAGTAATTGTTCGTGAAGACGGCGGTGCCTGCCTGATGCAGGAGCTCGCGGTAATCCTTGGAGGTCCAATAATAGGCCGGGACCGGCTGCGCTGATGCGAGCGAATTCCCCTGCCACAACGTAACCGAGTCCACCGTGCAGTTGAGCGGGATCTCCAATGTCCCGTAACCGGGGCTGCCCAACAGCCACCACGTGCTGGCGCCGGGCGCTTCGCCCGGTTCACTGCCCGCCCCATGCGTGTAGCCGGTGTACGGTGTTTCCGGCATGGTGGGCAGCGCGTTGGTGAACAAATCGTTGCTCGGGATCGGATAGAAGTTGAGGTTCAGCTGGAAGGCCGTGTCGCCCGGGACGATACCCTGGTAAACAGCAATGTCGTATTCGCTCCCGGCCGTGACGGGCAGGCTTTGCGGCGTGTTGGTGAAGAGCGCGCTGTGGAAAGAGGCGATATTGGTCCCGTAACCGACCGCGTATATGAAAAAGTTGGTGTCTCCGCTTGTCTGGTCCTGCACGGTCACGGTGATGTTGCCGTCCGCCGGCGCCAGCCAGCGATACCACAGGGAAGTCGCCCGGCTGGCGTTGGTCGTCCAGGCGCCGTCGGCATAGTAGCTGCCGTCCCATTCTCCCGGTTCAGCGCTGGCGCCGGTCAAATCGCCGACGGCGGAGAATATCTGGGGCATGGCGCCGTTGCTGAAATTGGTGCCGGCAAAGATCTCGACCAGGTCCTGGCGTTGGTCGAAGTTGTCGGGTAACGGCAGGCTCACGCGAATGTAAAACGGATCGGAGTCGCGCCACCCGTTGCGCTTCAGGACGTAGCCGTACGTGCCGGGCCGGTCAAAAGTGACGGTCACGTTCGTGGTGAAGTTGAAGTATCGGTTGCCGGTTGGGCTTTCCACCCAGGTGCAAACCCGCGCCGAACTCAAGGTGTCCTGCGTGGGAGCCAAAAGGACGATGTTCGTGCCCAGGGCGGAGACGGGCTGCGGCAGCTTCGCCCGGAACGTGGCGTAGGCGCCGGCCCCGCGGTAACCCGGCTTGGTGGCCCCAAGCCAATAAGTCGAGCTTCGGCCGGGGGCGACCGTTAAGGGATTGGTGTAGAGTATCCCGCCCCCGCCCGGCGGATTCCCGTCTTCGTCACCCAGTCCGTAGGCGATTTGAGCCCCCAGCGTAAGCGTCGAAGCAGTCAGGGTGATGGGCGTGTCGATGTCCCCGCCGCCCGGTGTGATTGCCAGCGGCGAGACCACGAAGCTCGCCTGCAGGCTGCCCGTCGGGCTCAACCGGCCTGCGTTATTGGCATAATATTGAATGAGGGTGCTGCCATCGACGGTGAAGGGTCCGGTGTACTGGTGCCAGTCGCTGGAATTCGTGCTGTAATAAACTGCCGAGCCGGCCAGATAAGGCGTGAGCGTGAAGTCTTGCGCGTTGTAATAATTTGCCGCCACCGGTGAAATGGTCGCTGCTGGCGCGAAATAGTACACGTTGGTCTGAAGCTGCGGATGATACCCGCTTCGCGTCGCCAGCCAGAGGATCGTGGTGTCGGCGCTGATGGGAATTGGCGCGGTATACAGCGTCGAGTTGGTCGTGGGCGCCGTGCCGTCCAGCGTGTAGTAGATGGTCAGTGGCCGGTAGTACCAATAGGCGGACCCGGCTGATACCGGCGTATTGGGCACGCCGATATAACCGCTGGGCGGCGTTACGCTCAGGTCCTGCACGTAAAACTCCGCGCTCCAGGTGACGGCATCGCTGTCCAGCCAGCCTGGCCGGGACATGACGACCGTGTAGGTCCCGCCGGCGTCAACGTTCATGTTGATTTGAGGGCTGGAACTGTTGACCGCGTAGGTCGTGCCGTCCGGACGGGTGAGCGTATAGAGCCCGCCGTAACCCGGCAGGCCGGATTGGATGCTGAGATAGGCCGGCCCGTTGAACCAGTTCGTGGCGCTGGAGAGGACTGGAGTCGGCAGTTTGCCAGTGTAAGTATTGCTCACCAGCGCGCTCGGCAGATACCCGGGCTTGGTCGATAAAAAGAGATACGAGCGGCTGCCGGTAATCAGGATGGGACCCTTGTACTGATAGCGCTGGCTGTTGGTCGATACGGGGTCACCCCCCACATCGCCCTCGTAATAATTGATGGTGGAACCGGCAGTGCGCCCATTGACGGCGCTCATCGTAATGGCTTGGGTAACCAGCTGGCTGGGCGGGCTGACCGTGGGCGGGTCGGCCTGGAACGTGTAGAGGAACGTGTTGGTGGCGCCCCCGGCGTAGCTGGCCGTCAGGTTCAGAGTGCCGTTCTGGTAGCCGTCGAGCCAAATCGGTCCGACATAGCTCTGCATCCCGCCTCCGTTCAGGGAGTAATAGATGCTCTGTCCGGCAGGCGCGCTCATCGCCAGCGAGATGGCGTTGGAATAGGCGCCGGGGGCCGGGCTCAGGGCCAGCGGCGGCACGGAGGTGTACGTGTTGGTGAGCAGCTGCGGACTGTAGCCGCTGCGCGTGGCCAGCCACGTCACCGTGGTCGTGTTCGTGATCGCCAATGGCGCTGTGTAAAGCGCGCTGGCGGTCGTCGGCTGACTGCCATCGGTCGTGTAATAGATCGAGAGCGGCTTCGGGTTGGATATCCCGCTGGCGGCGCTCACCGCCATCGTCGCTGTGTCGAAATATTGGCTGGGCGTGGTCACCAGATCCTGCACCACGAAGCTGTAGCTGTTGCTGGCCGGGTCGGAACTCGTCCAATCCGTGCCGGTGGCGCTCACCTGGTAGTTGCCGGTGGCGTTGATGTTGAACGTCGCGGTGGGCCGCCCGGAAGCCGCTATCGGGGCGCTGGCCGTGAAGGTTCCGTCCGGGCCGGTGAGGGTCATGCTGAGCCCTGGCGCTACGCGCGAAACTTCCACAGAAATCGCGGTTTGATTGCTGAACGTGGCGCTGGGCGTCAGGAACACGGGCGGAGGCAGTTTTTCGATGTATTTGCGCTGGACCGGGGCAGTGCTCTGATAGCCGGGCTTGGAAGCTTGAAAGACCAGAAAACTCCGGTTGCTGATCGCGATCGTGCCGGCATAAAGGTTGGTCAGGTTGGAACTATCAATGGCATTACTGTTCAGGGAGTACTGGATGCGCGCATTGGTGGTGAGTGTGGCGGCGGTCACCGCGATCGGCCCGGAGAGCGTCAGGTCGGCTGGGTTGACGGTCAGGGGCGCGACCACGAAACTGAGCGCGAAACGGTTGGTCACCGCGTATGCGCCGTTGGTGTAATAGGCTTGCAGCGTTCCCGTCCCGCTATTGACCCCGTCGAGCGCGAATGGGCTTGTGTAGTTTGTCCAGTTGATCCCGTCGAGGCAGTAGAATATCGCGGCGCCGGCAGCGGCGGTGCTCAAACTGGCCGTGATCGCGTTGGAGTACGTGCCGGCGCCTGGTTGGAACAGGAGCGGCGGGACATAGCGATAGGCGTTGTTGGCGTATTGGGGGGCGTATCCCCAGCGCGTGGCCAGCCAGTTAAAGGTGGTGTCATTGCTGATCACGATGCTCCCACTGTAAAGCATGGAGTTGGTCGTCGGCGCCGTGTGGTCGGTGGTGTAATAGATGTTCAGCGGGTTGGGGTTGTTGATGGAGCTTCGGGCCGTCACCGTCAGATTCGAACCGAAATCGCCGCTGGGCGGGCTCACCGCTAAATCCTGCACCACGAAGTTGTAGGTCTGGGCTGCATAATCGGAATCCAGCCAGTTTTGACGCGTGTTTTTGACTCGGAAAACGCCGCTTTCATTGATGCTCAGCTCAAGCCTATCCGTGCTCGCAGCGTAGGTGTTTGTCGTGCCGCTGGGGGTAATCACGGTCCAGCCGGAACTGAGCCCGGCCAGCCCGGATTGCACCGCGACCGTGGTTTGGTTGGTGAACGTGGCGGAGGGGGTCAGGAAGACCGGCAGGGGCAATTTGCTGGAGTAAATGTTGGTGGACCGGGCGCTGAGATAGCCGCTCTTGCGCCCTTCGAAGACCAGAACGGCGGTGTTGGTGAGGCTCACTGGCCCGGTGTAAATATTGGTGAGGCTGGAATCGCCTGGGATGTCGCCGGTGTAGCTGCAACCATAATACAAGGAGGCTGCTGGAGTGGCTGTGGCTGCGGTGACACTGATGCCGCCCGTGGGATCGCCGCTTGGGGGGCTGACTGAAAGCGGAGCGACCTGGAACGTGTAAATTGTCTGGTTGGTGGCGCTGGCGTAGGGCCCCGTCACAGTGTAAACCTCCATCAACGCGCTCCCCGCCGCATAGCCGTCCAGCGTGAATGGATTGGCGTAATTGGTCCACGCGCCGCCGTTGAGCCGAAAGTAAATGGCCGAGTTGCCGTTGACGGGCGTGATGGTGACCGTGATCGCCTGCGCGTTGGTGCTGGTTGGCGGAGAGATGGTGCATCCCGGCGCATAGTTGTACTGCCGGTCCACATACTGCGGGAGATACCCGGGTCTGGTGCCCAAAAACCGGAGCGTGATCGTGTTGCTCACGCTGAGGGCGCCGGTGTAAAGCGCGGAGTTGGTCGTGGGCAGCGTACCGTCGCTCGTGTAGAAGATGGTCATCGGCTTGGGGTTGCTGCCGCTGGCGGCCTGCACCGCCATGGGGAAGCTGAAATTCATGCTGGCGGGCGTAACGCTCAGATCGGCGCATTGGAACGTGTAAGCGTTGGTGACGATTGGGGAAGGCAGCCAGGGGCTCTTGAATAATTGTAGCTGGTAATTGCCGGTTTGGTTGATGGTGATCGAGGTGGTTACGCCCGTGACCGTATTGGTCTGCGAGGTCCCATCGGGGAAGCTCAGCACAAAGCTCTGAGACGTATTGAGCGGCGAGTTGAGCGTAATGGCGGTTGCATTGGTGAACGTGCCGCCCGACGTTCCGAAACTGGGTGCGGGCAATGAACAGGAATACGTCTGCGGCACCTGCCCGCTGTCCTGATAGCCGTTTTTCCGGGCCTGGAAGATGAACTGGCGCGTTGAAGCGACGGTGATCGGCCCGGTGTAAAGGTTCGTGATGGCCGAGGCAGAGGCCGGGTTCCCGTTCGTGTCGCCAACAGCGTAGAAGATCGCCGCCCCGGCGGTGACGTCGGCGGCCGACAGGGTTAGGCTCTCGTTAAAGTTCGTTCCGGCGGGCGTGATGAGTGGGTCGGCGGCCTTGAACGAGTATGAACAGAGATTTGTCGGTCCGGGGCAGGGCGTTGCGGTATCGTAGCGGGTGCTCAAGCCCACGTTGCCGCTCCCCGTCCCGTCGAGGCTGAACGGACCGGTGTAAGTCTGCCACCCGCCGCCGCTCACCTGATAGTAGATGGCCAGCGCCTGGCTGTTGCTCAAGGAGAGCGAGAGGGCGTTATTATACGTTCCCGACGGCGGCCAGGCCGTGACGGGGAACTCGTAGATGTAGTTGTTGCTGACGCAGGTGCTGGCGTATCCGGCGCGGATTCCGAGGGCCGTGACCATGGCGGAATTTGTGAGCGTGAACGCGCCGGTGTAGCGCGTCGAGTTGGTTGTGGGCGCGCTCCCGTCGAGTGTGTAATACACCGTTGGGGTCTTCGGGTTCGTGCCATCCCAGTTGATGCTGATAATCGTCGGCGCGTAGAGGCACGTCGAGGCGGGCCCGATCGAGAGGTCCGTGAAGACGAAGTTGTAGGTTTGCGTGACGGGTGGAGAGGGGGTCCAGCCGTTGCGCTGCAAGAGGAGCGTGAATTGCCCGCCCTCGTTGATGGTGAAGCTGGCGGTGTTATTGGTGGTGTTAACGGTCTGGACCGCTCCCGAGGGGCTGGTCAGCACAAACGTGCCGCCGTAGTTGTCGGCTGACTGTACGGTGATCGGCGTGGGGCCGCTGAAGGTGGCGCTGGGCGTGACAAAAGACGGTGGAGGCAACTGGGCGGTGTAGGCGTTGGTGACGGGCGCGCTGTCCAGGTAGTTGACCTTGCGGGCGATGAAAAGAAAATTGCGGGACCCGCTGAGGCTGATGGGTCCAGTATAAAGGTTAGTCACGGAAGCCAGTGTAGGCATGCTTCCCATCGCGTCTCCCATGGCGTAATAGACGGCCGCCCCGATGGTGTCCGACTGCGCGGCGACAGTGTAAGCGCCATTCACCGTCCCGCTGGCCGGCGTGACCGTGGGGTAATCGGCTTGAAAGCTCACCCGGCTGCTGTTGGTCGGGCCGTAGACGCCCGCAGACATCTGGGCGCAGCCGCGCAGGAAATCGCTGCCCCCGGGTATGCCATCCAGCGTGAATGGCCCGGTGTAGGCCTGCCACGATCCGCTCCCCACCTGGTATTGAAGGCCGCTTCCCCCGCTCACCGTGAAGGTGGTGGCGTTGGAAAACGTTCCGATTGGGGAGATGGTCACGTTTGGCGAATACGCGTAGGTCCCGGTCAGATATTGCGGCGTGAAACCGGGGCGCGTCCCCATGAACCGGATGGTGACGTTGGTGTTACCCAACACGATGGCGTTGGTGTAAAGGAGGTTCGGCGTCCCCTGCGCGGCGAAGGTGTAATAGATGCTGAGCGGGTAAGTGCCCCAAGCGTTGACGTAGAACGGAATGGCGCCATAGGTCCCGCTGGGTGTGATCTCCAAATCGTTGACGACGAACGAGAGGTTGGTCGAAGCCGCGGGGATGTTGTAGCCAGGCGCGTAGAGGGTGGCCGCGTAGATGCCGCCGCCCTGCGGACTGAAAGTGTAGCTGCCGCCTCCCTGGCCGGTGGACTTGCTGCCGTTGGGGAAAGTGATCGTCCAGGTGCCGCCCACGCCCGAGGGTGAAACGACCGTGATCGGGTTGGTCGTGTAGATGACCGGACCGGGCACCTGAAACACAAGCCCCGGCAGCGAATTCACCAGATAGGAGAGCAGCGCGTCCGCGCTGGGGATCGCGCCGGTGCGGAAATTCCTGAAGCGGAAGTTGGCGGAACTCGAGAGCGATGGCGGCTGGGCGAAGGCATCCGGCGAACTGGAGGTGACGGTTGGGGCCGAGATGGGCGGAGCCGCGCTCGTGTAGAGCGTGGAATCGCCGTAGGGATTGGGCACGATGGTGATGGCGGATGACTGCGGCAGGTAAAAGGAGGCCGGCCCCAGTTGCGTGGCGATCCAGTAAATCGTCGTTGCGGCGCGCAGGGTCCCGGAGCTGGAGAGGCTCGACGTATAGCGCAAATTGCCGTTCTGATAATAGTTGATGGTCGAACCGAGCCGTTCGACCCGCAGGACGTCGCCGGGGACGGTGGGCCCAAAGCAGCCGCGGAAAGTGCCGATCTCGTAGATGTAGAGGGTGTTGTTGGCGTTGTGCCAGGCGAAGTTGATATCTCCGTAACCGGATATCGTGTTGTTGGCCGTCAATCCGACCATGTTGTAGGATGAGCCGGGGGAAACGACGAAATCAGCCGAGCAATCCCCTGAGCTGGAGTCCACCGAAACGGCCAGGGCGTTGCCCCAGGAGTTGTTGGCCGAATACTTGGTCAGGAGGGTTCCCGCCTGGTAGACTCCGCTCAGGTTCGTCCAGGTGAGGTAATTGCCCTTGAGCACGACCGGCGGGGCCGCCTGGACCGTATAGTTCCAGCTGTTCACGCTGCCCGCCTGGTTGTAGGCCGAGAGGGTGGCGTTTCCGTTCACGTCCCCGGACGAGATGACCACGCCGGTCTCGTTGGCGAGCCCGGCGTTGCGCAGGTAACACGGCCCCAGCGTGCAGGTGCCCTGCTGATACATCGACGCCGCGAAGTGAAGGGTGCCGGTGGATATGACCGGGCTGGTGTAAATCAGGCCCCCGTTTCGGTAATAGCGCACGAGGTTGCCGGCGCGAACGACCCGGAGCCTGTCCCCGACATTGTAATATCCGACGGTCGCCCTGTAAGTGCCTGCCTCATAGATTTGGAGCTGGCCAGTTCCCCACAGGTAGAGCGCGTAGTCGATGCCGGTGTAGCTGGCCGACGAGTAAGTTGCCTGCAGACCGAACATGGAATCCTGGTTGTTAACCGTGGCCACGCACTCCGCGAAGCCGTCTGCCGTGATCGTCTCCCCGGAAGTGAACCCGGCGTTCCAGTTGTTGCCGCCGCCGGTTTTGGTGAATACCCCGTTGGTGACGCTCGCGTAGACCAGGTTCGTCGGGGTGAGGGTGGGGCCGTTGGTGTAGAGCTGGTAGGCTCCGCCGTTGAGGCTGTAGTAGATGCTTCCGCCGCCCGGTGTGGTGAGGAACACGGTCCCGTATTCCAGGAAGGTCCCGGTGCCGGGATCGGCCTCGACATACCCAGCGCAGGTGAGACGCGGTGTAAGGACGAACTCCTGCAGCGTGCCGCTGTTCAAGGCCACCGCGATCTCGTACTCCTTGCCCGCCGTGACGGGGAACGAGATGCGGCTGGAGGTTTTGCCGTCGGCATCGTTGTTGGCGGCCAGATAGGTCAGGTTGTTGACCTGGCCGGGAACGCTGTTGGTCGTGTAGGCGGCAATGATGGTGTCGCTGGCGCTGCCCAGCGTGTCCACCTCCAGTTGTCCCGTGCAGGCCGCCACGAAACTGTACCAGACGCTGCCATTGCCGCCGTGATAAGAGGGCTCGCCGGACTCGCGCGTCGAACCCGCCAGGGTGCCGCCGGTGCTGAGCCCGTTGGTGAGCGGGAGGCGGTTGACGAAGTTGTCGTTGAGCGGCGCGGCGGTGCTGTAATGCTTGAGATTGAGGACGAATGGCCCCGGGACGGTGCCGTCGACGCAGATCTTGTAGGTCGTGCCAGCGGCGGCGGTGAAGGTGCAGGCCGCATTGGGCGATGCTCCCTGGACGCCAACGCTGCCGCCGATCCAGCCGCTGTTGAAGGAACTGCCGCTGTAGACCGCGACGAGGTGGTTGGCCGCGCTCTCGACTGTCAGGCAGATGGTCCCGCTGTTGGTGGCCGTGTAGGAAAACCACACGTTCTTGTTGGGCGGGACCGCGAGCCAGTTGTTTCCCGCCCAGTTTTCACCCTCGTTGCTGGCGTAGGTGGTTGAGCCGGGAACCCGGATGCTGATGCCGGTCATGTTGCCGGCGCTGAAGTCGCGCTGGGGGGTCAAGACCTGGGCATTGGCGTAGAAGTCGTTGCTCGGCGCGCCCAGGCTGACCGTGAGGTTGACGCCCCCGACGCTGCCGGAGGTCGCGCCGCTCTTGCCGTCCACCACGACCCGGTAGGTCTGGCCGGGATAAAGCAGGACGATGGCCGCGCTGGTCACCAGCCCGCTGGCATCGTCGTTGTACCAGGACTTGCCGTTATTGACCCCGTTAAACACGCCGCCCGCCAGGAGCGTGTCGAAGGTGCTGCCGGCCAGCGAGATCGTGGCATACGATTGGACGGGCGGGGTGAAACTCCACCAGATGGTTCTGCCCAGGCAGGGAGCGCTGTACTGGCTGCAGAGCGAGTACTCGCCGCTGTCCTGCAGCGCATAGTTATTTGCGCTGACGGCCGTTGCTGTGTAGAGCAAGTTGGTGACAGTAAACTCCGCGACGGTCTCCAGGACGGCGTTCGTCGCGAAGGCGAGCATCGGTCCCGGGAAGACGTCGTTGTAAGGGATCGCGTTGATCTGCAACGCGAGATCAATGAACCCATAGCCGGCGTCGGAAGAAGTGCCGTCAACGCACACCATGTAGGTGTTCCCGGCCGTCACCCCGTATGAGATTATCGAGTTCACAGCATAGGAGTTGGCGCCGCCCCAGCTGTTATTGACCGCCTGGCCGGGCGCCTTTATGCCGATCTGCGTGCGGAACGTGCTCCGTGTCGGGTCGATCGTCAGGGTGCCCGTGAAGGGCGCAGTGAAAGTGAACCATACCGACCGGCCGGGAGCCCCTTGGCTGGAATAATTGTTAATGGGATATTCGCCGCCCTCATAGGTCGCAGCAATATTGTTGCCGATGCCGTAGGCGGTGTAATAGGTGTTGGTGGCCGTGCCATTGGGCATGCTGATGGTGGCGATGTTGGTCTGAAAAAGGATGGGAGTTGGGTTGGCCCAGAAATCGTTGCCGGGCGAAGCATCGAGCTTGAAGTCCAGGTTGATGATCCCGTAGCCGGCGTCGGAGGAGGTGCCGTCAACGCAGATCATGTAGCTCGATCCGGCGTTCACGTAGTAGGTCAAGGTCGAGTTGACGGCATAGGAGTTGGCACCGCCCCAGCTATTATTGACCGCCTGCCCGGGCGCCTTGATGCCGATCTGGGTGCGGAACGCGCTCTTGGTGGGATCGATCTTGAGATACCCGCTGGCAGGCGCGGTGAAGCTGAACCAGACGGAGCGGCCCGGCGCCCCCTGGCTGGAGTAGTTATTGATCGGGTATTCGCCGCCCTCGTAGGTGGCCCCGATGTTGTGGGAGGCGACCGATCCCGTGTAATTCGTGTAGAGGGTAACCCCGTCGGGAACCGTTCCCGTGAGCACGTTGGTCTGGAGAGTCACGGGCGTGGGGCCGGCCCAATAGTCGTTCGGCGGGCAAGGAACGAATGTGATGTCGAGGTTGATGCCGCCCATGCCTAATCCGGTGTCCTGGCTGGAACCGTCGACGCAGAGCTTGTATCTCGTGCCGGCGCTCAGGTAGGCATTGACGATCTTCCCGTTGTTGGCGACCCAGTAGCCGCCGTAGCTGGCCCCGACGCCGGCGCTCTCCGGTTTCAGCCCCAACTCCGTAATGAACGAGGATTGGGTGGGGTCAATCGTAATGTAACCGTTTGACGGGGCAGTGATCGTCCACCAGACCGAACGGCCTTTCGTGGCCACGCTTGTATAATTGGCGATATTATATTCGCCGGCGTCCCGGGTGGCCAAATAGTTCTGCCCCACGAAGCTGGCCGTGCAGGTGTAATTGGTCACAGGCCCGTCCGGTGAGGAGGTCACCAGGGCGTTGGTCACGAAGTTCACGTCGATGGCGTCGGCCCAGTTGTCGTTGGGCGGAGGGCCGACAATCGTGAGGTCCACCCCCGCGAGGCCGTAGCTCGCCAGGCCGACTTGCAGCCAATAGGGTGTGCCGCCATTGAGGTTGAGCTGGAACGGTCCCCAGCCGTAGGTGATTCTTCCGGAGGTGTTTGGTCCCGGATAGAGCGCGAGGTATTCCCCGACCGCGCCTGCATTCGCGATGATCGTGCTCCCCGAAACCGGCGGCACGAAGTTGTACCAGATGGATCCGCCGCCAACGCCCCCGGGGTTCCACTCGCCGCCGTACCACGTGGCGTAAGCCACCACCTGGGAGTCGGCGGCCACGTAGTTCGTCGCGGAGACCGAACCGTTGGGGAGCGCCCAGGTGGTGACCTGGCTGGTGAAGGCCAAGACCTTGGCCGCCTCCGGGCTGTTCCCATCAGCCGACAGGTTGAACTCGGACACGGAGATGTTGACCGGTCCGTTGATGGTCGGCGTACTGTTCACCTTCAGAGACGACAAGCCCAGGGAAGCGCCGACCGTGGTTTGCTGGACCCGGACGTAACGCTCGCTCCTCCCAACGGGGATCGTCGTGGGCCACTGGGCCGAACCCGGATAGGGGTAATAGTAAAATCCGTTCGTCGCCTGGCTGGCTTGGAAGGCCGCCGCGGTGTCCGACGTGGGGATGATTTCGATGCCCTCGACCGCGGCGTTTGCCACTATCGAAACGAACTGGATGATGATTTGCCCGCTGCTGTTGGGCGTGGCGGTGAAAGACTGGATATTGGCCTTGTTCGCGGCGCCGGCTGCGGCAAAGGTGTCGAAATTGGTCAGGACCTGCCTCCCATTGATGACGACGTTCTCCTGCCGCTGGTTGGGGCCGGTGTAGCTGCATTCGGCGAAGTGGAGCCGGACAGTGTAGCTGCCGTTGGTCAGAAGATTCGGGATCGTGTAGGTGAAATTGCCGTAGCGTTGCGACTGATAAACTGAGGCCGGAGCTGGGTTTGTCACCGCGCTGGTGTCGATCGCGTTGCCGCTGCTCCAGGTCGAGCCCCCCGAAACATAAGCGTCCGCGCCAAACCAGCCCACGGCGCCCCCGCCGCAGTTGATCGCGTAATTGGTGAGAATCGCCGGGTTCGAGCTGTTGGTGTCGGAGATGATGACATTGAAATAGGCGGCGCTCGGCTGGTCGAAGCGGTTCCAGACCTCAACGGAATTGATCGGGTAGGACTGCCCCAGGTCCACCATGAGCCACGCTCCCGTGTCGTTGCCCGTGCTGCTGTAGGTGCTGTTGTTGTTGTCCACCGCATTGGCCGCCGGATTCACGATGGAGGATTCCGTGGCGATCTTGCCTGCGGCCACGTCGGTCGTGTAGGAGAGCGGGGTCGTCCGGATTTGGTAGGTGAGGCCCACAGTGCAGTTGTTGACCACGACATCGTCGTCGATGGCGATCAGGTTTCCGCCCTGCCACACCTCGATGGCCTCGTGGTTGACCGGGGAGGTCTGGTAAACCCGCAGATCGTGGACGCGCCCGCCGCAGGCGCCCAGCCCCATTGGATAATAAGAGTTGGCGTCGATCCCCGCGTAAATCGTCGAGCTGTTGGTCCGGTTGAGGGTCAGTGTATAGGCCGTTGCGGCGCCGCCGCCGTTGCATTCCAGGCTCAGGTAATATTCCTGGTTCTGCGCGAGCACGATGTTGTAGGGCGTGAAGGTCCCGTTGTTGTAAGCCCCGAGCATCAGGTCGGTCGTGCGGATGACGAGCGGGTCGTAATACCCGCTGTTGCCCATGATGACGATGTTGTAGGTGCTGGGGAGCCCGTTGGCGGCGCCTGCGTTGGCGACATACATGTAATCCATCTCAAACCGGAAGGGTGTCCCCGGGGCGGGCCGGCTGGCGAACCAGGTCGCGGAATTGGCGTTGGTGAAGTAGGTCCCGTTGGCTGTCGCCACCAGATATTGATTTTCGTTGAAGGGGTTGGACGGCTTCACCAGGTTCATGAAGGCATCGTAACCCAGCCCCAGCCGCATGGGGACGCAGGCGACCAGCGCCTGGTTGTAGGTGGCCATCTTGCGCGTCGCCGTCGCGGTGTAGCTCCACCAGAGGCTGTTGCTGCCGACAACGTTGGTGTTGTAGTTGTCGTTGAGTTCCGCTCCGGAGTTGATGAGCGCCGTCAGCGCGTTGGTCTCCCCCGGCTCCAGCGTCGCGTTTGTGGCGCTGCCGTTCGCCAACCCGACGTAGCGGCTGTTCGAGTCAATCGAATCCGGCAGAATCTGGAACGCGTCGGTCTGGTTGTCGTTGGTCGTGACATAGTTTCCGGGATTGGCCTTTTGCGAGAACTCGAGCGAGAAGGCCCCGCCGCCGGTTCCGCAGCGGACCTGGATGCGGTAGGCGTTTGCGGCCACGCCATTGAATGTGCAGTAGATCTTGCCGTCCAAGCCGCCGACGGGGCTGGCGATGGTGGACAAGGAGGTCACCGCATTGCCGCTGTAAACGTAAAGGTTCCCGCCAAAGGAGGAGTCCATGCGAATGGTCACGGGCCCGGTAATGTCGTTGGTCCAGGTGTACCATACCGTTGAGACGCCGCCGTTGTTCGGTTCGCTGGTCTCCACGGATGCGTTGGTGATGGTCCCATAGAGGAGCAGGTATTCGAACGTCGAACCGTCTCCCAGCACCGATTTGCTCAGCGTGACTGGGGTGGCGTTGGTAAAATAGTCGTTGGCCGGCCGGAAAGGCTGTTGGAAATTCAGCATCGTCCAGCCCGCGCTGCCGTTGCCGTAATTGCTGATCTGGATTTTGTATTCGGTCCCGGGGGCGGGTGTGAAGCCGATCTGGCTCCAGTTGCCCATGCTGGGGCCGTTGTCGTTCCCGGTGACGGTCGTCAGGGCGTTGACGGCGCTCCCCGTGTATGCGGCCAGATACGTGTCAATGGTGGAGCCGGGCGACAGATACTGGTAGCTGTTGACCGTATTGATGGTGACGTATTCGTTGTGGGTCGGCGTCCATGAATACCAGATGGAGTTGTAGGTCCCGCTCTGGAGCGCTTCCCCGCTCTCGGTTGTGGCCGAGAAGTTGAACCCGGGCACGTTGGCCACCTCATCGACCGAGAGAAAGAGTTGCTGGCCTTTCCAGGTCGTGTAGTTGGTCACGTAACGGGTCACGATCGGCTGCCGGTTCACAAAGTTGTCATTGGCCGGGTTCGGGAAGAAGGTGTTGGTGACCTCGAAGACGCTCAGGAAATGGCCGCTGTCGTACGTGGCGATGCGCTCCAGGTAGTTCGTTCCGGCGGTGAGCCAGCCGTTCATGAGCGCGTTCCAGCTGTAGGCCTGGGAGTTGAATTGGGTCGTCAGCGAGTTGGCGGCCGTCCCCGTGTAAATGCCCATCTCATACCCGTTGTAGGTGCCCCAGTCGCCGTAGTCGGCCAGGCCCACAACCATGCGCCCATTCTGGCTGGGCGCGTAGTTGTACCACACCGAGTTGCCATACGAGGGCTCGCCCACCGACTCGCGCGTCGCGGCAAAATCGTTGATGTCCATCACGGATGACAGCACCGGATAATCCAGGGTCACCCCGTTGTTGAACACGTAATGCAAGCTTTGGCTGTTCAGCGTTAGGGGGGTCGGGTTGGCGAACTGGTCGTTCCCCGGCTGCGGGTAATGGACCAGGGTCAGGGTGAACGGAGTCCAGTTGTTGGCAGAATCCGAGAAATGGCGGATGTAGTATTGTTGCCCGCCGATCATGCGCAGCGTGATGCCCGGGTTAACCGACCAGCTGCTCCGGGTCGTGTTGGTGAAGTTGCTGGGAGTCCCCTGGCCGATTTCCAGGTAGCTGTAGATGCCCGAGGCGTTGGCTGCATTAACACTCAGCCAACCGCTCGCCGGGGCGAGAAACGAGTACCAGACGCTGAGCTTGGCGTTCTCGGTCTCGCCGGTTTCGGCCGTGGCCTGCTCCGTGTAACCCTGGACCGCGTAGTTGATATACGGCGCCGGCACGCTCCCGTTGCCGACCGCGAGGTTCGTGGTGTTGAGCGTGTTGGGAATGACCGCCGCATTGGTGAAGTTGTCGTTGGCCGGCGGCGGAAAGAAGTAGAAATCGGCCGGAAAATTGTAGATGGCGTTCCCTGGGGCGGCGAAGGCGATCTGGTAGACGGTGTTTCCCAATGCGTTGAAAGACAGCGTGCCACTGGTCGAGGACGCAACCCCCGACAGGAGTGAGACATCGTAGGCGGCATAAACCGGCGGGGCCGTGCCGGCGGCCAACGCTGCGACCTGGCTGCCGGACAGCGCCTTGTGGTAGATCGCCACGTCATCGATCTCGCCGTTGAACGCTTGGCCACCTCCGGCTACGGCCTGCCCCATCTGCCAGCGGTCTCGGCTGGAGATGCTGCCGATATTGCTGATGGCCGCGCCCTGTTCCACCCCGTTGACGTAGAAGTGCATGGCGCCATTGTTAACGCCGGAGAGCGCGAAGTGATACCAGGTGTTGGACTGGACGAGAACGGAGCTGGGGATCGCCGAGCCGCCCCAGGCAGACCACCGCCCGTTGGAGTCGATGGAGATGGATTCCGAGCAGTTCGATTGCGGACCGGAGCTGCTGGTCCGGTAGATGACCGCCCCCGGTTGCACCGTCTGGACCTTCACCCACAGGCTGCAAGTGAAGGCGTTGAGGTTCGCGTCGACCAGCTGGAGGTAGCTGCCGGTCCCGTTGAGGTTCAATGATTGGGCGCTTCCCGGGATCGGGGCGGCGTCCGGGACGAACGTGGCCCCCGCACCGTTGATGCTGAAATTGAAGTTGGCGTTGAGCGCGTTGACCGCGGATCCCTCGAACGGGAAGTAGTAGGTGTCCGAGCCCCCGGTATAAACCGCAATCACGCTGGGGTTATTGGTGGGGACCAGGAGGCGCATCTCTCCGCTGGTTGCGGTGGTGTAGGTGTACCAGACGCTCGCCGAGGGGCTGGTGTTGGCGTGGTTGGGCTCGTTGTTCTCCATCGTGGCTCCCGTCAGCGTCACGTTGAAGTTGGTCCAGAAGCCGGGGTGCTGGAAGGTGGTTCCGTTCACCGTGTCGGGGTAAACGACGGGCGGTGGCGTGAGCGTGATCCGGTCCACAAAGAAATCGTTCACCACCGCCGGCGGCTGATACACGTAGGTGGCCGAATTGGTCGGGCTGAACGAGACCCCGTCGGTGGCGTAGGAATCGACCTGGACAGTGGCAGCGTTTTGGCCGTCGCCGATGGTGAAGGGGTTGGTGTAGCCGAGCCAGGCGCCGCCGTTCAAGCGGTAGTATGCCGTGGCCGTCGTGGGCCAGGTCGTGATCGTGACCGGGAACGGGTGGTTGGTCGTGAAACTCGCGGGAGAGATGGCCGCCGAAAGGACCATCTGCGTGAAGCGCAAGTTGTCGATGAAGATGGTGTTGTCCCCGCCGTTCAAGTCGGTGCCGACGAACGCGAGCGTGTGGGTGCCGGCCGTGACCGGGAACGGGCCGACGGTGTAGTCCTGGTAGCTGGTGGCCCCCTGGGCTGGCGCCAGGTTCGTCAGGACGACCCCGTCGAGGGTGACATTGAAGGTCTGCCACGCCGAACCGTAATTGCGCTGGGCGGCCGAGAACACCAGCCTGTAGAAGGAGGAGGCGAACGTCATCGGCTGGGAGATATTGCCGGTGGTCTGGACAAAGGCGACCTGGGAACCCTCCGGCGCGTTTGGATTGCTGCCGGTGAAACCGCTCGCGTTTCCCGTGAGGCCGCTGTTGCCGGCGAATGTCCAGGGGGCTCCGCCGGGGTTGTATTGGTAACCGCCGTAGCCCACGACGGGCGACTCAAATCCCAGGTCGGATCCCTGTGAGAAGCCGGAGAGAGGGGCGAAAGCGATGAGGCTGAGCCGGGCCAATACGCCAAGCCGGCCGGGGAAACCTTTTCTGCGCAGAAACCATATGGACGCCATTCTCCAGTATAAGTTCCTGCGAGCGCGTTTGGTTTTAGCTGACGGCGAACAGTTCCGGCGACAGAACCGTTCTTCTCTCCTCCACCGGGTGCGACCCCTCGCTGAAATCCCGGGCGGTCTGCCCTTCCTCAAAGCTGGGAATGCTGCCGCAAGCCTGCCGGAGCAGTTTCAAAGCCGGGTTGTCCTTGAGGAGGGTGCCAATGAACGCTGCCCGGCCTCGCTCGTTCAAACTGTCCCACAGGGTTGCATTGAGGCGTTCATTTGAGCTCTTCAACAGGTAGGGGGCCTGGAGCATGAACATCTGGCCCATCTCCGGCGCTTGTGCCGGATTTTCCTTTTGCCGCAGCAAAGTTTGCAGCTCATGGATTTTTTCGGCCTGGTTGAGCTTGCGGTTGATTTCCCGCTCCTGTTCGGAGCTGGGGTATTTCACCTTGCGCGGCCGTTCCGAGACGTAAACCGCTTTCTCGAGGATGTCGATGAGCGGCTGGTAATCGATTTCGTTGCCTTTATGGCAGTGGGCCAGAGCAAAATCGTCGGCGCCTTTGATGTTCTTTCCAAAAGGCAGGTTCGGGACGAACACCCGGGCCCCGGCGCGTTGCAGGGCGGAGGCCGTTTCGACCAGGGCGTGCGTCACGCCGGCTTTGAACGCCTTGTCGTTGTCGAAGAAAATGTAGCAGTTGCGTTTGTTCCCGCTCGCGTCCTGCATCTTGAACTGCTCCAGCTCCGGCACCAGTTTGCCCCGCATGAGGCCCATCCAAACCCCGGGCAGCGAAACGACGTGGTATGCCAGCTCCCGTTCCAGACACATCTGGGCCAGCATGGCCGCCTTTTTCTCTCCCTCGATAATGATGAGCCCCCATTTCGTGTTCTCCAAACGGTCGAGCATGTTGGGGTCCTTGCCAGGCTCGCGCAGGCCGGACAGCACCTGGCTGGCGTCCCAGCAGGGGTTCTTTTTCTCCCCGGTCGGGGTGCGATATTTGACCCGCACCATTTCCGCCGGTTTGATCCGGCAATAGGCGTCGCTGTAGCGCAGCACAAAGCAGGGCTTCAAGGCCTCGACGAGGTTTTCGGTGGTCGGCTCTTCGGCCGTTCCCCGCAGAATGTCGAGCGTCTCGGACGGCGAGAACGAGGTGTAAAACTGCATGCGGGCGATGCTGATGGGGCGCAGGCACGAGGAGGCGAGCTCGTTGTAGCTCAACTCGGAGATGCGCACCCCCTTGACTCGGGCAGCGCAATCGTTGATGCGGGGCGCCTGGTTGAAATCCAGCAATCGCCTGGCCGCATCCTCGGCGGCCTTGGGGGACGCGCCTTTCCGCAGGCAAAGGATGGCCCGGCCTTCTGCCAGCTCAGCCTGGTAATCGGTGAACTCTCTTCTGGTAACCGGGTCGGTGTACGAACGCAGCGCCTTCCAATCCGCCGGCACGGGATCCTGGCTGTGGTCGTCCCGCGCGATCAGGGCAACCGCCATCGGCCGGTAGTAGCTCTCGATCTTCGCTCGGTCCTTTGCGCTGAGGCAGTTCAGGTGCTCGGCGATGAGCCGTTCCTTGAAGAAACCGGCTTTGCGCACGCTGAGGTAATCGCTCTGCATCAGCGCGTCGTGGTAGGCGGCAAGATCCTGGATGATGTGGGGTATGGCGATCTGTGCCTGGGTCATCACGCTGGTCTGTGAGGCCACGCTCTCGGGCTTCCACTGGCGCGCCAGTTGCGCAAGCTCGCGGGCGGCGGCCGCGCGCAGCGCAAGCTCCACGAGGCTTCGATCCAGCCGGTGCGCCTTGAAGGCTTCCTGGACGCTGGGCCGCTCAAGGAATTCCTGCAGTCCAGGGTTGGAGTCCAGGAATTGCCCGAACATCCGGGCGTGCTCCGGCGCGATGTCGTCGCGGAAGCCCAGCAGCCGGTAATAGCCGGGATTGCGATCGAGGCGTTCGAGCGTTCCGCTGTCGAGGCACCCCTTTGGCTCCTGACCGTCCAGAGGCTTGACGATTTGGTAATAAGCGCCGGCCAGTAAATTGGCGTCAATCTTTTGTGCTCCGGCGGTTTCGGTGGTCCAGGGGCAGACCTTTTCCTGGAGGTTGCGCAGCAGGTTGCTCTCGAGCATAGCCGCAAACTCCGCCATCTGCCGGGGTGAGGCTTCCCGGTAGCTGGCCGCCTTTCCGGCGATGCCCAGCCGCACGTAGATGCGCGTTCCGTAGTCGGCCTGCATCTCCGGGGGCACTTTCAGGCCCACCACGGTCGGGGTGCCCTCGTAGTATTCGGGCAAGCCCAGCGCGTGCTGATAGAGCTTGCGCGCGGCGATCAAGTGAGCGGTCAAAGAAAGCTGGCGGGCTTCATCGGAAATCGTTGCCGGAGCCGGCCTGTCCCTCCGGCTCCGGTCTTGATAGGCTTGCGCCGCCTTGCGCGCCGCTTGCTCGGCCAGCGCGTATGCCTGGGGACACTGCTCCTTCCATTCCCCCAGTGCGCGCTCCTCGGAGGGAAGGTAAGGGGTGAATTTGGCGATGCGATCCACGGTCTCCCCATAGAGCCATTCGATCTTGTCGCGCCGGAGCAGGTCCGGCTGGCTGAGCGCCTCGACAATGGAGCCGGGCAGGTTTGCCAGCAGATATTGGGCGACCGCCACCCGCAGCGGCCCGGCCTGCATCCGGGGCAGCGCGTCCTCCCAATCATAGCCGAACTGTTCCTCCTCTTCCTGCGTCCGGCCTTCCAGGGCATTCAATAGGGCGCGCTGGGCCAGGGGCCGCATCTGTTGCACCGCGCTGGCCTGCGCTGCTTCCGAGAGCATCGAGAATTCCGGCTTGCAGCCCGCCAGCAGGTCGTAAAGCTGCCGTTTGGCTTCCTCTTCCAGCCGATAAAACCCCTTGAACCGACGAAATGACTTGCTGGTCTCGGTTGGCATCGCAACTCGCATTTTACCCCATTATAGGCCCGCATGGGGTAGCACTGCTGGGTGATGCTTGTTTGGCGCAGCCGGCGTATGGGTAGCTCAGGGATAATACCGGGATCGGTGATAGGCCACGGCGCTCGAAAACCTGTGCTGCTGTGCGGGAGTGATCGGCCGTTCGTGAACTACTCCGCAGGTGCTCTGAGTTCCTGGTGCGTAAGATGCAGCGTGCAGCAGTATTTATCGCCGTCGATCCGGCCGCGCAGATAGGCGAATGAAGGGAGGCCTTCCCGACGTAAAATGATGGGCTCGCGGCCGTTAAGTCCGCAACCGAGTCGAACAAACCCCTTATTCTGCAAATGATTTTTGCATTCAGCGTATAGGAAATCGAATGAGAGACTGTCCAGGTGAATGACCTGGTAAATCTTGTGCAGGACAAACTTCTGCACCAGATCCTCGGTCGTCTGGCTGCCTGTGGAAGAGAGTTGGATCGGCAGCTCAATGTTCGACTCGCTGACCTTGTAGGGCCTGGTTTCTCTTACCGTGCCCTCCGGGGTGAGTTTCTCCTCGACCAGCCGGAAGTGGCACACGGGCTTGCGTTGCTCGTCCAAGTAGGCCAGGGAGCGGATGCGCACCGGCTTGCCGATGAGCCGCGTGTCGATTTCGGGATCGGATTTGACCAGCGCCTCGACGATTTGCTCCGGTTTCTTGTCCGCCGTCCAGCCTCCGGGAATGCGGGTGATGATCGCCTGTGCCTCGGGCTCCATCTGGCCGTTGGAGGTGGTGATGATCCGCTTGCTGGTTTTCGACCCGTTCAGAGACAACAGGAACAATTCCGCGGTGCGTTTTTGAAAGTTGGTGAGTTTGATGTACATGTGATTCTCCTCTGTCGGCGTCAGAACAAGGACTCGAAGTTCTCCGATTCCCCCGCTTCCTCGCCGGCCGCCGCCTCCGCGATGATTTGGGAGTCAATTTCCATTCCGACGTAGGCCGGCTTCTTGATTTTTCCAACAAGCAGGAACGTGCCGTGTCCGTTGGTGACGATCGCGGCGTCGTTGCGCTCAACGCCATCCCGGTAATTGAACGTGCCGACGTAGAGCGCCCCTGGCGAGAGTTGGGCGCCGGGGAGTCGATAAACTGACGCCACCTCCAGCAGGCTCACTTCCTCGGCGGTGGCTTTGCGAAATTCCGGGGCCTGCTTGAAAGAACTCGGCAGGAGTTCCTTTTTCTGGCCGGTGGCGCTGTCCACGACCTCCGCCGGCGTCAGGGTAAACTGCTCGCCGGCGCGTGTCGTTCGGGCGACATCGCCGGAAACCAGGTAAAGGTTGCCCTCTTCGGGAACTCCTGCCCGCCGCAAAGGCTTGCTGTCCGGGCCCAGGGCCTGGATCCGGCGGCTTCCGTAGAGATCATCGCGAGTGATCTTCTGCAGCTCGCTCACGTGTTTGGTGTTGTCGATATTGAATGTGCAGGATGCCATAAAATGCGCTGCTAGGCTTTTGCCCAGCCTTTGGTGATTTCGGAGGTCCTCCAGTCGGCGATGAACTGCTTGGCCTCGCCCTCATCGTCGGTTGCCTTGGTCGCTTCCTCGAGCGGTTTGGCGCGGCTGGGGCTGTAGTCCACCGTGTGAATGACGAACCGGGGGTAGCCTTCCTGCTCCTGTTCCCAGGCGACGATCTTGCGCACGGCGGTGTTGCCCTTGACGGCCTTGGTGTATGCCTCGCGCAAAAACACTTTGGCCGGCTTGCCGTTGGCGGCCTGCTTGAGCCGCAGGTCCACGGCGTTAAGCTGCTTGAAGGTGCATTCGCTGACGGGTTTGTCCTCGCGGATTCGCTCCAGGGTCGGGTGAAATGGCTTCAGGATGAACCCCTGCCCCTGGTAATGGTAAACGTCCCCATCCAGCTGAAGAACGGTGTTCGTCCAGGGCTTGCCGTCGGTGTCGTCCCAAACCGCGTCCTCCGCGTTAATCTCCATTGCTTTAACCGGGCGCACCCAAACGATGGGGCGCCCATCGGAATCGGTTTCGGTGTAATGGGCGGTGATCGCTTGCCCGGACAATTCCTTGAAGAGTTTCTCGCGAATGGCCGGGTCGGCCACTCCCACCCGGGAGACCAGTTGATGTGAGTTGCCGGAAACCAAAGCGCCCATGATCGAGACCACGTTGCCGGTCAGTTCCTCGGTGCCCTCCACGTACCCCACGATGGCCAGGTCCAGGTTGAATTTCGGCTTGATCTTGTAGGCGACGCGCGTGGTCAGGTCGTGCAGGACAATGCCCTCTTCGCCCCTGTCAATCTGCTTCCTGTAATAGGCGTTGAGCTGGTCCAGCCCGTTGACTTCCTGGAAATCAGGGCAGTGGGCTTTTTGGGTCTGGGGCAGACTTTGCAGGAGCTTGGCGCGCTCGTCGTAGCCGAGCCCCTGTTTCTCCTGCTTGTCCAGGATGACGACGTCGAGCGTCACGAGATGGAGTCGCTCCAGCTCCGCCCGGGAGCCGGGCGAATTCACCAGGCGGATCACGTCGTAGCTATGGGATCGCGCGCCGCCGACGGCGAGTTCGCACGCCAGCAAGGCGCTGGTGTTTCCGTTCCGCTCCAGGGCCGCCCCCAGTTCCTCCGCCGCCGGCAGTCCGACTTCCACGGCGCAAGCCGGCATGTGGAAGACGAAGGGAGACTGGCCTTTCTCCCAATAGAAGTAAGAGGAAATGCCATCGTGCTTGCAGCTGGCGATGCCGCGGCTCACGGTGATGCTGCTGATGACATTGGCCTGGACGTACTTGAAAGCCTTGAGAAATTTCTCCCGGTGATGGGAGGCCAGATGCTGAAGCGTCTGGTGATTGAGCGCGTGCATGCGCGCGACCGCATACCCCGGCATCTTGGTCTTGAGTTGTGACGCTTTGACGAAAGGATTCACGTTTTCGTGTTTGGCCGCGTTTGGCCGCCCGCTCCGCGAGGGCGAGCCCTTCGGGAATTCCTGATACTCGAGAGATCCCGTGATGCTTCGGAACGGCGGCGGATTGAAGCGGTTAGACGGGAAACCCGAACACTTTGGCCAAAGACGGGACCAGGTGGTACCGGCTGAGAATGACATACGCCGTTGCGCCCATCAGGTGGGGTCCGAAGGGAAGGCGCCGGTCATTGCGTTTCAGATAGAGTCCGTGCGCGGTGCCGGTCATCGAGGCCAGCAGGAACATTTCGAACAGGCCGATATTGAACCCAAGCAGGATTCCCAGTGACGGCGCCAAAAGGACATCACCAATGCCCATGGCGTTGCGGTAGGCGACAAACTCCGTCGTCTGAATTCTGATCTTTTCCTCTCCGAGGTCGAGGTCGTGGCCTCGGCAACGAACGCTGCCGTCGCGTATCTCGATTTCGCCAGCTCCAAGATTCTCCGCTTTCCCGTTGCGGATGCAAAGAATGTCACTTCGAGGAATGATCTTGGTGAAACGAAAGTCCTCCCAGGGGATAAACTCGCATCCGCACTCGTCGGAGATCGTAACCCCTTTCGAGCTGATTTCAAATTGCGTCCACCCCTCGCAGGCGGCTCGGAGGAAATGTTCCCCGAGTTTCTTGACCAGCAGGATCACAATGAGCAGGGCTGCCCCTCCCGCGAAATGGTTGAGGATGGCCGTTCCGACATTCGCGTTGGTGGCCGCCGGGTCGGTGGCTTCCGGCCGGAGCACTGCCAGCGCAATGGCTGCCACCAAGGCTCCCTGCAAGGTGATCCCCGGCAGAAAGAAGGTCTGGTGGTCACACGCCGCGCCGAGCGCGTAAAGAGTGAAGACAGCCCCCAGGAGGCAGGCGGAGAGCGCGTCATGTGTGAGGCAATAGCAACCCACAAAGAAGCTGGCCGCCAGAAACTCCACCACCGGTTTTCTGAAGCTGGCCGGCTTTTGGGATGTGGCCCGTTGCCCCTGGCGCAGGAGCCATCCCAAGACCGGGACATTGCACCGCGGCTTTACGCTGGTTTTGCAGTTTGGGGCATGCGACGGCGGCCTGACGGGGGACATACCGGCGAGCGTGGAGTGGTAGGCGCTATTGAGGAATGCCCCCCAACAGGCGCCCAACGCGGCGGTCACGGCCAGGGAAATAGTGTTTGCGGTCATGGGAATGCGACTCCTCCAACCAAGATTGCCATTGTTGATCTGGTCTGGTTCTGTCGCATTTCTCAAGCCATTGAAAGTGACGGCTGGTTGCGGGCCTCAAAGGGCGCAAACCACTTGTCGTATTGCTTAAGAAAGGACTGCAGGGTCAGTCCTTCAAGCACCCGCGCGAATGCTTCCTTGTTGGGGCGCGGCTCCGGGATTGTCCCCAACGCGATGTCGTGCTGGTGCCCGGTGTCCAAATCGGTCGCCTGGAGGTTGACCTGTGCTTGCCTCCAGTCGGCGATCTTGCCGGGGTCCTTCTTGGCTTCCCAATCGATGGCACCCAGCGCGTTGATCTTTGCAGGATTCGACAGTCCCTTGGGGAGCTTTTCGTAATAATGGCCGAGCGTTACGGGACCGACCCCACCGATTGGTCTGATCCCGTCGGAGTCGTCTCCGGTGCAGGCGAGGAACACCGCAAGGTCTGGTCCGGCCAGTTCTGCTTTGGTCGGCAGGAATCCCTGCTGCAGATATCCGCCGATGCTGGCGGGCGTGACCAAGTGTTTCTTCTGGGGGTTGTAGTGGCTGACGTTGCCTTTGACGAGTTGCAACAGGTCCTTGTCGTAGGACACAATGACCACAGGTTCGCGCGCCGATTTGACCGCGCAAGCGATCAGGTCCTCGGCCTCCATGCCTGGAAATTCATTGTGCGCGCCGACGACAGCGATGCCCATGTGAGGGACGCACTGGGCCAACCGATCGAGCTGCTGGCGGAGATAGGGAGTCCCGGTTTTTCGCTTGTAGCCCGGCAGCAATTCGGCACGGAATCCGTCCTGCGACGAGTCCGCAAAGGCAATGACACGCCCAGGCCTTTGCTTGGCCAGGGTATTGAGCTGGTTGAATGTGCCGACGATTCCCCAGGTCGGCTCGCCGGTGACCTTTGAAGTAACTTGGCGAGGGTCCATACCGTGAGGGCCGGGCATGTAGGCCAGACGATGGAGGAATCCGGTCAGGTCCACGTAGCATGTGACTCCGGGCGGCAAAATCGGACCTTGAGCGATCTTCATACCCCATTTTAGGTTTCCACTGCCCGTTTGTTGATATGTTAACGCGGTTTTTGCATCCGAGGTTTACCCGGGTAGGCAGGCGATTCCGCCCCGCCTCCACTCCAAGTTTCCCCTGATTTTCAGGGGTTTGTCCAAAGCTGCGTTCCCTCCAGGTCGCGTACGAGCCCGGAGACCAAGGATCGCAAGGAGGCCGAGAAATTGATTTTCCACAAGAACGAATCCGCGGTGGCTGGTCCCATCGCCAGATAGCTCGCGAGCTGGGGGTTGCCAGAAAGCCATGGAATCACTGGCCGCTGACAGTAGCAGAATTGCGCAACCTGTGGCATGAAAGAACAAACAGGGGTTGACTGGAGTTCACGGATTCCATAGCGTTCACGTAACCGTGAACGGATACAAACCGTGAACAAAGTTGAATATTCAGGCCCTGCTCTCGAAAGAGCGGTTGCGGCCAAGCTTCGAGAGCTGCTGGGCAGCGTCTCGTGGCTGGAAGGGTGGGCCGTCGAACGCTATCCTTCGCAGAAGGACAGAAGGTTTGATCTGCGGGCGATGCTGCCAATTGGGGGGCGGAAACTCGCAGAACTTTGGGTCCAGTGCAAAGCGGACCCAAGGCCTTCGCTCTTTCCCTACGTTTCTGCCGCCAGTGAGGCAGACTCCCAACCTGTTCTGGTTTTTGCGGCTCTCTACATCTCCCCGAACATGGCGCGAACCTGCGAGGAAAATGGCTGGAGTTGGTTCGACCTCGCCGGCAACTGCCGGCTGGAAATTCCGGGCGCTTTGCTACTGGAACGTAAAGGCAACGAACCGGTCCACGAGCCTCCACGCCCCACCGCCAATCTCAGCACGGTGGAATCGGCGCGGGTGATTCGTGCCCTTCTTGTCCCTGAGAATGCGGGAAGGCAATGGGCGCAGCGGGAGATGCAACTTCATTGCCAACCCAAAGTGAGCCTCGGGTTGGTGAACAAGGTATTCCGGCACCTCCGGGATGAGGCCTTCATTGAGAGCGATGACGATGGTTTTCGGGTGCGAGACCCGATAAAGCTACTGTTCGCCTGGCGGGACGCCTACCGCTTCGACCGTCATCGCCAACGCCCTCACTTCACTCTGAAGCGGGGGCCGGATCTGAAGCAGGCACTGGCGTCGCTGGAGTCGATTACGGGAGGCCACGCCGCTTACTGCTCCTTTTCCGCCGCCGACTTCCAGGCGCCGCATGTGCGACAACCGAGGACCTGGCTCTTCATCGGCGCGGAATGGGAAGAGGAATGCGCCGAGGCGTTAGGTGCGAAGCTGGTGGATACCGGGGAGAACCTGCTTGTACTCATTCCGGATGACCTCGGGGTCTTTTACGGGCAGGGATCTGCCGGCGACGACTTTGCCTGCACCAATCCCGTGCAAACCTATGTGGACCTCTGGCACTGCGGCAACCGAGGACAAGAATCGGCGGAGGCCCTGCTCGAACAGAAGCTCAAACCCGAATGGAAAGTGCAAGGTCTGCTTTGAAGAGGGGACGGCGTTATGAAAGCGAACACAGTCCACGTCAAACTGAGGCGGCCACAGGGTCTTGGTTGACCTGGGCCATGGGCTTACTAAGCGATGAAACTTGAACGCGATCGTGACGCATGGGCGACTATCCGGGGATTTGGGTATCAGATAGTTCTGACTGTCGAGCGATGGTTGGATCTGAACAATAATGAAACATTGGAATTGGAATACGGCGAAGACATCGACCGAGTCTCCAAGGTCTTGAATGGGGTGGATAAGCAGGAAGAGGTTAGGTTACTTGAGCAAGTAAAACACCTGGAATCAAATATCACCCTGCGTTATCCAGCGGTTATTGAGGCGATTGCTAACGCCTTCGCACATATTGCTCAGAATCCGGGGAAGAAGTTGTACTTTCAGTTCACAACGACTGCGAATGTCGGTCAAGAGCAGCAATCACCGCTGGGTAAAAGTCCTGGCATTGAGGTCTGGGAACAATTACGACAGGGTAAGGTACCAGAAGGGGAAGTGGCTCAGACGGTCGAGAACCTGCGGGCTTTGCTTTTGTCTGCCAGTCAGCCGCAGGACCTGCCGGACGCTACCTGGGCATTATTTTTGGAATCAGTCAAAGAAAGCAGCGCAGACGAACTCCGCAGTTTCATTCGTCAATTCAACTGGCTCTTTAAACAGCCGGACATGGCTGTAGATTGGACGAGGCTTGAGCAGATTCTGATGAAGAAAGGCCACGCTTCCGAGCTTCTGGAGGCGAAAGAGCAATGTGAAAGGCTGGTGGCATTTGTTCTCAAGCGATTGTCCGTTCGAGACAAGAAATCCTTGTCACCTTCGGATCTTCAGAGCGCTCTTAAGGATTCAACACTCGCGGGGACAGGCCGCGCCCTTTTTGCGCAATTAAAAACAGCCCAGGCAGTGCTTGAAGGCAGAGTCGCTGCTTTGGAGAGCGTGGTAGTCCGGACAAATGCGGCTTTTCAGAAATTGGCGCAAGAGCATGCGGTCGTGAGCACGGTCACGAATGTTGCGACTGTTCCATCGCTTCTGCCGCCTGTTCTGGTCGAAGGCGCGGCAAAGCGAGAAGGGGTTGTTAATAATGTGGTACAAAGGCTTGAGGTTACAACCTGGCTCGCGTTTCACGGGCAGGTCTTATCGGGAAAAACACAATTGGCAGTGCTTGTCGCCAACGTGCAACATAATTGTAGAGCATGGGTCCGGTTTGGTGACTTACGCACTGAAGGAGAGGCGCAAATTAGGCTTGTAACGGCGATTTCGGCCGTGACGGAAGAAGGAATACCTTCCTCCTTGTCCTCTGATTGGCTGGACCTCTTTTGCGCCAAGCTCGGGAGGGGTGCTCTTCTGGTGCTTGATGGGTTGCCGTCCATGCAGGCTGACGGTGTCCTCTGGACAACCCTATCGGTTCTAATTCGTACTGCCAGCAGGCATAGGGTTCATATCCTGTCCACTTCAGACGTTCCGCCGATAGCTAGCTGCACAGCGATGTTGGAACAGGTAGAGTTCCAAATCGAGCGAGTTCCTGATTTCACGGAACAAGATACGCTTGAGGTTTTGATTTCAAAGGGAGCGCCTCAAGCTATTCGTAGCCTCGCCAGTCAAATTTGTGTGTTGGGCCGCCAAAACCCAACACTGATTTCCGTTTTGATTGAGCACTTGCGACAACGGCAATGGAACATATCTCCTGAATGGCTCGAATCGGTCTTCACAGGAGAGCACTCGCAACAACTCGATGAGGAGACCCTGAGGCGTCTGGCAGTCACAGTTCAGGATGCTGACAACCGGGAGTTACTTTACCGCTTGGCTCTCATTACCGGTAGTTTTGGTGAAGAGGAATTACGGGCGGTTTGTGAGGCACCCCCGCCCTTATCCCACGCCCTGGAACGAATTGCTGTTTTGCAGGGGCCTTGGGTGCAGAGAGATAGCGCGCGTACGATGAAGTTATCGCCGCTCGTGGACAAAAGGTGGAAACACAACCTGATTTCGGATACGGCGGTTCGCTGCCATCGCAATCTCGCGCGTGTTATCACTTCGCGTTCAGAAATTACGCTTACTCAACTCCTTGCTGGATTTCTTCATTCGATCCTTGGAAAAGAGTTAACCCGGGCTGCACTACTGCTGGCTCAAGGCCTCAATGCATGTATCGAGGCGAGGTCGTTTGATGAGGCTTTGATGTGTATTTGGGTGGATAAGCCTTTGGACGAAGAGATTCCGTTGGTAGTCCGTGCGTATGTTCGGAATCTGCAAATCGTCGCTCGAACTGCCAATGGCCGACAAACAAAAATAATTACTGATGATCTTTTTGCGCTGCTTCAAACTTTGAAGGCGGATGAAAAATGGCTGCTGCCGATGAGCGCGGCCTTGGCTGGGCCCGCCATCATGACCAGTGAGCCCGAACGCGCCTGCGAGTTGTTCGGCAAAGTGCTACAGCATCCGAGTAACTGTGTGGGTCCGGATGGACAGCCGTTCGAATTTCCAGGCGAATTCAAGATGGAGCATTTGCTTTGGACTCCTTTCTCCGGGGCCATGACCTCTAAGCATGTGGAATGCTGGATTACGGTATTCAACCGACTGACGGAAGAACAGCGAGCGAATGCCCAATCAGGGGAATTTGGAGCCATGGGGTGCCAAGCGCTAGCGATTAAATTAATTACTCAAGAGCAGGCACGACCTAAGGAGCAGCAGGATTGGAACGGGGTGGATGCGGTACTTTCTAAGATAGCCGAACAGTCCCTGAGTCTTAAGGCAAGCCTCCTCTGGGCAAACGCGATCCGGGCGCGGATGATTGTTCTTGGTGATTACTGTGACCAGGCAGATGCGGCCGTGCGACTGGGAGAAGACGCATACCAGCACGCTCCGGCGATCCCGGAGGTGCAATTAGTCCTCGCGGAGCAAATTGGCATCCAATTGAATCGAATCCCGGACAGGCGATCTGAATCGACGAACTGGTTCCGCATTGCGGCGGAGAAGACAACCCCTCTTTACCCAGAGTTCCGCCTTGAGGTGCGTCTATTGCTGAGCTGCGCACTGAGCGATGCAGATCCTGCTGGCGCTGTTGCCGCGGCTCAGAGCGCCGTAGAGATAGCCGAAGCTGAGAAGGACCTCCCAGAACTGGAGCGACCGCGAGCGCTCGCAGAACTATCGGTTGCGCTTTGGCTGGGAGGGGACTTGCCGACGGCGTTACGCACGTGGGATCGCGCCACCGACGCCCTTTTCGAGTGCCTAGACAAGGATGATAATGAATGGCGGTCGACCGCCGTCTCTTTCGGGCATGTGGGTGGATATTTCGCGTCCCTCGCCACGACAGGAACACCGCCTACGTTGAACGCTGCGGGTGAAGGTTACAGCGCTCCACGGATGGGGATGATTATTCACCCGCACCAAGATCTGCATACAATATACAGGGGCGACCAGCAGGTTTGGATCTTTACCCAATGTGCCATGATCGCTGACGCGCGCGGTGATGCTGAACGGGCTGCTCGGTGGCGCAAACGTGGTCTTGATCTGACAAATGCCGGCGACAAATCAATCCCACTCGCCCAACTCAATCTTGATCATTTGCCAACGCTGCTCAACGACGGACGTCTTGCAGAAGCTTTAGAAGCTTCGATTGATGCCGCAGTCGTGATTAAAGGGGCCAAAGCGGCGGCTGCGGCGGGGCTCAACGTGACAGTTGAGGGATTCGATTTCACAGCTGCGTTGGGCGAACGGTCTGGCGAAGCATGGAAGGAGGCGGAGGCGCTGGGAGCGTCTAATTACTTTTTCCCGGTTGGATTTCAGTTGCTGCGGCTGTCTTTGACCAGACCTCAACTTGCGCATTCGCGAGCCATGGAAGTCGCTCGCCTCTGTCGACAAAAAGCTCAGGGGGCTTCAGAGCCTGCAAGGTGGAATGCCGCGGCGGAGCTCTTCACGCAAATATTGCAAGTGGGTCGGGAAGCCTCTGCTCTGTTTCAGGTCGGTGCGGAGTTGGCTGGTAAGCAATGGCCGGAACTCGTCTGTGTTGCTTACCTGGCGGCGTCGGTTGCGCCCGATGCAACCGTAGTACAAGCGTTGCAAGCCCACACCATGATTGTGAAACAGTTTGAGGCACCTCTACGTATATATGGTGCAGCATATCGTGAGCTGGTACTACCCTTCTTTCATGAATTCTGGACTGCCCGTTTTCAACGTAGTCGGTTCGGTTTCAGCCAACCCTCAATGGTTGAGAGGGACATTCAAGCGGCAAGATCACTTGGACACTCCGCGCAGCTCAAGGCCTTGTTTAAGGCCCTCGCAGTTGGCCTCGGTTCGGCAAGCGTGCCTTCTGAAATTTGGAGTTGGCTTGAAATAGATGCTTAAGTGTCGACCCACGAATATGGCCCCCTAATCTTTTTGAAGCCGCCAGCGACAAAATTCGAGACGCCCGAGGGAAATAGCACCCTGGTTGGCGACCCAAAGCGCCAGGCCACCGGGCTATTTAAGGGGGTCGATTTTCAGGTTTGGCTCACGGTGGATGCGTGGATCACGCTTGAGGAGGAGCAGGTCCTCGTCGTCGAAGGGGTGGAGGATTTCGACATCATTAAAGAGGCTGGCGGGATTACGACGCAAGCGAAGGCCCTGAGCCAGCCGATTACTCTGCGGAGTGAAAGCGTTATCGAAGCCGTTCGCAACTTCTGGATAGCGAAACACCAGAATCCGGTGAAGGCGATAGAGTTTCGCTTCATGACGACGGCAGGTATCGGCACGGAAGCAGGTGATCCATTTGGGGCACGTATGGCTGGATTGTCTTTGTGGATGGCCGATTCGGAGCGCGGTCAGACCGGGAGCACTGACAAAGCCAGGCAGTTCCTGCTCACGGATTCCAGCACTTCCGAAGCCTTGGCCGAGGCGCTTCCGGCGGGGGTGCCGTCCCTAATGGACTTTCTGAGGAACTCAACGCCTGACCAAGTCTATGCGGGCCTGATTCAGCCGATTAAATGGCTTACTAACCATGCCGGAGTCGAGAGCACCAAAGAGGCCGCCAGGATACGTTTGCATGCCTACGGTGAGAAGATGGGCCTATTGCCGGGCGATGCCGATCGGGCTTTGCCGCACTTGTTCGAGGCAGTAGCCCAGAAAGCATGCAAGGAGCATCGGCAGCTTACGCGGGAGGACTTTCGGCTGCTTTTTGAGGAAGCTACCAAGCCAACCCGTCGTGAGCAGGCCCAATTACTGGCGGTGATTGCGGCTGCGCAGCGGACTCTCGTTACGTTCGCTCCGGAGGCCGGGTCAGTGGCACTCACCGCGGAGGCGCTGGTTTTTAAGGTGCCGGACCTCCCCCCGATCTGGGTTACCCGCGATAATCTGATCGGAAGGATTGTTTCATCGCTTACTTCTGCCGGATTTGCCGGGGTACATGGCTCCACAGGCAAGGGCAAAAGCACTCTAGCGAAGTTGGTGGTGGCCAGAATGCCGGGACCCTGGCAGTGGGTGAATTTGCGGGGTATGCAACCGGGACAGATTCAAGCCGTCCTGAGCCGAGTTGCGCTTCTGGTGGCAACCTCGAAGGGGACCAAGATTGTTTTGGATAATATAGATGTCCGGGGACCAGAAGAGGTTCGGCTATCCAAAAAGCTGGCCACCCTGACACGGCTTTCGATTTCCAGCGGGGGACTGCTGATCGCCACGGCGCAACGTGAGTTCCCATTTGCATTCCGAGCCGAGACAGAGCTTCCTGATGACAGCTTTATTGATGTTCCCGATTTCACGAAAGAAGAGATTGAACTCCTGTCTCGCCAAGGCGGTTGTCCTGAAGAGATTCTTAAAATCCAAGCTGCTCTGGTGCTTCTGCAGACGGGCGGACACCCGGCACTGGCAAACGCATGCGTCTCGATGCGGAAGCGCCGCGGCTGGGCTGTGCCTTCCGCGAATGAGATGCTTCAGCAACCGAAGGAACTGGCGGACGAGCGGCAAATGGCACGGCAACTCCTGGGGGAGCTTCAGGAGGGAGAGATAGAACTCTTGCATCGTTTGAGTCTGATGTCTGGTATTTTCCGACGAGACCAGTCAATAGCGATCGCCGAAATCGAGCCGTCCATCCCTCGCGCAGGCGACAAGTTTGATCAACTAGTCGGCCCCTGGATAGAATCAGCGGGGGGCGATTATTATCGCCTGTCGTCGCTCCTCAGCCAAAGCGGGCAAGAGAACTGGTCCAAGGAACGGGTCATGGCCCTGAGGAACGGAATTGGAGTCGCGATACTCAAGACGGGAAAGTTAACACTGGTCGAGGCAAGCGAGATCCTGATGCAGTCATTACTGGCTCAAAGTTCCGGCCTGGCAGTGCTCCTGCTGATGAAGTTGCTGACATTACCCTTCAAGAGCCGTGCCGAAGTTTCCAAGCAATTGTGGTGGATGGTGGCCTTCACCGATGACAAGCCCGTTTTCCCCGACTACCCATTGGCAAACCTGATGTTCCGGCAAGTACAGTTTCGAGTGGCCTCCGGAGCGGATCACGAGAGCGCCCCTCGACTTGCCGAAATGGTGCTGAACGAGACTGAGAAACTGGATGGTGGTGGTGGTGAGATCAGGGAATTTCTGATTGCCGGTGCGACAGGAGATATAATACTCGCCGTGGACGTGCTGGTTCCTCCGAAGGTTCTGCTGTCTTGCTGGTTGAAAGAAGTCAAGGTGACGACCTCCTCCGAGCAGATTCGCGCGTTCTTTGACAAAGCCCAGAAACACGGTCCGAAGAAGCTGCTGATGGCTTCCCAGAGTATTTCGGAAGTTCTACTCGGTTTCGTTCTGAGCCGGCGTGGCGGCCCCGCTTACCTGGTTGAAATGATTCGAGCGATCGATGAGTTAACCGAAACAGAGCGTCAGCAGGTGCTTGATGGTCTTCGTCGTGTTCCAGCCCGATTGCTCCATTTCATGGATCGCATTTGGACAGACGAATTAGACAAGCCGGAGCAGGACTGGAACACCGTCATAGCCGCGGTTAGAACAGCGTGGGAAGCAGGGTGTCGCTGGAAGTTGCCTGACCTTGTGATGTGTTGCGCCAGAGGCGTTGCCGCTATACAGGATGAATACCTTAACGACGCAGCCACAGCCTTGGCGACGCTTGCAAGGGCAGTGGAGGACGCGGGCACGGACGGGGCGTTGTTGCGAGCGCAACGTGGCACGGTCTATTCACGACAGGGGCGCCATCAGGAGGCTTACAATGAATGGTTCAGCACGCTGGGAGACTGGAAAACGGATGAGCCTGAATCAGCTCAGCGATCACTATTCACATTTTCGAAATGCGGAGCAGCGGCCTCGCGTTTGAACCGATGGGAAGACGCCGCCAGCATATTTCTTAAGGGCCGGCAGATAGCAGCCGCAGTTTATATGAAAACCGAAGCCACGGCTTTCGGATTCGATGCTGCGCATGCTCTGTGGCGTGCTGGAAAACGTCATGATTCTCTTGTTTTATTCAGCGATTGTCTCAGGGAACTGGAAAAACGCAACGGCAAGCGCGAGCCTTCCGGTTTCCACACGCTTTGGAAAATGGCCGAACACATTATCCACTGGTGTTCGCTTGATGCGGGGGCGCAGGGGCAAAAGTATGAGGTCCCTTACGGTGGCCTCTGTTCAGAGGCGAGGGACCAGGAAGGACACAAGATAGTTGAAGGACGGCCTCGGGCGCCCCTACCTCTGATCTGGTACTTCCTCGCTGAAGCGGAATTCTGCGCGGGCCTCGGTGACCAGTTCTTTTTGGAGCTGATGGCTAGCCCTGATCGGAAGGTCTATCCTGGCCCTCGGGCTCTGATCGCCTATTTGGCGATTCGTCGTGCATTCAAAATTCGCAGCTTTTTAGATTTGCCTGCTCTCGTCGAAGAACTCGCAATTTCCAGCACCCTGGCGACACCGGGAGCTAGACCCGAATCCGTCATTCTAGAACCTGGTCGTGAGGCGGGTGTTTCACAGGCAGCGAAGGACAAGATTCCGGGCTTGGCGTGTGAGGCCTTCTCGACCGCTCTTATGCACTTAGCCTCTGCCGGGCAGGACTTGTTTGAGGCTCTCGCCGAATGGCGGAATTCAGCCAAAAGCGCGGTGACGGGTTTCGATTTCGGCAGCTTTTTGGACGAAATCGAAGACATACTAAGACTGCCCATAATTGAGGTGGGCAAGCTCTATCAAAGCAGGCCAAGCAACAGACTCCGCCAATTGCTGAGTTCACTGCGCCTAGCCCATGATCCTGAAGGTTCGCTTCAGGTTTGCTTTGTGGGATGCATTACGCTGGTGACCGATGATCAACTATACCAAGGCATTTTCCTCACGGGCGATGCATTAGGGGATTTAGTCCGACGAGTCTGGCTTGAGCGGTTGAACTTTCCCGCCGAATTTAGCCTCGCTCGTCTATCTGTTCCTGCAGTCCAACATGCCTGTGATGACAAGTCGTCCGGACTGCGGCTTGCGGCTCGCATCCTCTTGGCGGCCGAAACCGCCGTCTCCACTCGACTGCCGGATGACATGCGGAAAAAGCTACTCGAACTTGTCGGCACTGAGCCGGAAGTGGGAATCGCTGAATGAAACCCGTGCTTGGATGGACTTTGATGTCGCGCGACCAAATGCGCCAGGTTGAGCGGTCTTTGACCAATGGAGCCCAAGACACCCGCGACGAGATTGGGTTCCTGATTTTGCACCAGGGTTTCGCGGATCGATTCTTTCCAGGCACTTCTGTTCTGCACACACGGGTTCGATACGCGTTGTTCGTTCCCTGGCTTTATTGCCAGGCTGCCGCTGATCGGCGGCGCGGGCGAGATCTTGAGGGAAAGTTGCGCGACCTGTTGATCACGCTAGCTGAAAGACTAAACCTACGCGAGAAATACGGCGTTATTGGAGGCGACAAGCCGGGCCAGCTTACCTCCCAACCTCCCGACCGCGTTTACTGGACGGCGCTGCGAACCTGGGGATTATTATTGTCCGGCGTGGAGTCGCGAGCAGAAGCCCTACGACGATTAAGCGGCGGGGCTGTTGGCCGTGGACAGCGCGACGATGACGGCGGCGATTTGGATGACGGCTCGGAGTCGGAGGTTTTTGCTGGCCTGCCCAAGAAGCCGAAAGGTTGGTTTGAGCCGGAGTCGCCCCTCGACTTCCTTCTCCCGGCCGATGAACGCGAGTATCTCAAAGGCAAGCTGAGCATTCTGCCCCGTCCTGGTGAAGCTCAGTTATCACTGCTTGCGCGATTAACGGATGGTGGCATCGCATTTGCCGGGGAGAGTCATCCCTGGGATAAGGAGGTAAGGTCTGTGGCTGACCCGGCAGACCGGGAAGCACTATCTCTGGCGCAGGATGCAGCGCATTTGGCAGCCATCGGCCGCACCGTTTACGGCGCCTTGGTCGAGGACCTGCGTGAGCAGGATGCGGTTTCCACCGCGAAAACTTACCGGAATTTGATGCCGGCAAAGTTCGAAGAGCATGGCGCGAGGGCGGCTCATTGCGACATCGTTGCCATAGCCCGCTTAATTCCGGGCATTCCCGGTTACGTGCTCGAGGTGCTCCGTCAAACATGTGAGTTCGTACGGAACGCCAAGCCCCAGGCTTACCTCGACCTGCTCAACTGCTATAAAATATCTGAAGTTCGCCGGAAGGGCAGTCAGAGAGCCCGATTGGAGCAGAGGCCACGATCCCGGCAACGGCGCTTCGAATGGGATCCTGACCGCCATAATGTGGACCCGCTGCATTACCGATGGCGGGTTGTTGAAAGCATCCTCGCGGATCTAAACGGCAGAGCATGAAGAACAGCGCCTGGCCCACATTTTCCTTTGGTGAATTTCTCCGTCCGGCGACCGGGTGGAAGACGGACCACGCCATTCTGGCGACCTACTCGGCTGACCTTGTGGCGGTCGTCACCAGTTTGCTGGCGCTCTCAGGGTGTGACCTCGACGGCCGACGCGCTCCAAGCCGGGTGGAGGTCGTGCGCGCGGTGGAAATCCTCAGAGGCAGGGTGAAGATTCTGGCGCAGGAGGGACGGGTGGTGCTGCCCCAAACGGCTCCACCGATCCTGGCGTTGCTCGATCGATTCCTGAAGGTCATTAAGACGGATGAATCCGAAAGCTCATGGCACCCCAAAGCCGCCTTGGTTCGCTTCCAAAACAAAAGTTCAAAGCGTGAGTTCATTTGGCGGGTTTGGGTGGGCAGCCGGAATTTGACGCGATCGCTAAATTGGGAAAGCGGTTTGGTGGTGGAGAGTCGGGCTGACGGTAAGGGACAACGTATTCCCGGTCTGGGCGCCCTCGCGGCGGCATTGGCCCAGAGAGCGGGTTTGTCAGAAATGGCTCCCGAGCGGATGCGGGAAGAAATTGAACGGCTTACGTGGGAATGCCCTGCGGGAGTGAAGGTTCACGAACTCCGGTTTCTGGGCGATGGATCTTCAGGGGGCTTTCCCGCGCCTGAGCAACAGGCTTCGCAGGTGATAGTTGTCAGTCCCTTTATCGATGCTGGCACTCTTAAGCAGGTCGGTAGGTGGGGTCACCCTGGTGTTCGCCGGGTTTTGCTTTCGACTCAGGCTGAACTGAACCGAATCCACCGGGAAACCCCGGAGGCACTTCGAGGGTTCGAACTGCTGTGGTGCAATGCCCCGGAGCTTCCCGGCCAGGGGGCGGACTCGCTAGCTGAGGAGACACCGGCCTCATCGCCGGAAACAAGCGAGGGCGAAGAACTTCCCATGGCTGGACTACATGCAAAGCTGATTTACGCTGCAAGCGGCAAGGAGCGAAAGCTATGGATAGGTAGCGCGAACGCGACTTCTCGTGGATGGTCCGGCAAGAACTTTGAGCTCGTCGCAGAGTTAACGCTCGGACCGGACCCCGCGAAGGCGCTGGAAGAATTTGTCGACGCCTGCCAGGCATATACGCCGGGTGCAACGGCCTACGAGGAGGATGCAGACGAGGAGGCTCTCGAAGCGCAACGAAAGAGGTTAGCCGGATTTTGGCAACCCAAGCAACGCATCGAGGGGGAGAATCGGATCGTCTATTCTGAAGCCCCCCCGCCGATCGAAAACCCTCAAATACGATTCGAAGTGGGCCCCCTCGCCAAAGGTTGGGTGGAATGGCCGAACCAGGAAACGAATCTGGCTATTTCCGGCTCGCAGGCCTCGCAGCAGAGCGAGCTTATTCAGGCCCGATTGGTGCTCAACGAAAGGATGTGCGGATGGGTGCAAGTAGCGCCATTCGTGCCGCCCATCCAGTTCGAGCGGGACCGCAGCGTGATTGCGGAGTACCTGGACCCCGAATCGTTCATGCTGTGGCTTAGAAGTGTTCTGCATGATAGGCCGGCAGCGCCGGTCGAAGAGGAATGGGATAGTGAGCGTTCGGGACGAGGTCACGCCCACACAAATTCAGGGGCCATAATGGATCCTGGCCTGATCCCCACCGTCGAAGAAATATTGGGTGCTTGGGCGCGTGACGGAACTGCGTTCTCCGATGCCAACGACAAGGTGAAACAGTACTTGGCCGATCTGGAGAAGCGGGCAAATGAAACGGGGAGGGTTGAGCAGGCAAACTCGCTCTCCACATTTCGCGCAATGTGGACCACGCTGGCGAAAGAGCTGAGCTATGAGCACGCCCGCGTTTAGTGCGCCGAAACCATTCCAGGTCGCAACCGCCAAGGCGGCTCTAAAAGCCTTTGAGGCCGGCCGGAAACGGTTTCTGATCGCGGACGAAGTGGGGTTGGGCAAGACCGTGGTCGCCCGCACCATCATTGCCGAAATGATGAAGGGTAAGCGACGCGCGCTCGTCGTGTTTTATGTCGCGAGCAATCTTAACATCGCCTTTCAGAACCGGCGCAAGCTTCTGGAGATAATACCGGCCGATGAGCGGGAAATCGCTGAAGCCGCCGCCGACAGGTTAACGATCGCTGCCGACCCGGAGAACAGGCCTACTCATCCCCGGTTGCACCTTTACACGCTGACCCCGGACACTTCTGTACCGCTCTTGAAGAGACACGGCGGTATGGGGCGAATGGAAGAGCGAGCGCTCGTCTATCGATTGCTGGCCTGGCGGTTTCCCACACTTGATACGTCAGACTTCCGGAAACTATGCCGGGCACGCGCGGGGGAGCGTCGGTGGCGCCAAGCGGTTCGAGATCTGGAAACGGTGGAAGGAATTCGACCTCTCCAGGATGGCTTCATAAAACAACTCGGCAAAGATCCGTTCTTTCGAAATTCCGAAGTGGATGCCGGCTTACTTGCCGCCGTGATGGAAGAGCAGAAAGCGTCGAGAGTCATGGGCCGCCTGCGGAACGGTTTGGCCCTGACCGCTTTGGCTCAGGTCCGACCGGACCTGATCATTTTCGATGAGTTCCAAAAATTCCGCGCACTGCTGATCGACGATGAGGAGGAGAAACCTGGTCTGCGAAAAGAGCCCGACCCGGTCACCCAGGAGCTTCGGGGTAAATGGCGAGATGCAGACCCAGCGGTTCTGCTTCTTTCGGCAACCCCTTATCGGCTGTATGCGTCCAGGATCGAAGAGGCTCAAGGGAAATCGCCCCACCAGGAGTTCTTTGAGATGATCGAGTTTCTTTTCAGGCCGGGCTCCAAGAGCCCGGAAAAGATTCGGGAAGCCCTTGGGGAATTTGGAAAGGCGATGCTGTCTCCAACCCCGGACTTTAAGCGGCTGGAGCAGTTGCGGGACGATATCCAGGAAATGTTGCGACCGGTCATGAGCCGCACGGAGCGGCATCGCAGTGAGGCGGCCCACAAAGAAAGCCAACCACCACGTTTGAGCGCCGTTTTGGCTCCCGAGGATTTGCAACTCTTCAAGCACTGGGTGGCCCGACTTAAAGAGGGACCTAAACGGAAAGGACGCAGGCAGACCGACCTGACCAGCTTCGCAGTTCCATATTGGCTTTCCATTCCACTGCCAATCCAGTTTTCAAGCCGTGATTACGTCGCGTGGAAACACGCCAAACAGGCCCCCCGCCGAAACGAACCGCGCTTCCGGGGGCGGGACCGGGACAGTTTGAGGCCGCTATCACCTTGGCCGCATCCGCAATTGCGCGCACTGAGTTCCAAAGTGGCCGCAAGAACTCTGGCGTTGCCGTGGGTTGCACCGTCCTTGCCTTGGTGGGAGCTGGGCGGAATCTGGTCGGAGCCTGCTGGCGATACCAAGTCAGCCAACAACCACGACGGAGCACCGGGCGGTAAGATGCTCATCTTCTCAAGGTTTAGAGCCGTGCCGCCGGCGCTGGCTAGCCTGCTGAGCTTCGGACTTGAGACTGAATGGGCTCATCGCCTGGGCCATAGCTATAAAAGAGCGGGTGAAGCCCAACCCCTGCAATTCAAGGCCGATCGCTTGCCTCTTTTGGCGTTGTTCTTCCCATCTCCGACGTTGATCCTGCACACCGATCCCCGGCGCCAAGATCCTCAGAATCTGCGAGAGGTTCGCCTTTCCATGAATGCCCAAGTGCGGGAGCTCATGCGGAAATTTGGTGTTCCTGTTCGCCGGAGCGGGCGAAGCAAGCCCCTATGGAAGCTTCTCGCCGGGCTTGAATGCAAACGGCAAGAACGTGAGCCGGACAGCGGTCTGCCTGATTGGGACGAAATTGAGCGGTTTTGGCGCACGGCTGCCTGCGGGGCACCGGGACAAAGCGCGTTAATGAAAGATGCGCTGCAGAAATGGGAGGGGGCGGCAGATGTGGAGCTTAGGGAAGTAACTGAAGCGGAGGTCGCTTCGCTTGCAGAATTCGCCCTTGCAGGTCCCGGGGTCGTTATGGGCCGCGTGCTGTACCGGTTTAACTCGAGTTGTTTGAATGGCGAAGGGTTGGGTGAGATTCTCGAAGCGAGTTGGAACGGGTTGCGCCTTTACCTAAATAACGCGTGGTTCAAGGCGGCGTTAACGCGCCGGGGGCAGTTCTATACCGATTCCATCCTGGAGGCCGTGGTAGCCGGTAATCTGGAGTCGGTTCTGGACGAGCACTTGTGGATAACGAGTCAGCTCGATGCCGATGCGGTTCCTAATTTTTGCACCAATCTGAGCAAAGTTCTGGGCTTGCGCGCCGGCCGTCATCAAGTATTCGAACCCGGCAAGGAGGATGGCTTTACCTTACGATGTCATGCGGCTGTTCCGTTCGCCGACGCCAAAGTCGAGGATGGTATTCATGGGGGAGAGCAGCGGGTACGTACAGATGAGCTTCGCCGAGCATTCAACACACCTTTTTGGCCGCACGTCCTGACAACCACATCGCTGGGTCAAGAGGGTCTGGATTTCCATGTTTGGTGCCGTCAACTGCTGCATTGGGATTTGTGCCACAGCCCGCTGGACTTGGAGCAACGTGAAGGCCGAATACAGCGATTTGGGGGCCTGTCCATCCGACTGGCTTTGGCAAGAAAACTAGAGGAGCAAGCTCTTGCAAAACCTGCAAACAGCCAAAGCCCCTGGCACGTGTTGGCCGAACTGGCTGAGCAGGCATACAACATGGATCCCTCTGGTCTCAAACCATGGTGGGTCTGCGATGATGAGAGGGTGGACCGTTTGGTGATCCAGATGCCCAATTCACGCCAGGAGCAAAGATATGAAAACCTGAGGAAGCAGCGATGGTTGTATCGGCTTGCTTTGGGCCAACCACAGCAGCAGGACTTTATCGAAGGGGTAAGTCGCTATCAGGGACGTGAAGCATACGCTTTGAACCTTTCAGCTTGGAAACCGAAAGCCCCCGCAGCTCACGATGAAACACCCCAACCAGAACCCGTGGAGAAAACTGAGGTGCCGGGGCTACCAACTACCGTTGTGCCGTTGCCATGCGTGGTAATCACGGCAAATGATCAGGCTTCAGAGAAAGCTGTCGCCTGTTCGGAACTCGTGAAAGAGCGATGAATCATGTCGCAAGCAGAAAGCGCAGGACAGGTGTTTTAATACTAGTGGTTAATACGTTCGGATTAGGCCGGATTCCGCTGATTTACCACAGAAGAACCGTGGTTTTTCGACCGATTCCGACCTCGCCCAGAGTTGAAATCCCCCTGGCGGATTACTCTTCTTCCTCTTCCGCCTCCGGCACCTCGCCCTGCGCAACGTTGCTGTCCACGACGTTGGCCGGGATGCCGGAAGATTTGGCTTGGCCGATCAGCCGTTCGAGTCGGACCTTCCCCTCCGTAAAGGCTTTTTCGGGGTCGCCGATGCCGAACACCTGCTGTGAAAGCAGCAGCTTCTGGACCTGGCGGTCCCAGCCTGCGCTCGGGTCGGGTTCAATATGGCGCAGGGCCTCCGCTGTGACCTGGATGTCGCGCAAGAGCTGGCGCTGCTCGAGCGTGGGCACGAAGATTCCCAAGTCGCCAGCGCCCGCTGTTCCAATTGCTTTTGGCGCGGGCGTTGCCGCCTGGGTTCCGGGTTCCGTCGTCTGAGCGGAGGCTTCGGAGTCCTTCTCCGGCGCGTTAAGCTCCTGGAGATACCAGGCACCTTCGGCGAGGAAGAAATTCTGGATGTGATCGGCAGCATCCTTGCTCATGCCCGTGATCCGGTCGCCCTCGTAGGTGAAGGCGTTGGCCAGATGATCCTCCCCCTGGTCATACAGGGCCACCACGTCTTCCTTGACGTAAACCTCAACCAGCACAAAGGGTTCGGTGATCTCCGCGATCGCCTGACCTGTCTGGTTGAAGCGGAAGGTGCTGTTGTTGGTCACGATTTTCAGTTGCATAAAGTCATCTTCATTTTAGGGCGATCGTTTGCCCTCTGCTACTTCAGTTGGACGAGAGTTTCCTTCAGTCCCGCCAGGCTGGTGATGTTCTTGGCCAGCGCCGGCTGTTCCTTGAGCGCCTGTGTCACCATCTCAGGAGCGACGGTCGTCAACCGCTTGAGGAACACGGCGGCCTGGGCCGGGTCCAGCTCCGGCAGATGTTTGAGAATGATCAGTAGGCGCGGTTTCTCAGGATGGCCTTCAAAGACCTGCGCCCAGCTGCGGATCTTTCCGAGGATGGGTCCCGTCTCCTGCAGCTCTTCCCGCGCTGCGTCCTGCAAGTAATGCAGCAGCGTGCGTTGGGAATGGTCGCGGAACGTGACGTTTTCGTATCCAATGGTGCCCGACAGGTGGTGCAGCAGCTGGCTCCACGGTTCGCCCTTTGGCTCCATGTGCGCCAGGTGTGTGTCCGCATATCCCTTCAGGACGGTGTTGGCGTAATCCCAGGTGCGCGGGGTCGCGTAGGGCTGGACCGCCTCCACCATCTCCTTGGTGAAGTAACAAAGCCGCTCCGGATTGTTGGAGATGAACGAGCGAATGCCCGGGTGGATGTGACCGCCCCACTGGAGCCATTCTTTGTAGTCAAAGGTCAGTTCGTGCAGGTTGACGCGAGAGATGATCGGGCTGGGGATGGGGTGGACCGCTTCGGAATCCTTGGGCCGGTTTCCGGCCAGCACAATGCGGTTCTGCTTCGGGAACCGGTAGCTGCCGGTGATGCATCTCTTCTGCGTGGCCTGAAAGATGGGCACCTGCGTGCTCGGCGGCACGGTGTTGAACTCGTCAAAGAAAAACACCCACAGGTCGGGGTCGTTCGTGGCCGGGAACTCGAAGTTGTGCGCGTAGTAGGTCACAAACCCGCTGTTGTTTTCCTTCACGTGCTCGGGATAGAGCTTGCGCAAATCCTCCAACGGCAGAACGCGCGGGATGCCCTTGAGTTCGCTCGCGTCGTAGCAGGACAAGGGGATGACGCACAGGTGGGCCTTCAAATCCCCGCAGACATCCTCGACCAAAGCGGTTTTGCCGACGCCGGGCGGCCCAATGAAGCAGGTGGGCATGTCGATGTCCTTCTGCATGTTATGGAGCAGGATTCTTCGGGCCATCGCGAAGCTGATGGCCCGCTCCGGGAACAAAGGCTCTGCCAGGTTCTTTTGCATGCTTCGTGGGAGATCGGCTGGCCTAGTTAATGCGCCGGGGCATGGCCAGATACATGAAGTTGTGCCCCTGCATCACCAGCGGGGCTTGCGGTCCCTGCAGGTCGAATTTCACTTCGTCATCGGGGCTCTCCTCCAGGGCTTCGGAAATGTACTTTGGGGCAAACACGGTTGTGAATGGGCTCCCTTTGTAGTCCATTTCCAGCGCTTCATGGAACTTGCAGGTGGTCTGGGCTTTGATGACCAGACGGCGCTCTTCAAACTGCAGATCGACCGTGCCTTCTTTCTCTTCCACCGCGGCGCTGGCCCGTTTTAGCGCCTGCAAAAGAGCTTCGCGAGAAATCGTGTTTTCCCGCTGCAACGGCTGGATGAATCGGCTGTAATTGGGGTAATTGCCCTCGAGTTTGGAGAAGATCAGCCGGTAGCGCCCGTTGCCGGGGGTTGCGCACTCGAAGCTGACCTGTTTTTCTCCGGCGGCGCAAGTGACCTCGCTTTCTCCCGTCAAATGAGTCAGGAGCAGTTTGGCGATGGCGCTGGGGATGATGAATTGCGCGTTGGGGTCTGAGGGCTCGGCGGTCGGGGCGAACTGCACGAGAGCCAGGCGCCGGCTATCCGTCGCGACCACCCGTCCATGCCCCTCCGCGAAGTGAAGATAGCACCCGCGCAGCACATGCCGGTCGTCCTCCACGGCGGCGGCAAAAACGGTCATGCGCAAGGCCCGGCAAAAGGTGGTTTGGTCAACTTTGAACGTGGCCCCGGTGGGGCTGGGCACGCGGGGGAAATCGTCCGGCGGCAGTCCCGGCAGCGCCAGTTCGATGTTTTCCGTGGTGAATGTGAGCCCTTTGTCCGGCGTGGATTCTGCCTGGAGTTCCTGGCCCTGGAGGGTCTTGGCAAATCCCAGAAGCTTGCGGGCAGGCACCAGCGCCACCCCATCCTCCCCTTCGGCCGGGAATGAATACTGCACCTGGTTGTTAAGGTCAGAGCCGCTCAGGGTGAGCAAGCCATCCTTGAGCTCGACAAGCACGTGCGTTGCGGCAGGCAGCGGCGTGCGCGCCGGGATGATTCCTTCGACGACGCCCAGCGCCTTTTGGAATTCTTTTGCGATGGTTTTGAACTTCATGGCGTTTTGGTGTTTGGCGCCGATATCCTTACTCGTCGAATTGCAGCGTGAGGTTCTCTCGAGCGCCCAGGCGGCCGGCTCTGGGAACGGCCATTACGGATCTCTGCCGGGTGGCCGGCTGGGAGCCCTCAATGCAGCTCGGGAACAGGGCCAAATCCAACTCGAGGTTTTTGCCATTGACCCCGGTATGAATCCCGACCAACGCGGCTGTTGGCGGTGCCGGCGCGGGAGTCGTGGCTGCCGGCGCGAGCATGGGTTCGGTTGGCTGGGGCGGGGGACTGTTGGCAGCCGGCGCTGATTCCGCCGTGCTCTTGTCGAGTTGCTCGCGGACGTCCTCTTTCACCACAATGACGGCCTTGGCCCGTTCGGCGGCTTCGATTTCCGCCTCGCGCGCGGCGAACTCGGCCTGATAATCGAGGTTGCTGACTTTCGCCGGACGCGCCTCGGCCAGGAGCGTTTGCATCAGCTCCAGCTCGCGCATCTTTTGGGTCTCCGCCATTTCCACCAACTGCTCATTGGTGCGCTGGGTGACGTTTCCGCTCACCAGCTCCACGTTGGCGTTGTTGCGGCGCAGCGCCATCTGGAGCATGGCTTCGTCGATGCTGGCGCGTTGCGGGTGCTGGGTGACCATGTAGGTGACGTCCACGACCGGCGCCTTTTGCTTGGGCCGGGCGATGCGCCCTTCCAGTTGCTGCAAGGGGTAGAAAACGTATTCGGCCTCCACCACGATGATGGCCGACGCCTTGACCAGATTGTTCAAACTTTCATTGATGAGCGGCGTCCGCGTCAGAAAGATGGGAGTGCGGGAGCGCACATAATGCTCGTCGATCCACTCGCGGCGCTTGTGGGGCTGGGCGGGTCGTTTCTCGTCGAGCTTCACGAAATCGAACCCGGCCTCGGTGAACATCTGGACGAGCAGTTCGTAGGTCCTCTGCTGCTTGGCGGCGACGATGAGGTTCCGTCCGGAGGCCACCATCTCCTGTGACAGCGTCATGAGCTGCTTGATCTTCGCCTTGAGCGCGATGGCCTGCAGTTCGGCCATTTGCGTGAACCAGTCGCGGCGCTGATTCAGACTGAACACGGGCTTGTCGGCGACGAACGTCTGCTTCATCGCGCGCAAGACCTCTTCGTATTCATCGAGAATCTCGTTTTCCATCGGGATCGCCAGGAAGTGGCGGCGCACGTCCGGGATCTTCAGCCCCATGCCCCGGCTGGTGGCGTGGAGCTGGGCCTGATGAAGATATTTCCACAGCTTGGGCGCGTTGGCCGGCTCGGGCATCTCCTGTTTGTTGTGCCGGGTGGCGATTTTCTTGCCCCGGGGGTCATGCACGGCGTCTCGCGTGACCCGGAAAGTGACGTGCTGTTCAATGAACTCGTTCTGCTGGTCGTAGGCGTAGGGGAACTCGGGCGACTTGTACCCCCATAACAGGGTGAATATCTGCCACATTTCCGCCGGGGTGCGCCGCAGGAGCGTTCCGGACAAGAGATACGTTCTCCGGGTGTGGATGGATTTGACCGCCTCGTAAACTTTGGATTCCCCGGTCAAGGAATGGGCCTCGTCGCAAATCTTGGTGTCGAACAGGTTCTTGAGCAGCCGGTAGGCCGGGAACTGCAGGGCGCTGCGGAAGCCCGGGTCCCCCTTACGCGGCTTCTCCTCGTCGCCCAGCGCGGCCAAGAGGTCGGCCACTTCCGCGGCAACCTCTTCCGGGGCGTCGTTTTGGACCCGTTGGTAGCTGCGCGCCAGATAGCCGCACACGCGGCAGTGTCCGTGCCGGGAGAACGTGCCGAATTCGCGCAGACCGACAGCGACCTTGCCGCGTTTGACAAACTCGACGATTTGCTCGCGGATGGCCTTCCTTGTGGCGCAGCTCAACTGGATCCATTTCCGGTTCTTGCTGACGTGGAAGAATCTCTGGGCGGCGGCCTCCAGGCAACGAGGGCACTCCTGCACGTGCTGGTGGAAGTGGAAGGGGACCCGCTTCACCTCGCCCGTAATGACCTGTTCCTCGCGCAATTTGAGGATCTGGCCCTTGAGTTGTTTCTCAGCGTTTTCGCGCGTGCAAATCAAGGTGTGGATTCTCTCGTTGCCGTTCTCGAGCTCTTTCAAGTCGACCGGGTAGGGATCGAAAGTCTGATTGGCCAGGCCGCCTATGGTCAGGAACTCCTGCGAGATGACATAGAACTTGGTGTGGTCCGGCTTTGTGCCCCGGTTGACCTCGTCCCGCAATTTGCGGATGCAGGAAGCGCTGTGAATGTGGGTCACGTCCAGGCCCAGCTCATCGCGCAGTTCCTTAATGATTTCGCCCAGGATCTTGCTCTTGGCGATGAAAGCCACTCGCCGGGCGCCGGTGGCGATCGCGGCGCAGGCGGCGATGCGGGTCTTGCCGGAGCCAACGTGATGGGTCAAGACCGCGCCGCGTTTCAACGAGGCCAGGCTGGCATGCAGAATCTGGATGTCGGTGAGCGGGGCTTTGGTACGGCTCAACCGCTCGATGCGCCCCTTCAACTGCTCGGGGTAGGCCTCCGAAAGAGTCTTGATCTCGGGCGGCGGGAACGCCTGAAGGACCTCAGCCAGGTTCGGGTCTTTGCTGGTGATATGGATGCGGCGGCCATAGAGAGCTTTCAGCCGCTTTTTCAGCTCGTCCACCTTGCCGGGGTTGCCCATGGCGGCGGCTTGCTGGATCTGCCGTGCCAGCTCGTATTCATCCGCGGTGATCACCTTGTAAGCCTGCCCGTTCTGCTGGCTGTAACCATGGATCTCGCTCGGCTTGAGTTCGCTGGTCATAGCCAGCGCGGTGTAGGTGCAATGCAAGCTCATGTTCCGGCGGGTGAGCTTGGCCTTGGCCTCATCCCCGTCCTCGGCCTCCAGCAGCTGCGCTTCGGGCAGCTCGATGACTTCACTGTGCTGGATCGGATAAACGTAATACTTCTTGCCCTGGGCGAAGGCCGGAACTTTCTTCTTGCCGATGGCGAAGAACACGTCCTTTTGGGCGGTGTAATAGCCCGGCTTGTAATAAGCCAACAGCTGGTCGCCCGTGGGCTTGATCATGGGCACGGTCTGCTGGCGGTAAAAGTCGGCCTGCTTTTCCATTCGGCGCCGGCTCTCCGGATGGTCCGGAAAATCCAAACCGAGCAGCTGATACAACGCAACAGTCTCCTCGTAGCCGATGGAGGAGGCCAGCAATGGATTGCGGATGGCGGTGTAAAGGGAGGTCTCCCGCATTTCAACGGGGTTGTAAATCATCAGTTCGGGCAGGAGCTTCAGGAAAAAGCCGGCCAGCTCGCTCACCTGCGGCACCCCGCTCGCGGGAACCGTAACCTTGCTCTGGTCATTGAGGTTGAATTGCGTGTCGAGGTACTGAAGCGGGATGATCTCGCACTGGCCCGGCGCGGCGGCGAGCTCGCTTTTCAAGTTTTCATGCAAATCGGACTGCTGGAAATTGACGTAAATCTTGTCGATGACATCGTCGCTGCTCAGGACGTGGTGCGGGCTGGTGTAATGATCCGATTCGTACTCCAGCTTGCACCGCCCGCCTGCATTGAAGAAATAGGCGTAATCGCGGTTTTTGTAACGCAGGGTGAAGCTGCCCAGGTGCCCGGGCACCGGCCGGGGCGAGACAATCAAGGGCCGGTAACGCTGATCGAAGAGCTGGAGCGCCTCCTGGGGCTGGTCGGTGATGACGAGCACGTGCCCCGGCAGGCTCAGGGTGACCATGCAGTTGTCGAGCAGCTCGCGATAAGTTTTGTAGCGGTCGCCCACCGCCTGGATATTGGCGATCCAATGCCGGCTGACGGTATCGGCGATGACCGCTTGCTCTCGGGTTAAGTAGAGCGGGTTGAGCGTGACCGCGCCCGTATAGGCTTTGTGCAGCGTGTTGACGTCGGTGTATTTGCCCAGGCACACAGCAATCGACAGGTTCGGGCGGATCTTGCGGTAAAGGCGAACGATCAGGGAGACCCATTCCTGGTCGGAGACCACAATTCTTCTTTCAGGCTTCCTGGCTGTTTGAGCCGGAACCGTTGTGGCTGCCGGCGCGGGCTGTTCCAATAAATCTTCCATGCGTCAGCTTTGGGTGGCCGCCTTCACGATGCGCTTGAGGACGGCGGGGTCGGGCTCGGCAAAGACGCGGTAGCTTCTGTTCTCCGGGTTGAACAGGTCATCCTCCACCTCGCACCAGCCGTTAAGCAGTTCCGGCTGTGCCAGAATCAGCTCTTTGATCTTGAGCGTGTCCTTGAACGTGAGCTGTTCGCCGCTCTTGCGAACCAGCCAGATGGCGAGCAGTCCCGCTCCCATGGTCGGGACCATGCCCGGGAACAACAGTTCATTGGCTTGATCGATGCCGCTGTCGATCGCATGGCGAAACAGTTTCCGGTCGCCGTAGGCGGCGTGCCTTCCTTCGTGCCCGAGGAGGTCGTAGCCCTCCGCGCCCAGAGGCCTCTCGCCCGATTGGGTCCTGACCAGGGCGAAGATGGGGCGGGTCGGTGTGCCGTTCCAGTTCACCCCGGTAAATTGCTGGTTCCGGGAGGCGCTGCTCACGATGACCCGGTTCCTTTGTTGCGGCAGGGCGCGGATCACGAGCTTAGAGATAGATGACGGTTCCAGGGATGGAGAGGCCGGCGACCGCGCCCAGGTTGCACTGCTTGGTGGTGGTCACCCAAACGAAGTCGCACGGGACCGTGTCCGGGAACGATCCGGCCAGGTCGGTGAAGACCACGGCCAGGTCGCATTTGTACTTGCTGTTGCCGCCCGGCGGCGGACCGCCGCGCTCCTGCATTTCCCGAATGTTGGCGGCGATGCAGCGAAAGTCCGTGCCGCCTCCGCCCACAATGGCCAGCTGGCTGAGCTTTTCGGCGGGGTCTTCGCCCTCGCCCGCCTCGATGCGGCTCAGGATGCCGGTATCGAAGCAGCTCATGCCGTAGGTCATGTTTTTCTTCCGCTTGGCGAAGAAATCCCGGAAGACCTTCAGGCAATCGCCGATGTCGCCGGCCGAGATGCTGCCGGAGCAATCGATGAACAACTCCAGGTGCCCCGTTGTTTCCTCAATGGGGTCGGCTTTGCGGGGCGCGAAATAGTCGTTGGCCAGCTTGCGATTGTGGTAGAGGGCCAGGTCGTCGGCCACGGGATACCTGGAACGCAGACAATCCATAATGGCCTCGCTCGCGTCGCGGGGCGCGTTGGCCTTGAAGTAGAGCAGGCGGATGCCGTTGAATCCCTCGCTCCCGAAATCATTGGTCTTCATGAATTCGGCTACCCAGTCGTTGATCATTTCCTGCGCGAAGGTTTCGTGGACCTGGGGCGAGTACTCCTGCAGGCTCGCGACGCACCCGTTCAAATCCGTCAACTGCAGGAGCGGCGTGTGGGTGACCTCAGCCACCGCAACGGCGCCCTGCTCCAGCTGGCCCAACGCTTCCTCGGCGATCTTCGGGCCGGGTGCCAACGCCATCAGCGCCTTGAACACGTAACCGTTCTGCTCCCAGTGCGGCGCGTTGGCGGGTTGCTGGACCCCGAGGGACCGCATGTGGTGAAGCACCGCCTGATTCTGCGCCAGGTTCAGCAGCGGCTGCTGCTCGGCAGGGGCCTTGAGGCAGCGCGTTTGGTATCCGAGCGCAAAGTAGCTCGTGTAGAACAAAACCAGCCAGAAGACGGCCTCGTTCTTTTCGTCTTCGTTGATGGCCGCGGCCTCGATCGCCCGGACCAGGCGCGCGTTCAGCCGCAACGTGTCCGACCAAATGAAATTCTGCTGATCCAGTTCAACTTTCAGGTGGCGTTCAAAAATGTTGCAGAACGGGCGCATCAGCGGCTTGTCCCGGTGCGATTGAAACCCCTTGGCCAGGCGCGCCTCCAAAGGCGAGAGCAGGCCGCCGAGCGTTTGGCTGACGGCGCGTTGGGTGGTGGCGATGGCGGCGTCGTTCAATGGACGCGTGGCCGGCGGTGTCGTCGTGTTCATGCGTTTTCATGTTTGATGCCAAACTGTTGCTGGTGTCTCGCTGCGGTTTCTGTTTGGCAGAGAGGGCCGCCCACAGGCTCTCCCAGCGCATCCGATATGCGACACGCATGCCCCCCTTTGACGTCCCTGCGGCAGCATTAAAAAAACCGGGTAGCCAGCCGCATATTCCAAAAACGAAGCCCTAAAATGGTATTGTCGGCCGGTCCGGTGAACGACTGGCATAAGCTCCCCGTCGGGAGGCGATGCGCTGGTGTAAATGTTGCCCGGCGCGGATGTCAGGAGGCGCAAGGGTCGGCGGCACCAAGAAAACAAAACATATGAAACTGAAGAACTTCCTCAAGAAGGCCAAGGGCTTCACCCTGGTTGAACTCATCGCTGTCGTCAGCGTCATCCTGATCCTCGTGGCGATCGTCGTGCCCCGCATCGGCGACCTGCGCGGGCAGGCCAGCAATGCTCGCGCGCAATCGAACGCCAAGATCGTTCAGGGCGCCATTGAGCGCGCCGCCGTCGAAGGGGCCCTTACGGCCGCCAACGCAACCGACCAGGCGTCCGTGTACACCGTGTTGACCACCGCCACCAACGGGATGTCCGGCGCCCCTTACCTCTCCGAGGTGCCCAATCCGACGCCGTCCATCACCGGCTCGTTCCCCAACTTCACGGTGGCCCCGTAATTGAATCGAGCGCACAAGACCCCGGCGGGCGACTGCCGGGGTTCTTCGTTTGTGCGGCTTTTTCGAGTCTCGCCTACTCAAGGACCTGAAATGAATTATGAAATCAATGCCTTACAAGCGGGCTTTTACGCTGATCGAGGTTCTGGCGGTGGTGTTTGTCATCTTCATACTCGCGGCCATCGTCATTCCTCGGATCGTGGTGATCCGCACCCAATCGATCCAGCAGCGTAACAACTATAACGGGCGCCAGATAGCGGCCGCGGTGGAGCGGCTCCAATGGGATGGCGGCGCGCTTACGAACCTTTGCGTCGTGGATTCGGTTTCGGGCCAGCTGACCGATGCCAGCGTTGATTCAGTGATCGCCCAGTTGGTCGGGAGCAACAAGCTCTACCCCTCTGATCACCTGACTGCCAAGCAGATTTCGATGTACTACCGCGGCGGCTTTCTCTCCGTATTTGGGACCCAGGACAACTAACCTTGCGCCTTCCGGAGCATTCGGCTGCGGGCTTGGAGCGATTCAATTTCCGTTTCCCTTTACGAGGTATTCCTTACTGGTTCCAGCCGCTGGCGCATTCCACCCCATCCACCAGGCAGCGGTCTGGCAGGAACAGTTTGTTCTGTTCGATCAGCCCCTTGCCCATTTCCGTGATGGCCCATCGTCCATGGGGATCTTTGAAGACGAAACCGCCGCGGTAGAGTTGGGTGAAAAGCTCGGGGTTCACTCGGCGGCCCTGCAGGATGGACTCCAACGCGGCTGCCAGGATTGATCGTGCCGCCGGCAGCGACGGCAGCCGGTACGAAATCGCTGCGTCCGGTTCGATGGAGGGAAGAATCTCCCGGGTGGAATTTCCGGGGGGCCCTTGCTTTGGAATTTCGGTGGAGTCCTTGCTTTCTTTCCGCTGCCGAACCAGCCGCTGGGCCGCCTGCAAACGCCGGCGGACCTCTCCCTGATTCTCGGGTGGCGCCGGAGCAGATTTTCGGAACAACCACTTCAGCATTCTGCCGGCAGTCTTCTTGGGCGAAGCCTTTCCCCGCCGGCGACCTAATTCTCCAGGAACCGGGCTTTCTCGCTCTGGACCTTCGTGTCGGAACGCAACTTGGCGATGGCCTCGGCCTCAATCTGGCGGACCCGCTCGCGGGTGATTTTGAGCCTGGCGGCGATTTCTTCGATGGTCCTGGCGTACCCCTTGGACAGCCCGTAATGAAGCCGCAGAACCCGTCTCTCTTTGGGCTCGAGGCCCTTGAGCAGGTGCGCCATGGCCTCGCGCACGGCTTCGCTTTCATCCAGGGTGATGCCCTCCTCGCCGACCAGTGCCTGCTCGAGGGTATTCTCCTCGCGCTCGCCGGTTCGCTGGTCGAGACTGCAAATTTGGCGCATGGCCAAAGCCGCTTCGATGTTTGCCGGCGAGGTCTTGAGTGTTTCGGCCAGCTCGTCCGTGGCCGGCTCCGGTTTGCCCTCTTCTAGGGCCACCTCGCGGAGCTTCTGGATGTTGCGCATCAGCTCGTGCACCGCCGGCGGGAAACGCACCAGGTTGCCCTGCATCACCAGAGCGCGCATGATGCTCTGCTTAATCCAGCAGACGGCGTAAGTTGAAAGATTGAAACCTTTTTCCGGGTCGAACCTCTCGATGCCCTTCACTAAGCCAAGGTTGCCTTCCTGAATCAGGTCCTCCAGGGCGAGCCCGCGATTCTGGAACCTCTTGGCGATGTGGATCACGAGTTTGAGATTGGCCTCGACCAAAGCTGTGAAAAGGGAGTCGGCCTTCTCCGCGTGCGGCCCGAGCCGGCAGATCCAGTGCGCAAACTCATTGATTCTCAATCCCGTATCGGATTCGAGCTGCTTGACGGCCTGGGCCCAGCGCGCGAGTTCGGCAGAGGACTGGCGCCGGGAGGGAATGATGCGGCTGATCCAGGGGCGTTGCGGCAGGTCCGCATGCCTACGGATGAAGTCGCGGCTCCAGGCCAGGATGAGATTGGGCCGGATGCCCCAATCCGCCAGGCGCGGGTGCTTCAACGCAGAACGCTCCTGAAGGCTCTTGAAGAATTCGTAACGGTCCAGCGCCCCCTGCCGCTGTTGTTTTTCCTTCTCCGGGCGGGCCGGCAGGAAGCAGTTTTCCAGTCGTTCCCCGTGCAGAACCTGCTCCAGCACCCGGGTCAGTGGAATGACCTTGCCGGGAATGTGGTCGAGAATGTCGCGGCAGGCGGCAATCTCCTGGCGGAATTCCGCAGCCATCTCGACCTGGCGCTGGGGCGCTATCTTAGGACACCTTTCGAGCGCGGCGAAGTAGGCGTCCAATGCGGTGTCTCCGCGCGGTGGAGTCTGCTCCAACTCCTCGGCCTCACGGAGAATCTCCTCCGCGTCGAAGATGTCGCATTCAAGGCTCACGGCTCGTTCCCCGGCTCGGCTTTCCCCTCCACCACCTGGCGCAATACTTTATCCTGGTTCTTCAGCACGGCGATGATGGTGTCCATTCGTCCTTCGTTCTTTTCCACGAACGATTTCAGCGCCTGCTCGGTCGCGGCCTGCTTTGAGGCTAGAGCGTTGCCCTGCGCAGCCAGCCGGCTGTCCAGGGCGGGAATCTTCTTGATCTCCTCGTCGAAGGTTTTCTGCCGGGCTTCGCTGGCTGCTCTAAGCTTGTTGACGGTGGCCTCCAGGCTGGCGACGTCGGCGGAGAGGTCCTTGGGGATTTTGAGGCTGTTGATCTCGCCCAACGCGGCCTGGGCGGCGGCTTGGGTCCGGACCAACTGCGTCCTCAGAACTTGGACTTGCTGTTGCAGGATGCAGGTGTAGAGGCCGGCCCCGGCGGCGACGAGTATCGCGGCGATGAGCCCGAGGGTTCGAAGGGAGAGCTTGCTGCTCCGGGGAGCCTCCGTCATTGGCGATTCGGCCTCCACCGTTGCAGCTGCCAACTCAGGCGCGCTTTGGGTGTCGGTTGCGGCTTCCGGGGGCTCAAGTCCGCTGATTCGTGGTGCATTCATGGAAGTTGATTGGCAACTAGGGTTTGATTGACATTTCACTATAATGAAACGAAACTGGAATCGTGACTCTTACGGTCCAGGTGAAGTTGCTGGCGGACGCTACGCAGACCGCGATCCTCAAAAAGACGTTGATTGCGGAGAATGCCGCCTGTGACTGGATTTCTGAGAGGGCTTGGAGAACCAAGACATTTTCGCAAATTCCCCTGCATCGACTGGTGTACAACGCCTGCAGGGGAGCATTTCCTGAAATCGCATCGCAGGTGGTTATTCGAGCCAACGCTAAAGTCGTTGACGCCTATAAACTGGACGGGGCGGTACAAAGGAAGTTTCGCCCCTTGGGCTCTTTTCCGTATGACGCTAGACTGCTTTCGTGGAACTTGGCTGAGTCGGTCGTAAGCGTTTGGAGCTTGGCCGGTCGATTGCGCATTCCGTTTATCTGTGGGAAGCGGCAACTCCAGATGCTCTCTTACGATAGGGGCGAAGCGGATCTGGTTTTCCGGAATGGTTCGTTTTACCTGTTTGTCGCTGTCAGCCTCCCCGAGACGGAAACACCTCCGTGTGAGAATTGGTTGGGTGTGGACCTGGGCCTCGTCAATATTGCTACGGATTCTGAGGGCAGAACTTACGGTGAGGCGAAAACGGTCGCCGGAATCAGGAAACGACGTTGGCGGCAACGCAAGCGCCTTCAGTCCAAATGCACTCGTTCTGCCAAGCGGGTTCTGAAGCGCCTCCGAAGGCGTGAAACCCGTTTCATACATCATCAAAACCACATCATTTCGAAACAGATTTGCGCCGAGGCCAAACGCACCGGCTGCGGGATAGCCCTTGAAGACCTCAAGGGCATCCGTGGTCGGATAAGGGCTTCCAAGGCTCAACGGCGCATCCTGCACTCCTGGGCGTTTGCGGACCTGCAGTCCAAAATCGCTTACAAGGGCAGGCTTAACGGCATCCCGATCAAGTTCGTGGATCCCAGAAACACCAGCCGGAGCTGTCCTGCTTGCGGGCATGTGGCCAAAGGCAACCGCAAGACTCGGGACAGATTCGAATGCGTGAACTGTGGGTTCACCGCCGATGCCGATACCAACGCAGCGGGAATTATTTCTCGCCGGGCCGCTATAGACCGGCCGCACGAACGAGATGGTGTTAGGGCTCATGTTCGATGATTGGCTTATTGCAGATCAAGTCTATGGTGCTACTTCAACTGATTCAGAAGGTTGGCGTTCTGTTTGAGCGCATCGGCTCCGGCGTTTTTGTCCAATTCGGTCTTTGTGGCCGGCCCGGGGCCTTTCGGAGCCGGAGAGGGGGTCGGCGGGTTGCCTGGCTCAGGCGTGAGCCCTTCTTTCAAAGAGCCGGTGAAATCCTCGTCGGCCCGTTCCACGGCCGTCTTGGCTGCCTCTTCGTCAACCTTCAGCTTCTCGAGGCTGTCGCGGGTTTCCTGCAGCTGCCTGAGTAACTGCGCCTGCTCTGCTTTTGCTTTCGAAAGTTTGGTTTCCATCTCGGATTCCGCGATGCGGTCGATCGCGCCTTCGCGCTCCAACGCCGTGCGGCGTTTCTTCTGCTGCTCCAACTGCTGGACCTCGGCGGCTTTGGCGGCTGCTTCTTGCGCCAGGCCCTGGCACTGGTTCTCGGCCTGCAGCCGATGGGCGATGATCTGGTTGGCCTGTTCGGTGCGAAGTTCCAGGGCCTCTCTCTTCGCATGGACCAAGGCTTTGTCCGTCCATTCTCCCTTGCGCAGAAGGAAGCTGGCATTGGCCTCGGCGGACAAGGTGGACTCGTTGTCGGGCTGGCTGTCTTCGATCTTGAGTTTCCCTTCCGGAATCCGGGGGTTGTTGTTGTCGTCGAGGACCGTGGCCGTGATGAAAATGGTCAGATAGTTGACATTCTTCGTGTCCGCTTCGTTGCGGAATAATTTGCCCAGTCCGGGAATGTCGCCCAGGTAAGGGACCTTGCTCCGGCTCTTGCTGGACGTGGAGGTGCGCAAGCCGGCGATGACCACGGTATCGCCGCTGTTGAGCGTGAATTCTCCGTTGAACGCGCGCCCGGACGTCTGCGGCACCTGTCGGGGCGGTGCGCCTTGCGTGCCTGAGGAAACCGTCACGAACTGGTCGAGCTGGCTGACGCTGATGGCGGTTCCCAGTTTGAGGCGGTTGCCGTCCTGGATGCGCGGCAGGATGTTGATGGTGGTGCCCACGTTGACAAAGGAGGTGTTGTCGTAGCCCACTCCGGCGCTGCCGTTGTACGACCCCCCGGCAACCGAGCTTCCCGAGATGTACGGAATCTGTTGGGTCGCGGCGAAGGCGGCCTCGCGCCCGTTGGCGGTGATGGTCGAGGGCTGTGCCACGGTTTCGCCCTTCTGGTCATTGACGAAGAAGTTGACCGTGGCGGATATGTCGTTGCGCAGGACGACGGAGCTCATCGGGTTTCCGAAGGCGGAGCCCAGTTGCTTGAGCGTGTTCATGGCGGCAAAAGAGTTGGTGCCGCCCGAAGCCGATGTGCCCGGCGGCAACAGGCCGAAGGTCAAGCCGGGGGAGAGCAGGTTGGCCCAATCCACTCCCATCCGGCTCATCGGATTGGAACTCGTGGCGAAGATACGGACATCGATCCGGATATTCGGGTTCCTGGTGTTGGCAATTTCCAGGTACTTGGCAATCCGCTCAGCCGCTGGCCGCGTACCGCAGAGCAGCACCTGCTGCTTTTCATCGTAGTACCAAACCTTGTTGTTCTTTTCATCGCCCACATTGGCAACCTTCTCCAGCAGCGACTCGATTTCGCCGTATTTCCCGCCGTTCTCCACAGTGATGGAGCCCGCGTTGGCCGAAACGGCGTTGCCCCCGCCGTAGCCGCCCCCGTAGCTGCCGCCACCGCCGGTGGGCGCGCTCTGAGCGCCGCCTTTGAACCGGTCGATGAAATTGTCTTTCAGCTTGAATTTGTAAAAGGCGACCTGGTTGGTGTACTTGCGGATGGTGTAGAGGCCGGTGCTGGCGTCATAAAGCTCCAGCCCGCGGTGCTTGAGGAGAAAGTCGAGCAACTCCTTCGGCTTGGGTTCGGTCATTTGCAGCGCAACTTCTTCCTCCGGGATTTGGCCTTCCTGCGGCTCCAGATAATTGAGCCCGGCCCGGCGCGCGAGGAGCCGGAACACCGCCCGGAGGGGGACCCCTTCGATGGCGAGATAGGGCGCGTCCTGGTTCCCGGAAGTGTTCGGGGTGACTGAACTGTCGGCTGCGACCGGTTCGTACAACCCCATCACCCGCACTTGGGTGTCGGTTGTGAACGGGAGCCTGGGCTTGTCCGACTCCCCCCGCGCGGCGGGCGTCATATCCACAGCGGCGGTCTTGTCGAGTTCAGGCCGGGTTTCGGCCGTGGGTTGTGCCAGCAGGGCTGCGCCCGTCAGGCACAGCCAGAAAATGGTCAATCGTTTCATATTCGCGCCCAAAGAGGTCCAGTCATCCTTCCATTCTAGGGCTTTTTCCGCTCCGTTTGCTTCTCCGGCCTATTTATGATCTTCTTCCATAAAATCCAGGAAGAGTTTCTGGGCGTCCTTCAGGTCGACCTGCCCTTCATTCACCAGTTCCATCGCCTGCACCAGGATGGGCCGGAAACCGAACGCCTGTTCCGCATGACGCACGATTTCAGTGTGCGTCTGTCCCTTGAGCAAGAGTTCCCGCATGCCGGCGTCCACCGGGATCACCTCGGTGATGATGCGCCGGCCGGTATAACCCTTGTGGCAATTCCGGCAGCCAAGGGTGTTGGCGTGGTAGATGGTGGCATTTAACTGCACGCCGCTCTGTTTGCGGATGCGCAGGGTTTCCAATTCAGTCGGCTTCCGATTCTTCCGGCAGACGGGACACAGTCGCGGGATGAGGCGTTGCGCCAGAATCAGACGCACCGCGTCGGCGATCTGATGCGCTTCCACGCCGAGAGCTTGCAGCCGGTCGAAGGTGCCGATCGCAGAGTTTGTATGGAGGGTGGTTAGCACCAAATGGCCTGTGTTCGCCGCTTGCACGGCAATGTGTGCCACCTCCTGATCGCGCACCTCCCCAACCAGTATGACCTGGGGGGCTTGGCGGAGCAACGCCCTCAGACCCCGCGCGAACGTGAGGCCGATGGCCTCGTTGACCTGGGTCTGGCTGATGCCCGGGACGAAGATCTCGATCGGGTCCTCCAAGCTGACGATGCTGAACCTTTCCCGGTCCATCTCCTGGATGGCCGAGTAAAGGGTCGTCGTCTTGCCTGAACCGGTGGGGCCGGTCACGATAATAATGCCGTTAACCATGCCCAGCGCCCGGCGCATGAGCTGCAAATGGCCCTGGCGCATGCCCAGCTTGTCGAGGTTGGGGAAGCGAATGGCGGAGCTGAGCAAGCGCAGGGTGATTTTCTCCTCCTGGCTGTCGAGGACCGGCATGGTGGCGGCGCGGATTTCAACCGGCGTGCCGCGAATGTTGAGCGTAATTTTGCCGTCCTGGGGCAGACGCTTCTCGGTGATGTTCATGCCGGCGCGCACCTTGAGATGCAGCACGATGTTGGAGCCGTACTGCTTGGGCATCCCTTCGAAGAACGTAGTGTTGATGCCGTCGATGGTGAATCGTATCCGGTAATCGCCGGGCTGGGGCTCGATCAGGATGTCGGAAGCGCCGCGTTTGTAAGCCGCAAAGAGAGCCGCCTCGGCGATCGTTTTGATTTTTACGGTTTGCGGGTCAAGCTCTTCGTCGGTGAACTGCGCGGGATCGATGCTGTCCACGACATTGTCGGGAAGGTCCTCCTCCTGCTTGATGTATTTGGACAACTGAATCGTCTTGTTGACCTGTTCCTCGAGGAAGTGATTGAAGTCCCGCTGCAGGATGGGAAGCAGCTGCACCGCCAGGCCCTGCCGGCGGACCTGTTCGGCCACGGTTTCGACGTTATTGAAGTTGTCCCAGTTCAGCACGTAGCCCAATTGCATCAACCGGTGGTTTTCAAACAGGATGACCGCTTCGACGGCTTTGAGGGCAGCGGAGGCGGCCCGTTTGGATTCCTGCGGCACGTCGACGATGTCCAGCGAGATGCAGGGCTGGCCCTTGATCTTCCGGGAGAACCAGTATTCCCACTCCGGCGGGATTCGTGAAAAACTGTCGGCTTCCTTGACTTTATCCAGGATCAGCCGGTCGTCCTCCGTTAAGGCGTTGTGTGCCATCTGCCACTCGGCCCATTCCCTCGGCGCCGCGGGGGGCGGATTGTTGTCGGCAACGTAAGCGTCGACTGAGGGACCGGGGTAGCGCTGATCCCATAGCTCCGCCAACTTCTGAAATGTGCTCCAAGTGCAGAGGACCAATTGGATGTTTTCCTTGTGGAAGCATCCCGACACCGGAACGTACGGGTCGTAATGCGCCACGAGGAGGCCCGGACCTTGTGCCATGACCGGGACGTGTCCGCCGGGCGCTCTTTGGAACCCCAGGGCCTGGCAGCGAGCGAAGAGCGCCGGGGCGGCGCCAAGGTGGCTATTGGTCAGGAACGGCAGCTCCAGTGCCTCGGCAATGAAAGCGGTCAAGTCCTCTTCCCCGAGAAAGCGCTCGTCGCTGGAGCGGATGGTGTTCGAGGTCAGAAACTCGAACAGGTTGGCCGCAGGTTCCTCGAACCGCAGGAAATGTTCCTGGGCAAACCGGTCAAGCAGCTGCTGTAACCCTGGCGTAGCGATCAGTCGTGCCGCTTCATCTCCTGCGGCTCTTTCAGGTTCCATCATCGTTCCCCATTATAGGCTCGCCCGTGAAACCTGTGCCCAGAGCCAACGAATGGGTGCCTCAGCGTTACAATGGGTAAATGACCATGAAGACCCTGATTGACCTTAACCCCAAAGGGGATGCGAGGCTGCCGCGCGGTGTGCATCCTTCCCGCGAATACCAGGTTTTTGACCACGAGCGGGAATCATGGGTTCGTTATCAGGAGTTTCTGTATGAGGCGGCTGCGGGTTCAGCCTATATCGTGGTTGCGCCGGGGAGAAACCTCCAGGAGGGCATGGCGGCGGCCGACCGGCTTTTGAAAGGGGATGAGGCCACCACGATTCTTGAACGTGGGATCTACGGGACGGCCAACTCGATCCGCAACCATGCGGACCTGTGTTCCGGCGCGCCGCTGACCCTGGCTTTGGCCCGTTCCGGGGCGTATACGGAGCGGTCGGTGGGGCGAATCCTTGAGGTCTTTACCGGGGGCGGCAAGATCCAGCCTTCCCGTCTTCACCGGATTATGGCGGATCGGCCGGCGCTGGCGTTCCCTTATCAGCCATTTGCGGAACATAGCTATCGCAGAATTAAGCCGGGCTGCACGCCTCCCGAGGTGAAACTGAAGTACGCGACTCCGTTTGGCACCTCTCACAACGAGCTGTTCCTGACCGGGAAGATCCTCAACCGCTGGTCCGACGCCTTCTACCGCTCCGTCCTGGCCAACGTGAATTACGATCTCTGGATCACCGAGGGAGAGAAGAAAGCCATGTGTCTCGCGCTGCTGCCGATGTTGCTGGGGTTGAAGATGGATGCGGTGGGAATCCCGGGCGTCTGGATGTGGGGTCGCAAGCAAGGACCGGATCACTGGCAGCTGGCGCCGGAACTGGAGGCTTACCGGTTCAAATCCCAAGACGGCGCTCGCCGCCGGGTCGGCATCCTGTTTGACCAGGACAGCTGGCGCAATCACAAGGTGGCGGATGCCCTTCTACGTCTGTGCAAGGTCTTGCGCGAGGCGGGCGCGTTGGTTTTTGTCGGGGTCATCCCGCCCGGATCCAAACAGAAGGGGATCGACGATTTCTTCGCCAAACACTGCGTTCACGGGAACGTCTTCGACTTTGCGCCCTTGCTCGACCTGATGAACCGTTCGGTGTATGCGGATCAGGATTACGCGGTCAGTTATCCGTCCCCGGAAATTTCCTGCCGGCTGAAATCGCTGGGCGAACAGGCCGAGACATTTTGCGAAACGCAGGAAAGGTTCCATGACCGCGCCTTCGCAGAATTGCCGCCGGATGTGGTTGACCGGGTGGTGTTGGAAGTGGGGTGCTTTCTCTCTGGGGATGAAACTGGCGGCACCGTTTACCTGGAAGAATTCCGAGCGCTCCCTCTCGAAAGCCAGGCGTTACGATGGGCCGAATGGATGTCGCACAACCCGTTCCAAACCGAACTGGATCGTCAGCTCGACCCTTTCATACCCGGGGTCTTTCGGGGCCGGGCGGCGATGGCTCCGCGCCTTTCTTTCGAACAGGTTGAACAAAACCGACTTCCCCCGGAAGTGCTGCGCGAACTCAACCACTTTTGAGCCGGAACCCTGGTTAGGCATGCTGGTTGGGTTTACGCGCGCCTGTTCGGGTGGACTCATTCACCTTCGGGCGAAGGCTCGCTTGGATGTCTCGGACTAAAAAGTTAGCTGGCGACAACAACCTCAGTTGAATGGTTGGGCGCGCCGTCTGTGGGAACAACCTCGGCTCCTCCATTCGACTTGGCGAGCGGGCTGAACCCGCTGTTTCCCACGTTGATGACCGCCGTGGTCGTATTCCGCCAGTTGGGATGGTGGTCTATGATCAAACATTGCTCAATCCCGTAGTGACTCAGGTTCTCCTTGAGCTTTTCGAAGAACGGGATCAGCAGTTCCATGTTCGCCTCGTCGATGTGCGTGCTCGGCTCGTCGAGGATGAGCACATGGACCCGGGGCAGTATCATGCGCTGGAGCGCGATGCGGAAGGCGATACCCACCAGATTGGAATAGCCGCCGCCCAGCGCCAAGGCCGGGCTTTCCTGCGCGTTGCGATCCTCCACCATGATCTCCAGGTCTGCCCCCATGTGCAGCCTGACCGGCAGCCCCATTTCGCTCAGGAGCAAATTGGTTTGGCTCAGGGCTTCTTGGAAGAAGCCAGTCAGGAATTTCTGCGGCCCGTTGTCATAAGACAGGAACGCGCTGACGGCCTGCATATCGGCCACGTTGCGGGTTTGCTGGTCGAACCGCTCCTGTTCCCTCTGCAGTTCGTGCCTTTGCGCGCACAGTCTGCCAGCCTGTTCCTGGAGCAGGTTGATCTCGGTGTTGAGCTCCTGGATTTGAGCGATGGCCTGTTGAACTTGGGCGATACGGTCTTCTTGGGTCTGCCCCCAGACGAGCGCTTGTATCTTTTGTTCGGCGGAGGCAATTTCGCCCTTCAACGCTTCGACGCTGCGGAGCCCCTCGAACCGCTCCGTCCAGTCGCGGCTGGCCTGTTGGAAGGCATCCTGCGCCTGGTTCAATTCGCGCTCACGAGCCCGGCAAAGCTCCGGGTAATCCGCTTCGGGCTGATAATCTTCCGGTCTGGCGCCAAGGTCTTGCTCCAGCTCGGCGACCTGGCGCTGGAGCGTTTCGATCTGCTGCTTCAACCGGGCACCCTTGGTCGCACGGTGGCCCGCTTCCGTCTGTTGCTGGAGCAGCTCGCGTATCCGTTGGTTGCCCTTTTCCAGGTCCTGGGCGAGTCGGTCGTCTTCGGCGGCTCGCTCCTGGTCGGCTGCGGTCTCGGGGGCGATCTGATCGCGCAAAGTCCGGGCCTCCTGCACCGGCGGATTCATGGCCTCTCGCACCTTCTGGTAGCCCGCGATCACGACCCCGACCTGCGCGATTTCGCTTTCCGGCAGCTGGAATGCGGCCATTTGCGCGGCCAACTCGCGTCGCTTCTCAGCGCAGGCGCTTTCGGCCTTCTGAATTTGCTCCCGCATCTTCGGAATCTCCGTTTGGGCTTGAATCCATTTCTGATACTCGGCGGTAGCCTCTTGCGACTTGCTCACGTCATGCTGCAACTCCTTGGCTTGAGCGTCGAGCTCACTGCGGCGATGGATGACGGCGGCCGTCTCCCAGGCCCGCTGGCAGAGCGGGCAGGTGTCGGCCGCGGCGGCGGCGTGCCGGTGTAGGCTGACGATTTCTTGCAGTTTGGCTTCGCTGGCCTGGCAGGCCTTTAGCATCTCGGCGGACGGACGGGGCACTTTTTCGAGCTGGGCGAGCCTTTCTTTCTGCCGATTCAGGGCCTGTTCCTGGACCTGTAGTTGGTAGCTGGAAGTCTGGAGCTGCGAGATTTGCTCCGAGGAAAGTTGGTACCAGTTGGTGCTGTGTTTAAGGTCCGTGATCGTCTTCTGGCTCTGGGTAATGCTTTTGTCCAGTGTCTCCAGGTTCTTGCGGAGCTGCTCCAACGCCGTGTGTGCCCGGGCGATTTCGCTCCGGCGTTTGAGCATCGTCTGAAGCGCAAGGCTGTTCTCCTGCAGCTGCTGGCCGTAGTTGGTGGTGTCTTCCGGCAGCCCGGCAAGTTCTTTTTGGGCTTGCGCTAAGGCTTGGCGGGCTTTCTCCGCCTTTTGGTGTCGAAGCGCGGTTTGGCATCGAGCCAGCGCGCCGCGGATGGCCTGGATCCGGTTCTGCAAATCCTCCAGATTCGGGAGCTGCGTCCCCACGTTGGCCTGTGCCTTGCCAAGGCTCTCCTTCTTGGCGGCGAGATCTTTTTCCGCGCTCTCCCGGAGGGTCTTGGTTTGTTGGAGTCCGGCCAGCTCACCCTGCAGCCCGTTGCGATCCGGCAGCGCCTGGAGCGCGCTTTTCTTTTCTGCGGCCTGTTGCTCGGCTTGGCGCAGTTTGCCTTCGACGTCCAGCAAGAGCGGGCCGGGGTCCGTGATGGTTGGGTAGGCCCGCTGGAATTTGTTGAGGGCCGCTTGCTTCTGCAGGAAACCTTTGAACCCGCAAATCTCGATGAACTTCGTCAGCCGGTCTTTGCCGCGCTCCTTGACCAGGCTGGCGATCTGGCCTTGCGGCGCAATGAGCAGTTCCAGCAGCGTCTCCTGGCGGCCGAACCATTCCTGCATCTGTCGTTGAATCTCATCGGCATTGGTCAGCACTTTGTCCTCAAACTCCAGCGTGGCCTTGGACTGGCGCTCTTTGATTGCCCGCGAGAGCGTGAATTGCGTGCGTTCATGGGTCAGGGCAGTCAGCCGGATGGAGGCCTCTTTGGCTCCGAACCGGATATCGGAAGCATTGCCGAAATCGCTGCGGCCCTGGGCCACCACGCGCCCGATCGCCCGGATGAGGTTGCTCTTCCCCCCATTATTGGGACCGCTCAGGTGAATGATCGGTTCATCCGGGAAGGTGATGTCCAGCTCGGGATGCTGGCACCAGTTTTTGAGCTCCAAACGGAGAAGTTTCATGCGGATCTTGCGGGAAGTTGCACCAGGCTGGACAGGGGCTTGTCAAAAGGATCCTGCGCCAGAACGACGGCGAGGATCTGGAGCTGTCGCTCCGTGAGTTCTTTCTGCGCGATTTCCAAAATGTCGGTTTCCTTCATTTCCTGCAAAGGCTTGGCCATGCCTCGGGACAGCGGGACTTCAAAGAAGACGAGCAGCTTCTGGCGCCAGAGGGCCAAAGGTTGCTTGAGGACCGCCCGCAGGCTTTCCTGATAGTGCAGCGCGAGGATTCCTTGCGCGTGAGACTCCACCCATTGGTTGATGGATTGAATCGCCAAATCCGGGACCTCTTCCGGACCAATCACGCGTTTCAGGAAGGGGCGGTTCGGCAGGTCCATCGTCTCCCAATTCTTGCCATGCTCCCGGCCGGGATAGAAACGAAGGCATTTCTTCACCGTATCATAGCGCCCCCCGAAACGATCGCTGATGACGCTCCCTTCCGAGATTTCGGTCATTTCGGTCGAGCCGCTGTAGACAAACCAGTTGTTCCCCACCGGATCGTGGTAATCACTGTAAGTATGCAGGTCGCCCATGAAGATGGTACAATTCTTCAAGCCCAGCTCCCGCAGCTCTTGGGCGCTCAAATCGTATTCGGGCTCCTGCTGGTGCGCCGCCCAGGCCATCAGTTCCAAGAGCCGGCCGTGCAGGAAGAGGCACTTGGTATTGTCCGGCAGCTGTTTGATTCTCTCGTACAGTTTTTCCCGCGGCTGGAATGACAGAAATGCAGCGGTGACATCCCCGAGCTTCTGGATGCGGCCGTTGGCGTTGATCTCCGGGTTTACCGTGTCCAGCCAGGATGCGTCGCTGCCGTCATGGTTGCCGTCGATGGCGAAGAGATCTTTGCCTGCCAAGTGAAGGCGCTGAGCGATTTTCTGAAGCTGGATTTGGTATTTGGGCAGAAGGGTTTTCCGGTGGAACGTGTCCCCTGTCAGGATCACGCCCAAACATTCCGCTTTGGCGCAGGCCTCCTGCAGGATCACTTCAATGCACCGCTGGTTGTCCTCGTAGCGAATCGACAACCCGTACTGCGCACGTTCCGTGTGGAGATCACCGGCTACAAGGTAGAACGGTTCCATAGACTTGATTGGTAATAAGCCAATCATCGAACATGAGCCCTAACACCATCTCGTTCGTGCGGCCGGTCTATAGCGGCCCGGCGAGAAATAATTCCCGCTGCGTTGGTATCGGCATCGGCGGTGAACCCACAGATCACGCATTCAAATCTGTCCCGAGTCTTGCGGTTGCCTTTGGCTACATGCCCGCAAACAGGACAGCTCCGGCTGGTGTTTCTGGGATCTACGAACGTGATCGGGATGCCGTTAAGCCTGCACTTGTAAGCGATTTTGGACTGCAGGTCCGCAAACGCCCAGGAATGCAGGATGCGCCGTTGAGCCTTGGAAGCCCTTATCCGACCACGAATGCCCTTGAGGTCTTCAAGGGCTACCCCGCGGCTGGTGCGTTTGGCTTCGGCGCAAATTTGTTTCGAAATTGTGTGGTTTTGATGATGTATGAAGCGGGTTTCACGTCTTCGGAGGCGCTTCAGAACCCGCTTGGCAGAACGAGTGCATTTGGACTGCAGGCGCTTCCGTTGCCGCCAACGTCGTTTCCTGATCCCGGCGACCGTTTTCGCCTCACCGTAAGTTCTGCCCTCAGAATCCGTAGCAATATTGACGAGGCCCAGGTCTACCCCCAACCAATTTTCGCACGGAGGGGTTTCCGTCTCGGGGAGGCTGACCGAGACAAGCAGGTAAAACGAACCATCCCGGAAAATCAGGTCCGCTTCGCCTCTGTCGTAAAAGAGCATCCGGAGTTGCCGCTTCCCACAGATAAACGGAACGCGCAATCGACCGGCCAAGCTCCAAATGCTTACGACCGACTCAGCCAGGTTCCACGAAAGCAGTCTAGCGTCATACGGAAAAGAGCCCAAAGGGCGAAACTTCCTTTGTACCTCTCGGTCCAGTTTATAGGCGTCAACGACCTTGGCGTTGCCTCGAATAACTACCTGCGACGCGAGCTCAGGAAAGGCTTCCCTGCAAGACTTGTAGACCAGTCGATGCAGGGGAATTTGCGCAAAAGTCTTGGTTCTCCAAGCCCTCTCAGAAATCCAGTCACAGGCGGCATTCTCCGCCATCAACGTCTTTTTGAGGATCACGGTCTGCGTAGCGTCAGCCAGCAACTTCACCTGGACCGTAAGAGTCACGATGCAGCTTGCGCTTCATTATAGTGAAAAGTCAATCAGATCTTCGTTACCAATCAACTTCCATGAAAAGCTTGTTTGCCGCCTTTTCGGACGCCCCCGGTTTTTTACGGGTCTTTACTGGGCGGAGCAGCTTTCAGGTCCGTGCGCGGTGATGCGGGTGGCTGCCAGTCGTTTGGTGACGCTAAAGCTTTGGAAGGCGCGCACTTATCTGTTGCCGCCTGCTCCCAATGCCGGGGTGGCGCCGTTTCCCTTGAGCGCCCCGCCGCCGGCTTTGGCAGGACCTGCGGAGTTGGCGGCCTTTTCATTCGCCTTTGGAGCCAGCAGCGTTGCCGCAGGCGTGCCGGACGCTGCAGTTGCGGTTGGGGCGGGTGTGGCCGGCGGGTTCTTGGCCTTGCGGCGGGAAAGGACCCGCAGGGCGCCATCCTCGGTGCTGATCTTCTCGCCTGCTTTGGTGCTGCGCACGTGCAGTTCCTTTAGCGAATCCTGGATTTCAAACGGGCGCAGGTCCTCTTCCTGGATGGGGTAGGTAGCGCTGTCCGGGATGAAAATGGCGACGGCCTGGCCGTTGGTCCGCAAGACGCCCAAAAACCAGATTTGCTCGTTGCCCAGCGTGATCGAACTCTCGTCGATCTGTTCCTCGGTGGTCACGGTTTGCTCGTCAAGTTTCTCGGGCAACGCCTGCAGGATATGCACGTCCTTGGCAACCCTGCTTTCCAGTTTGTTGCCCTCCACTCGGGCTCCCTCAGTGGTCTTGGTGACGAAGGCGTAGGTGCGCAGGACTCCGGTTTCGTCCGGCATTTTGCTGTACCCAAGAACCTGCATCTGTTCCAGCCGTTCCGGGGCGTAAGACGGCGTGTCATTCACCTCGAAGCGAAACGGATTCCTGGCGTTAGCCCATTCGGTCTTCAGCTCCGCCCCTTTGAGGATGGGATTCTCCTCGGTCGCCGGGATGGGCTTGCCGGACGGTTGTGCGCCAGCCGGCACGGGAGGGGCCTTGGCTGGCGATGTGTTCCCTGGACTTTGCGCGGAGACCCAGCCGCACGTGAGCAGCAGGGCGATGGCGATGGAAAGCGGGTGGTTCATCGGTTTTGCGCTTGAGGCAATCGGACCGTCAGTGTGGCGACCACGTCCTCCTCCGGTTTGTTGGGGCTGGGCTTCACGACCAGGGAGCTCAGTTCGATGAACTGGAACGTGTTCCACAGGTCCGTGAGCAATTGCCCCAGCGTGTTGTACTGGGCCACGAAGCTGAAGCTGGTCTCTTTGGAGTCCAGTTGCAGCGTCCGGAAGCTGTAGATGGGATACTTGCCGTTGTTGATGAGACCCTGCATCGAGTCCAGCCCGCTCTGATTGATGTTCTTTTGAAACAGCTCATTGGCCTTTCGCTTTTCCTCCATGTTCTGAAACTCTTTGATTTTGGCCTCCAACCCGGCCTTTTCGGCCAGCAGCCCGTCTTTGTGCCGGATGATCTGGTTCCACTTGACCGAGACCGGTTTTAAGACGTGCGACCCGGCGACCCAAGGCGCTACGGCTACCAGGGCCAGGAACACAATGGCGGCGACGGCGGCAAGCTGAGCTCTAAGGGCTTTGGATTTCATGGCGTTATGGTTTCTTGAGCTGCGCAGCGAAGGCGGCGTACTCGTTTTTGGGGCTGGGCCTTTGGTTGGTCGGCAGCTCCTGATACTTTGGCGTTTCCTCTCCCGACTGGACGATCTGGTAATCCGGCGGCGGCGCGGGGTTCTGGATGACGCTGTCGGCGATGGCCTTTTCGAGCGTGACGCGCACGTTCACCCTATCGTTGGCCTGCTGCAGGCTGATGAAATGCGCGCGTTGAGCGCGGCCGACCAGGGTCGGCAGCCAATCCAGCAGCGGACCCGGGCGGGCGATCGTGCGCTGTCGGTATTTGAACTGCTCGTAACTGTTCTGCGTGCGCCGGTTTTCAACGAGTGTCTGGTTCAAGGCGGCGATGTCCCGCGTGGCCTGCTCGGCCGTGCGCAGGGCCTGCACCTTCAGCTGGTAGAGTTGGAAAAAACCGTAACCCTCCTTCAGCAGCAAACCCATCCCGAACAGCGTGCAGATGTAGAGCAGGATGAAGAGGTACTTCATCCAGTCCGGCAGCCTGAGGATGGCGTTCTCGGGTTCCGGCTGCAGATCGATGATGACGGGCAGTTTGAGATGGTGGGGATTCATGGTTTAGGTTGCGGTGCAGATTTCGGCGGCGATTCCAAGGTCGGGATCCGGGTAGGGCTGCACCTGGCTGACGATGGCGTCGGCCGGCCAAATCAAGGCCTTGGCGTTTTTTTGGATGCTTTCCACTCCGCCAAAGGCCGGGTCCTGGCGGTCATGGTACACGTAGATGTTGGCGATCTCCGTGTTGTCGGCCTTGCCCGAAACGATTTGCACGGTGGTGTCAATTTCCTTGCTCAGGGCGTTGAGGGTTGGCCGGGCACCGGTGCCGCCACGCTGGCTTTCGGCAATGAGCCGGCTGCGCAACGTCAGGATCTCGCCCTTGTTCCATCCCAGGAAGAACATGAGTTTCTGCGAGTAATACACCAGCATTCCCGGGTTCTCCCAATCCAGCGGCAGGGTGGAGACCTGGGCCATGATCGCCGTCGGGTAGTGGAATACGCCCACCACGTTGAAACCCCACCGCCGGAATTTTTCGAGGGGCCGGGTGATTTGCTCTTTCTCGACCCCGTTCAGGCAGATTTGCTGGCCGGCTTGGGACAGGAAATATTTGGCCTGCCTTTCGTAGGTCTTGCCCACTTCCGCTTCCAGGTTCGCGCTCACCGCGCGCTCGATCTCTTTGAGCTTCTGCTCCGCCGGATAAACCTTGATGTTGGAGAACAGAATGTTGAGCCCCAAGAGCAGGTGTTTGGTGCCGGCCGCCTCGGTTATCATCTCGGCAACCCAGGGGGCGTCCATTTCGGCTTTCTGGAAATTCTCGCAGAAAGCGGTAGTGGGTTTGCCCAGGTGCAGCTTTTTGTTTTTGAGGCGGCCCTTGGCCCACTTGATGTGCTGGTGACCCACGATGGCCAGGAGGAACTCCTCACCGCCAACCTTCCTGCTGAAATGAGTCAAGGGATCGTCGCTCCGGGCGATAAAAGCCTTAAAGGACAGGATGTTGAGAATGCTGTTGATCATGGCGGTCAGGCTCCCATTGCGATAATCTGCTTTTTGACCTCGTCGTCGATCAGGCCTTGCCGATGGAGCAGTTCAGCGGCTTTCTGCCAGTTCTGCATGCCAAATTCGCTGTACCCGGATTCGATGGCCCGGCGCACCCCCTGCAAGTCCTTTTGCCGGATATAGGAAGAAACGCCGTCGCTGGTAAGCAGGATTTCCCGCACCGCCAGACGCCCCCCCTCGCGGGCCTTGACCAGGATCTGGCAGAGGATGGCCTTCAGCGCCGTGGACAAGACGTTCCAGGCGCTCAACTGTTCCGCCGCGGGAAACATGTTGACGAACCGCTCGATGGATTGGGCCGCGTTGGCCGTGTGCAGCGTGCCGAAGACAATGTGCCCGGATTCTGAAGATCGCAGCGCGATGTCCGCAGTCTCGTAATCGCGTATTTCTCCCACCAGCAAAGTGTCGGGGTTTTGCCGCAACGCCGCCCGCAAACCGTAGGCGAACGTGCTCACGGAGATGCCCACCTCGCGTTGTGAAACGATGGAGCGTTCGTTGCGCAGGACGTATTCGATCGGCTGCTCCAGGGTGATGATGTGTTCGCGGAACGTGTCGGCCCGGTGCTGGAGCAGCGAAGCCAGCGTCGTGGATTTGCCCTGTCCCGTCTTGCCGCAAACCAGCACCAATCCCTGCCGGAACGCTTCGATCGTTTGCACTGTGCGCGGCTCCAACTGGATCTCCTCGGGGGCGGGGATGTGATCGCTTAACGGGCGCAGTGAGATCCGTGCCGTCTGGCGCAGGGTTTGCCCATCCAGCGCCCGATAGAAGTTGAAGCGGTATCTCCGCCCTTCGCAGGTGATGGCGCCGTCCACCGACCCTTCCGGACAGGTCTCGGCACAGGTGATGGCGCCTTTAATGGCGGTGTCGCCGGCCTGATTGAGAAAGGCAACCAGTGCCGCCTCGTCGGGGGCGATGATCGACGTGGGACGAACTTCCCCGTTGGTCCGGACATGGACGGTTTTCCCGGCGCAAACGTAGATGTCGCTGACCTTGTGCTCCACCAGTTGGTTGAGCACCGCCACCAGCTGCGCGGGCGTCTGAAGGTGTTTCGGCTCTGCCATTCTCCCATTATAAGGACCGGCGCGTCCTTTGTTGCACCAGCCTTTGAATTTCCACGGCCAGAATGTTTATCAGGTGCGCAATGTCTTCTTGGGTCAGCACGGGCGACCCGCAGCCTGCCTGCGCGGGGCCGCTGATCCCGGTCGCGGCGGCAGCCGGTGGTTTAGCTCCGGGCGGCATGACAATGGAGGCGGCAGGCGTTCGTTCGCCGGTTCGCGCCGCCGGCGCAATGGCGGGTGGCGCAACAGCGCCAGGCGGTTCGGAAACGATCGTTTTGGCCGGCAGCGGTTTGGGCGTATACCCCGCTACGGCGGTTTCCTGAGTCTTGGCCTCGGCCTGTTTCAGATAGTCGAACAGCTCCTGCAAGCATTGGGGGCTGGCCAGGGCAAACTTGATCTGAGGGCACTGCTGAAAATATCCCAGCAGCACTTCGGTCGTGATGGGATCCCAAGGACTGCTGCTGATGACGACGAGGGTCTCCCCGCGGCGGGCCAGGGGGACGAATTTGTATTCCATCAACGCGGCTGTCTCCAGCTCCGCCGCGAGCTGGCCGCAATCGGTGAGCAATGCCTGGGTCAGATCCGCCTTTTCAACGAGCGGGATGCCGAGCACGTAGGCCAGAGCGGCCAGGAACTCTGGCTCGTCAACCGTCTGCCGGTCCAGGGCGGCAGGGCTGACCTCGCGCCGTTCGGCGATTGAGTTATATGCCTCGTTGAGGGTCTGGCTGGGGATTTCGGCAGTGTTCATAAACCTAGGCGAAATGCGTCAGAGCTTTTCGGATTCGCTCCGGTTCGCTCAGCGCGACGACGGGAAAGGGAGGTTTCTTGCCCGCCAGCTTCTGCCAGATGGCCCCGGGACCTTCCGAGTCATGCGGGTTGCAGCCGCACAGGACGAGCAGATGCTCGGTGGCTTTGACCGGAACGATGAAATGCTTGGAGCAGACCTCCTTGATTTCCTGATTGTCCCGCAGGTGGGGGGCCACCTCGGGATTCGGCCAATAAGAAATGCGGCTGTTTTTCAGCACGTGATTGAAGATGGCTTCCGCCCGTTCTCGCGTTCCCGCCCGCTGCATGCAGAAATCCAGCAGGGGCGTTATGGGGCGCTTGCCCTCGGCGTCCTGCCGCGTCACCTGTTCGTATTCTGAGGCCAGAGCCTCCTTGGTCGCTTCGGTCGCCAGCTTGAAGTGGGTGATCAATTCGATGAATTGTTTGCGGGATGGCGTGTTCATTTGGCTTCGGGATAATCCTTCAAGGTTACAGTCAGGCGGCCGTTCTGGAACTCCGCTGCGCCGACCAGGAGGCCCACTCTCTCCAGCTTCTTGGCCGCTTCATAGTCCAGCTCGAGTTGGAACGGATGGTTGGTCAAAGTGCGGCAGGGTATCTGGTAGGCGCTCAACACGGATTCCACAGAAGAGTTGGTGGAGAGAAAATGGCTGTTGTACTGGATGAGTTCCAGGTCCAGTTTCGCGCGCGACTGCACCAGGCCCCGGATCCGGCGGGTTTCGTGCTGCAGGGCGCCAGTGGCCACCGCACAGGCCGCCGCGGCGGCCAGCAGCAGGGCCGGCGCCTTGAACAGGTGAAACAGGATGAATTGTTCGAGTTTGCTCATTGTCGGTAGGCGACTGCGTGTTGGTAATTTCCCAGTTCTTGGTGTCTTTGCCGCTCCCAGCCCATTTCCGAGAAGGCCTTGTCCAAGGATGTCAGGACATCCAGGAAGTCCTGTTCCGGTCCCAGGGTGAACTGCACCGTGACCGTCGGGCCGGGCCCTGCCCGCAGTTGCCATTGGCTGGCGGTTTTCAGCGCCGCCTCCGCTGCGGTGAGAAAACGCCCTTGCTTCAAGGCCTGGGGGAGGCCGCGTTTCTGGAGAGCTTCCTGGATGCGTGCCGCGCGTTGCAGGGCGGCTTCAGTCTGGATGGGATGCCCCCCGTTGAGCTGCTGTCTGGCCCCCGCGAGCTCTTGGGCGCTCCAACCCGTCAAAGCCAATGAGCCGGCCAGAGCCAGGAGCCCGGCAACGAACGCGGCGCGGCTGGCTTTCATCCATTGGGCTGCCTTGACCGGGAGCGGCTCCACCACCTCGCCGGTGGTCGCCTGGGTCAGCTCGAGCAAAGGCATCTGGAGCTTCAACATTTGAGGGCGTTGGAGAGTTCCTGGGACGTTCCAAGGCGTGCCTCCCGGGAACATGTCCTGCAGGCCCACCTCGTCGGCGATCCCCGGGAACCTGAGTTTTGCCGCTGCCACGATCCGCACTTCCGCAGCGCAATTCATGGACTGGATGCCTTTGCGCAGCGTGCTCGCCCAAGTGAGGCTCACCTCCAGCGGATACAGTTGATGGACGATCTGGCCTTTGGGGAAGTAGCTATAGACGCTTCTGAGTTTGGCCAGGGAGCTTTGCGAAATCGGCTGGTCTTCCATTACGGCGCGATCCTGCTGGAAAAAGCGCAAGGCCCCTTGTTCGATCATCAAACTGATGGCGGCGCCGCGCACGAGCACGGTGTGGTAAATGCGCTCCTCCCCGCCGGCCTCGCGGTAGAACGGCGCCGCCGTGGGGCCGAACCATGCGGCGCAGGCCCAACTCATGGGCAGCTGGGCGAGCCTTTCCCGAACGGCGAAACCGACTGGCAGCCCGAAGATGAAAATCTTCGAGGTGTCACACGCCATGGCCGTGTAAGCGTAGAGACCGTTGGCTTGCAGGTCGCGGCGCACGGTCTGAGGTTGAGCGCGGAGGGCGCGATTAACCGCGTCCAGCGCCATAGCCGGTTTGCTTTCGAGCCGAAGCAGCACCGGGTGGTCGTTCCAAACGGACACTCCCACTCCGACGCAGGGGATGGAGCGGATGCCTTTCCTCTCCAGTTCAAGCATGAGCTGGTCCCACGCGGGTCCTTCGGCGGCCTGAAACTGGCCGGACTCGGCGCATTGGTCATAATCCCAGAATGTGTAATAAGCGCCCGCCGGCGTGGACTTGATGCGGAGTTGATACCGGTAATTGAAAGGGTTCCCAATGGCGTAAGCGGCTCCTTTGACCAGTTTCGCCTTGAGGAGCGGCCACTGGCAGGCGACCGCGCTCGGGGTGCCCTTCTTCATGCCTCGGCCCTATTCCAGGAGCTTGAGCGCGGCGGCGTCTTCCGCGAGGATTTGGTCTCGCTGCACAAGCTCATCCAGGCACCCGTTCCAGTCGATACCTCCGCCGGTTTGGATCAGCTCCCGGATGCGGGCAGGCGTCAGGCCTTGGCCGTTGAGGTGGCTGGACAGAAGCATCTGAGCGAGCTCCTTGCTGCGGAACAGCGCTTCATAGCAAAGGACGCGCTTGGGGTCCGCTTCGCTGGTGTCCTTGGCCGGAATCAGATTCTGGGCGAGCACGCACAAGAGGTTGTTCGCGAGCATCTGCGCCACCAAACGCGAATCCGGTCCCGACTGGGCCAGAATACGGTCAATGGCCTGATACGCGCTGGAGGCGTGCATGGTACCGATGATCAGGTGCCCGGTTTCCGCCGCGCTGATGACCGTGCGCATGGTATCGGCATCGCGGATTTCGCCGATGGCGATCACCTCCGGCTTCATGCGCAAGGCGTCCAGCACCCCTTTGGGATAACTGGCGCAATCGACCCCGACGCTGCGCTGCGTCACCATGGAGTAAGCCGACTGGCCCCGGTGCAGGCGCGGGGCCAGGACAAATTCGACCGGGTCTTCCAGGGTCACCACGTGGTATGGGTTGGCGTCAATCAGGTGCTGGATCATGGCCGCCAGCGTGGTGGACTTGCCAGCCCCGGTCGGCCCGGTGACCAGGATCAAACCCTTGGTGCGCTGCAACGTCTGCACCAGCTTGTCGTAGTGCTTCTGCTGGAGCCCCAGCTTGTCGAGGTCCAGCAGGTTCCGGTCGAGCACGCGCACGGTCAGTTCCGGTCCGGTGAGGGTGTTGACCAGGATGGCCCGGTAACGGCACTCGCGTTTGATGCCGTCGAGCGCACAGGAGAGCGTCCCGGAAAAGTGAAAAGACTCCCGGGCGGCCAGGGCCGCGTCGGCTTCTTTCCGCCGATGATTGAGCAGGAACTGGAGCACGGCGTCCATCTTGTCCTGGTCGATCACCGGCGCGCCCCCGACCTCGTTGAAGAACCCCTGCCGGCGAATGAAGGGTTTGCGCCCCAGCGCCAGGTAGTAATCGTTCACGTCCGAAGTGATGACCAGGTTGAGGATGTCCCGGGCCTGGTCGGTGACGTTGTCGAGCTGAAGGTTCGTGGGTGACAGGGCGATCATAAACTAGCGCTTGGGCGTTGCGGGTGGGTTGCCGGTCACGGGAACCGCCGCTTTGGGCTTCTCCACCAGGATCGGGATGCCCAGGACCGTGGTGCGCCCGTCGGCCAGGAACACCGTGACGCGCTTGTGCCCGACCGTCACGAGGTCCATCCCGCGCGTCTTCCCGTCCCACATCTTGACCGTCCCGGCATGGCTGAGCGGGGCGAGGAGCAGCATCGCTAAGCAAATCAGATTCTTCATAGTTCTTTGAGCAAGGTCTGCAGTTTCTCCCGGTATTCCCGCTGGGGCCTGGGGTCTGGCAGAAAGGCGTTGGTAATAGCCAGGCCGAACACGGCGATCACGCGGCCCGCGTTGTCGACGACTTCTTCGCCGACGATCTGGCCGGCGATCGGGCGGACGAGAAACGTTTTCCCAAGCGCTCCCCGCTTCCAGGTTTCCTGGACCACCCCAAGCCGGTCGCGGGCGGCTGCGTTGTAGAGCCGCAGCCGCCCCACGCGGATCTGCTGGAACACCTCCATTGGCGTTCCGTCGTAATTGATCTCAATTGTGGCGGCTTGCATTTGAAACCTTGGAACTCAGATACGCGAAGAACGCGTTCAGAAGCGCTTTGACCTCGGGCGGCAGCGCCCCGTATTCCATGCGCGTGTACCCGGTGGGCTCTTGCTGCATCTCTTCCTCAGCAAGGTCTCCCCGGTCGGTGACCCGGACCTTCGCTGGCAGATAGAGGATCTCGCGCGCCGGCCCGCAGACAAAGAGGTTCTTGCGGGAGCGGCGCACCAGCACCACCAGGTTGCCGCACTTCACCTCCCGCAGGTGGCGGATGAGGTTCGCCTGGGCCCGGTTGCGCCGGACCGGCCGGTTGACCTCGATTTCTCCGGCCTCCCCGCAAAGAGCCGCCTCCAAACCTTGAATGGTTTTGCGGAGCACATAGATTCGCACCTGGGGCGTTTGCTGCACTTCCGCGTAGGGACGGCCCAAAATCGGCGTCGGGCTGAGGGCAAGCCGCTTTTCGGTGACTCGGATTTCAACCGGGCCCTTGGGCGTTTGCAGAATGAGCGGTTCGAGCTCGGGGTGCTGCGCCAGCATTTCCTGGTAGCGCTGCTCCAGCGCCTCCAGATTCCGAAACATGCCGCAGGCGTTGGGCTTGCTCCGCAAGTCGACGTCGCCGCCCACGGTGGAGTTGATCACTTCCAGTGCGGGCGGCAACTGCGGCGGCTCCATTGTCACCCCCTCGACCTCCTCGACAGCGGTCTGGGTCAGGATTTGGGCGGCTCCTTCCTGCTGGCGCTCCTCGTTCAAGCACTGCAGGGACTGCATGAGGTTGTAGATGCGGTAAACCGGCGTCCCGTGCAGTTCCGTAATGTGCGGGCAGTCATACCGCGTGGCCGCGGGGAGCTCGCATTTGGCGATCTGGGGCACCCCATCGGCGACCGATACGGTCGCCAGCTTGTCGCCGTCGATGAATTGTGTGGGCGCGATTTGCGGATTCTCATCGAGCAGCTCCTGCAACTCCTTCCTTACCCGGTGTTCGATGTCGTCGCTCATACTATTACTATCATTTTAGGATCGGCACCGAGGGTCGCGGCCCCTTTTTTGCGGTTTCCTCGATAAGCTTTTCCACCTGCCGGATGTGATAGGGGGCAAGCGCCATGACGTTGGTGTGCAGCCGGTCGTTATAGTAGTTGAACACGACGTACGTCCCCGGCTCGGTGGGGCTGCAATAAATCGCCTGGGCGGGCCTCTGGAGGTAGAGCTCGAAGGATACGCGCGCGCCGCTCAGCTGCACCCGGCCGGGCCAGCCGAAGCGGTTGGTTAGATTGCGCATTTCAAGCATCACCCGGCCGGTGTTCTCAAATGCTTTCGGGCGGGAAAAGGTGGCCATCTGGGCGACCGGGTAGCGCCGGTAGAGTTCCTGCCAGAACCTTTCCTGCACCTGCAGTTGGGGCGACTGGCCTGCGGCCAGGGAGGAAGCCAGCCCCACGCTGTTGATTGCCCCGTCGGCATCCTCGACGAGGATGAACAGGTCGAACCATGGATTGTAGAGGACGTCAGGCTGGACCGGCACGGATCCCATGACCAGGTAGGGCAGAAACATCGGCGAATAGAGTTCCTGGATCCGGCGCAGCAGTTGTAATCCGTGCGGGGTAAAGGCTTCCTCCGGCGGTTTGTAAAGGCTCAGGATTTCGTGCCGATAGAGCCGTTGCGCCGCCCGGGTGTACTCGGCCTTGAGCTGCTGTTGGGTGAGGCTCCGGGGTGCCGGCATGAGCCACAGCAGCAGACATAAGGCGATGGCCAGGCCGCCGAGCGCCAACAGGAGTATCTTAACCCGCTTTTTCATTCGTTCATCAATCTGGGTTGCCGGATTCCGGGGTGGACGGCCGGCGATGGGCGCATCCGCCAGCTCGCGGAGGGAGACCAATCGTCGACGAAAACTGGAGGTCGTAGCCCGTGCGGACCATGATGGCCCGCAGCTCTGCGGGGCTGACGTTGGGGGGCACCCGGTGCTGGAGGATCAGCTTTGTCAGTCTTCCGCTGATCCGGGCGTTTTCGTCGCGGCGCACCGACCCGTTTGGGTCGGGCGGCACCAGCGGCCAGTTCTCCGCCGAGCCAAACTGTTCTCGGATCCCAAGGACTTCTTTCAGGTAGGCTTCGGAGACGGGCAAAGTCGCTTCCTTTCCCGACAGGTGGTTTAGGTAGCAAAGATGTTGAAGCACCTGGCTGACCGGCGACTTGAGCTTCAGGGGCTCCTTTTCCCATCGCCGCAGAATGGTCTGGCGCGTCTCCTTGAAGCTCTTGTTGAGTTTCTCGTAGAACATGCCGAGCAGACACTGGTTGACCCGCCAATCCTCACAGATGTTGTAGAGCACGAAGCGGTAATCGTCTGTTTGCAGATAAAAGGTGGCGATCGAGTGCATCGCCTCGTGCGCCGCCATGAATGGCCAGCATGGGGCTCCGAAGTCCCGGCTTCCCTCCCCGATATACAGGATTGAGGGAAGTTGGCCGGGCCGCGAGTCCACACCCCAGGTGTTGAAACTGGGCAGTGCCTGCACCTCCTTCAAGTTGTGTTCTGGAACGATGCCGGCCAGCCGCCGGATTGCTTCGCTGGTGTTCATGGTTGCTGCCCGCGGGTCATTTAGAACTCAAGCGCTTCCAGGCGACAAAACCGACCAGAGCGACGCAGACGATGATCCAGGTGATTAAAGACCGCCAACTCCCCTTTTTCTCCTCCGGCGGCTCAATCGCGGCGGCCACGGTGGCCGCTTTGGCGATCTCCGCTGGCTGGCTCCTGATAGGAGCCGGGGCTTCGAGCAACTTGTAGCGGGAGTCTGCGGCAACGATCCTCACCTTGGCCCCGGCGTTTTGCGGCAAAAGCAGCCCCTTTTTTGCGGGCTCAAGCGGTTTAGCCGGGTTGCCGCGATCCCTGGCTTCATCGCGCGTGGCGCCTGGCAAGGGAATTCTGTTGAGAGGATTGGGAGACCCATAGCCGGTTCCATCCCCCATCCCTCCTCCATAAATGCCTTCCGAACCGGCGCTGCCCGTTGGACTGGGGTTGTTTGTGGCGGGACTGCTGGCTGCACTCGGTTCGTCGTACTGGATGGTGACGTTCTGAGGGGAGACGATCACCAGGCTGACCGGTTGCCCGTAATGCCCGTCGAAGCCGCGGAACTCAGTTTCCGGCAGCACGATGCCGCCTGGGAAACTGACCTGGAGCGCTTCCAAAGCGGGGACGCCTTGCCCGACCATAGGGACCTGGACTTGCCCGATCATGCGTTTGGGAACCAACACGATGGCGTTGGAATCGCCCACGCGGCTGAGGTAAACCGTATCGTAAGTCTGGTTGTCGACGCTGACCCAGCCGGGCGAAGTCCCCCAGCAGAAAGGGACGAACACCATTGCCGTCAGACACAGGCCCATTGCTCTCATTCTTCCATTTTAGGTTCGCCAGCTTCCGCTGCTACAGCGGCTGCGATGTTTATCGGAGGAAAGACCCGGTTGAACTGAACCTGTTTGCGGCGGGATGCAGGCAAAGTGCCTGGGCACTAAAATGGAGGGTATGGGAATTCTGTTTAACCAGAGCCGGCTTCGTGTCGGGTTCACTTTGATTGAGGTTGTTGCCGTCGTGGCGGTCATCCTGATTCTGGTCGGCATCATCACCATTCGTCTGGGGGATTTGCGTTCCTCGGCCTTGTCCGCTTCGGCTCGCGCCTTGGAGAAGGAGTTTTCCAAGGGAGTGGAGGAGTTGGCCTCTAATGGGGTCGATCTGGGTCCGCTGCAGAGCGCGGCGGCCGGAGGCGCATTGGTTTCGCAGACGGGATCGGACCCGAATTACATGTCGTTGCAGTCGGCGGTGTACCGTCTTTCCAGCCCAGCGGCGGCGAATCCGGCGTTGGTCTCGGGTGCGCTGGCCCAGCTCAACACCTTGCTTTCGGGGCGGGGTTTCGGCTTGGTCAAGGGAGCGGTCGGCCCGGAGCTTTTGGCCGCTTTCAACGCGGATCTGGTCGTGGTCCGGGATTCCGGTCATTCCGTTCGCGGCGTGTATTTGCGCTTATCAAAGTCATGAAGAAGGGATTTACTTTGGTCGAGCTGGTGGGAGCCCTGGTCATCATCGGCATCCTTGTCAGCATGGTCTTGGTCGCGACCGGCAACTCCCGGGACCGCGCGTTGCAAACCCGGATTGCGGCCGACATGGAGGCCATCAACTCGGCCAAGGGTCTGTGGGTCCTGGATCACAACGGTGCCCCGTTTCCCTCGGATGAACCCGGGCGCTTCGATGCGATCCGCCGGTATCTTGAGGTAAGCCGCTCCTTCTCCTCAATGGCCGACTTCCAGGCGCCGGGGGTCACCTATCTGATCAACAAGATTGGCATGGCCCCTTCCCACTCCCCCTGACATGCGCCAGAAAGCTCACTTCCAACCCGGTTTCTCCCTGGTCGAGGTCGTGGCCGTGATGGCGCTGCTGCTCCTCATCATGGGCCTTGGCCTGTGGGGACTGGGGGGTTCGCGGGCACGGCAACTGACCGGGAAAGTGGCTCTGGATCTGGCGCGGATTGATTCGGCGAAGGCTGCCTGGCGCGCGGATCATCCGCAGGCGGCGTTTCCGGCCGACGAGGCCGCCCGCTTTCAATCTCTTCAGCCTTATCTGCAGGTCGGGCTTCAGGATGTGCCAAGCCTCGCGGCGCTACAGCCCAATACGAACCTGGCCGGGGTGGTCGTGTACGCCATCAACGCGGAGACAAATCCCGCCAGCGCCCAGAACCTCTCCACCTCCCAGCAGTTGGATCGATCCTCCGGGGATTGGGTTCCCTGACTGTTGCTTGCCTGGGGGCCTCTCCAAGCGCCTCGGCAGGTCGGGCAGATTGCTGGCGGGGCGAACACATCCGATCTCGGCGTCTTTCCTCGTGGCTGTTTTGACCGGTTACAACAGGACCAGCTGCTCTCCGGTTGGCTCGCGCAGGCTGGCGACCCCGAGCCCAAGCAGCCGCAACGGGCGCGGCACCAGCTTCTCCCGGCCCAAAAGGAAACAACCCAACCGGTAGATGTCACCGGCTTCGGTCAACGGTTCTTCGACGGTGATCTGCCGCGTCAGCGTGGTGAAGTCGCCATAGCGCACTTTCACCTGGACGGTGTGCGCGCCCAGACGGCGGCGCTTGAGCCTGCCGGAGATGTCCTCCGCTTGTTCTCGCAGGCAAGCGCGAAGCACTTTCCGGTCTTCGGTATCCTGCAGAAAGGTTTCCTCGCCGCTGATGCTCTTGATTTCATCGCCCAGCTCCAGCGGGCGGTCGTCTTGGCCGAAGGCGAATTGCTTCAATTTCGGCCCGAATGAGCCAACCAGCGCCCGCAGGTCGCCGGTGTGGTCCTGCAGGTCCCCCACGGTTCGAAGCCCCGCATGATTGAGTGCCTGCTCGGTCACCTTGCCCACGCCGTACAGGGCGCGCAGGGGAAGCGGGCGCAGGAACTGGACCTTGCCCTCCTCGGCGATGAGTGTCAGCCCGTCAGGCTTCTGGTGGTCGCTCGCAATTTTTGCCAGCAGTTTGTTGGCGGCAATGCCGATCGTGGCCGTCAATTGCCGCTCCGAGCGGATGCACTGCTTCAACTGCCGCGCCAGCGGGAGGGATTTACGCAGAGCGGCGTCCGCGTCCTCTGCCTCACTAAGGGCCGACAGATCGAGGTAGGCCTCATCGATGGACATTTGCTCGACCACCGCCCCGGTTCCGGCGGCGATCTTCATGATGTGCAGTGATTCCTCCCGGTAATGATCCATGCGGGGCCGGACGAAAATGCCTTTGGGGCAAAGCCGTCGCGCCGTCGCACTGGGCAGGGCCGACCGGACGCCGAATTTGCGCGCCTCGTAGCTGGCCGCACACACCACGCCGCGCTGCGTCGGCGGCGCCCCGACGATGACCGGCTGGCCGCGCAGCGCCGGGTTGTCACGCTGCTCGACCGAGGCGTAAAACGCATCCATGTCCAGATGGAAGATCACGCGGAATGCCGAGCTCGGCATTTCGTGTGTTACGCCGGGTTCTGAATAATGCCGAGTTGACGGAGTGATTCCAGCGAACGTCGCCGGAACCACCCCGTCTTTGTCTGTAGGACTCGGCATTATCTGGGTATCATTCCTTTGTCTCCAAACATCACAAGCCAAAAGAAAGGAAATGCCCGTATGATTGAATTCTTCTATCCCAAACCCCAGGACTTGGTTCCGCTGCGTTCAGGTCCATTAGCGCCGCATTTGGACAGCTTCGCGGTCTGCCTGGGACAACAAGGCTATTGCCAGGCGGAGGGCCGACTAAGAATCCGCCTGGTGGCAAAATTGAGCCAGTGGCTCGTTAAAAAGCGTATCAGGCTGGCGCAGCTTGACGAACACCAAACGGCTTTGTTTCTCAAGATGCGCTGGAAGACCTACTGCCACAAGGGCGGGGAGTTATGCACGCTGAAACTTCTGCTCCGGCATCTGCGCCAGACCGGCGTCATCCCGGTTCTCCGGCGTTCATCGGTGCGGAGTTCTCGGGATCGCTTGGTGGAGGATTACGAGCAGTTCCTTCTCCACCTACGAGGCCTTGTAGCTGGGACGGTCAAGGCGTATCTGCCGGTGCTTCGCCGTTTTCTCAAGCATCGATTTACTGGCCATCAGATTCGGCTCGGCCAACTGCGGGCGGAGGACGCGGACAATTTCATTCTCAAGACCAGTGCAAGATATGGCCGGCGAACCCTCCAGACAGCGACAACCGTTCTGCGGGGCTTTTTCGGATTTCTTTTGCAGCACGGTCGCATCACCACGCCGCTGGCGAACGCGGTGCCCACAGTGAACGCCCGGGGATTGGTAGAACTGCCCAAGTCCCTGGCTGCAACCCAGATCAGAAAACTTCTGAGAAGTTGCGACAGGCGGCAGCGGACAGGTCGTCGGGACTATGCCATCCTTATGCTTTTGGCTCGTCTGGGGCTGCGGGCCGGTGAGGTGGCAGGGCTTGATTTGGAAGATATCGACTGGCGATCCGGGGAAGTTTTGGTGCGCGGCAAGGGCAGGCGGATGGATCACCTGCCGCTGCCGCACGATGTGGGTCGGGCGATTGCGGATTATCTGAAAACGCGACGTTCTGTTGGATCCTCGCGCAAGGTTTTTCTTCTCGCCAAGGCTCCGTATCAGGGCTTCGCCGGTTCCAGCAGCGTGAGTGAATTGGTCCGGCGCAGTCTGGTTCGAGCGCAACTTGACCCTCCGCACAAAGGCGCCCATTTGCTGCGCCATGGTTTGGCCATTCGGATGCTTCAGGGCGGAGCCTCGTTGACTCAAATTGGGCAGATCCTTCGCCACCAACTGGCGCAAACCACACAGATTTATGCGAAGGTCGATCTGAAAGCGTTACGGAAGCTGGCGCAACCTTGGCCCGGAGGTGTGCGATGAATCCGCTCGCCCTGCATCTGGACAACTACCTGAAGCTTCGCCGGCAGTTGGGATACAAGTTGCGCAATAGCGGCTATCTGCTTCATCGTTTCGTCCGCTTCGCGCAGCAAGAACGCGCCACCTTCATCACCACCAAACTGGCGCTGGGATGGGCTACCTACCCGCCCCACATCCCCCCGGTCCAAAAAACCAGACGCCTGGGATTGGTGCGCGGCTTTGCGCAATATGTAAGCGTCCGGGATATGCGGACTGAAGTCCCCGCTGCGAAGCTGCTGCCCTCTCGGACGGCCCGGCGAGCACCCTACCTTTATCAGGCAGAGGATATCCTCCGGTTGATCGAGGCGACCCGACAGATTGATACCAACTGTCCCCTCAAAGGTGCTACTTATGCCACCTTGATGGGGTTGCTCGCGACGACAGGTATGCGAGTCGGCGAGACCATCGGCTTGGATCGTAACGACGTAGATCTCACCTGCGGTCTCATCACCGTGCGACATGCCAAAGGTGACAAACCTCGATTAGTGCCCCTCCATCGCACCAGCCGGCAAGTCTTGCGCCGCTATGCCGTCCTCCGGGACGAGGTTTTTCCACACCCCTTCTGTTCCAGGTTCTTCGTCACGGAACGAGGAACCTGCTTGCATTACGACTCGGTGAATCGATGGTTCCGTTTCATTACGCACCAAATTGGCTTATGCCATGTCGGCGACCGGCCGAGACCACAACTGCACGCGCTGCGGCATTATTTTGCCATTCAAACCATGCTGCGCTGGTATCGTTCCAAAACGGACGTGGAAGCACGGCTGCCCGAATTGTGCACCTACCTCGGTCACGCCCAGATCCGTGACACTTACTGGTATCTTTCAGCCGTGCCTGAGTTGTTGCGACTGGCCACGCGCCGGTGCCAGCGGAAGGAGGCCGGACAATGAAGACTCAAGCCACCTTCTCCGAACTGCTCCAGGCATTTTTCACGGAACGGCTCATGGATCAGTGCAACGCCAGCCCGCACACTATTGCGAATTATCGCGACACGTTTCGCCTGATCCTTGCCTTTGCCCAACGGCATCTGAAGAAAATCCCCACCGCCTTGAGCATCGCAGATCTGGATGCTCCGTTCCTCGGGCGCTTCCTCGAATACTTGGAGCAGGAGCGGCACAACACCCCGCAGAGCCGGAACGTCCGTTTGGCGGCGATCCGCTCGTTCTTCCACTATGTCGCACTTCGGGAACCTGGCTTTGGGGCGGTGGCGCAGCGCGTTCTGGCCATCCCCAGCAAACGCTTTGCCCGCAGATCCGTGGACTTCTTGAATCGAGCCGAAACCGAGGCCCTGCTGGCCGCTCCGGATCAGAACATATGGTCTGGTCGGCGCGACCGAACCTGGCTGTTGGTCGCGGTGCAGACCGGACTGCGCATCTCCGAGTTGCTCGGCCTGTGCTGCCAAGATGTCGCCTTGGGTTCCGGTGCCCATGTGCGTTGCCTGGGTAAAGGACGGAAGAGACGCTGCGTCCCGTTGCGCAAAGACACGGTGGCGGTGTTGCGGGCTTGGTTGAAAGAGCGCAATGGACAGCCCACGGACGTGCTGTTCCCCAATGCCCGCGGGGCGGCTTTGAGTCGTGATGGTGTGGAATACCTGCTCGCCAGACATGTGGCGGCGGCACGCTTAAAATGTCCCTCGCTCAAGGCCAAGCGAGTCTCGGCCCATGTCTTGCGCCACACCCTCGCCATGGATTTGCTGCAAAGCGGCGTGGATCGTTCGGTTATCGCGCTGTGGCTCGGCCATGAATACATGGACACCACGCAGGTTTATTTGCACGCAAACCTTCAGCTTAAGGAACAGGCGCTCGCCAAGACCGATCCATTCATCGGACCATCACGACGTTTCCGTCCATCGGATCATCTGCTAATGTTCCTCCAGAGCCTATAATAATGCCGAGTCCTACAGACAAAGACGGGGTGGTTCCGGCGACTTTCGCTGGAATCACTCCGTCAACTCGGCATTATTCAGAACCCGGCGTAACACGCGAAACATCGCATGCGGGAGTCTGCCACAGTTGCCCTGAGTGCAGAAGCCCGTCCTTTCCTGGCATTCGGTTCATCTACCATTCGGTTTCCAATAAACGAGCCTTCCCGACAACACGTGGACCAGCCCTCTCGGGCAACCATCTGCCAAGAAACAAAGGCGGCAGGGTGCGCAACGCCTGTGCGGAAGCACGTGGTGTCACTTCAGATTGCGGAGAAAGTTCCGGCGATGCACTCCGGGAATCGGCCCGAACCTGCAAATGGCCTCGACATGGGCCTTCGTGCCATAGCCCATGTGCTCGTTGAAGCCGTAATGCGGGTACTGTTGGTGCAGTTCCTGCATCTGCCGGTCTCGATGCACCTTGGCGAAAATGGATGCGGTGGCGACGGTGATGCTCTGCGTGTCGGCCTTCGGAGCGCACAGCCCGGGAAACGGAAACGACTTGTCCGCAATGCTTCCATCGATGATCACGCGATCGAAGCAAGGAAGTTTCTGGAGGGCGTCTTTGAACAGTCGCAGGTTCAGCTCGTTTAGGTTGCTTGATTCCACTTCGGCCGCCGAGGCCTCCGCGTAAGCGAGGTGAAGCTGTCCTTGGTTGACGAATTGGAGCGTCAAGACCTCCACCAAGCGCTCTCGCTCGATACCGGTCAGTGCTTTGCTGTCGCGGATTTCAAAGGGCATTTCCACGCCGGGGGCGTAGGCGCAGCTCGCCACGACCAGGCTGAAAGCGAAAGCCCCGCGTCCGACCTCGTCGCAGCCGGCTATGACCAACCCTTCCTTGCGCCCAAGATAATCTTCGAGGCTCCAGTCTGCCTTCTTGCCCTTCATGCAGATTGGGTTTGGCCGAGAATTTGGTTTTCCCGCATAACCCATTGTAGGGCTCGGCCTCACGAGGGTGCCGAGGAGGCGGAAAACTCCTCAGGTTTTAGAGGCTGCAGAAGCGAGCCAGGGCTCTCAACCCGTCAGAGGCCTTTTCAGGCGGTGGCGGTTGCTTTCGCGTCGTCGAGGTCGAAGTTCTCGCTGCAGTCCTTGCAGACGCCCTTGGGGGACCGCCGGAAAAAGAAGACGATGTCCTTCTTTGGCTTGGCTTGGCAGCAACCTGGACAATAGGCCATGTCGGGGCCCCAAATGGGCATCAGCCATTCCCGGACCTGCCCCAAGGGATAGGTTTCTTGTTTGCCGGGCAGCCGGACGCCATTCTCCACCACCTGAAGAACTTCAGGCCGATCCTCGAGATATCCGAGCCAGTAGGACATGGGCCGCGGCGCGCCCGCGGCGCTGCGGCACTCATCGCAGATTTCGAGCCGCACGCCCGGTTGCAGTTTTTGCGCGACCTTTTTCAGGCACTGGACGCACTTGAGCATCGTCGCGGTCCATACGGGGCTGAGCCATTCCTGCACACGGTCAAGGGGGTGCTCCCCACTTTCGCCCGGGAACTGGCATTTGTCGCTGCTGGAATGGATACGCAGCACGGTGCACCGGTTATCGACGATAACCAGCCAAAAAGCACCCGGTTGGAAGATGAAGTCCATTCCGTCGCGCCCTTATTTATCCAATCACCATTTCGACTGCAAGCGCCTTTGTTTGAGCGTTATCGTTTGCCCACTGCACGTACTGCTCCTGTGTGGGCAAGGGATAAGCCGGATCGTCCAAATGCGTCGATTTGATGCCGCCGGGCAAGCTTTGGAGAAAATAGCTGCTGTAGCTGGCCGTGAGCAGTTTGGGGTCGAGCATGACCAGGAGGCCCTTCTGGTTCTCTTCACGGATCAATCTTCCCCACCACTGTTTCCAGCGGCGCACTGTCTCGGGCAGCGTGTCATCCCGGAACGGGTTGAGCTTCTTTCCTTCGAGATATTTCTGCCGGGCTTCCCGGTAGGGCGTCTGCTGGTCAAACGGGATCTTGGTAATGATCAGCGCTCGGATGCGGAGGTCCACTCCTGTGCCCATGGCGTGGTTGCCTAAGATTATGGCCCGGGGCTCCCGGTTGTACTTCTCCACCAGCGCCTCCGGACTAGTGTTCCGTTCCTGCACATGGAGCCGGTAACCCTCACGGGAGCACCAGTCCTGCACCAATAATTGGGTTTCCTGCAGCTGCTTGTAATTGGTAAACAGGGCCATGACGCGGCCATCCGTTATTTTCGCGATGCGCTTGATTTCTTCGGCGATGGCCGGCGACTCGGTGACGCTCTTTCCGCGCGGCGGCAGAAACACACGCATTTGTTTCTGGTAATCGAACGGCGACGGGAAATTTGCCGTGCTCCAATTGGGAGCATTGAAGGTCTTCTTGGTTTCCGGAATGGAGGTGCCCACCAGGGTGGCGGAAATCAACGTGCACTGCTGGAAATTGCCCCAGAGTTTATTCAGGCTGTCCTCCAAATCAAAGGGCTTGAGCTCCAGGTTCAGGGCCGCTTGTCCGTTCGGGGATAGCGTTCGGTTGAGGAGCATCACGTAATGGGGCAGTTTATTTTCCAGGTACGAATTGAGGGTTATCTCCGAAAAGCCCAGCCGGCTTTCCACCGCGCGGTAGTCTTCGGCCACTTCATCGTTGGGCGCTTCCTTTCGCAGCCAGGTGGCCATGCCCTTGATTTCGCGGATGGCAGACACCAGCTCACGACACGCCATGCCGGCGGGGGCGTCCGGCTTGATGATCTCCTGGCCCTCGGGCCCCTGATCCAGCCCGCGGCGGATGCGCTGGAGCCGTTGGGAGACCAGTTCCAGCCGCGTCCGCAAGTGCGGCCGGTCGAAAGTGTCGCGGCTGAGCATGTGGACCGCGCCCTCCAGCGTGCGGATCGAGACATCGGCGCTTTCCACCTCGGTGAGCCGGCTCAGCAAGGTGTGGGCCTCGTCGAGGATCAGGATGGGCTTCAGCGCCTCGGCGTCGGCTGCCGCCGGCACGGGTTTGCCGGTGTACTTAAGGTTGTAGCCCAGCAGATCGGTGTTCACGACGACGATCTTGGCTCGCTCAGCCAGTTTGCGCGCTTGGCGCCGGTAACAGCCGCCGAGAGACTTGCAGCAGTTGCCCTCGCCGTTGACCTGGGCCCAGGCGGCGTCGGAAATCTTGATCGGCAGCTCCTCCCTCCAGCCGTGCGGGAGTTTCTCCAACCGCTCGAAGGCGTTGAGCAATTGGCGCAGCTCCGCTTCGACCTGGCTGCTGTGTTGGGACCGAACGGCCGCCCGTTTGAGCCGGTTCAGGCAGAGATAATTGTTGGCGCCTTTGAGGACGGCGCTCTCTTTGAGTTCGGGAAACTCCTCGGAGAACTTCTCCATGTCCCGTTCGATCTGGGCCTGCAGGTGTTTGGTGGCGACGGCGATCACGAATCGCTGCTTGGGCTGGTTGCGCAGAAACAACGCGATGGGGATGAGGTAGGCCAGCGTCTTGCCCGTCCCGGTCGGCGCCTCGATCAACATCGATTGCTGCTGGTGGATGGCCTTGTTGAAAGTCAGGGCCATTTCGGCCTGGCCCCACCGGGCGCGGCCTCCGAATTGAGTGACGATCCCCCCCTCCGGCCCGAAGAACCGTTCCAGTTCCACGGCCGTTTTCTGATAGACAGGGATTTTAACCTTCATCTTGGTCGGCAGCTCTTCTCAAGCGCCAGTCGCACTGGATGCTTCTCGTGATGAGTCTGTTTGGCGTTCATCCGCCAATGCCCCGGGGTTGAAGCCGGCGCAATGACGCGCTTGCCGCTGGCGCGGTTGAGTCTCCGTTCTGGTTTCCTTCAGGCTTCACGTTGCCGAGCACCGTTGGGATTGCCTCCCGTTCGCCGGGGTCATGGATAATGATTACCTCGACCGCTTTGTCCGGTGAGGCTCTGTTCTGAGGTGTGGCGGCAACGGTTCCCGCAGTCGCAGGAACAGCCGGCGGCGAACCGGTGCAAGGGGCTGTTGCTCCGGGAACCCGCCCTGACTCCATGTCGGGCGCTGGGGGTGCAGATTCCTCAACCTTGAGGCTGGCTCGCTCGAGCAGGTTTTCAAAAACGGAGTCTCGCAAAAGCTCGCCAGCCTGTTGGAGGGTAATACGGCGATGGCTGGCAATCATCTGCACGAGCTGCTCAAAGGGCATCCCCCGCACTTGGTCCTGCAGTATCCTCTCTTTCAGGCGCGGGAAATCACCCGGGCTGCTGATCCGGACTGTCTCCAACAGGATGTGCTTCTCAGCCTCCGTTTTGGCCCCTTTGTAAAGGCCTAGCAATCGTTCTATTTGGTCCATGTTCTCGTTCCGGTTCACGTGGGTGCGGCCCATTTATCAAGCCGACATGCCCCATCACATTATAATGAGGTGTGCCCCGTGTTGGGGTTGTGAAGCATATGATTGAGATTGATGAATTTCCGGGTCATGTGACCGGCCTGCCCGTGCGGGGGCTCGTGAGTGACGGGCTTTCCCCTCCGCGTTTGGCGCGGATGCATTCGTTCTTCGACCAGCTGGCCAGCCGTTCGCTGCGCGAGCAGGCGATCCCGCAGGATCTCCAGGCCAACGCTGGTCTCTACGGGTTGTGGGGCCGCACGAGCGATGGGGAGGTTTTGGGCCTCCGTCGGGTGGGAGGCGTCTGGCGCGTGATGCGAGTTCCCCTCCCTTCGGATGTAGTTCGTTCGCTCAACCTGCCCGGCGTGCTCGAGGCGAGAGATCAATTGGTTTGGGTCGAGGTTGGACCGGCTCGCGTTCATTTCCTTCGCCAGGGTGAGCGTGTCCCTATTTGGCGGGCGGAGGTTCCTGATTCTCCCCAGCCGGCGCCGCAAACGCCGCGCGGACCAAAGCCGCCTGGTCTCGCCCTGGGCTGATCACGGCTTCACGCGGTTCCACCCTTCCAGCCCCAAGTATTTGAGGCCGGGGATTTCGATGTCCGGCTGGTCGGGGCGCGGGATGAACTCCTTGAGCTTCGGGCCGTTCCACTCGCAGGTAATCCTCATGTCGGCCCGCAGCTTGGGCCGCTGATTCGAGGGGATGTCCAGCATGATGCGCGGGAGCAGCTCTTTGGCGAGGCTCAGCACGGACCAGTGGACCAGGTAACGCTGGGCGTCGTGCAATATGTCGATGAGCACGATCGGGACGTTCGGGTTGCGGCGGCGGAATTCCACCCAGTTGGCGCAGGCTTCCATGATGTAGACGGCCACGCCGTGCTGGATCTGCCAGTTGGAAGCTTCGCGGCGCATGTCCTTCAGGGTGCGCAACAGCTCGCTATCCCCGCGGTTGTCCTGGTTCAGGATGATGCGGACCAGGGCCGGATCCAGGAAGCGGCGGCGAAAGCCGGCGGGACTGACCTGGTAGCCAAAAACGCCCTTGTGCGTGAAGTAGGTTCGTCCTGCGAGGCCGGTTTCCTGCGGGATGACGCGGTTCATTTGGTTTTCCAGATAGTCCCAGGCCACGCGGTAGAGGTCGCGGTAGGCGTCCTTGATGTGGGCGACGCTCTCGGCGGTGTGCGTGGCCGGCTTCTTCGCGCGGACGGCCTCGCGATTGAGGCTGCGCGCCATGGCCTCGTTGCCGCGCTGGTAGGGGATGCCAAACGTGAAGGGCTTGGCCTCATCCCGTTCCGCTTTGTAGTGCTGCTTGATATCGGCGTCACTCAGATTGCCCAGGCGTTGCGGGTCCTTGGCGCGGGCCAAAGAGGCGTGCGCGTCCCTCCGGGGATCGTCCATGATCGCAGTCATGTTCGGGTCCCCGGAAACCTGGGCCAATCGCTGCACTTCGGCGGCCGAGTAATCCAGCTCCACCATGAACCATCCGCGCGGCGCCATTTCCATTCCACGGATGGTGTGCGGCGGGGCTTCGCCGATGATCTTGGACACATAATCCTCTTCTCCCTTGGGCACGGCGCTGACGTTGGGCGAGGTGCGCAGCCGGTGCGTTTCCAAAGAACCCCAGTAGGTCGTGTAGAGGATGGCTTGGTCCCGATTCACGGCCATGGACATGGCTTTCTGGCGCTTGCCCACCAGTTTCGGGTCGTGTGTCTTCTTGGCCTCCACCTCGCCGGCGCCAAACAGTTCGAGTTGGTCGCGATCGGCGTCGTCCCCCTCCTCCAACGACTCCAGGTATTCCTTCACCCGGCTGGCGCCCCAAGGGCCGTCCTTGCGGCAATAGTTGTTGGCCAGGGTGGCGATCGAGCGGCAGTCGTTCAATTTCTCGCACAGGGGGTCGGCGGTGGCCAGCATCTCCAGCGTCTCCTGATTGGTGGATGCGGTCAGGACCGGGTAGTCCCGCTCGGGAATCTTCAGAGGCATCGGGCACTCCGCGCTGCTGAGCAGCTTCCGGAGTCCGGGATCCTTGAGATCAAATGTGGCGCTGCCGCGCCGCTGGTGAATGAAATCCAGCAAGGCCTGCCCCTTCTTTTTGTCGGCTTCCTCCAGCTTCGCGCCGGGCTTCAGCCGCGGCTCCGGGGCGGCCTTGAAAAGCATTTCTTTGACGGCCCGGGGCCATTCGCGCACGGGTTTCTCGGTGGTGTACATCGGGTAGAGCCCGATGCCCTCCGGCGGTTGGTTGAACAGGATCTGGCGCAGCTGCGCGGCGGAGCCGGGGTTAACATCCGGCGTCGTGACGCGGGTTTTGATGTAAGCGACCGTTTCGGCCAGCAACCTCTCCAGTCGTGTGTCGTACCACTCGATGTTCTCCGCGAGCCGTTTGAGACTGAAAGGGTGCCCGACCAGCTCCATCTCGATCAGCGCCCCCATCTGCTTGCGCTTCACGTTGAAGTAAGCGTGCTCCAAAGTCCACCCCCTGGCGTAGGCGTCCGGTTCCCTGCGTTTCAGGTCCTCGTCCTGCTGTTTCAAATCCGCCAGCATTGCCGGGACGAGTTCGAAGGTGCGGCGGCCGTCTTTGCAGCCGTAAGGCAGCCGGATTTCGGGCGGCACCAGGCCGTAACTGCCATCGGTGATGCCTCTGGTCGCCCGGTAGCGAGCCAACTCCGCTTTGTGGTCTTCCTTGCCGAGGTAAACCTTGATGAGGTCATCCAACCCTTGGGGCTGGCCCTCATCGAGCACTTTGGCCAGATCGTAGGTGCACAGGTGCAATTGGTCGCGCAAGTCGACGCCAAAGAGGATCAGCTGGATCGCGTCCACCTTCAGCGCGTGTCCCACGAGCTTGATCTCGGGCCGGCGCAGATACTGGTTCAGAATGTCGGTCAGCTCCTTCTGGCTGCCTTGGAAGACCCAGCGCACGTCGTCGATGTAGGCATGGAAGCTGTGCGGGGGCGGCGTCCATTGCCTGAATGCCGCTTCATTGGGGAAAATGTAGACCGCCCCCTTGCCGTCGGGCAGGTCGTAAGGGTTGCGCAGGACGGGCTCGTGGCGCCCCTCGTGGACGCGGATGTTGAGCGTGCGGCTCCGCGTGGCCAGGATAATATCGAGGATTCGGTAATCGGTAATGTCATGGCCGACAAACTCGGTGTCGAGGCAAACCACCTCCTCGCGGTCATCCTGGATCTCCTGCAGGTGCCGCCGTAACTCTTCCGGGTTGTCGAGGCAGAAACAGGGGGGCTCGGGCGGGCTCTCCTTCTTCTGGTTGAACCAGTTCATCAGGGCGCCGCGCAGGGTCCGCTCCCAGCTCTTGATCCACTCGGCTTTGCTGAGCAGGTTCCCCGGTTGGGTCGCGCAGATCAGGTGCGTCTGATAATGGTCGAGCGGTATGAGCTGTCCCTGCAGCTCTGTGACGGTGGCGTTTTCCAGGTGCTTCGCCAAATGCGGGACGATATTGGCCCCGAAGCTGATGACAAGCTGGGGCTTCTGGTCCAGGATCAGTCGCTCGATGAATTGAAAGCCATACCGTTCTTCCCCGGCGGCGACGCGCGTCTTGGGAGGTATGTACCACGGAACCAGATTTGCGTGCCCGCAGCGGTTCCAGCTCAACCCGATTTTCTGCAGGATATGAGCGGTCAAAAGCGTGTAGGCCTCGCCCGTCAGCACACCCACGAACTCGCCGGGATGTTTCTCCATCCTCCGCATCTCAGGGAAAGAGGGATGATAGGCGACGACGAGGACGCCATTCCAATCCTCCGGGCAATGAAAGGGGAACCAGTATTCCTTCTCCGGCGCCTTCTTCTTGCCGCCCAAGGAGCCTTTGAATTCCTGAAAGGGCGCTCCACCGCCCACCAAACGCTGGTATTGCCTCTCGGGAAAGGGGGCCCGTTCGGACGCAAACAGCCTGAGCTGACCGTCTGGTTTGTCGTGCTCCAGCAGGCAGGAGGCGCCGCCTTCCCCGTTTGACGGGTAATCGCTCACGGAAAAGTGTTTGGTCAAATTTGGCCGCGCCCTGGCCTCAAGCCAGCAGGTCGGCTTCGCGGCGTGCCTGGCGCAGGCGGCGCGAGTTGTTCTGAATCTGCTGAAGCTCGGCCGGAGTGAACGGTTGTTCTGGATGCCGGGCCGCCTCAACTTCGCCCCGGTACACGGCCGGGTTGAGCAGAAAATGCGGCAGCCGCCGTTTGCCGGGGTGGTAGGACTTCGGGCGCAACAGTTGCGCCAGCCGGTGCTGGATGAATCCCGGCGCACGGCCGATTTTGATGATGATGAGGGTGAAGGTCAGCCCCACCAGCCAGAGCAGCATGTGCCAGGTGGGAATGTCCACCGGCAGGAACGTGGACGCACCCAGCGGCGCGAGAAAGCCCAGGACGGTGATGACGAAGAGATCGAACACCTCCAGGTAATAGAGGAAGCGCAGCGGCGCGTTGATCTTGCGGTTGTACGGTATGATCTTCACCCGGGACTCCTAGCCCTTGACGCCTTTGGGATAACGCTTGGCGAACTCGATGAGCGCGTCGGTGAGCGCCATGCCGGAGCCGAGCAGTTTCTCAAACTCCAGTTTGTCCGCCGGCCGCGTGGTGGTGGTCGCGTAAAGCAGCGGCGGCATGGTCAGCTCCAGGATCATGCGGCGCGTGCCCTGCGTGCGTTTCTGGATCATGTAGCATTGGGAGTATTGACCGGGCTCGGTGACGAGGCTGCGCAGGGCGAGCAGATCGCCCTCGTGCCCTTGGATGTAGCGGACGGTCTGCTCGGCCACATTGGCCGACAATTTGAAAAGGAAGAACGTGCTGATCGAGTCACGGATGGCCTCGCTGTTCTTCAGGGATCCCCATTCGGTGATGCCCTGGGAGATGAACATGAGGGCGATGCCGTACTTGCGGTAGGTGCGTGCCGCCTCCTCCAGAAATTGCGCGCAGATCGGCGAGGACATCAGGTTCCAGCCTTCGTCGATGAAGAAGATTTTGTCCTGCGCGGCAAACTCGCGGGTCATCGTCTGCGCGAACCGGATCGCGACCATCATCATGATCGGCCCGACGTCGCGGTCGTCTTTGCGGCGCGTGAAATCAAACACCGTGAACGGATTCCGCGCGGTGACCATGCTGTTGCCGTCAAAGAGATTGCCGTAACTGCCCCCCTTGCACCAGATGCGCAGCCGGTTGCCGAGGGACTTGGCGTTGGCGGAGTTCTGGTTGGCCAGGATCTTCTGCACGTCGCTGAGGATGACTTCCTCGCCGCGGCCGACCTTGGCCTGATAGGCCTGGCGGATGCACTCGGTCAGCAGCATCCGGTCCTCCTTGGCAAGCTGATCGCGATCGTTTTCGATCACCATGCGCTCGACCAGCAGCGCGTTTTGGATGATCTCCTCCTCGCCTGGGACGGTGCCCGGAGGCGCGTAGAGGAAGTTCATGCGGTTGCGGTCGCTGTCCAGGTCCATCGTGAGATAGTTGCCGCCCAGAACGTGGCAGAGCTTGTAGTAGGATCCGCCGATGTCGATGCCCACGCAGCGCGCTCCGCTGGCCATTTTCTGCAACAGAATCAGGTTGGTGGCGACGGATTTTCCCGAACCAGACGAGCCAGCGATCATTAAGTTGTAGCAATTTAGGGAAACTTGGTCATGGGGCTCGAAATTATATAAGGAACCTTGTCTCGTACTGAATAAGCACGCCGGCCGGGCTTCCGACCCATCCGGCAAATACAGCGCCGGCAGCAGCGTGGCCAGTTGGCTCGACGAGTAAGCATGGTCCCGGTAGCGGTCCTTGTCGCTCAGGTAGCCGGGTGTGGTCTTGAGAAAGTAAGGGAAGATGGGCGTGGTCTCGTGGATCCAGATCATCCCTTCGTTCTGCTGGCCGAACTGGCGCTGTTCCAAGACCAGATTATTCAGGATGTCCAGATCGGTTGCCCAGAGGTGGATGGAGTGTGACGCGACCCAGGGCCGGTCCCGGCCGGTGGCCAGTTCGTCAATCTCGGCTTCGATTTCCTCAAGGGTCCGGCGCAGTTCCGGTTGCTTGCCAACGCGTCCCAGCACCTGGAGGCGGCGGTTCTTCAGCTTGCGCAGCCGCTTGGCCGTGTCGCTGCTGCGCGCTTCGAGAGAGAACGCGCCGGAGACAAAGCCCGGCGCCAGCATTTGGGGCAACAGCATGCCGAATTGCAGCTGGGTGGGCGGCTCGTGCAGGAACACGATTCGCCGGTAAAGCCCGTCCATCTGGATCCAGCCCTGCTTGGGATTCACCTCGAGCTGGCTGTGAACGAAATAGGAGGTCGCCGGTTTGGGTTCGACCGGATCGTAAGGGGGCGGCCGCGTGCCCAGCGCGTAGGACTTGGGATTGTACCACCAATAAAGCGTCTCCAGGATTTCGTCCGAAGGCATGAGCGCGGCCTGGATGCCGGCCGCTTTCAAAATGGCCTGGGCCTGCTGCACCTGCTTGGACAGCACGTTGACGGCGGTGTTCCACTCCTCCTCCGTCATATTCGCGGCCTCGTCCATCGACAGCTCGAACGTGTCGCGAAGGAAATTCGACATGCGCCGGGCCCAGTGTTCCCTGGGGCTCAACTTGCGATGCCGCCTGATTCTTGCCGAGTACTCGACGATCGGCTCGATGCCGATGAAGAGGTAACAGGAATAGCGGCGGAGCTGATTCGCGGCGGCCTTTTCCCGGTAATGCTGGCCGATGTCCCGCTTGAACTGCGCCAGCAGCGGGTTGCCTTGGGGCATCGTCAGCAGGTAATCGTCCAGTAGCTGGTCGTACTGGTTGTGGCAGATGGTCAGAAATTGAAGGCGCGCTTCACCGTCGCCCATGACCGCCATCTGGTTGAGCATGCTGCTGAAGGCGTTGTGCAACTCGTCGCCCTGCTCGCTCGAGACAAACAGGGTGTCGGGGTACTGCACCCGCAAACCGACGGCCAGCGACAGGTCCTGCGCGATGATGACGTGGTTGTCGACCCACGTGATGGGGATCTCTTCATCGAGGCACACCCCCGACAGCCGGTTCATTCGTTCATATTGCAGCATATCCAACCCATTATATGGCTGCGGCCCCCGCTTTTGCCCCGTGGACGCGGAATCCCTGAAACTCCTTGTCGTTAGCCTTCCGAGACGCAGCGCTTCAGTCGCGGGTGCTGGGCAGGGTCACCCGTGAAGAGGGTTTCGCCCGCCACACTGACCGTAAAGTGCCCCTGGTCAACATTGATGTAAGCCTCGTTCCCCTGGCGGTGCCCATAATAGTAATCGACCCCGCAACTCGAATCAGGCCCGTCTCGAAGTTTCCAATCGCGGGCGCGTGTTCCGGTTAAGACGGCCAGTATCCACGGCAGGTTGAGGGTCACCCCTTTGACCGCTTGCTTGGGACTCATTGTTTTCGTGGTTTGGCGGCCAACTCCCGATGTTCGATGTTCCGCCTGATGGATGGTGGTTCCTGGGACTCCCGCAATAATCTACGAGAACTCATTCGGCGTCACGCGTTAGGCCACGCGCTGTCCTGCCAGGATCTGCCGGATTGAGTGACTTAAATGCAGAACGCAAAAGCCCCGGACCACCGGGGCTTTCTCTGATGCGCACATGGACGCGGCAAGGCTACTTGGCTGCCCAGGTAATTAGAGTTTCGACGACCTTCGGTACAAGGAAAAGCATAACGGAGCCGCCGAGGTTTTTGCCCATGGCTTCCATGTCGCCTCCCTTAAATTTTACGGCGGCAATTCCCATAAAAATTATGCCCAAACAATAAAATATGTAGAGGGCGTAATGCGTTACCGTGTAAAACGTACTGGTTAAGCCGGAACTTTCGTTGGCTGCATCGTTGAAATTGTCGACGGTCAGCCCGCCTTGCGTTTGGGCCAGGGCCAGATGGGGGCTGGCCAGGAGTATCAGGGCGCACAGCCCGATTAGGAGTTTAGGCATTAAAGTTTTCATGTTCGTCTCGTTCGTATTTTGCGTTTTGTGTTCAGAGCCTTCTGTTTCAGCGCGAGGCCCGTTTCTTACATTGTAGGTCGCTCGAGTCCTGTTTTTCCGCCTCAGCCCGTTAAAGGTTCAAAAAGAATCCAATATCCGTCCTAGATGTGTCCTTGATCCTGTCCGAACTTCTCCGGAAAGAATTGGATGAGGATGCGGCAGAGGGACCCCAGCGTGCAGTAGCAGGAAAAGAAACCGAACGCCAGCATGCGCAAAGCGATTCGCAACTTGGGCGCCTGAAGCACGTCGAAGAGCTCGGTTATTTCCGGGTGCCAGGCCACGGCCACCCCCGCCAGAAACAGCACGCTCGCGAAAATGCTCAGGACCACCGCGTTGGTGGATGGAAACGGGCGGGCGAGCCAATTCATCATGGCCACAATCACTTCTCTCATGGGTTGCGCCACTGTTGCGCCGCGGGATCGTAGGTAACCCTTTCGGCGAGGTTTGTCGGGTTGACTTGAAAGTAATAGTGCCCCTTGGCCGCGAGGTTGCTCTGCAGCTCCAGGATGCGGCCCAGCGTGTCGGTGGCGGTTTCCTGCAGCCCCTCCATGTCAGCCAGCTGTTGCATCCGCAGGACGGCTGCCAGGGCGTCGTCCTGGGCCACACCGTTTGCTTCGTCCCTGAGGCCGGCCACTTTCCAGGCGCCAATCGCGGCGAGGATGAAGACGACCGTCAATATCAGGACCATTTCAACCAGGGTGAAACCTTTACGTTTCATTTGCTTTGGCTTGTTTGCGCTCTCGGTAATCCCTGAGGGCGCTCCTGGCGGCAAAGACGGCCAGCCCAGGCGCTCCCCCGATTGCGCCCCACAGCGCCGCTTTCCCAGCGGATTTTCGGTCGGTCACCCCAAAAACTCTTCCCACGCTCCGGGCGGTGTTGACGAGCGCGCGTTCCTTGGGGCCGGATGGAACAGCGCCACCACCGGCAATCACAGGCGGTGCGCCGCCGGATCCCCCTCCCGCCGCTCCGCCGGCTGCCGACGCGGCCGCCCCGGCTCCTTTGGCAGCAGCGCCCGCCGCGGCTGCTCCGCCCAGCCCGACGGCGGCGATGCCGCCCGTAGCTGCGGCTGCCGCCAGCATGGCGACTCCCTTGGCGACATTCATTTGGGCCATGAAAATGTTGCCCCCGCCAAGCATGACCTTGACGATCTTGGGCAGGGCAATGATGGTCACCAATCCGAAGAGCAGCGGGAGCTGGCTTAGAATCAGCGCCATCCCGCCGGTCAGGCCGGCGATGGTCCCGATCCACGAAGTCAGCGCGCCCAGCATCTGCATGATGACGATCAGCATCGCCGGGTAGATGGAGGGGTAGATCATGGTCTTGACGGCGCTCCAGAAGATTTTCGACGTGCTGGGCAGCAGGATGAAGGGGCTCGTCATGACCACCAGAATCACGCCCAGCTTGCACAGCGCAATGCCCAGCATCATCCAGATCAACATGCCGCCCAGGAGCAAGGCTTGCAGCGCGCCTTGGGTGAGAAAAGTGGCCACTTTGGCCGGGAGCCAGGACACGACGTTGTAAACTGCGGCGCCGGCTTTACCGATCCAGCTTGTGATGGTGGACCAAAGCGAACTGCCCGTTCCGGTTGGGCTGCGGCCGCCGGCCACCTGCGCCACCGTTGCCAGTTGGAGCACGGCCGGTTGTTGGTACCAGGAGCTCCATTGCGCGGCCTGCGGATCCAGGGTGTTATTGGCCAGGTAAGCCCAGGTGGTTGTCCCTCCGGGGATGGTTAGGGTGTCACCCGCCGCGTCAATCAGGGATTGGTCTCCGGCCGTGAGCCCATCGTTATTGTAATAGATCTGGGCGATCGCCAGCTTGAAAGCGGCTTCGTCGGCGTCCACGTTGTCCATGCCCATGTTGCGATGGGCCTCCAGGTTTTGCATCCCCACGTTGTAAACGGTCATCAGGCAATACATGGAGGCGGCCTCTTTCAGGGAAGTGCCGTTTATTTGCGGGTCCGTCCCTCCCGCGGTGGCGTTGTAACCTTGGGAGCCGCCCAGATACTTGGCCAGCGTGGTGGCGGTTTGACTGCCGTTTTCAAACAGGATGTAGCGGGAGATGTTATACATGTCCCGCTGCTCGGAGAAGGCCGTGGCCAGCGCCGCTTTCTCAGGCCCGGTGATAATGGCGTAACAGTTGCGCGTCAGTTGGGGGCCATAAACTCTCAGGTACCAATCGTTCAAGCCGTCCTGGCTGACCATCCCATTGACGATGGCCCCGTTGATGCAGGCGGCGATGCCGATCGCGGCCGCCAGCACATAGTTGCACAGCACATTGGCTTTGAGAATGCACAGGACGGCAAAGACGACTTTGCCGAGCCAGGACACGTAATCCAGCCGCCCCTCGTGCAGTTGGCGGACCAGGGCCGCCCCCATCATGATGATGAGCAGCAGAAACAGGACATAGTACATGGCCCCGCCAAAAAAGTTGGTGATATAGATGTCCATGGTGGCAAACACCCGGACCAGGACCGGAACGATGACATACCCGGACAAGAGTCCGACTTTGGGGTTGGTGTTGTTGATATCGATGTCCTTGAGCAGGGGCACGCCGCTGAACATGTTCTTGATGGACGACAGCGTGGCATTGTCCATGGAAGCGCCGAAGGCGAACAAGGAACGCACCATCAGCCGCTGGGAGGAGCCGAACTCGTTGTTGGGATCGCTCCCCAGCATGCCCTCCAGTGTCGTGTAGTCGCGGTTCGGATCGAGGGCGAACTGGTCATCCGTGGGAGTGTTCATCTGGTACTCCCCCCGGATGATCTGGGCCACTTCATTGGCCAGCTCGGGCGTGATGCCCTTGTCGTTGGCCTCCAAGGTGGAAGCGAACGCCGGTGCGCCATACAGGGCCGCCGCAAACAAGATGGCTGCCAACCGTTTCACGGGTTACTGCTGGGGTATGTTGTTGCGGGCCTGGTCGATTTTTTCCTGATCGTATTCCTTCCGGGCGGCTTCGTTCCGCTGCGCGGCCCGCAGCGTCTGGCGGTTGTTGATCACCTCGCGCATCTCGTTAAGGGCCCGGGTTTTGCCCGCCTCCTGGGCGTTGCGCAGGCTGGCGCGGTCCAGCATGGTTCCGTCGTTGGTCAGCGCGGCGTAGAACAACTGGTTTTGCAATTGGATGTCGCTCGAGTTCTGGCGGGCTTGTTCCGCGCTCAACATCGCGGCTTGCGTGAGCGGATCAAGGTGGCCGCTGAGCGTGGGCAGAGAGGAGGCGCCAGGGACCGCCTCGTCCAGGCGAACATGATATGAGCTGTCCCCATAAGCCTTCTCGTATTCCGCCTGTTGGGTTTGCAGATCCGCCTTTTTGGTTTCCAGATCCTGAATGGCGGTGATGGCCTCCTCCTGCTGCGCCTGGTTTTTGAGCATGTTCTGGGCCTGCTGGCTGCCGGGGAAAACCGCGCCGCCGGTTCCTTCAAGCCCGCGGACCAGTTGGGCGGTAATCGTGTTGTAAAGCGGGTTGTCGATGCAGCCGAACGTGGTGGGCCAGCACGGAATATTGGCCCAGGGCGGTCCCACATAAGCCCATAAGGCGTAAGCGGCGATGCTGATCAGGGGGATGTCGGTCAGCTGCATGTTTCCGACCTGCGCCTCGAATATCTGCCGGGCTTGCGAGGAGGAGATGACCGTGGCCAGCGCCAGCTGCTGGTCCCGTTGCGTCCGGTAGCCGGAGATTGGACCCAGCATCTCCTGGGCGTCCGGCGCTGTTTGGTTGGAGACCGGGCTCGGGTTGTTTTGAGCCAGGCCCAGGCCGGGCAAAACCAGCGACAAGCATATTGCGATGGCTCTCTTCATGGTCTTAATCCACCGGAATGTTGGACATGGCCTTGCGGATGGCCGCCTGGTCCCGCTGCTTTTTCAGCTGTTGCTCCCGTTGCGCGGCTTCGGCCACATTGGCGTCGTTGACGTCGTTCTTCATTTTGTCCAGCAAGGCCGTTTGCTCGTACAACAGCGCGTTCTGAGCGCCGGCCTGCTCGATGAGAGTGCCGTCCTGCGTGTCATCGAGGACGGACCGGGATTGGGCCAGAACGTTGCTGCCGTAACTGCGCGAAGCATTCGCATTGTCGATGATCCTTGAATTGTAGCCCCCCAGCGCCATCCGCTGTTCCCAGTCGGTGGCCGTTCCGTTGCTGACCCGGGTCAGCGCCGTCTCCCAGCGCTGTTCCATGGAAGTCACGTCCCGCTGGCCGTAAGCCATCTGGTTGGCCCAATAGTTGACGTTGTTGTCAAAGCTCTGAATGGGCGCCGCGCGGCCGGCGAAGAAGTCGGTGCTGCTCAGCCGCGTGAAGGAGTTGAGCCACGCTTGGGCTTTGTTCTTGATCATGTCGATGTTGCCCAGCGCGGTCTGGTAGGTTTTCACCTCCTGGTCGTACATCTGGGTGGCTTGGCCGAGGATGTTTTTGGAGGTGTCCAGCTGCTGTTGCATCGTTTGGTACTGCTGATAGAGCTGCTGGAGCGAGCTGATATCAATGGTGGGAATCTGCGCCAAAGCCGGGGTGAGCAGGCTGGCGCCAGCGATTAAGGCAAGGATGGTCTTTTTCATAGGTCGTTGTTGTTCTTGTTCAGTCCTTCTTCCAGTTTACGGTCTCCGGGGGGTGTCTAACCCTGCGCGGCTCGGTTCAGGGCTTCACGATGTACTCGTAGCTGCGATTGTGGTAGGGGACGCTTTCGTAAGTTCCCTCCGGCAATGGGATCTGCCGGGTTCGGGGCCCTTTCTTGCCGTCTTTATCGGCAGGGTTGTTCAGGATCGCATTTTCGGTCCACCACTCGTCCAGGACCTGCGCCCGCCCCTGCCGTTGCCCCTCGGCAAAGGACTCCTGGATCTCGCGTTGTTTGCGCTCCTGCAGGGCGTAAGTAATCCCTCCGGCCGCAACGGTTCCGACCGCCGCACCCACGGGAGCTCCGTAATCTTTGTTGATGGCCTGGCCGGCGAAGGCGCCGCCGGCGCCGCCGAGGGCGCCTGCCATAACCGTAGTGCCGTTGAAAGCCGAGGTCTGGCCGGTCTGTGCCGGTTGAGGGTAGTAACAGCCGGCGGCCATTAGGCCAACGGCCGCGGTTAATGCGAGTGTGATCGGCATCTTCATGTGACGGGTGCTGTTGCGGGTTTTTCTCCGGGTTGGTTTGGGCCGGCCTTGTTGCCAGGGCGTTGGCCCGCTTTGTTGTTCTTGGACTGCGCGGGGCCCCCTCTCTTGCTCAGGTTGAGGTCGGCCGCCAGCTTCTTCACCGCCGCGTTGGCGTTTTCGAGCTGCTGCAGGTAGGCGTCGAAATTGCCCCTGGCAATGACGTGGCTGAGGTATTCCTCGTCCGTCAACTCGGCGAGCCAGGAAGGCTTCACCGCTTTGACGCGCGCGACCAGCTCCTTGGAGAGTTCCAATGTGAAAGATAGTGTTTCTGCCATAAGATAATCACGGTTGATTGGTTTGATTGGTGCCTTGATCGTGTGCCTGCTCGGCTTTCCTGAAGGCATCCTCCACCATGCGGCGCAGTTTTTTCTGCTGTTCCTTGGCGAAGTCGGCGTTTTCGGGCCGGACACTGGTGGTCGGGGCGTTCGTCTCTCCCGGTTTCTCTGGCGGCTGCTCCAGGGCGGGGACTGCCTTCGCGGCAGCTTCCCTGTGCTTTTCCGGAGAAGCCGCCGGCGCCGGGGTTTGTGGTGAACTGGGGGTCGACTCCTCCGCCTCAGGGCTGTCCGGTATGGCCAGCCAGCCCAGGTAAGGGTCGTAGGCGGTCGTTTCGCCGGGAAGGAGTTTCGATTCGGCTTCTTTCTGCTCCTCTTTCTGGGCATATCCAAGCACCCGCACGCGGCTGACGTCCAGGTGGGCCGTCATGCGCCCGTTCCTTTTGGACTGGATGTAGTCGTAGTATCCTTTGGAGGGCGGCGCCAATTGCGGCGGCTGATTGTCCGCCGGCACGTAATACTTGCTGTTCTTCTGGGCGCCGGCGAGGTTCCAGTGGCCGGGTTCGCGGATCACCAGGACTTTTCCGGGAAAGACGAGATTGCCGTCATCGTTGATGTACGAAGCCGACTCCACCTCATCGATGACGGGGTTGATGTAGATCGGCTCGGGCCGGGACGGCACCTCGGCCACTCGCGGTTCACGGGCGCCTTGGGGCGGAATCACCTGCACCATCGGCTCGGCCGGCTTCAAGCTCGGCGTCTTTGCCTGGTGAGTCGCGCAACCGGTGGTCCACAGGATAGCTGCCGCGATCAGGAAGATAAGTGTCTTGTTCATAATATTCTCAGTTTACTCCAAAGGTTTCGTGGCGGATGTGCTGGGTGGCGGGCTCTGGCTGGCAGACAGACTCGGCGGGGCCTGCACGCCGGCCGACAGCTGTATCGCCGGTGAAAAGGCCGCCGTTCCCGTTTCAGTGCGCGACGCCGACGCCGGATTGAAAGCCGCGCCCTGCTGCTGGCTCAAGGTGATGATGTTGGGCACGGGGTTGGCCTCGAGTTTGTCGAGGAAGTCCGTGCTGCCGCCCTCTTTGCCCAAGGTCAGGTCGAGGGGGGCGGTGAGCAGCGCCCAACCGAGCGTGCCGCGAGGCACAATGGTTCCCTGAGGGTAGAGATTGTTCAGCTCCTTGGCTTTATCGGCCATGATCCCGCTTAACACCTGTGCGGTGCCGTCGAGCAGCTTGCTCTTGGCGTTCAAGGCGTAGGTTTGCTGGCTGCCGACCACGGTGGTGTTGCCGGTGGGAATGATGGACTGCTGGGTCGTCACGTCTTTCAGGGCGTCCATGAAAGTCTTGACGGTGGTGGAGGCCAGCGGGAGCAACTCCAGCATCAGCGGCGATTCGGTCGCATAGCCGTCGAAGCCGGGTTCCTGCTCCAGGCTCAAAACCATGGCGGTGATGGGGTATTCCTTCCCTTGCGGGTCGATGATGGTATTGACTCGGACGTTGCCCTTGTGGTTGGGGCCTTGATTGGCGGTGCCCATCAAGTGCCACCCGAACGGCAGTTGGAGCTTCCCGTTAAACTCCACGTCTTTGGCCACGGCCATTTCGACCGGCATCGAGCCTACGGAGGTGTTGATTTTGCTCAGGAGGATGACGGGAATCTTCTGTCCGCGCGGAAGGAATTTCTTGACCTCGTAGCCGGTCTTCTTGGCTTTGGCGGCTGCCGGAACATTGGTGAAGAGCAAGAGCTGCTCGACGTAGTGGTAAGTCTCCTGATCCGCTTTCGAGCTGGCGCTGCTGTCCTCGATGGTGCCGTGGCGAACGGGGTTGGTGGTCGGCTTGCCGGAGGGACTGTGAAGTGCCGGCATGTGCTTGGGATCGACCCTGGGTATCCAGTCCTCCAATCCCGTTGCTGCGGGCTTGGTCTTCTTCTCGGCGTTGGTGGCTGCAGCCTGGTTGGTGGCCTGTTCCTGTTCGTACTTCTGATAAAGGCCCTCCAGGCTCTTGCCGGGGCGGCGGTGGGTTTCAGGCAGCTCATCTTTCAACAGCAAGGGCTGCTCTACGGGGGACCCCGCCCCTCGGCGCGTGCTCTGGCTGCTGGGCGTGACCACTTTGACGGTAGGATCCTTTTTCTGGGGCAGGCGAATCACATGGAGCACATAGAGCCCGCCGAGGATAACGGCGCCCATGGCAATCAGGATCACCCCGAACCCCAAGGCCGGTTTGCCTTGGGCATTGGTTCTCGTGAGTGAGAAAATGCTGTTCACGGGTTCTGCTGGGGTTGCGCGTTTAACTGCGTCCCGGTGGCTGGCAGCCGCAATTCGAAGCGGGCGCCTTCGATGTCAATGCCGCAGCCCTGAAGGAAGATGTATTTGATGTCGGTCTGTCCCGGCAGCAGCACTTTGGTGCCTTGCTGCGTCAAAAGATAGTGGAACGTGGTGTTGGCGATGAAGGGCTCGAGCTGGGTTGCGGACAGATAAACGGCCCGGCTGGTGGGGTTATGAACTTCCACCTGCAGGATGACCACATCTTGCGGGTAATAGTGCCAGGCGCTCTGCAGGACCACCTCGGCGCCGTTCCATAAATACGTGGCCCCTTGGGGGCTGCTGCCGATGTCCTTGGCCACCACGCTCGCATAATTCGGGTCCCGCATGCTCTGGTTGATGATGTGAATGAGGCGCGTCGTGTTAATCTCGGTGGGCGCCAGCGGCGGCACCTTGCGCAAGCTGCGGCCGGAGCCGCCTCCCTCGGCCGTGTAGGTCTTCCGGTAATTGACTTTGTCCCGGCCGACGATCAGCCGGAACGTGTAGGTCTTGCCCTCCAGGACAACGTGCATGTCCACGTCGCCCTGGGCGACTTTCGGGGAAAGCAGGAGGTAGTACTCTTTGCTGTCCGGCGGGTTGCGGCCGATGTTGATGACTTGCGTGTTGACGCTGACTTCTTCCACCGCTTTGGGGAAGATGAGCTTGGTGATCTGCTCGGGCATCAGATACACGTTCTCCACAACGCGAGCGGACAGCCGCACGCCGTCGGCGAGGCCGGATTGGTTCGCGTCCGGGCCCGAGAACGGGTCGCCGGCCAGCACGGTCCCGGCAGCGAGGAGTGAGAGGATGAAAGGAGCGGGTTTTTTCACGGTTTCCTTTTTTTGGCTAAAATAGGTGGTTACGGTTGGGCAACGGGATTTCCTGGTTCTTGCGCACGCCCAACTCGCGCTCCAGTTCCGGTTTGGAGAGTTTCTTCAGCCGTTCCTTCTCGGCCAGGAACAGCTCGTAGTAGTCTCCCGGCCGGATCTCCTCCACGCGCGACAACAGGTAGCGGTCGCCGGCGAGCAGCCAGCGGGTGCGGATGTAGATGGGTGCGCTGGCGCTTTCCTGGTTGCTGCGCTTGCTGAGCACTCCCTTGGTGACCGCGTCGAACCCTTTGGCCGGCACGTTGAGCGCCTCGAATGTCTCGACCACGTTCAGGTAAACGGTCGAGTTGGTTTGCTTGGACGCATTCTGCATTTCGGCCCCGAACCGTCCGAGCAGCTGCGGCTTGACGTTCTGCCGGACGGTCTCGAGATAATTGAAGCTCCCCTCCTGGTAATAGAGAATCTGGAGCACGTTGTTGACCAGCTCGGTTCGCGCGAGCCGGTCCATTTGCAGATTGCCGGTCGTGGTCTCAAAGATCACCCCGTTGGGCAGCTTGGCGTAAATCGGGGGCACGCGCTTGCTTTCCCGGGTGAGCACGCCCGCAACCAGGACGATGGCTCCCAGCAGCAGCGCCTGGATGATCCACAGGCGCATCAGCCGGCGGCGAACTTCGTCCGTCGGGCGCCAGGCGCGGCGCTGGGTTTCGGGCTCTTCGGACCAGAAATGGGTGTAGGGTATGGGGTCCATGATTAAGCGCCGGTGCGATCCCGTGTCTTGAGTTCAGCGTCGTAGGCCTCGGCCGCCGCTCCGTAAAATTCGTCCAGGCGCTGCACGTAATAGCCCCATTTGTTGCGGTTGGACATCGGTTCCCAGAAGATTTCCATCTGGGCGCGATACGGCTCCATGCCGCTTTTGCCGGAGAAGGTGTGGGACATGCGGAAGCCTTTGACGCAGGCCGAGACAATCCGGGTCGCCGGGTTGTAACGCCAGCGGGTGACCTCCGAGATGTAGAGCGTGTAAATGGGAAACTCGGATGGCAGGACGTTCTTCAACTGCTGGCTCATCCCCTTTTGTTGAAGCCGGAGGTAGATGGCCGAATCAATGCTCCCCTCCAGCAGGTTCAGGTTGGGCATCCCTTCGGAGGACGCCTGGTTGGCCGCATTGGCAACGAAAAGGATGAAGGCTTCAGCCTGGTTCTGGTTGAAGGCATCGAACCCTTTGGCCTTGAGCAGCATCTCGGTCGAGGGTTCGGGCAGGGTCACCTGGCAACTCCGGCGCTGGCGGATCAACCCGTAAACCGCCAGCAACGCGAGCAGGATGATCACCAAGACCAGGGTCTTGAGCCTTTCCCATTGCGCCAGCCACCGCAGCCAGGCCAACGGATACCAATGGTAATTGCCGTCCCCGACGAGCTTGGTGGGCAGCACCTCCTCCCCCTGCAACGGAGGATTGCCCGTGGCCTCGAACTGGCGCAGGAGCATCTTCAGCGCTCCGACCTTTCTGGCGGGCTTGACCGCCTTCGGGTCCGCGACCTCAAGGCTCGCTTCTTCTTGTGCGTTTCCTAGCATTGCTTGCAGCACCGCGGTGGGTGCTCTCCCATTATATGGCGCGGTGCGGCAGTTTTGATGGAGGCACCGGCTTTGCGTCGCGCCGCTCAGGGCCAAGCCTATAATGATTTTGGGGGCGCTCTTTTGCCTCCAGCGTGACTGCCCGACCAAAGCAACATGGAAAAGATTGAGTTCAAGCTGGACGGTCCTTCTGTTATTGGGCCCCGCCGTGGGTGCATCCTGTTGGCGCGCTTCCAGCTGGTCGGCCGGCAGCAGGAGTTGGGCTCGATCTTCTGCGATTACGGCATGCTCGCGGGACGGTCGCTCCAGCTCTTCAATTGCCGGGCCAAGACCTTTCTCCTGGATTGCCCGGTCCCCTGTGATTACGCCCTGAAAGTGGATGCCATGACCCTGCCGGGCGACCAGGTAGTGGAGATCTTCCAACTGCCAACTCCTCCCTGGTATCATCGCCTGGAGGAGGACGCTCTGGCCTTGGCGCGGCAATCTCAGGATTTGGCCGAGGACGTAGGGCTCGCCGGCCTGTTCTCGTCCCTGACCCAATGACCGTGCCTTCCCCGCGTCTCATTTTGCCCGTGAAAACCGAGTTCTTGGATGGGCTCCGGTTTCTTTGCGGGGACGGCTTGCTCGCGGAAATCAAGCAGCAGTTGGTCCCCGTGGCCCTCGATTTGATCCGCATTTCCTTGCTGGGAAACACTCATCCCCTGGAGACCTTGCGCGGCCTGGCCGACCTGCACTGGGAGGATTTGCTGGAGAACCCGCACACGCACTCGGCCGTCAACCGTTTGCTCGACCAGGTTGAGGCACATCCGCGGCTGCAAGGCGTGGTGGAAACCCTTCGCCGGCCCGCGGTGATGCACCGGCTGCGGGTGGAGTGGCTCCATGAAAGAACGGTGGGCGGGTTTGAAAACTCGGTTCCTTATCTGCACAGGGAAGAGGAGCTGCTCAAGGAGTGGGAGCAGTTTTGCGAATCGCTGCGGGACGCTTCCGTCAACCCGTTTGGCGCGGCGGACCAGGAAGTGCAGCGGTTCCTGTCGTCTCGCGGCTCATCTCTGTCGGAGCCGGCGCAGCGGCTTTACCGTCTGTCGTTTCTGGCCGCCTGCCGGAAGCTGTTTGTGTTCTTCTCGGGCGCGAAGGAGACCTGGGCCGGCTCCTATGCCTTCGAGTCGTTCAAGCTGGGCGGTCCGCTGGCAGATCAACTGGGCCATGCCGCCGAGGGCGCCAGCCTGCGCGGCAACCGAATAGCGTTGCGCTTCGGCATGGTTGACCACGTTTACTACCTCAAACCCACGCTGGACCAGCTCAGTCTTTACCTGGATTGCATCAAATGCCTGGACCTGACCAGCGCCATTCAAAAGAAGCTTTGTCCGTTCATCTCCCTGGCGGCTGGAGACTTGAATTTCAACCTCATGGCCGAGGTTTTCTACCGCATTTATCTGCCGGGGCGTCTGCGAGAGATGAGTCACCCGCCGCAGCCCGCGGTGGACGAGGCGTTCCTGCGGGAATCCGGGATGAAGCCGGACTTTTTCGTCCGGCTCCGCTTCCTGCCTCTGAGCCCGGAAACGGTCGCCTTCTTCGCCGAAAAGATCGGGCGCCTGCCGCGGTTGCGTGCGTTCTTGGACCAGCCCCGCACGGCATTCGGACTGGTGCGCCAAAGACTGTATCGCGGGATTGTTGATCCCGCCCTGGGCGAGGTCGCGCAAAGGACCCTGGTTTCCCTGTGCCGGCAGTGGAACCCGTTGCTGCAGACGCCCGAAGGCGCCAAAATCCACCTGATGGCGTATGTGGAAGGCAAAGCCGCCCGCATATCCAGGAGCGACCCCAAGGCCGCGCTGGTGCGCGACCAGGTGCTGCTTGAAGAGTTGCTGCGAATTCTGGCGCAGAACACCCAGTCCTGGCAGAAGGCCATGGAGCAGGACTCCTTCGTGGTGGATCGCGCCCGGGCCTATTTCATGACGGTGCTCGACCAGGCCATCGATGAGAGCGGCTCGGAAGAAACCCGGGCGGCGCGTTACCGTGATGCCAGGCGCGTTGCCTGCGTGGTCGTGGAATAAGGCCGGGTCCGGGCGCGCCTATTCCGGCACTTCCAGTGTCAGCTGCTCGTGGAACAGAAAGCTGTCGTCACCGTGGGGGAAGGCCCGCCAGGTGACGCTGCCTTGCAGGGTGTAGACTCCATTGGCCGGCCCGCTTTTCTCCAGACGCATCGTCCCGCTCGGTACGTGCGGCAGCAGATCGTCGCCAACGGGAACGTTTGTTTCACCCACGCTCATGGTTTGGCATTTTACGATCGTGTCCGAGAGCGCCTGCAGCACGCCGGTTTTCACGTTGTCCGTGTAGACGTTTATCTTACTGACGAGGAGGAATTGGGCGACCCCGGTGACCACCAGGCCCAAGATAATGATCGCGGCGACCATCTCCACCAGCGTCGCGCCGCTGGTTCGTTGTCTCCGGTGGAAAATGATTTTCATGTCCTTATTCTAGCGAAAGGCCTCGTGGCGCGGGTTGAAGTTGTATTCCCGAAGGTCGTGCTGGAGCAAACCCGTCTTGTTGGTCCGATGTACAGACACCTGTCGCTCCAAATCCGCGTCGTCGGCGCTGAGGAACAGGCCGCGGAAAGCCGCAGTGGCGGCGCGGTAGTACAAGGGCGGCGGCACTTTCCACGAGGCCGTGACGTCCAGGCTGGGAACGGTGGCGTTGGTGGTCAGTTGCAGTGAGTAATCCCAGGTGCTGTCCTGGTTGGTGAAGGCATATTTGAAATCCAGCGGCGCGGGTCCGCCCGCATCGGCGATCTCGTACTGGTAAACCGTGCCGTCAGTGTAAATTCCGAAGTCCGCGAATTCCTGCCCGTCCGCATTATAGAGGCGGATCAGGTTTCCGTTGATTCCTGGGAGGCTGGCCGTTTCAGCGGTGAAAGCCCAGGTCTGCCCTAGCCGGTCGTTCAGGACTCCCACGAAACGGTCGTATTGCGCGCGCTGCGGATTGGTAACCGCGCGAGAGGTCTGGGTCGCTTCTTTGGTGAGGTACATGAGGCAGCGGTAGCCGGTGACGGCGATCACGCTCAGGATGGCCACCACGATCACAACCTCCACCAGGGAATAGCCCTTTTGTCTTAATGTCTTCATTGGTCAAGCGCGCAGTTCTGGCATTTGGCGGGCGCTCATCCCGGCCCTCCCGAGCCCGGTTTCGGGTTCAGCCGTATTTCAGCCCTTCCCTTCAGTTTCAGCCGTCCGCTGCCATTTAAGGTTCCGGCGATGTGCCGGTCGTCCTGCGACGTGATGTTGACGGCTTCAGCGCGTTCGAGTTCAAAGGGCTCCTCGGTGAGGTTGGTCACCGTGAAGGTGTCGCCCCGAACCTCGACCTGGATGGGCAGGGGCACCAGCGACAAATGGCATATCAGCTTCTGGCGGGGCGTCATCCGGCCATTGGCGTCGGGCGCCATGACAATGATCGGGAAGGTCGCGGGCGTTTTCTTCAGATCGATGAGCAGCCTGGCTCGGGCCATCCCGTTGCTGACCATGATGACCTGGTTGGTGCAGAAGAGGGTGCAGGGGTGGTCCAGTTGGACGCAGTGCACCGGCAAATCTCGGATGTCGAGCTCGAAGGTCTGAAAAGAGGCATTCTCGTACCAAGGCGGCAGGTAGACCTCCCGGATAGAGGACCCGGTGGCGGCCAATGCCGGAAGTATGAACAGCAGCTTGAGGAACAATTTCATTGGCGGAGGATGTTGGGCCGCAGTTGCGCCGGGGGGGTATCGGCTGGAAGCAGTTCCATCTGCCCCAGCCAGGCGGCATGCAGCCGGGGCATTTCGATCTTCTGCAGAGTCCAGTCGGCAGAGGTCAGTTGCCGCGCCAGATGCAGCGGTCTGCCGGATGGCTTGGCCGGGTCTTGGGGATGGTTCATCTCCAGGTTCCACCCGAAGGTCTGCTGATACGGCAATGGATTGATGAAGACATCGACCGTGGCCCAGAGGCCCGGGGTCAGCTCCCGGGTTTCCAGCTCCACCTCTTTCGGGGCGTCGAAGAGGGAATCTGCTTTCGCGTCGATTGGGCAAACCCAAACCAGCCGCCCCTTTCTCAGAAAGAGCTTGGCCAGAGGCTTGTCGCGGGGATCGGCGATCCGGCCCCAAAGCACCAATATTGGCTCGTTGTCCCGAGCGTTCAGCGGCAGCACATGGAGACGCAGCACAAACGCGCCGGACGGCAGTGAAAAGGCCCCGGGCCCCTGTGTTATCAGGGGAAAAAGCGCGCCCTGGTAGGTTAACCCGGATAGCTCCAGGCGATTGGCCTGCCAGGCGCACCCCTGCCAGCGGGCGTTCAAGTGGTCAATGATTTCGGCTTCGGATTTCCATGCACTGGTAAACAGGCACAGAACGCAAAGCCACATGCGTGTCCAGGTAGTCATAGTAGCGCAGTCGCGCCAGTTGTTCGTCGTCGAGTTTTCGGGCGTGCAGCTCCCGCCAGTAATCTCCGGGCTGAAGCTTTTGATCGCAGCGCAGCTGGAGATAATTTTCAAGCGCCTCACCGCTCAAACAGGCCGGGACTTGATTCGTCCCCTTGAGTGTCAGGATGTTGACGCCGCCTTTCAGGATTTCGGGATCCACATAAGTCTCCGGCGCCCGCCGCCTGTTCCTGTCCACATAAAGCGGCAGGCCGTTGGTGGGCTGGCAAGCGGTGTAGCTCTTCTTCAAGACATCGGCGTGCAGGGTCAGCTTCTTGTCTCCCAAAGTGAGCAAGAGCGCGCTGGTTTCGGCGGCCGCATTGGTTGGGGTGCTCTGCAGCTTGTTCTCGATGCAGGAAATGCCGGACATGGCCCGTAGCCACAGCAGCGGCTGCTGGCTGGCGCGAAAGATCGCGATGGCTTCGGCTTTGTCCCGGGCCAATGCTCGCGGGATGCTGTCTCGTTCGGTGCGAACGTCCCCGACCGTCACGGGACTGGCGGCGGCACCCAGGGCGAGGCTACAGCCGATTAAGCTCAACGTGCGATATGCGAATGTCGTAAACACGGTCCGGTCCTGGAGGGATGGTGGTCGGGTTTCGGTTGACAGTGAATTGGGTGATCCGGGGGTCGGTGACGGAAAACCACTTGATCCGGTGCGAGTAAGTGAGTTGCCCGTTAATGACGAGCCCCGCGGGCAGGAGACCGGGCGGCCGTTTGATGCCGTCTTCCACGACGAGGCGGCCGTTGAAAACCGGGGCCGGTTCTGGGGGCGCCGGGGCGTTGGTTTTCGTCCAGCCCAGCGTCTGGTAGTTGAACTGGATGGTGCGCTGCACAAAGGTGTTGTTGTAGAATATTGGATCGGCCAGTTGAATGTCCGCGTCGCTTCGGTTGTCGGTCGGCGTTGCTTCATACTGCTCCTGCAGCGCGGAACAGGTGGTGGACTTCCACGCCCCGAAGTTGTTCGGGTTCCAGTTTCCGCTGGCGTCGTAGCGATCGCTGTTGGCGCTCTGGCCGTCCCGGATCTGCAGGCCGAGGTAGGGCTCATAGTTAATGCCGTTGCTCCAGTTGAGCCACAGGTAATCCCGCCAAGTGCCGCCCAGCGGGTGCATTTCGAAAGGATCCACGCTGCTCAAAGCGGGTCCGTTCGTGCCCAGGAAAATGCGGTCGCCTGTCGCCTGAAACAGGCCGATCGCCTCGCGGTATTTCTCCACGTAATTGGTTCGGATGCTGATGAACGCCTTGGCGAAGGGAAGAGTTTGGATGTTAGCCGCCGTGACCTGCGGGAACGGCACGGGCAGGTTGGTCGGCGTCCACTCAATGAGCAGCGCTCCAATCGCGTAACTGCCGCTCAAGGCCGGGAGCAGACTGTTCAACTGCGGGATTGGGTCCTGGGTGAAGGGTTGGACGATCTGGGTCTGGTTCGTGATGACCTGCAGTGCGCTCAAAACGAAGTTGCCCGGAATGGCTGATACGGGATTGGGCATGTGATCGTCGCCCCAGCTGGCATCCAAAGCCGTCATTTGCTCCGCGTCGCCCAGGCCGCAGACCTGCTCCTCGTAAAACCCGGCGTAATTGTAGCGGCTGAGCATGTTCGTGTAGATGTTCTGCGTGAGGTTTGTCGCGCTGTCGGTGAGGAACGAAACCAGCGGCTTGACGGTGCTGTTGAGATTGGAGATGGCCAGATAATCGAGAAAATAGTTTTCGCCCGCCGCATTCGGCGCGTAAAGCGAGCTCAGGGGATCGGAGAGCACGCTTGCCTGAATGTTGCTGGCCCATTGGTAAAGTTGCTGGTGCAGCAATGCGTATCGCTGATGCTCCACAAACACCTGGTTGGTGGCGTCCAAGGTCACATCGGACCGGGTGACCAACCGAAATTCGTTCGTGGCAAAAATGGCCGGGGCCACGATCCGCTGGCTGCCGGCATAGTTGGTGATCGCCAGAACATTTGCGTCTGGAGGGACGAACCCAATGTTTCCCTCGACCTTCAACCGGGCCAGATTGGTGTTCACGTCGCCGGTGAAGAAGACGCGAACGGTTGGCGGAAAGGTTAGGTTCAGGGGCGCGCCCGGGGCGGCGAGGATTTCCGCGTTGGTCACGACGAGGGTTGGGATCGGCAACGCGCCCGAATAAGGGGTCTGGATCGCGTAACAGCTGCGCGCCGGCCGCTCCGCCAGGTATCCCGCCAGGTCCAGGACAGCGACCAAATTTCCGGCCAGTTGAGGGTCCGGATCGTACAACGGGTTGTTCTGCGAGATCTGCACCGGCCGATAGGAGGGGGTGGTCCAGTCCGGCGACCAGTCCGTCGTGCGCAGGAAGTTGGCATACTGGTCTTCGGCGCTGCTGTTGAGGGCCGTGTCGGTGGAGTCGTGCAAGCTGCCCCACACCTCGTAGCTGCTCCAATCCGGCTCTGCATCGGGGTAATCCCCGTTGAAAGTGAGCGCGGCTTGCGATGCCGAATTGGAGTACTTGGCAACGCCCCCGCCCGTTGTGCGCCACAACCGCTGGTTGGAGTCGGCGGTGCTGGCGTCGGTCAAAAAGGCTGTGACCCCGCCCGCGGCCGTAAATCCTCCGGAATAGAGGCTGCCCACATAGGCGTACACCCCTTGATGATCGGTATCGGCAGCGTCGCGTGTGAGCTGGACGCTTTCCCGATGTTGGCCTGGGTTGAACACGGCCCATTCCGTGACCGGTATGGCGCGGATCTGGACCGTGTAACGGGCGCGATAATCCGGGTAGCCGGCGAGCGTGGCCCGCGCCGTGATGTCGATGTAGAAGTTGGTGCGGTCCGTCCAGAAATCCGGGTAAAGCGGGTCCATGGGGTTCTTGCTCAGCCCGTTGGCAGCCACCTGGCGGGTGGAAATGGTGTTGTTCTCCGGTAGCACGTCGTTGGTGGCCGAGAGCCTCACCGTGTAAGGGCCGGAGACCGACGGCGCCTGGCCCTGGAGCCATTGCTGGAGATCTGCCCCTCCGTAAGCGCCTTTGGTTTCGAACACCCGATCCAACTGGCTTAACACCCTCGAGGCGGCGGAATCGAGGGCAAGGCGGGCCTCGATGTTGCCTTCTTTGGCCCGCGCCTCGGAGAGCCGATGCTGCGCGCTGTGGATGGCGAGGGACGCCGCCACGCAGACCAGGACGGCCAGCACCAAAGCCCCGACCAGGGCGAAGCCGTGCTGTGATGGGGACAGGCGGGGTTTCACGGGTAGTCTCGTTTCAGCTTGAGCGGCTTGGCTTCTTCCTCGCTCTTGGGCTCCTGCTTGCTGGTGTCCTGCTTGCCCGGATAGTTCATTTCGTAGAGGTACTGGGGGAAATTGCTGCCCGGCACGGGCGTCAGGCCCACCATGACGATCGCGGCGAAGATCAGGATGAAACCGATTTCGCCTGGTCGCAGGCTCTTGCTCTCCAGACGGGTCTTGATTTGCCGGAGTGTGGTGAGCACGAAAACGACGGCCGCGCACGCCAACGCGAACGATGTCTGGTAATCGTCCGTGTAACGGACTTTGGGCCAGCGCACCGTGGCGTATTCGAGCCAAAGAAAGTGCATCACGGCTATCCCCAGGCCAAAGAACCCGCAGAGGACCGCATTGAGCACCAGGATAAACATCCACTTTGCTGCCGCCGGCATAATCAATTCCATTTTAGGTCCGAGAACCCGGCTTCGCGGATAGATTCTGGTGAACCAAGCAAAGGCATTCCGGGGACTGCTCAAGCCTCTGGAGTCGTTCCCGCATTTTTGAAGTGTTCGCCCCATTTTTCGGCAGGGAGCCGGGTATCCATTTTATAATGGGGCATGAGACTGAATAACTCGACGCCGGACGGAGCCGTCAGCCCGCACATTTACAACTTGCTCGACCAGCGGTTGGCGCAGCAGGGGGCTCCCCTTCACCAACTCATCAGGACCTATGCCGCAGCGGTCCCGGCCCAGCCCGCTTCACCCGAGGAACTGCTGAATCAGCTTACGGCGGTGTTGGGCAAATGGGCGGCAGACCCCGCGCAGCGCGTCAAACCCGAGACTGCGCTGGCCGAAGAACACCTGCGGTTGATGGACGACATCAACAAAATCCAAGGGCCTGAGGGAGCGTCTCGTTTGGAGGCCACCTTGGTCCGTGTGGTAGCCAACCAGTTTGCCCGCAATATGGGATCGGCTTTGCGCATTCCGGATGAAAGCAAGCTCATCTGCCTTTCGGACGTGAAACCGGGCAACGCTTATTCGGCGTTCGCGCAACGCACGGCGCTGATCGGCATTCAACCGCATGAATGGGTCAAGCGCTGGGTTGAATCCCAGCGGGATCTCTTCCGCAACAAGCCCAGCGATGCCGGATATTTGCGGCTGGCCCAACGTCTCTCCGGCGCTTGGCCGCTTGAACCGGGCAAGGGGGACGCGTTTCAAAGGGCGCTGGCGAGCTTTCTGGACGGGATTGCCGCTTCCACGAGCCAAAGCCATGCGGTCGTGGTTCAGTCCTCGTTGCTGGAAACTTTCGCGCGGGCGATTCGGCACCAAGCACGGGATTTGAGTCTGGACCGCCCGGCCGCCCCTTCGCCGGCCATGTCGATGAGTTAGGGGTCCCTTGGGCTAACGTGCTTCTGTTTCTACTGCCGCGCTGCGAGTTCGGCGTAAAAGGTCTTCTCTTCCTGCTCGGCTGCCCTGCGGTTGCGGGCCATCTGTTCGGCAGTCAAACCCTCCAGGTTGTCTACCATCTCCCTCAGTTGCTCGGGCGTGAACGCCAGTATGACGTGCGCGCGGCCTCGGATGTAGGCCACTGACCTCAGGGAGGCATCGGAACTATCATTCAATTCGGTGTCGAGATGCACAGCTTCGGTGACCGGGTCATAGCTGATGACCAAGAAAGGCTGCCGCTGCGGGCCGGCGGTGCGAACCTGTGGCGGAGCCGTTTGACTGGCGCGGAATGCTCTTTCTTCGAGCTCCGCCGTTCGGCGGTTGAATGCAATTTGCTGCGGGGTCATCGCGGCCAACAAGTCCGCCATCAGGCGCATCTGGCCGGGGGTCCAGGCAAGCAACACGTCGGCGGCCTTCCGCATCCCGGCCACGGCCCTCATAGCGTCCGTTGCGCTTTCCGCCCATTCACTATCCAGGCTGATTCGCCGGGTCGGCGGCTGGAAGCCGATGACGAGGTAGCGTTCCTTCATCGCATTGTGTGTTTGGCTATCAAACCGGTGCCTGCGGCGCAACCAGCATCCACTATACCCGCTGGTTCTTCATAACCCTGACAAAAAGGGCGCCACGGGCCTCTCCGCGCAGGCTGAGCGCGGTTACATCACTAACTCTGGAACTTCGGCCGGTTTTTGTGCAGAGGGGGCTTTGGGTTTTGGGACCGCCATGTCGGTGTAATTTTTGACCGGAATCCCGTTGATCGCCGCAAACGAGAGCAAGCTCGGTTTGGCGTCGCTCACGGCCACAACTCGCACGGCTTGGCCTTCGTCTTGTGCCAACTCATGGCCGTCGCGGCCCTGGCGCAGGGCCAGCGCCTTGCCGCGGATGATTGGCCGCACCGCATACACCCCCGCCACCGACTTGAGCACCGTCAGCATTGTCTCTTGCAGTTTCATATCCAGGTCTTCTGTCCCACATTCGTGCAGGTCCTGCCCCATTATAGGGCGCGACCTGAATCGGCGGCTCGGGCAATGGATTCGCAGGGATCTATCCGGCAAGCAGGGGGATAAAAACGGCCAGGCCGGACGTAAACCATGCCGCCCGCTTTATACTGAGGTAATGCAGCGGTGTGATTCAGTCCCCGTGAAACCTGGACCGTGCTCGGCGGCCGGGCCGGCGCGCATGGACGTCTTTACGCGCAACGTGCAGTACATGGTGTCGCAGGTTGCCGGCGAACACGCTGCCCGGACGTTCCAGATGCTGCAGGCGACCTTCCCTGGACTGAGGAACTTTGATCAGTTGCGCACGTTTGCGCGGCTTTACGTCTTCACGGGACTCAAGCCGTTGCAGTTCCGGCCGTTGCCCTCCGAGGTTGACCCGCAGCGTTTGAAGGGGGAACTGGCCTTGCGTTTCCACAACGGGATGATCGTGCTCGCGCCCGAGGAACGGATTGTCTGTCGCGGCGCGGATGCCTATGGCCCGTTCGACCCGGTCCGCGCAGCGCGCTTCTCCCGGCAACTGAGCGCTGAGTCCCCGACCAACGATGACCAGGGGCACGCGCTGGACCCGGAGGCTTGCGCTCCCGCGGCGGTTGGGATGTTTCCCCTCGATCTTTCCTGAAAAGGGTTCGCTTTAACCCGGTGGGAGGCTCTGCGGGAATAGCCTGAAAGCCATCGCCCAGGCTTGGTCTTACGCGCAGCTCACTGCCGTGCTCTGGACGAGCAAGCCCAAGCCGACCAGGAGCGTCACCAGAGCGAACCTTCCGCCCGGCGGCTTGCTCTTGTCTCGTCGCAAGGGGTTTTGTTCGAAGATTTCCGGATTCAGTGTCAGCCCGTATTTTTCAAACCTGGCGGTGGTGTTCTGCCGCGCCTTTTGAACCTGCTCTTGAGTCGGGGTCTCGGGCGCGATGCTCAAGAACAGCGAGTCCTTGTGAAAATCCGAGCGTCGCTCGAGTGCTCCTGTCCCGTTACGGTAACAATAGCCGGAAGGGGTGTTTTCCCGGATGATCGGCTTCACCAGCGCCAGGAAGAAGTTCTCGGCCTGCCAGGTTTGGCCCCGGTGGTAGAGATGAATGTTGAAACTTGCGGGGTGGCTGTCGAACTCCGTGTGAACAAACAGGCGCGGCTCCGGCACGGCTTCGAATATTTTCGGAAAGGCGTGCAGCAGATCCGTGAGTTGCGAGCGCAGCGCCTCCTCGGAGCCCGTCTTGAAAGCGATGGGAACGGTGCGAGGATCTTCGCGCTGGTAAGGATCAGAAGAAGGCGCGTTGTTCTTCAGATAAGCCTCTTCCGCCGTTTGCAGCACGCCCTCGATTTGCATGTCGGCCAGCGAGACAAGCTGCTCGTTGACCTCGAATTCCTGCTGGTAACGGTGGTCATGGATCTTGAGTTTCCCCGGAGCGTCCATGTCGGGAAAGATGATGTCCACGTCCTCCTTAAGATGCACAATGCAGGTTGCGGCTCCCGTAGGGAGGTGTTTTTCCCGGATGGAGCCGAGAGTCAGATGGGGTTCGATGTCGCTCCGCTTGCCTTCCTCGCGCACGGTGGTCCGGCTCGGCGCGAAATCCTCGACCAACTGCTCAACCCGGATGACTTTTTCCCCCTGTTGCAGGCTGAGCTTTCGCCAGAATGTCGGCGCCTCGATAGGTTCTCTTAACCGGTTTTCCATGTTGTTGCGTGCAGCCATTGACGGAAGCATTCTCTCGATATAGCGCTCTGGTTCCTGCGGCATTTTAGTCTGACGGTATCCTCACAGCAATAGTGGTTTCCTGGCGGTTGTAAAATCGGAAGCGAGTGCTATTCATTTGCGTTTTTCCTTGGTCGTCAGCGAAAAATCTGGTTGGTCCCAGGTGTCCGGCTTTCCTGGAGGAGGGCAGCCGGCCGCCACCCAGCGGATGTTCTCCATGTAGCCCCCGCAGAAACCGCCAAATTCCGGTTTCCGGTCGGGAGCGATCTCCAACGTGTGCAGCGTATCGTCTCCCCCGTCGCGGAGACCCGAATCCGCTTTTACCCGCTGGATGATCGCCTCCTCGATTTGTGCGGCTGCCTCCGAGTCAAAGGGGCCGGCCACCACCTCCAGCGATACTCCGCCACAGTCTTGGACCAGGTACACTTGGCTCTTCACGGGATCAAAAGTCTGGTGATTTCGCGCGGGATTTGTTTTTCGTAGGTGCCGGCCGGCAAAGGCAGGAACGTCAGTCGGGCGAGCTTGCGGCTGCCCGCGTGGTCGCGGGTCTGTCCGGTGACGAAGCGCAGCTGCTGTCCGTTGAACTCGCATTTCTCAACTTCCACACGCGTAAGTCTCTTTTTGCGGCAGGCCATTTCCTGCCTTTTTGTTTCGCGCCGTTCGGGCCGTCGCCCCTGGGAGATTTTCCAGGAAGTCCCGCATCACAGCGTCCGTTTCCGGGTCGCGCCTTGCAGCGGATCCAGTCCGCAGAGGTTGCTAGGAATTCGTAGCAAGGCAAGTTCCTTTTCCCAATAGGGTCACGCGCACACTCGCGCATGGCCCGAACCAAAACACCTGCCAACGTCGTAGGACCGCAAGTCAGGAAATTGCGCAACAAACTGGATTTGACCCAGGAGGCACTGGCCGCTCGCTGCCAGTTGCACGGCCTGGATATCAGCCGGGGGACTCTCTCCCAAATTGAAGCCCGGCTTCGTCGCGTGGCGGATTCGGAGCTCTTCCGGCTCTCCGCGGTGCTGAACGTTTCCACCGACGATTTGTTCCCGTCCGACATGCGCAAAGAGCGGGACAAGCTGCGGACCAGGCAGGGGAGCGGCGGCTGATGCCCCGGAGCGCGGGCTTTCCCTGCCGGCGCTCCGAATCCAATCCGTTCCGAGATCCAACCCCTTGACGCCCGCTGCGGCCTTGGCCGCCGAAGCAGGGCGCGGCTTCGGAGGCTCCGGGGCTTCCCTTTCTGCGCCGCCAACCGGCAAGGCAACCAATCCGGAAGACGAATCCGGCATCGAGTTCCGTAAGTTCACATTTTTGAACTACCTTTAGTGAGTGTTGCTGTCAACCATCGAATCTCACCCTGCTATGAGTGGAACAAAAATCGGCATCGATCACGTTCGGAAAACGATTGCGAGAGCTGCGGCAAGCCTGCCGGTGGACGCAGGAAAAGGCCGCGGAAGCTTGCGGGATCGGATATAAACTCTATCAGCTCTACGAGCTCGGGATCAAAAGAAACCCCGGTTTGGCCACGCTCGAGAAGATTGCCAGGGGCTTCGGGCTGGGGATTCATGAATTGCTGGCCCCGGCTCCCTTGCCCCGGACTCGCAACCCCAAACCGCTTGCCACCTCAAAGGCCAAGCCCAAACCCCGGAAACGGCAGGCCAGGGGAAAATGTTAGAGAGAACTACCGTGCGGTAGTGGCGAGGCCGGCAGGGTCATCGGCAATGCTTTTTGGGGCAGGACCGGCAACGACCGGGAATTCGGCGCTCGTCCACTAGCTGGCGCACCACCTCTTCCAGCACCGTGCAAACATCCGATACAGCGGCACGAGCGGGAACGCACAGACGAGGCTGAGTGCAAACGCCAGGATGATCATCCAAGCAAGAGCCGGCCAGGGGTCTGGGAAGGGGTTGTCTGCGCCGATGTCGCTCGACAAATACAGATAGAGGCGCCAAATGACCACGGGCGTTAGGATCGGGGCCAGCAGAAAAGCGCTACAGAGGATGGACAGCACTGGATGCTCTTTCGCGTCGGACCAGGACGACTGTGAGGCCATGGGATGGTCTGTCGTGAAAATGTTCGTACGCGCCATGCCGCCCAAGAGTGTTGCTACGACAAAGTCATTTCGTCGGGACTGGATTGTATGCGCGTAGGGAGGAGGCTGGAAGAGAAAAAGGTGGGCGAATGGGCGGCGTGTGTGGTCGGCGCGGCTTGAGGGTGTGCTGGAGGTGTACGCCAAATGGGGACGGCGGCGGCGGCGACGAAGCCGCGCCGTCGCGCAACGGAAGTTGCGCGGGCTCTGAGTGCGAACTAGACGGCGAGGGAACAGGCTACTTCTTTGTCGTGATTTCCCTGGCGCTCATGGCTTCCTTCTTGGCATCCATCGTCCCGCGGTCTGCCGGAATGAATTTTACGCTGATGCCTGCAACTTGTTTCTCGTATTGAAAATCTGGGAATTTACTGACCGCGCCTGTTTTGGAGTCGCGGCTGTCAGGGTAGTAGCCTGCGGGATAGAAAATCTCGAGGGTGGAGTCGTTGAGCCAATCGGCGGCAAAATCGGAGCCGAGCGGCGACAGGTAAAGGTTTCCGGGATAAGCTGGGACCTCGTTTGTCTTCATGAGGACTACGTGAATATCCCAGCCGGTGGTGTTGTGGTACGTTTCTCCGCAGGTTACGAGCACAAGGTCTGGGCGCGGAAACGAATAGACGTGGACATCGACCATTTCGCCTTTCTCTCCGTCCCATTTGTATGGCCGCTGGGGGGCTTGGGCTGTGCGGAAGTAAGCTTCTCGCGCAAGGTTCCAAGTCACTTCGTTCTGAAGGGCTGGGAGGCCCGTCGGGGGACTCTGCGGAGCGCAGGCCGTGGCACAGAGTAACAGGCCAAGCGAAAGCATGTGTTTCATCATTGGTAGGATTTGCAGCGATAGGCGCTTGTCAAGGTGGAGCGCAACCCACGGCTTGGCGCTCGGTCCTCCGGGGTGGCTTCGTGTCTTAGGCCGCGATGGCAGTGAGAGGGCCGCCGAGAGTGACATCCGATAACCACAGAAGGCGGCCCGGTGCCCGCTACGGCGCCGCGCCGGCGGGCACGAACGACAGCACCCGCGCGCGGCGACCAGCGTTCGATGATGTATCGCGTACGCCGGTTGCGCGCTTCGTTTTGTGGTTGTGAGCGCGGAACGAGGTGGGTCGCGAGGGGCGAGTGAAGCGCGAACTGACTTTCCTCCGAGCATCGGCGAGCTGACTTTCTGCATTCCTCGAAGTGGCTTTACCGGCAGACTGGGGAGGCGTACAGTGTTCTTCGTGATGTGCGAGAGTGTATTGCGGCAGCCATCCTTTGGCCTATCATCCCAAATGGGGATGATAGACAGGCCTGTCTAATCACTTGGGCCGCATATCACATCTCATGAGACGGATCTACATCTCCAAAAGAATCTGCGCGATTGTAATGGCCTCGGCAATCGTGGCCTCAGGTGTGACCCTCTATGCCTTCAACGTCATGCGCAGCACGAAGGGGCGGCCAGACCTCCAACTTCCACAGGCATATGAGCGGGCGCTCAGCACCTTGGGTTCAGAGACGAATTCATTTTACTGTTTGCGGGCGGATGCGCTCTCGATGAGCGATAGCCCAGGCTCTACCGGGTGGCGCCCAGGCTTCGTCGAGTGGCATTTCTTGTTTTATGCCACCAATGGCCAGTTCCGGGAGCTTATCGTTCCAAGCAGCGGGAAGGTCATCAAGAGGGATAAGCAGAGAGATAGCTATTGAAATGAACTGGCCCAACAGCATTCAGCGAACCGGAGCCAGCCATTTAGCTCAGCTTGGATCAGTTGCCCATTGGCGGCTGGCTCCGGCCGCTGATGCTCGTCGTTAGTCGCGACATGAAGTTGCATTCAATACTGCTTGGCTGGACCGGTTTCCTGACCAAGCCCTGCGTGTCGCCGCAGGTATTCCACGGAAGCACGCGTCTGGCGGGCGGTGGCTGGGTGGCCACTACTGTCAGGGGTGTGGAGCCTTCCCGGAAATGTATCAAACCTGGTAGCCTCAAACCGGGAGAGAGCTAGAATCGGGGGACATGGTCAAACTAACTGAACGCTCGTAAGCACTGTAAGAGCACGGAGCCACACGGGGCTGATTAAGGCTCCAGCCAAAATGGCACGCAGTCGAGTCCGGGCTCTCTAACGTGGCCCGGCGCGAACTCAAAGCACTGCCGGTGTAGCAGAGCGGACCTAAATCCATCCTGTATGGAATGCAGAACATGGAAAAGCTGCGCGCTTGGGCCACGCGGGTCGTGGTCGCCCCAACCGTAAGGCAGGGTAAAAAGACGCAGCATGGAGAAGGCCGAAGAAGCCAAGGCCGGCGGGAGAGCCGCCGGATATGCCCACGTCGGTCAGGTGTCGAATGGCAAGAAAGCATGTGGAACCGCCTCCAATCGGGAAATGCAAATGATGAGCGACGCCCGTCGCTTGGTGCGTCCCGAAGCTGTCGCCCAAGGGAGCGCAGTCAACACGGCCACACGCCGGTATTGCCAAGTTGCCCGAGCAGGATACGATGCGTCCTCAGGATGCGTGGAATTCTATCGAGCAGCGGGTCGGCTCGGACGAGCCCGGCCTTAGAGAGGCTTGAGCTGTGTGAAGCGAAAGTTTCATGCACAGTTCTTAGGGGGGTGTGGGCGGGTTAACCGCCTACACCTACCCGGTGCAATGTGCGTCTGGTTACAAATGGCGCTTCTCGGACTCGGGCTCGCCTTCGCGACGTCATGCTCTCGCAACACATCACACAGCCCCGCCCAGCATCCGACGCGAAGCCTGACCTTTCGGAACGACTCCACAAATCACCTCGACTGGGCGCAAATTCGGTGGGGCGACCGTGTTATCGAACTGGGCATCATGTCACCAGGCAAAGACGCGACGTTCTTGGATACTGGCCTTCCCGCTGGGGTGACAACGAATATCGCCGTCATTGAATTCATCAACGCAGACGCGGCAGGGCTGAATTGGAAATCGGGGTCGAACGAGGAGGTGAGGGCGCGCAGAGAAAAATCGTGGACCCACGTGCCTGTCGACGTTAGCGGACTGTTGCGGCTCGGTCCTGGGGGTGGTCAGATCACATTTCGTATTCTCAGCCTGACAAATGCGGACGTTTTGCTCGATGGGGAGAAAATACAATGAGGGATGCCCACACTCGCACAGATTCTACGGGAAGACGCAGAAGCTAACGCTGCCAACCGGAGAGGACGAGCCAACGCCAGACGAGCGGCTGCCACCACGGGAGACGAGGACGGAACTGAGACGGAGAACCGCACGCCCGCCAGAACTGCACGGGCAACGAAACGCGCTGGAAATAGAACGCTGCAACCCGGCACTGGAACCACTGCCAACGAACGCCGACCAGAACCTGCCAAGGCCTAGCGGCCCTACCGACCTGAAAATGCTCTCTCACACTCTTCTTGAGAGAGCATTTTCAGGGCGGTAGGGACGCGGGCAGCGCTGGGCGCGTCGAACTGCCTGCGACGCCCGCCAGCCGCGGGGTTAAGGGGAGGCTGGCGCGACTGCTGCATCGTAAACGCGCCCGAACGAAGCGCTCCGGGGACGTTCGTGGTTCTACTGGCGTTGGGTTCGAGGCGCGTGTTCGTGGTCGCGAAGCGGTGGGACGTACGAACTGGGAAGCGAAGCAGGCAGCGTGACAGGCGTCAGCCTGGCGCGCTGACTGCTCGCGGACGTTGGAATTGTGAGGGCGTGTCGAGGTCGCGCCAGCGGGGTGCTGGTTGAATGCCTGAACGTGAGCCGCAGGCCCCGCCAGCCCCCGTTGCGAAAGCACAGGGGGCTGGCGGGGCCTGCGGCGGTCGTGTGGCTGGGCGTATTCGATGAGGTCGCGAGCGCGAAGCGCGGGGTTGGCGCCCCGCGCTGCGGGGGCGTCGTAGTGGTTGTCCACTCCGCCACGGGCGGAGTGGCTGACGTTACGCGGACGGAGCGAAGACCGGCAGAATGTGCCGATTGTGCCGATTGACATTTTGGCCCCCCTCTGACAGCATCGTGGCACGATGGGTGAGACTGAAAACCAATTCTCCCTCACCCGCGCAATGTCAATGAATCCGCGGGGCGCAGAGAGCGTTTTCTTATCGGTGTCGGTTCAAAGGATTAGCGCGGTATGGAGGGTCGTTTCACTCTTCACGTCGCAGATTCCCAGCGATTCGCCTGCCACATTCCTCTGGGTTGGGAGTGCTCGATGAAGATGTCATACAAGTTTTGGCTCAGATGCGCTTTACTCTGTCTGTTGCCCGTTTGGGTGGGCGCTTCTGCCCAAACGCTCGCACCGGTTAGCGTAATTGATCTTGAGCTCGTGTACTCATTACAGGCTCGACAGGCTGCGGGCGGTGATCAAGCCATCCATTCGCAGATTCTGGGGGCGATCATGGAGGCAAACCAGGTCTTCCAAAACAGTCAGGTCAACGCTCGAATCCACATGGTTCACGCAGCCGAAGTTGACTACGCCGAATCGGGATTGGTTCGGACTGACCTTGTGCGCTTGAGCACGCCGCACGATGGCCAGCTCGACCAAGTCCAGCAATGGCGCGACCTGCACAATGCCGATTTGGTGTGTCTCGTTGTCGAACAGGGCAGTGACTGCAACTTCTACGGCTGGCAGGGACCATCGGCGGCCAATGCCTTCAGCGTGATTCGGCGCCCGTTCCTGGCTGGACGCTGGTTCCTTCCGGTGGTTCTGGGGTTCAACTTTGGCTGCCAGATGGAGCGGTCATTTGCCGATAGTGCCGCCGCGTTTCCTTATGCATACGGCTACACGTTCAAGGTGGGCAGTACCAGGTATAGCACCGTGGAGGGCTTGAGCGGCGTGCGGTTGCCATACTTCTCCAATCCCAACATTACGCTCCTGTCTCCATTTGGCGCGACGATTGGTGTCCCCGCGGGAAGAGGCGGGGCCGCGGACAACTCGAGGGTCATCAACCAGACGGCTTCCTTGGTGTCTGCGTTTCGCGGGACGGCGGTGGCGACGTTGCCGCCATCTGTCCATTTTGAAGTTCCGTTCGGTAGCGCTATTGTGCTTCCAGCACACTCTGATCTTCCAGTTCTGGTCTCAGCGTCTGACTCTGACGGCTACGTCAGCCGCGTGGACCTTTTCAAGTTTGATCCTGGCATCCAAGCGACCACTCTGCTTTCGTCCTCGACCAATCCGCCCTGGAGTTTTCTTCTTACGAACCTGGCCGAGGGCCAATGGCAGCTTATTGCGCAGGCCGTAGATGATTTAGGCGCGGCATCTTGTAGTCCCATCGTTCAGGTGTCGCTCACCAATTACCCGCCGGACAACGACTCGTTTGAAGCACGCGCCGTCTTGAGTGGTACTAATCTCACGGTCAGGACGGACAACAGACTTGCCTCCTCCGAACCCAACGAACCCAACCACGCGGGCCTTTCCGCCAGCCACTCGGTATGGTGGACCTGGACGGCTCCTGTCACTGGCAAGTTCGCCGTGCAGACAGTCGGTAGCAGTTACAGAACGGTCATCGCCGTTTATCAGGGCACGGTTCTCTCAAACCTTACGGCGCTTACTGCGAGTGCCGCCTATCCGGAAGCGCGGGTCTGTTTCCTGGCGGAAGAGGGGGAGACGTATCAGTTTGCCTTGGACGGTTATTACTGGGCGTCCGGAGACACGACACTGTGGCTGATCCAGACGGCGTCCCCGGAGAACGACGATTTTGCGGGTCGCCAAATGCTTTCAGGGACGAACGTCACCGTTATAGCTACAAATACATTCGCTACGAGGGAGCAAAACGAACCGGAGCATCGACCCGATGACGCGCCTACCATCACAACGAGCCATCGGACGTTGTGGTGGACGTGGACGGCTCCTGGGGACGGAGAACTCGATCTGAGCACAGCGGGCAGCAGCTTCGATACAGTACTTGCAGTGTATACTGGGGATTCGCTGCTGGGTTTAACACCGGCGATTAAGAGCTACCCTAACAACCACGCCGGCAACGAAACCCGGCTAAATGTGGCCGCTGGAACCACTTATCAGGTGGCTGTAGATGGTGCGGGAGGCGATGGAACGTTGCTCCTCAGTCTCGTTTTCTGGCCGCGTCCGGTGAACGATGACTTTGCCCAGCGAACTACACTGACCGCATCCCACCAGACGGTTGCGGCCAGCAGCCGCGGTGCAACGAAAGAGGCGAGTGAACCGCTGCACGGCGGAGCGACAGGGGGGAGATCGGTTTGGTGGTCGTGGACTGCGCCCTCTGCCGGAACGCTTGCCATGAACACTTTTGGCAGCAGCTTCTCCCCCTATATAGCGCTTTACGTTGGGACGTCGCTGGCGACGCTCCAACCGGTGATTGCCAACCAAAACCCATTCTTATTCACGGTGACTGCCGGTACGACTTACCAGATCGCCGTTGATGGGTGGGATTCGCGGCCGGGCGACATCGTCTTCCACCTGGATTTCAGCCCCGCTCCATTGAATGACAACTTCGCCGACCGATTGTGGCTCACTGGGCAGTTGGCAACGGCCACAGGCGACATCTCAGGCGCATCAAAGGAGCCGGGCGAACCTGGACATCCTGGCTTTCATGATGGAGCATCGGTCTGGTGGTCCTGGACGGCACCCGCATCGGGGTACACAACTATCGGCGCGCAGACGGAATTCAACTTGTCCATGGGAGTCTATACCGGTTCAGACGTCAGCAATCTCGCGACGGTTGGCGTATTTGAATGGGCGTGGAATGTGGCGGGGGCGGTCAGTTTCTTTGCGCTTGAGGGTTCCAATTACAACTTCGCGGTGAATGGTGATTACGGTGCGGGTGGCGGTATCACGCTGAACCTGCAACAGGCCGCCTATCCAAATAACGACAATTTCGCCAATCGCGCAGTTATGTTCGGCTCTGCGTGGACGGCCACCAATACTAATGTTCGTGCCACGAGCGAAGCAGGCGAGCCGGGACACGGAGGACAGGCAGCGGCACGTTCCCTCTGGTGGTCGTGGACTGCGACAGAAACTCGCGATGTGTCATTGTTCGCTACGGGGTCCGGCTTCGTTCCGCGACTCTCAGTTTATACAGGGACGGATTTAACCAACCTGACCAGCCAGGTGGAGGGAACGAACGGCACCGCACGCTTTCACGCCGTTGCTGGGATAGCCTATCAACTGGGTCTCGACGGGACATCCGTCGCGCTTGGCAACGTTGTTTTGGAACTTGTACCCGCTCCGGACAATGACGACTTTGCAGCGAGGACTATCGTCCAAGGCACAAACCTTCTTCTCGCGGGCTCCACTCGCGCGGCTTCAGTCCAGCCGGGGGAACCGATTCGATACCCTGGGCAGACCGGCGCTTCTGTGTGGTGGTCGTGGACCGCTGCCCACGATGGAGAAGTCGGCGTTCAGGTCGCCGGTGGCGCCTTTACACCCGTAATCGGAATCTACAGCGGCTCGTCACTAACCAGCTTGAGCACGGTATTCGCCGGCTTTATTGGAGGGCCTGGAACGACGTTTTTTGCCCAGGGCGGCGTTACCTACCAGATTGCCGTGGACGGTTACGGTGGGGACATTGGGGCATACGCAATCAGCTTGCGGCAAGGCGCGCCGCCCATTAACGATCAGTTCTCGGGTCGCATTGCGGTTGCCGGAACACATCCGCTGGTTTCCGGTTCAACCAGTTCCGCCACGACGGAGGCGGGGGAACCGGGCTGGTACTACTTCCAGAGCCACCACACCTGCTGGTGGTCTTGGGTCGCGCCGACCAACGGTAGCGTGACGATTGCCTATGGTGCCACGAACGGCTCCGCGACCATGGCGGTATTCACCGGCAATGCTGTTTCGAGCCTGACGCGCATTACCTCGGGCGATGGCAACGGGACCTTGACTTTCGCAGCCATCGAGGGCACGGAATACCAGCTCGCATTGGACGGCGTGTCCGGCGGCAGTGGTCCAGTGTGGTGGGAGCTGGTTTTCTCAACCATTCGTCTGACGCAGCCTTTGGCCAACTCGGTCTTCACCGAGCCCGGTCCGATCGCTCTCCAAGCGGAAGCAACCGCCTATGACGGTTCAACCGTCAGGATGGATTTCTTCCAGAACAATGTCTTCCTGGGCAGTATGTCCAATGCGCCATTTACCCTGATTTGGAGCAACGTGCTCAGCGGCGATTACACGCTCGGAGCCAAAGCCGTCGACGCGACAGGCATCTCACGTGCGGCTCCGCCCGTGACCATTCCCGTGCTGCCAGCCAACGACGCCTTCGCCGACCGCATTGTGATCCCCGGTAGCGACGCGGTCATCCACGCGCGTGGTATGAAGGGAACCCTCGAGGGCGGCGAGCCGACGCACGGTCCTGTATCGTGGGAGTCGTTTTGGTGGACATGGACTGCACCCACTTCTGGCCTGGCCACCCTGTCTAAACCTTCGGCGACGGATTACAGGTTCGTGTTGTTGGACGTCTACAGGGGCTCGACGCTCCCTGGCCTGGTCCTCGTGACGAATACCCCCGCAAACCTAAGCGGCACACTTGCTTCATCAATCACATGGGAAGTCATTCCAGGGGAAAGCTATCAAATCGCTGTGGCTGGCTCCTTCTTCGACAAGGCCGATATTCCTGTGGCCCTGTCATTTGGTGCCGCTCCAGCCAACGATCAGTTTGCAAACAGCGCTATCCTGAGCGGGGAAAACGTCTCCTTCAGTGGAACCACTTTCAATGCCACCCGAGAGGCTGGCGAACCCAATCATGCGGGAAGTTCAGGTCGCCAATCAGTATGGTGGACCTGGACGGCACCCAGGTCCGCCTCGGTGACGCTGGTCGTGTCGCCTTACGGTTTTACCCCTATCCTGGCGGCTTACACCAGCGACCAGTTGTCGAACCTGGTAGAGGTTGGATCGGCGATAGCTTCCGGCCTGACCTTCAGCGCGAGCGCCGGCACGGTTTACCACTTTGCGTTGGACGGAGTGAACGGGCGAAGCGGCGCTTTCTCCCTCGAACTACTGACCGCACCGGCTAACGACGACTTCACAAATCGATTCCTGCTGGTTGGACCGTCGGTCTTGGCGAGCGCGAACAATAAGCTCGCCACGAGCGAGTCGGGGGAGGTGCTTGCGAGCGGGGCATCCGGGAAGACTTTATGGTGGTCATGGACAGCCCCTTCTAATGCGACGGTAGCAATCAATTTGGCAAGCGCTTCGTTCTCCTCGGTCTTTGATGAATCAGTCCTACGCGGGCCTCGATACGTATCCGGCCCCTTGGTTTCCGTTTTCACAGGCCCCGGTTTGACCAACCTCACGCGGGTCGCCAGCAATTCGGTGCATACTTCCTATGGACCGTTTCCCGGCCCCTGGGCGGTAACTACCAACTGCACCTTCGATGCCACCAGTGGGGTGACGTATCACGTGGCCGTGGATGGGTGTAATGGCTGGGGTGGCGCACTTGGGTTTGCGTTGGCAGCCTCAGAGCAGCTACCCCCGGACAACGACAACTTCGCCTCACGAGTGGTGTTAGCTGGTGAGGAATTGACCTTTGTGGGCCAAAACCGCTTTGCCACAAGAGAGACTGGAGAACCCGCTGTTCCCGGCGCCGGGGGCAATGCTTCGGTCTGGTGGAGTTGGACGGCCCCGGTCGGCGGCTATCTCACACTGCAAGTTACGGAATCCGACTTTGGTGATATCCTCACAGCCTTTGCCGGCGGTTCGCTGGCGCACTTGACGCGGCTCGGAGGAGATACGAATTCGGTCGAGTTTCATGTCAGGTCAGGGGACGTCGTTCAAATCGCCTTGGACAGCGTGGGTGCTGATCAGGGAAAGGCCGTTACGAAGCTTAAGTTCCGTCGAAGTCCGCCCAACGACGATTTCGCCAATCGTCTCCAGCTTGAGGGAAGGGATGTGACAGTCCGGAGCTCAAACATCGATGCCACAGCCGAATCGAGCGACCCGGCTCATCCCGCTTCGACGACCCGCCATACCGTCTGGTTTACATGGACCGCTCCGGTCAGTGGCGATGTGACTCTGGCCTTGGTCGATGGAAGTCGGGGTTTGCCCTTTGCCGTTTATGCCGGGTCTGTCCCGTCGAGCTTGCTGACGTTGGCGCAGGCACCGGACTCGGATCTGTACTACGTGGCCCACTTCTACGCGGCTGCCGGCACGGGATACCAGATCGCTGTCTATGATGATGCGGGAGGGGAAGGTGAGTTTGGATTGCACCTCATCGCGCCGCCCTTTCCTCCCAGCCTTGAGGCTCGTGGTCTATCACGGTTGCCCGACGGCTTCCACATGGGAATTGGTGGGGCGAGCGGTCAGAGCTACGTCCTGCAGGCCTCCACAAACCTGGTTAATTGGGACTCGATCCTGGTTGATACGATGCTTGGGAATCGCGCTGAGGTCATAGACAGCGACTCGGGCCTTTTTGATAAGCGTTTCTACCGCTTGCTGCCGATGGACGCGCTCTTCTCGCAGGCGCATCTAGTTGCCGATCCCCCGGGGCGGGCCTCTGGCGGGTTCCTTGTGCCGGTGAAGGGTCCGGCAGGACAACCGTTTAGCTTGCAGGCGTCCACCAACTTGGTGGATTGGGTGGAATTAGATCGTGGATATCTGACGGATCGGCCCACCGAGATTCTGGATGCTGACCAATTGCCGCTCCGCTTTTACCGCGCGGAACCGCTGCGCTGAGCAGCCCTGGCCTTGTTAGCGCGGACGGTTTTGGTTGGTTGACAAAGTCCAATAGACCCAGCGGGTTTGTGTGCAGTAACGTCTGCCTCAATTTGTACCCTGCCAGCCGCCGCCTGAACGCAACGGTCTGGGGGGCGTTCAAGGTTCCGAGCGCGTTTCTTCTGCGGTTGGCGATCGTGGTCGCGACGCGGGTTGGGCGTGAACCGTCTGGAAGCTTCGAGTCGTTTGCCTCAGCAGGCGAGCCAACCTGCCGACAACTGTGGTCCGGCCCGCAGATAATCTTGACATCAGGCCACCTGTCCGGTTTGATACGCTTTAATCAGAGTGAGCTATGAAAGTCTCCGCGAAGCCAATCTTTGGGCGCGACGAAACCGCCGCTGGCTCTCGCTTGCAAATTGAACCGACTCCGCTTCCGAGTCGCGGGGGGGCGGTGCTAGTTTTGGCACTCCTGCTGGCCTTGATCTCGCCTGTGTCGGCGCAGTGGGTTACCGTGGATCCCACGTTCCCGACTGGCAGTGGACCCAACGCCTTCGTCCGGACGGTGGCGGTTCAACCTGACGGGCAGATTCTCGTTGGCGGGACCTTCACGAATATCAGCGGGTCGCTACGCCCGTATATCGCACGGCTTGGCACCAATGGGGTCGTCGATGCGGGCTTTCTCACCCAACTCAGCGCCGAGGCGACTCGTGTTCAGCCGCTGCTTGATGGACGCATTCTGATCTCCGGCTCCTTCTCGAATGTCAATGGCGTGGCTTGCCCGGGCTTGGCGCGGCTGCAAGCGGATGGGACGTTGGATTCGAGTTTCGTTCCGCCAAGTGGTTTGAGTGCGAGTGGGTCGGTTGCCGTTTTGGCGGCGTCCAATGGCCAAGTCTGGGTGACTGGCACGTTTACGAGTCTGGGCGGGCTGCCTCGCAATCGCGTGGCGCGATTGCTACCGGATGGAACGGTCGATCCGTCTTTTCAATCCCCGTTCGCTGCCACTAACACGGTTGCGCTGGTGGCCCTGCAAGCCGACGGCAAGCCGTTGATATCTGGATCATTTACCAATCTGCCTGGAGCGTCGGTAACCAACTTGGTCCGGTTGAACCTCGACGGGTCGGTTGATGCTTCGTTTGTGGCCAGGCTGGCACCCGGTGAACGCGTCATTCGCGGGCTGCTGATGCCGGATGGGCGGCTGGTGGCAGCCGTCGCTCCTTATGCCGACTTCGGCATGGCTAGCGCCATACCCCATCTCGTGCGGTTAGGTCTGGATGGCTCGCTGGACCCCACGTTCAATGTGACCTTTGAAGCACCCGGCTTCCCGTGGAGCAGCACGGTGTATGCGCTGGCGCTGCAGCCGGATGGCAGGATTCTCGTCAGCGGCACTTTTCTCCGGGTGAACGGTGTTTCGCGGGGGAAGCTTGCCCGGCTGGCACCGGACGGCACGCTTGATTTCTGCTTCGACGTGGCGATGGGCGGAGAATGGACGCCCCTAGCCGTGGCACCCGGACTGGACGGGAGCGTGGTGGTCGGCGGCTCGTTTAGCGGTTTGCAGGGCCAATCTCACCCTTACTTGCTCCGGCTGCTGCCACCGGCCGGCTGCGCTCAGGGCGTCATCGAAATGGCTGTGCCTGCGGTGCAGTTTCGCGAGGATGCGCTGCGCGCCATTATCCCGGTGGTGCGCCACGGCGGGGCGGACCTGGAACAAAGCTTCGCCTTCACGACGCGGGACGGCTCAGCCCACGCCGGGGCGGACTACGAGGCGACGAGCGGGACGGTGCGTTTTGCGCGCGGTGATCGCAGCCAGTTGATCAGCATTCCGATTTACAGCGACGGGGTGGCGGAGGGGCCGGAGACCTTCGAGGTGCAATTGACCCAGGCGAACGACGGATCCGCGCTCGGCGCCCTGACTAACGTGGTGGTGACCCTGACCGATGCTCCGGCGGGCACGGCTGGAGCGCCAGACACCAACTTCGTGGTGCAGTTGGATGGCGCGGTGCAGGCCATCCTTCCGCTAAGCGATGGCCGCATTGTGGTCGCGGGCACTTTCACGAACGTTAACGGACAGTTCAGCCCGAACCTAGTCCGCCTGCGCGCTGACGGCACGTTGGAGTTGGGGTTCCTGCACTCTAGACCATTGGACGGTGACGTGAGGTCCGTGGCGATGGATAGCGCGGGGAGACTGTTGATGGCTGGGTATTTCCAGCACGTGGACGGCCTCTGGCGGCCGGGACTGGCGCGATTTGGAAGTGATGGAACCCTCGACAACACATTCGCTCCATTCGATGCCGCCCCGACCAATGCCTATGGCGGGGTCACACTGGAAGCGGTAACCGTGCTGGCGGATGGCGGCATCGTGTGCTCGGCAACGGTTCCCGGCGCCGGTTACGATAGCTATGACGTATTGCTCAAGCTCTCAGCGGCGGGAGTCGTTGATTCGGCCTTTACCAACCGGGTGCCACCCGAGGTCGAGGCGCGGCCGCTCCTGGCAGCGCCGGATGGAGACTTCTTTCTGTTCGGCCTTGGCTTTGGCAGCACCCTGAGCCGGCTCCACTCTGATGGCACACTTAACCTCGATTTCGTCCCGCCAGCGGATCGGCAGTCCACTTATTATAACGGCGACTTGAACTTGCTGCCGGATGGCCGCGTGACGGTTGCGGGGCTGGCGAGCGCGTATTACGGCTTGATCAGCGCGGGGCCGCTGTGGCGGCTCAACCCGGACGGGTCGCTGGACGCCGGTTTCAACGTTTCGAATTCCGTCGCTTCGTTTGGACTGCAATCGGCCGATGCCATCAGCACGGCGCCCGATGGCCGGGTGCTGGTGGCCGGGGCTTTTTCCACCGGCAGCAGTTCGGTTTGGACCCTGCGGCGCTTGAATGCGGATGGCTCGCCGGATTGGAGCTTTGACCCGGGGACGGGCGTCACCGTCGCGCCCACGAGCGGCTACCCGAGCGTGAACGCCCTGGCCGCGCTGCCGGGCGGGGGCTGGCTGGCGGGCGGCGAGTTCGGCAGCTACAACGGGTTCAACCAGCGCTACCTGGTGAAGGTGCTGCCGGAAAGTTTGGTCCAGCCGCACACCTTTGCTTTTGCGGTAACCAATGTGAGCCTCCTGGAGACCAACACCGTGCTTACGTTCGAGATCCGGCGCAGGGGAGATGCGTCCGTGCCTGCGAGCGTGACGGTCTTTACTCAGGACGGCACGGCCACCGCCGGGACCGATTACCTTCCGCTCAACACCAACCTGACGTTTGCGGCCGGCGAGTGGAGCAAGACCGTTTCGGTCGCAGTTCTTGATGATGCCGTCGTCGAGGCCACCGAACAATTCAGCCTGCGCCTGACCAATGCCACGGGCGGCTTCAGCCTTGGCCAGCCCTCCACGGTTACCATCTCCATCCAGAACAACGATGCGGGTATCGAGTTCATACAAGACCAGTTCTCAGCCGTCGAGGAGGATGCGTTCGCGCTGGTGGTAGTTCGATGGAGTGGGGCGCTTTCCAACAACCTGCAAGCGCAGGTCAGGATCGTGCCGATTACCGGGAGCAGCAATGACCTGGGTGTCTCAAGCCTGTGGGTTCGGTACGGGACGGGAACGAGTTATTCGACGAACGCGTTGTGCATTCCCGTGAATGACGATGCGCAGCATGAATCGACTCGCCAGTTCAGGCTCGAACTGAGCGGCAGCAGCAATCTCTCTATCGGTCCGCGGTCGAATGCGCTGCTGGTTTTGAATGACGGGGACTTTACCACGACGCCGGCGCGCGGGGTCGCCGGCGTGGTCGAAGCCATCGCCAATGCGCCGGCGGGAGGCGTTTACCTGGTGGGGGACTTCTCCAGCGTGCATGGAGTGCCGCGCTCCCGGGTGGCACGGCTTCTGCCCGATGGCGAGTTGGACACGAGCTTTACCCCGCGGGAGGGGCCCGATGCGGACGTGACGGCGGTGGCAGTGCAAGCGGATGGAAAAGTGCTCATCGCGGGGGCATTTGCCAGCGTGGCGGGGACGCCGCGCGCCGGCCTGGCAAGGTTGAACGCGGATGGCTCAGTTGATCCGTCGTTCGACCCCGGCCTGGGAGTGCGCAACACCAACGGGACGGCGTTCGTGCGGGTCCTGCTTCCCCAAGGCGACGGGAGCGTGTGGGTTGGGGGCGCTTTCACTCACATCAACAACCGTTACGGCCGGCATCTGGCGAAGCTGTTGACCAATGGTCTTGCGGATACGACGTTCACCTCCCCATTCCGCGCCGCGACCCTGGTGCCATGGCCGCCAAGTCCCACGAGAGATACGTCGGCGCTTTACTCGCTGGTTAAGCAACCGGAAGGACAACTTGTCGCAGGGGGGGCGTTCAACATCTCTGTGGGTAACTTTATTTCGACTCAAGTCTCCGTGGCGAGATTGAGCCAAACCGGGGTGGTGGATTCCAGCTCCACCAATACGATGCGCACCATCGACGTTGCCTACTCGCTGGCCATGACGGCGGAGGGCAAGATCCTGGTCGGCGGGGCTTACACGACCAACTGGTTGGCCGTTTGGCGGCTTGGCACCAATGGGACCACGGATACAACGTTCCGCATTCGCAACGCGCCTTCCGTCTCAGCCTATTCGTCCGAGGTCCGGCAATTGCTCGTTCAACCGGATGGGCGAATCCTGTTTTCCGCCGCCATATATGTGCTGGGCTCCGGGAAGCCGGGCTGGGCAGCAGGCAACCTCGACCATGTGATTGTCGGTCGCGTTTTGGCGGACGGTTCCTGGGACAGCAGTTTCGCGCCGTTGACCTGCGCGTTGCCCTTGCTGCAAGAAACCGGGCCGTTCTGGTTCAACAGTCCGACGTTTATAAGATCGCTGGGGCCGGAATTGATTGTCCCTAGCGTGGCGTTGGCGCGGCAGGCCGACGGGGTCTTGGTCCTGGCTGGCGCGTTTGATTCCATCAACGGTGAGCCGCGCCGACGGCTTGCGCGGGTGGACCCGAACGGCTCGCTGCGTGGAAGACTACTGCTGGAGCTGAACGCGGGCACGCCTTTGCGGCTGTCATTGCCGGCGGAAGTTGAGTTTCCGTATGTCCTCGAGACTTCGCCGGACCTTACTCACTGGTCCGGTTGGCTAAAGGACGATTACCCCTGGTGGCCGGTCGAGCTGTGGCTCACTCCGAGCGACCCCGCAAGGTTCTTCCGGGCACGACCAGCACCCTGAGACGCAAGAAGGAAGGGCCTTCATGTGAGGATTTAGCGGCCGGTTTTCTGGGTGCCAATGCGTTGTACCAGGCCGGCTTGGGAGAGAGGCCGGAGGGGGTCGAGAGCACCGAAGGGACGCGATAGCTATTTATTCCGAGCGGGAGATGCTGCCTGCAGACGCGGGCCGCGTTGGACTTTGATCCCTGCCTTGGCGGCGGCTTGCGGGTCAATTTCCATCAGGTCATTGGTCGCATTCTTTCGGACATCCTCGTCAGGGTCGCTCAGCAACCTGATCATGCAGGGAACCGCCTGCTTCTGCTGCTCAGGGAACGGCGCCCCCCATTCAGCAATGAAATGCGCGGCTTCGCTGCGCACAATCGAGAATCGGTTCGTGAAACCGTTGATCAAACAGGGGAAAGCATTTGTGCCTGTACCCAAAGTCGCAATCATTGCCCGCAGCGCGATGTCTTCGTTGTCGCTGTCCATCAGCGCGGCCAGCGCGGGCAGGGCTGGTTTGGCGTCGTCGCGCAGGGCAATCAGTGCTCTGGCCGCTCCCATGCCTACGTCGTAGTCATCCAGATTGAATACTGGCTCCTTGTAGGTGAGCCGCGCCAGCAGCGCAGGGATCATGTTTGTTCCCATCTGACGCAGCGCTTCGACGGCGTTGGTGGAGAGGCCGGTTTCGTCCTGCCACATACCTAACCATTCGCCCAGAGGTTTGCCCTGGTGACTTGGCTCATTAGCAATCTGCACATTCGGGCCGCGCCTCTCCTTCTGCTTTTGGACCATGTCGCGCATCGCCGTCTTTGCGCGTTGGGAGACTTCAGGATCGGAGGCTTGGGCGGCAGACTTGAGAGCTTCTGCGATGCCTGGAGCCTCCACGTCGTACGTTCCGGCTACACTCAGCGCCACGAGCTGGCGCGGCGGGTCGTCTTCGTGCAGCTTGGCCAGTGTCATTTTCAGTGCGAGTTCCGGGGTCATTGGTTTCAGTGCCCGCAGCGCTGTCCCCATTATCGGCGGGCTGCCAGCCACCACAGCGTTGCTCAGGATTGGCAACGCGCTAGCCGGAGCGAGTGCCGGGAGTGCTCTCAACGCCGCCGCTCTTTGGCCTTCTCTGCCGTTGGCCACTAGATTAGTCAGCGCCGGCCAGGCGCTCAGTGCGTTCGTGCCGAAGCCCGCCAGCCCGTCTGCCGCTCGGGAGGCGACGCTATCATCCGGATCGTGCAGCGCGGAAATGAGAAGCGGAACAGCCAAGTCAGGCGCTCCGGCCTGGGCGGCGATGGCCTGGACGGTGGTGAACCGCACGGAGGACTCAACATCGTTCAACCTGGGTTTGATGCGGCTTACGTAAACTTCCACGTCATCGGTCGCTGATGCCAATGCTCCAACGCTCCAATCTCTGACCTGCCTGTCTTTGTTGGTTAGACATTGGATCAGGGGGCCCTCCGCGGTTTTGCCAATGTTGCCAAGGCACCTGGTGGCGAGGAAGGCAAGTTCCGGGTCAGCAAGGAGCTTGACTAGCTCCGGAACTGCGGCGGCACAGTTCGTGCTGAGGACCTCAAATCCCACGATGCCTTGTAACTGACATTCGGTGGCTGAGTTCAGGTGCAGAAGGCGTATGTGATACTTCTCAGCCTTCTCGATCGTCCAGGCACGGATTGGGGTCTCCTTGGTTTTTAGGCGGGTAAGCAGTGTGGGCAAGGCTTTCTCCGCTCCAATGGCGCGTATGGCCGTTTCAATCTCGGCAACGCGCTGGGTGTCCATGGATCCCGTCTGCCAGTGCTGCTGCAGCCAACTGCTCAGCGTGCGGCCCCTGTATCTTGGCTCTGCGGTCCGTGAGGCCACGACCACAACCAAACCCAATACCAAGGCGGCCAGAACCAAAGCGACCATCTTGCTACGCCTGCTCATTTAGCCAGTCAGCAGCATTGCGGCTCAGGCGCTGGGTTTCATGCGGAAGGGGTTCAAAGTTAGCTCTTCCCCCTTCGCTTTTTGGGTGCCGCAGCGGCCGGCATCGCCTGCTTCACCAAGCGCGCCAGGGCATCCGAGTTGGCGCCCAAGTAAAAGCCGGCCTCCAGGACCGCCTTACCTGTGGTGTCGTAATGTTTGATGTGAATCTCGTTGCACTCGAAACAGATGAGCAGGGTCGCGAATGCCTTGCCGTGCCAGACCCGGAAAGCGACGCGCGGCATAAAATCACAATTAGCACCCACGCCGAGGACGTTTTTGTCATTTAGAATGGCGGCAGCTAGTTGCTTGGCAACGTCTAGTCCGAGTGGCTTGCCGTGAGCGATGATTTCGTGGCCTTCGATGTTAGGTCGCCCCGGCACGCTTTGCTCGCCGTACATGTTTGGCTTAATCCGGAAGGGCTCAACCCGGTCGGCCTCCTGCAGGAGGGCGATCAGGCCGGGGCCGAGGGTGGCGAACAGTTCTTGCATGGGGTGGGGGCCGAAGCTGTAAGCGAGGTCGGTGATGGGTGCCGAGACCTCGCCGCCGATGAGGCGTCGCTCCGGCATGCGCCGCAGGAGGCTGGCTGGGTCCATTCTGAGCGGAAGCGAACCGCTCAGCCGCAGGACGACCAGGGTGTTCGTGAGGGCGGCGCCGTTGTAATAGGTGACGCCATCGCCTACGGAGTTGTAGGGCCTTGCTCCGGAGACGTCGAAGACCTGCGCCCAGGCGCGGGTGGCAGACTCAAACTCCCCGGAGGCAACTCGCGAGGCAAAGTTGGGGTTGGCTTGGAGCACGAATAGAGCGGTATCCGGCATGGAGGCTGCCGGGGTCGTCCGCTTGAGCGATGCGGTAACCAGCGGAATGAGGCGCTCACGATCTTTGGCGAAGCGGGCCATGCTGGCCTTGTCACCGTTGTTTGGGATCGGGATGTCGGCCGGGTCTCGAATCGCATCGAGTTGGGTTTGGACCTTGCCGCAAATTGCGAGCAGGGCTAGTCCGCGCCGGTCGTGCGAAAGCTGGTCCATCGTCGCCCGGTTGAAGGGCAGATCGTTGCGCCAGAAGTGACAGACACCAGCCCACGGGGTTTTTCGGGCGAGTTTGGCGAACTCCCGGGCGATAGTCTCTGGCAGGTTGAGGTTGTCGGAGAGGAGATAGCACTGGGCATGGTTGGGGCCGAGCTTCTGCTGGAGTTCAGTCCAGGCCTGGCCGAGCAACGCAAGAGCCTCATTGGTGGAGATCGTGGCGGGCGGAACTGTGAGCTTGCGGGATGCGGCGAAGAAAACTGGTGGCGTGAAGTCGGGCGTTTCGATTGCAGCGATACGCTCTGGAGCCCGAATGCCGAGCGCAGCAAGAGTGTCTGGACCCGCGAAGCGGGCTTTGAGCAACTCGCCGGTGGTGGCGAGAAACTCAATCTGCATGTTCCCCCGTTCCCAACGATTGGTAGGCGGGGCCGGCGCCTTCAGAGTGAACTCCGCGTAGATATGGATCTTCTTGCGCGAGATAAGTTCGCCGAAGAAATGAAAGTCCTTCGGAAAGTTGGTACCAGCGTTGCGGACGGGGTGCGCGTCCATCAGATCGTCCCGGGCGGTGATCCGATAGGCTTTGCGAATGGCATCGGCGTCGTAGGAGAGGCAACGGAGAAGATCGAGCGCGCGGCCAAGTGCATCCTGCGTTTTCAACGTGAGGACATCATTTGTCAGGTGGCGAAGAACGAGACTGGCGGGTCCCTTGTCCTCGAAGAGGTCGGCGCGGCGGATGTCATTCAAGGCACCGTCACGAAACCAATACTCGCAGCGGGTGGCGCGGACGCGTCCGCCCGGGCGGGCGGACTGGCCTTCGAGACCGACGGTAGCGTTGGTGAAAGACTCGGCCGGAATGAAACCCGCCCGGGAGAGGGCGGTGGAATGCTGCTGGCTGGCCTTGAGCAGGGCGACGCTGGCGAGGTTGCTGTAGCCGGCGGAAACCTGGGTGCCGGTTATCAGCGGGCCAGCCGCTGCGAGCGCACTGAGCGCGAGCAGGTGCGGGGCGAGCGCCAGGGTGTAAGGGAGCACTCTCATTCCTCTTGGGTTTAATCAAATGTGGTGCGAGGCACAATGGTAAAGAGGATGCGCCGAGGAGCCTTCTCAGAGTGAAATTCAGATGTGTTCTCGCTGTGGCATAAGGCCCTTATTTGACAAACACGTGCTGAGGTTTTTGGGGTTTTTCTGGCAGCGCGGAAAATCTCACCTCGTCCCGTGGAGAGTTGGCTGCCGGCACAGTTTCGTCGAAAGCCTGTCGCGGGTCGCCATCTATCAGCGCAAGAACGTGCTGGCGTATCTGCGCTTGCACCTCTTCAAGTGTTTGGGTGCCGTCGATGACGCGGAACCGTTCCGGTTCCCCGGCGGCGATTTCATCGTAGCCTTCCTGGACGCGAAGGAAGAACTCTCTCTCGGCAGCTTCGAAGCGATCGAACTTGAAAGGGAGTGCAGCATTGCGCCGCCGGCGGCGCTCTTCGCTGACCTCCACGGGAATCCGGAGCAGGAAGGTTAAATCGGGCTTGGTATCGCCTACTGCAGCATCAACAACCTGCCGTACCAATGAAAGATCTAAACCGCGCCCGTAGCCCTGATAAGCGCAGGTCGAATCGTAGAAGCGGTCGCAGAGGACGATTTCGCCATGCGCCAGTGAAGGGCGGATGACCTTCCGCACCAACTCCGCGCGGCTGGCGTTCATGAGGAGCAGTTCCGTAACCGGATCCATGCCCGCGCAATCCGGCTGGTGCTTCAAAACACGACGAAGTTCCTCGCCGGTCGGAGTGCCGCCGGGCTCGCGCAGGCTGCAAACCGTGCAGCCGCGCTCCTGCAGCCAGGGGACCAGGCGCTGAACCTGCGCGCCTTTGCCGGTGGCTTCGGTTCCTTCGAACGTAATGAGGAGTCCCCTCATGGTCGCTCCCTTGTAGGGCTTTGGAGGGTGCGGCGAAGTTCCTGTCTTGCGGCCATCTCCACCAAGTCCGCCCCGATGCGGCAGAGCGCATTGTGATAGTCCTCGCTCAGATGGTCCGAGGAGTATTCGTGGCCGAACTCGTGAATCAGGAGCGCATTGATTCCCTTGCGGTTGTGCGCCAAGGAGAACCATTTGCGCCCAAGCCGGCCGACGTTGAAAGTGAGCCGCCCGGGTCCGTAGGTGGCCGAAAATGGCCAGGCAGCGTCGTTGGCAAAGGTCACGCTGATCTCGCGCTTCAGAACCTCCCGGGCGATGACCATCGCGTGCTGTTCCACCTCCCGCATCTCGAGTGTGATCTCCTTGAACAGATTCAGCGGCGGCCCCTCGGGGCTGTAGGGCTTGGGTGACGGGGTGACCTGGCCGGCCGGCAGGATGGCCTGAGCGCTCTTGGAATTTTTCCAGGCCCCCGAGCTCATCATCGAGCCGGTGACGACGGTGTAGCCCTTGGAAACGGCCAACTTGTTGGCTTCAGGGTCCGAGGGGTCGTACGCCACTCGTTTCTCGGAGAAACGCCGATCCAGGTATGACTTTACCGCGCCGGGCGTGCAGTCTTTTTCAGCCACGACTTGTTCTATCCACGGGCTGTTGATGTCCTCGGCCTTGATTTGTTGGTGCATGTGGTTGAACACGGCCAGCCGGAGATCCCGCAGGAACGAGGGGGCCACGCCCTCGCGGTCGAGTGTCAGTGGGATCTTCTGCGCGACGTCGTAATGCCATTTGTCCCCGGTCTGCACGATGGGGATGCCCATTTCATAGAGCATCGCGGGCTCGCCGGGCAACGGCTCGTGCAGTTTGACCTCGGTTTGGCGTTCCACCCGCCGGAGGAATCCTGCGGCATTGGATTTCTCCGTTTGAAGCCGGGCTTGGAAAGCGGCCATGGGCGGACGGGCCGCGATGCTTTCGCCATTGACCCGGGTCAGAATGCCGGCAGGCGGCAAGAGCTTCCTGGTCCAGGCGAGGGCCTCTTCCATCTCTGCCTTGGTCATTCGCACCACGCAGCGGATTAACGAACCCTGGTCTCGCTTTTCCGGCAGTTCACGGCGGCCGGCCTGATCGAACATCAGCGTCCCCCGGGTAGTGCAGATGCGCGCACAGTCGCAAAGGGCGAGCACCAGCTTCTCTCCGACGTCGAAGCGACCGCGTTTCGTTGGATCCGCCTTCTTGTTTGATTCCTTGAACAGTGTGTAGGCGTGGGCCAAGTCGCTGAATCCATTTGGTGCGTTGTCCTCGACGATGAGCAAGGTCCTGCCGCGCGCCGCCGGCTTCAAAGTGACTTCAACCTGGGTGGCGCCGGGCGCGTCCCATGCGTTTTGGATCAGCTCCAACATGGCAAACGCCTTGCCGCGGCGGCCAAGGACTTTGGCCAGGCCATCTTTATCGACGGTAAACCAGTCCCTCATGCTCTTGCTTTGTTCACTTGTGTTTGGCTTGTGCCCCGAACACCGCCGGAGCTTTCGCGTGAAAAAGTTTCTGCTAGCTCCTGCCGATGATCACGCACGGTATCGTCTCGCTTCCCACCTTCTCATGCGCGCTCAACCGGTGGTAGCCCTCGAGCAAATCCCAGCCTCGGCGCCGGCAGATGAGCGGCGGCAGGGGATGCCCTTTCCCCAAGAGCTGGCGGTAACACTCCACTTTGACGGGTATTTCATAACTGCCCTGCAGGTTGTGCCGCAGGTTTTCGAACGGTATCCGCCGCCAGCGGAAAAGCCGGTTGCGTTCGAGGGTGTTCCGGCTCCCTGGACAAGTAATCTCATTCGCTTCGTAGTACGAAATCGCCCATTCTTTCAGTGCGGCCGCACCGGTCTTTTCATTGAGGTCCCCAAAAGCAGGTTCGCCCGGTTTTGGGCCGAGGACGCCCTTGGCCATCAGGCAGGCGGCCAGCTCCGCAAGAGGCAAACGGAGCAGTTGACGTGTTCTCCGGGCGAAAGCGTGCTCATCAATCGGCTGGCCGCTACGGAAGCGTTCCTGGCTGTGGGTGCCCTGCCCGAAGTACCCGAGCGATTTCAGCTTGAGCCGCATTTCGCGCTCGATCAGCCGGATGACGTAATGGAGGTTTGATCCGCCATCCAGCGTCCCATCGTGAACGAGAACATAAGCCCCGTCCTCCCGATAGAAGCGGATCGTTTCGTCAGCCGTTGGTCCCATGTCGTTCTTGCAGCGCCTTCACGGCCCCAGCCTCCCCATAGGCCTCAAGCAGGTAAATGAGCTGGCTGGTGCGACCTGCGTTGTTGACCCGGGCAGCCTGTTCTTCCGCTGTGGTGATCAGGCGCTCCTGCTGCTTTTCTTCGGACACCTGATTCAGCCTCCGGTTGCTTGCCTGAGCCGCTTCATGGATGACTTCGTCCAGGTCTTCCTGCGTGATCTGGAGTCTCTCGCACTCCTTTTCGATGCGGGCGAGCGCCTCCTTCAGGTCATGAGCGAGAAATGTTTCGACTTGCTTGCGCCGCGGTTTACTCCAAAACGGGTGTCCCTCGTTCAGACATTCGCCCGACGCTGCAAACAGGTCCCAAAAGCGATTCCTCCCGTCGTTTTGTTGAACGACGTCGACTGTCCCGAAGCCGGGGATGTGGTAACTGGCGACTGTGGTCATTGGGAACGTTGTTTCACGGCCTTATAATGGGGTATGAGTAAAACGCTGCTGAACATCCTCAAGGCCTGCGCCAAAAAGCTGCGGTCCATGCTCGGTGTGCTGAGCCGCGTGGCTTAAGTTGAAATCCGCCCGAGTGATCTGTTCCCTTTCCATTGTTCAGCGAAGCTCTTCATCGCGGTTGCGCCGTGGGAGGATGGGCTAGGCAAAGGCGAGTTGTGTCTCCCGGTGCCGTTGCACCTCCTCCGCAGGCTGCGGGATATGAACGCTGACCTTGTAGCTGTCTGTGCTGTAACCCTCGAACAGTTTCTTTCCGTGACCCGGTCTCGCGTACTGGCGCCTGGGCGGCTCGTGCCATTCCAGCCTTGCGCCATGCCGCTTGATGATCCTGGTGATTCGGGCCATGAGCCCGTGCAGCGGGATTTCAAACTCAATGCGCCGGCTGAGGTGGTAGTGCCCCTCCAAGCGGTTGCGCAATTCGATGAAGAGGTTGAAGCTGCCATACCCGTTATCGTCATCAACAACCGCGCTCTTTATCCCTTGCAGTTTTGTGATTTCACCCGCGATTTCCGATGCCCTGTGGCGTTGGGCCTGCGTCGTCATCAGCAAATTTCTGTGACGGCGTTTTAACGCCAAGGGATGCGCCGGTCCCACGCCGGTCTCTGGCGCGTCAGCGCAATAGGAAGTACAGCGCCACTCCGATCGTAAGGATTGCGCCCGCGAGAACTATGCAAAGAGCCTTCCCCGTTTGGTAACGTTCGTAGGCCTCCTGGTGAGCCAGGCAGGTCTCAATTAGACGGTCGCAGCCGGCCAGCAGGTCGTCCACACGATTACCCAAGTCGTGAGCATCCTGCAGGCACTCGGCAACCTCATTGCGGGTGTTGTGGCCGGTCGCTTCTCCCCACTCCGGACTGTTCATGCCCGTCATTTGGGAAGTGCCTTGGTCGAGGAGTTGCCGTGTTTCGCGGAGGATCCCTTGGGTCTCCACCACCAGCATGACGGCTTCCTGCGTGGGGAGTGTCTGCCACTCAGCCTCGACCCGTTTGAATTTATCGACGGCTTCCTGGTATTTCCGGCAGGCGGCGTTGACGAGGCTGGCTCCAGTCACTCCTGGAGGTTGGGCAATGGCGAGAGTCATGGCTTCTTTCTTTCCGACTCCGGCACCCCGTCGCACGTTGCCACGGGTGGGCCGTTTCCCCATTATAATGCCGTCAGTGTTGTTTTTTTCGGGTCAAATGTGTCTCGAATCGTGTTCGTCTTTCACGCCGTAACCACTCGCCTGCCGCCTGAAGTTCACCGCGTTCTTTTTGACGTAAGCCTCAAACACGTCATCGGCTTTCATGCCGAGCACCTGCGCCAAGCTGATCACGAAATGGAAAAGGTCCACGACCTCGACCCGCGCATTTTGTGCGTCAAACTTCTGGTAGTTGGCCCACCATTTCCACGGAACAGTGTCGATGAGTTCGGCGATTTCCTGGGTCACGGCACGGGAGTAGTTCAAGATCCACTTGGTCTTCTCTTTCTCACTCATACCCTCCACACGCACGCCGATGCGTTCGTTGAGCGCTTTCTGCATGTGGAACATTTCGTGCAGTTGGTCAGGGCTTTCCATGGTGGGATGTTGTTGCCGGCGCGGGGCGGCTCTTGTTTATTCGCAAGAGAACGTAAAAGCTGTTAACCACATCCGGAACTTTCAGCGCAACCCGGGCATTGGTAGCACGCCCCGCTACGTACCATAATTGTGCCGCAGTTCTGGCAGGGCGGTGCGTCGGATTGGAAATGAGCCATCGCGGCGTTCAGCGCTCGGACTCCTTTGGTTTTGGCCTCGGTTTGATGGCCATTGTTCCCGGCATCGACGGCGCTGGCGACCAAGGCCGGTTCCATGGCCGGTGTCGCCGCCCGCAGATAGGTGTGTTTGAGGCGGTTCACGGGGATAGCCTCGAGATCCCCACTTTCGTAGCTGGGGATGAAAGTGATGCCGAGCCAACGGAAGATGTAATCGACGATCGATTTGGCCATGCGGATTTGCGGATTCGTAGTGTAACCCGATGGCTCGAAGCGTTGGTGGGCGAATTTCCGCACGAGATCCTGCAGCGGCACTCCGTATTGCAGCGAGAGGCTGACCAGGGTAGCGATCGTGTCCATCAGGCCGCCGATAGTCGAACCCTCCTTGGCCATCGTGATGAAAAGTTCGCCCGGCTGGCCATCTTCAAAGAGACCGACCGTGAAGTACCCTTCGTGGCCGGCGATGCTGAATTTGTGGGTGAAGGACGCGCGCGTTTCGGGCATGCGGCGGCGCACCGGCTGGCCCACCTGCTTGCGGAGCTGTTCAACTTCCCGCTTGAGTGCAGCAAGCTGGCTCTGGATGGCCTGTTCTTCGCCCGCCTGGTCCTGCTTCCTCGTGTTGAGCGGTTGTGAGCGTTTGGATCCATCGCGGTAGATGGCGACGCACTTCAGGCCCATCTTCCAGGCTCCCACGTAGATGTCGCGGATTTCCTCGATGGTGGCCGCGTTGGGCACGTTCACTGTCTTGGAGATGGCCCCCGAAAGGAAGGGCTGCGCGGCCCCCATGATCTTCAGGTGGGCCAGAGGGTGCAGGCTGCGTTTGCCTCGCGCGGGTTTGAAGGCGCAATCGAAGACCGGCAGGTGTTCCGGCTTGAGTCCGCTCTTGGCGATATCGCCCTCTTGCGATAGGCCCTGCTTGACAGCTTCGTCGCCCTTGTTCGGCGCGACGTCCTCGATGGTGTCGTGTTTTTCGATATGCGCGATGATGTGCTCAAGCTGTTCAGGTGCGTAAGCCAGGTTGCGCAGCGCTTCGCCCACCGTCCGGTTGACGATCTTCAGCATGCCCCCGCCGGCGAGCAGCTTGTATTTGACCAGCGCAATGTCCGGTTCGATGCCAGTGGTATCGCTGTCCATCAGGAAGGAGATGGTCCCCGTGGGGGCCAGCACGGTCACCTGCGCGTTGCGGTATCCGTGTTGTTTTCCCAGTTCAAGCGCCTCATCCCAGCAGTGCTCGGCGGCTTGCCGTATGTAATCGAATTTCTGGGAGGTGCGGATGTCCTTCACCGCCGCGCGGTGCAGTTCGACGACGCCGAGCATGGACCCCACGTTGTCCTTGGCCAGAGGTTCCGCCACGTCCACGCAGCGCGCGTCTTTATAGCCTGCGAACGGGCCGAGTTGCTCGGCCATGCGCGCCGATTGCTTGTAGGCTTCGCCGGTCATGACGGCGGTGATGGCCCCGGTCAGGGCGCGGGCATCGTCCGAGTCATAGGCCAGCCCGTAGCTCATGATGAGCGACCCGAGGTTGGCGTAACCCAGCCCGAGGCTGCGGAAGATGTGAGAGTTCTCGGCGATTTCCCGGATAGGATAGCTCGAGTTGTCCACCAGGATTTCCTGCGCCGTGATGAAGAGGCGCACCGCGGCCTTGAAACGGTCCACATCGAAGGTCCCGTCCTCGCCTTTGAATTTCATCAGGTTCAGGGACGCGAGGTTGCAGGCGGTGTTGTTGAGAAACACGTACTCGGAGCAGGGGTTGGTGGAATGGATCGGCTCTGTGCCCTTGCAGGTGTGCCATTTCTGAATCGTGCTGTCGTACTGCAATCCGGGATCGCCGCAGATCCACGTGCTTTCCGCGATCTTCAGGAGCAGTTTGGCGGCGTCTTTCTTTTCCAGCGGCTTGCCCGTGGTGACGGCCCTGGTCCACCACTCCCGGCCGGACACCGCGGCCTGCATGAATTCGTCGCTCACGCGCACGGACAGGTTCTCATTCTGGAACCTGACGCTCGCATACGCCTCCCCGTTGAACGACCCGTCGTAGCCTTGGTCGATCAAGGCCCAGGCTTTTTTCTCTTCCAGGTGTTTGGCGTCGATGAACTCCTCGATGTCCCCGTGCCAGTCACGCAGGGTATTCATCTTGGCCGCGCGGCGGGTCTTGCCGCCCGACTTCACAATGGCGGCGACCCGGTCGTAAACCTGCAGGAACGAAAGGGGGCCGCTCGGCCGGCCGCCGCCGGAAAGCATCTCCCGGCTCGATCGCAGAGGAGTCAAATCGGTCCCGGTGCCGGAGCCGAACTTAAAGAGCATCGCCTCGCTCTTGGCCAGGTCCATGATGGATTCCATGTCGTCCTTGACCGATTGGATGAAGCAGGCGCTGCATTGTGGGTGTTCATACTGCGTGGCAGCGCGCTCGGCCTTCTGCGTCTTCGGGTTGTAGCGCCAGTTGCCGCGCGTGGAATTGCGGCCGACGCCGTAAATATGGTGGAGGCCAACATTGAACCACACCGGCGAGTTGAAAGCGCCATACTGGTTGACGCACAGCCAGACCAGTTCGGCATAAAAGACGTCGCCAGCCTCTTTGCTGAAATAGCCGTCCTTGACTCCCCAGTCGGCGATGGTGCGGCAGACCCGGTGGATCAGTTGGCGGACACTATTCTCACGTTCGCTTGCGCCCTGTTCGCCGTAAAAGTATTTGGAGACGACGACTTTCGTGGCCAGTGCCGACCAGAATTCCGGGACCAGCACCCCGGTTTGCCGGAAGACGACCTCGTTCTTCTCGTCGGTGATTTCCGCTGTGCGTTCCTCCCACTTGATTTCATCAAAGGGATCGATGCCGGCTTTGCTGAAAACTCGAAGTGCTTCGGTGGATTCCATGGGTTGTCGTTCGTCCGCTTTCTGTTTGGCGCTCTATTTCCCAATGCTTTCCATCAGGTCGGATTCTGAATCGGGGATGGCCTTGTCGTGGGGGCACTTGCCTCCCTTTGACGAGCACCCAGAGCATCAACTTGGAACCAGTAGAGCCTCCACATCTTCCTCGCAGTACCGGCGGTCCTGCCGCGTTTCCTCCCCGAGTTTCAGGTACTTGTAACGAAGTTTCCCCTGTACAGGCTCGTCCTGCCAGGGAATCGCCCGTCTTTCAATGGTGTCAACCGATACGTCTAGCTTTTCAGCCGCGCCCTTTCGTGAGAGCCAGTTTCGTGAGAGCACATTCATAAACAATTGTAGAGCTTCTTTCCCAAAATATTTTCATCGCTCCGACAAAGCTTCGAAAATAATTGAGGTGGGAACTCGTACTTAGGCGCGAATGACTGAGAAGAATATGGCGGGCAAAGAGGCCTCCACTCTATGCCACGGCGATGGAACGTTCTCCTTGACACACGGCGATGCAGTCCAGAGCAAAGCCATGGCGGACGACAACGGCTTCAGCGAAGGCAGCTGCCAGGGAGAGGGCGCACCACAATCAGATGCTGGGGTTGCTCGTCGACAAAGACCCCGCCTTGGCTGCCGCCGATTCCGCCCGATCGTTGAGGACTGACCACGCCCGCTTGCTGGCCGGCAACCACTTCAAATTTGGGCCGCCGCCATTCAGCCAATTCGGCGGGACTCCGCCATAGGTGCCGGCCAGAGTGGCTCCTCCGCTCTGGTGTCCAATCTCGTGCGCTATCAGGGCGTCAGTCGCTCCCTGACTCCTCCTGACGGTTACGTAAAACGCCCGCATCGCATGTGAGGTGAATTTCTTGCCACCCTTGCGGTGCAACCTACGAAGCGCATGGGCTAACGCGCTCTTGTTAACGCAGTCGCCGCCAAAGTGCGATGGAAAAAACCACGGGCTTTGGGGGTAGTGCTCTTCTTTCCAGGCTTTGTGAGCTGCCAACAGTTCCACCAGGCCGTCGTGGATGTTCACGTAAGGGTTAACCAGATGTTGATTCTTGCAGCGCCAGACACGCAGGAACTGGCCCATCACGTAACCGAAGCCGTCAGCGCCAGAATCGGTCCGCCATTTCAGCACCTCACAAGTCCGCAACCCAGTGTAAGCCTCGAACAACATCTGGAAACCGAGGACTGCGGAATGGGGGTGTCCAAAAAGCAAGGCGGCACACGCGTGCAACTGTTCGGCATCCCCGGGCATGAACTCGCGGCAATGGTGGACGGCGTTTGTTGGCTGATATTTGGGGCGGTTTGCGAGTGGGTTAAGTCGGATCAGCCCCCGGCGCTTTGCATAACGGAAGGCATTGTTCAAGGTGTTCAATTCACGGTCTGTTATGCGGTCGCCGGTGCCCTGCTTGAGGCGCTTGGGATCCTTGCGCCATCGAGCGTAATCGTCACAGGTAATGTCACTGACATTGGCCACCTTGATGGCGCCCCAGAACAGCCGAAGTGTCTTGCAGTGTCGCTTTTCGTCAGCCTCGGTTTTTGCCGTCCGGATGGCCAGGTCCCGGTCGAGGTATCCATCGGCTTCGTAGCGCGTGATGACTTCGCCGACGGTCATTTGGCCCAAAGCCACGTTCCCGTTGGTTCTGCGCCGGTGCAGTTCTTCCTGCGCGTGTTTCTGGTTTCTAGTTTTGAGGGAACGCCATGTCCGTATGCCGTTTGGGAGGAACGGACGTTCGTACAGCATCCCGGAATCCCGGTTCTTGTAGATGCCATCGAGGACTTGTGTCCACAGAGGGGGAGCTTCTTTTTCAGTCGGCGCTAATTGATCAAGCATAGCAGGCTCTTCCATTTTAGTGCCTGCTGTCGCCGTTTTGCCGAAATCGGCGTGGTCTAAAAAATGGTCTAAAACCACTCTTTGCCCGGGGGCCTGAACGTCACGGAACGCACCAAATGCCTGATTTACCGGCCTGAAATTGGCGCGCCCGCTGGGACTCGAACCCAGGACCCTCTGCTTAGAAGGCAGATGCTCTATCCAACTGAGCTACGGGCGCAGCCAATCACGCGTGATCTACCCAAGAATACGATATTCGTCAGAAGTTGACAATGTGATTACTGACATCTGTC